>Ga0206945_1066_pt1 | contig 24741 bp, 17 predicted proteins | sample Alteio_BWOrgHeat_5_FD_152982 | JGI IMG/M metagenome (GOLD analysis project Ga0206945, IMG submission 152982) | Enriched cells from forest soil in Barre Woods Harvard Forest LTER site, Petersham, Massachusetts, United States -... | ecosystem: Environmental > Terrestrial > Soil > Temperate forest > O... | reverse complement strand
CCCGAACGACAAGCGTTCTTATTTGTTTATCGGCACCGGCACCGGCATCGCGCCGTTTCATTGTTATAAGAAATCGTATCCGGACTTGGATTATCGCGTTCTGCACGGCGTCCGCAAGCTCGATGAGCGCTACGATTGGGAATCCTATCCGAAAGGACGTTACGTTTCCTGCGTTTCACAAGAGCCTGGTGGAGACTTCCGCGGCCGCGTCAGCGACTACTTGCGCCAGCACAAAGCGGACCCGGAACAGGTGGTATATCTTTGCGGAAACCGTTCGATGATCATTGAATGTTACGGAATCCTTCGCGAGCAAGGGGTCTCAAGTGATAATATCTGCACAGAAGTGTTTTTCTGATCTGAACAACAGAAACGGGAGAATCAAATGAAAGTAGCGATCTCTTATCCGCCGATTGTGAACAAATATGGTCAAAAGGCCATGGTGTCGCAAAACCGGAACGTGCAATTTTTCAAAAAACCCACCTATTTGATGCCGGTCGTCCATGCGCAAGCCGCCACCTGGTTAAGAGATTTGGGCCATGACGTTCGCTGGGACGACGGAAACGCTCAGCTGAAAGACTTTGACAAGTGGTTCAATGACCTGGTCAATTGGGGACCCGAGATGGTGGTGTTCGAGAGCACCACGCCCGTCATGCATTTTTATTGGCACGCCGCGAACAAACTCAAGGAAGCCCTGCCGAAGTGCATTATCGTGATGACGGGTTATCACTCGATGCGCAAGCCCGAGGAAACGCTTGAGCAATCAAAAACCGACATCGTTTTGCGCAGCAATCACGTCGATTTCGTTTTGTCCAAATTGGTCCCTTTTATTTCTCAGCACTCGAACTGGCGCCAGGACATGAAAGTGGACGGATTGACGTTCCGCGACGCATCGGGACAAATCCAGAACACCGGCAATTTCCGCCAGGTCGAACCGCTCGAGAACTCTCCGCTCGTCGACCGTGATTTGGTCCGATGGAAAGATTACGCTTACGAAAACGGCAATTTCCTCCAGACGCCCGGCACCTACGCCACCAGCGTCATCCGCGACTGCATGTTCGGAAAATGCACGTTTTGCCGCTACAACGGCCCCGACCTGACGTTCTCGGTCATGCCCGTTGAAAGAAGCTTGAATGAATACGAAACGCTCGTGCGCAAATACAAAGTGCGCGAAATTTTTGACGACTCGGGCGTTTGGTACCGCGGCGCCGACGCGCGGAAATTCTCACAAGGTATTATCGATCGCGGCCTGCACAAAGAGGATTGCTACTTCGGCTTCAACACGCGCTTCGAATATTTGGACGAAGAAACAATCAAAATCATGGGCAAAGCGAATTTCCGTTTCGCGCTGCTCGGGCTCGAAGCGGCCGACGAAGAGACGCTCAACCGTCTCAACAAAGGCTACCTTCCCGAAAACGCCTACCGCTGCCTTGACTGGATGACCAAATACGGCCTCCATCCTCATCTGACGATCATGGTGGGCTATTATTGGCAGACGCAGCAGCAGCTTCAGCAGACCGCGGACATGGTCAAGGACATCATGCTGAAAGGCCTGGCCCGCACGTTGCAGGTGACCATCTGCACGCCGCTCGATTACACGCCGTATCACAACGAGTGCATTGAAAAAGGCGTGCTGATTGCGAAGGATTATGACGATCACGACATGAGCAAATTGATCGTGCGCACGCCCATTCCGCACGAGCGCTACTACGAAGCCATCCGCGAGATTTACGGTGTCGCTTTCTCTCCGAAATTCATTCTGCGGCAGATCGCATTCCTGTTCTCGTTCCGGAAGCGGGACTGGCAATTTCTGTTCACTTACGGCTGGCGGGCCGTCCGGCGCGTGCGCCAGCACATCTTCAACCTGACCCGCAACAGCAAAGGGAAAACTCCCAAGGAAGAGGTGCCGGCCCCGCAATCGGCATGACGTCTCCTTTCTTCAGCATCATCATTCCCGTCAAGGCGATCAACGACTATATCCGGGAAACCGTTTCTCACATCCTGCAGTTGAAAGAGGGTGATTGGGAACTGATTGTTGTTCCAAATGAAGTTCCTGCCACGGAGTGGTCCGATCCGCGCATCCAGTTGATGCGATCGGGGCGCGTCGGTCCCGGCGCGAAGCGCGACATGGCCGCCAAAGTCGCCAAAGGAACCGTCCTCGTTTTCTTGGATGATGATTCGTATCCCGAGCACGATCTGTTGACCGTTGCGCGTCCTTTTTTTTCCGATCCTTCCGTCGCCGCGCTCGGCGGGCCCGCGGTCACGCCGCCCGAAGATGGGTTCTGGCAAAAAGTTTCCGGCGCCGTGTTCTTGAGCCGGTTTTCCGGCGGCATGCCGGAACGCTATGTTCCCGTCGGAAAAGTCCGCCCCGCCGACGATTGGCCGTCGGTCAACCTGATGGTCAGGAAATCCGACTTTTTGGCCGTGGGGGGATTTGACAGCCCTTATTGGCCCGGCGAAGACACCAAGCTGTGCCTGGAAATCGTTAAGACCGGCAAGAAGATTTTTTATGTGCCGGAGCTGGTTGTCTGGCACCACCGGCGCGCCGGTTTCTTCGCGCATCTGCGGCAAGTGGGCGCTTACGGCCTCCACCGCGGTTTTTTTGCGAAGCGCTATCCGGAAACCTCGCTCCGGATCGGTTATTTCGTGCCGGCCGCGTTTCTCATCTTTTTTCTGCTCACGATCGCCGGAATTGTGTTCGGCATGCCCCCTCAGTTTAAGCTGATCTTTTTGGCCGCGTGGTCGGTTTATGCTCTGGCGCTCGCCAAAGCTTTTTATGATTTCGTCCGGCACGTTTCGCCGGTCGTCGGCCTCTTCGCGGTGGGCTACACGTTCTGCACGCATCTCATCTACGGCTCGCAATTTATTCGAGGGTTTCTCTTCACCAGGAATTTGGTCAGCCGTCTGAGATGATGAAAGTCCCACTCGTTTCCGTGGTCGTCACCACGAAAAACGAGGAAAAGAACATCGCCCGGTGCCTAGCGAGCATCAAAGCGCAAACCCACCCGAATCTCGAAATTATCGTCGTCGATAACGATTCCTCCGACCGGACCAAAGAAATCTCCCGCCAATTCACCGATAGCGTCCATAACAAAGGCCCGGAGCGCTCGGCCCAGCGGAATTACGGCATGATCGAGATCGCGCGCGGCGAGTATGTGACATTCATTGATGCCGACATGGTGCTTTCTCCGCATTTGGTCGAGCGCTGCGTCCAGTCGATGGAACAAAATGATTTTCTGGCCCTGCACATTCCTGAAGTGATCATGGGCGACAGCTTTTGGTGCCAAGTGCGCCGCTTCGAGCGTGGTTTTTATGACGGGTCGGTGGTGGACGGATCGCGATTCTTTAAAAAGAAATTGTTCCAGGAGATCGGCGGCTTCGACGAAAGCATTTACGCTGCCGAAGACTGGGACATCGATAAACGCATCAAGAAGATGGGACGGATCGGTTTGTTGGAGCGGACCGCCGATGAGGGCGCCGTTATTTTTCACAACGAATCGGATTTTCGGCTTGGAAACTATTTAAAAAAGAAAACTTATTATTCGCATAGTTTCGGCCGCTATCAGGACAAATGGGGTGCCGACGATCCGGACGTAAAAAAACAATTCAGCCCCTATTTTCGATTTATCGGTGTCTTTGTCGAGGATGGAAAATGGAAAAAGCTGCTGTCGCACCCGCTCCTCGCCGGCGGCATGTATGTTTTGCGGGGACTTGTCGGCTTTGTGTATCTAAAACACTGCGCATTAGGTTGAAGTTACATTCCATTAAACATGATGTATGGGTTCCACTTGGACGCTGTCAAAATAGCAGGAATTCCTATATGTTCCGTCAGACGGGCAGTAAATGTAAAGACTTGCGGAGCTATCCCGCGCTCTGAATATTAAGCTCATCTGCAGCCAATCCGCAGTGTTATTGAGTTTCTCCTTCATCGGTAGATCCATGCCGGGTAATTCGCCGAGATTATCGTAAAAATAATACATACCGGAAAACCAAGGAGAGTCGCGAGTTACTATCTTGGGATTGCGGCCATTGAGATCGCTATGAATGGACTTAAACCTTATTTTCAAAACATAGAGCTTGCCGATCTGGAGATTGGAAACTTTGGTATTTAGACCCAAGATGTGATTTGAGCTTTCAAGAAAAAGGCTTTTTTTGCCTTTCGTGCCGTCATAAGACTCATCGGAAAAAGTGTTGGAAAACTTTGCGCTGCCCGCCGCTCCCGCGCTGCAATCGCCGGGACCGTTCCATCCCTCCAGTCCCTTCTCAAAATTTCCATTATTCAAAAGAGGAAGCCCGCTATAGCCGGTGATCCATGATTTATCAACGCTATCCCAAGTGAGATTGGTTGTCACGCGGCAAAGGATCATGGAATACTGATAATCACCTTTCCCCAGCGTCTTCCTGTTTATTTCTGACAACTTTCTGCCGTATGGGAAAAGAGCTTTGTTGCCCCGTTCTACAGCTGTTCCACCTCGATCCTGGTCCACTATGAGGATAGTGTTGTTCGGTTTGAAAGCATAGGGATTGTAGCTCGTCAATTTCTCATTTCCAAATACGGGAAATCCATCGATAAAACCGTATTCGAATAACCACAGTTTGCAAAATGATCTGTACTCACTCCACTGCCCATATTCTTGCGGGTTCTCACCGATCCACGAATACGGAGGCGTCTGAAAGTTCAATTGCTGCAAGAAACGGTTGCCTTCATACAACCGCGAAAAATAAGGTTTATCAACATATCCGTCTTCACGAATTTTTAGTTTACGATGAAAAACGAGCATGTTTGAAAACAGGGTCAGAATGATCGCAAGGGCGCTGCCCCATTTTCCGAAATCGTAAGAAGCGAATACGGAAATTAAAATTCCCAACAACGCGAAGGTGGTCGTGGTGGGTTTTAAAATGCCAAACAGGTTTGGAATAGAAAGAATTTTTAGCCCGAACGGAGATATGAACAGGATAATTGCCCCATAAATTAAGCACCATGAATTGGGCCGAATATTTTTGGGAACCAAGCTCGTAAACAGGGCGATGCTGCAGAAAGGAATTATCCAAAGGCTGTAAAAATCCAGCGCTAAAGCAAATGTGAAAATCGGACTCTTCGGAAAAAACGTGTTAACGTAACAAAATAGGCCGTAGAGAATAACAGCTGCTATAAACCAGATGGGTATGATTAATTCTGTCTTGTCGACTTCCTTCTTTTTCAACAAAGAAAAAAGTGACGCTGCCAAGGAGAAAATTATCAAGCTGTTTGATGTCGTTGAATAAATATCTTTTGGTGAATGCGCCCAGCCGCTGTAGTCCCAGCCGCTTGTTGTCACTTGATTGAGAAAAAACAATACGCGGCCGGAAAAATACAAGTGGTTGATCAAGCCGAAAAGGACAAAGCAGGCAATAAATCCGCCGAGGAATAACAGGGTGAATTTGAGCAGTGTTTTTAGCGAGAATTCTTTCTTAACAATAATTCCCACGAGAAATAAGAGCGGCGCCTCGTAGAGAAACGGCAGAGTGGCAAAGTGCGAAAAGAAAGCGCAGCCCGAAAAGAAACCGCTCAGTGCCCAGAATAGGACCTTCTTGTTGGTTTGAGTATTGGGGAGGGCGAATAATAATCCAAGAAATAGGCAGATAATTATTTGTCTGGTGATCCATACGTCACCGAGACTCGGTAAAATCCAGAAGCTGGTCCCGAATAGAATGGCTGATAGGAAGGCGCTCTCCTCCGACAAAATTGATTTCATTATCCGGAATACCAGGAAAGTGACCAGGTAAAAGTAGAAAAAATACAAAATGTAATGGGCCACCATCGGCGAAAAGAGTCTGTAGAAAATGTTTGTAAACAGGAGTACGGGTAGCCGATCAAGGCGGCGATCAAATTGAATAATTTTGTGTAGAAAATCGAAATTAATGCAAGACCCAAGGGCCATCAGTCCGTCCGGTCCCGGGCAACGAAAAAGCATATGCGGATACAAACACAAAACAACAAGCGGATGGATGAGGAAAATTGAAATATAAATACTGCGTTTATTGCTAAAAATCGGATCCCTCCAGGTCGATATTTGAGGGTTCAAAGTAATAAATATGCATTCGGAACAGAAGGTTTTTGATGGGGGGCTTGTCTGTTTTACCTTCGGCAGGCCGCATAAAATTTGGTATGTTCCCGCCTCAGTCAAAACCCCTAAGGAGAGCACCATGGCCCGTTGTTTAATTTGTGAAACACCGATAGAGCCCTTTATTGATTTTGGAAAAATGCCCATCGCCAACGGCTTTTTGGAACCCAAAGAATACTCCCAAGAGCCGCGGTTCAGCTTAAAAGTGGGGCTGTGCGAAAAATGCGGGATGGTCCAGCTCACGGAGCAGGTCGACCGCGAGAAGATGTTCAACGATAATTACGCGTTTTTCTCCTCCACCTCGTCGCGCATGGCGGAACACTTCAAAGTATTCGCCGGCGAGATCACAAAGCGGTTTTTAACTGGCTCCGACCCGTTCGTCGTCGAGATGGGAAGCAACGACGGCATCATGCTGCAGAACTTCCAGAAAGCCGACATTCGCCATTTGGGCATCGAACCCTCGGGCAACGTGGCCGATGTGGCCCGCGGCCGCGGCATCAACACGATTTCCAAATTCTTTGACGAGGACCTCGCGAAGCAGATTGTCAAAGACAACGGCCAGGCCGACGCTTTCTTGTCCGCCAACGTGATGTGCCACATCCCGTACCTGCATTCGGTGGCGGCCGGCATCAAAATTTTGCTCAAGCCCAAAGGCGTTCTTGCTTTTGAGGATCCGTACCTGGGCGACATTGTTGAGAAAACGTCCTACGACCAGATCTATGATGAGCACGCGTTTTATTTCTCGGTCGGCTCCGTGCAGAGTTTCTTCGGCAGGCACGGCCTCGAAGTGTTCGATATCGCGCATCAGGAAACCCACGGCGGTTCGATGCGCTATTACCTCGGGCACACCGGCGCGCATCCGATCTCGCAAGCGGTCAAAGACCAACTGCGCAAGGAAAACGAAGTGTACAAGCTCACGGCCCCCGCGACTTACAAAACCCTCCGGCAAAACATCGAGCGCTCGCGCGAGCAGTTGCGCGCATTGCTGGCCGAGCTCAAGCAAAAAGGGAAACGCGTTGTCGGCTACGGAGCCACGTCCAAAAGCACGACGGTCATCAACTACTGCGGTTTGACGAGCGACCTGATCCAATTCATCAGCGACACGACGCCGATCAAACAGGGCAAATTCAGCCCGGGCGCGCACATACCAGTCCGTCCATACAAAGAGTTTTCCGATTCTTATCCCGAGTACGCGCTGCTTTTCGCTTGGAATCATGCGGCCGAGATCATGGCCAAAGAGAAGAGCTTCAAAGACGCCGGCGGAAAATGGATCGTGTATGTTCCCGAGGTGCAAGTTTTTTCATGATCCTTTGCGCCAACCCCCGGGCGCAGTACTTGGCGCATCGGGTGGAAATCGACTCCGTCATTGAGTCGGTTCTTGAAGAGGGTCGCTACATAGAAGGGAAGTTCTGCGCGCTTTTCGAACAAGAATTCGCTTCATTCATCGGCGCGACCCACGCGCTCGGCGTTGGAAGCGGCACCGAGGCGGTCCATCTGGCCCTTAAAGCCTGCGGCATCGGGCTTGGCGATGAAGTCATCACCGTTTCGCACACCGCGGTCGCCACCGTCTCCGCCATCGAACAAGCCGGCGCGACGCCGGTCCTTGTCGACATTGAACCCGAAACATTCACAATTGACCCCCAGGCGTTCGAAAAATCCATCACGCCAAAAACAAAAGCTGTTGTTGTCGTTCATTTATACGGACAATCAGCGAATTTGCACGCGATCCTCGAAATTTCAAAGAAGCATAAATTGCGCGTGATCGAAGATTGCGCGCAGGCGCACGGCGCCAAGCTCGGCGGCAAGCGGCTCGGATCGTTCGGCGATATGGCCTGCTTTAGTTTTTATCCGACCAAAAATTTGGGCGCGTTGGGCGACGGCGGCATGGTCGTCACCAATGACGCGGAGCTGAACAAGCAAGCGCGTCTTCTGCATGAATATGGCTGGAAGGAACGCTACATCAGTGACGTTCGCGGATGGAATACGCGTTTGGATGAGTTGCAGGCCGCTGTTCTGCGCGTCAAGCTGCGTTATCTCGATCAAGACAACGCGTCGCGCGCACGATTGGCCGACCGCTACCGCAAAGGATTGGCGGGCAGCGGCGTTGAATTGCCGACGGTCCGTCCCGACGCCACCCATGTCCACCATCTCTTTGTGATCCGGACGTCCCGCCGCGACGAACTGCAGGCCCATTTGAAAGAGAACGGAGTCCATTCGCTTATCCATTACCCGATGCCGATCCATTTGCAGCCCGCGTATCTGAACCGCGTCCAACACGGCGCATCGATGGCAAAGACCGAACAGGCGGCCAAGGAAATTTTATCGCTTCCGCTCTATCCCGAGTTGGCCGAGTCGGACGTCGACGCGGTGATCGGTTCCATTCAGAATTTCTTCAGCGCGGCGCCGAAGAAGCTGGCATCGGCGGGGAAAACGCGATGATCGAAGGCGTCGTTATACGATCGTGCTGCGCGTTCCGACGGGCGTCGCACACGGCTGCAAGTGCCTTCATGGCCCGGTCAATCTCTTTTATATGACGTCGAACGTTTACAATCCCGATGACGAGGGGCGCATCGCCCATGACGATCCCGCCATCGGATACGATTGGCTGAAGTCCCAACCAATCCGTTGACCGCTTCTCCGGGACGCAACATCCTCGATTTCTTTAAGGGGAGCCGGATTTTGGTGACCGGCTGCTCCGGTTATTTGGCGACGAACCTGATGGAAGCGTTGAAGCCGGTAGATTGCCAAATTTTTGGAGTCAGCCGCTCCGATGTGCAGCCGGTCGGGTTTGAAAATGCGGCAGCGCGTGGTGAATTTTCAAAGGGCGATTTGGGCGACGCGGGGTTCTGGGAGCGTTCGCTGAAAGGAATCGACATCGTTTTCCATTTCGCGGCGCAGACGAGCGTGTACAAGGCCAATCAAGACCCGGTCGCGGATAACAAGGCCAATGTGGCGCCGATGCTGGCGATGCTCGACGTTTGCCGCCGGAAAAAATGGTGTCCAACGATTGTTTTTGCCGGCGCGGCCACGCAGGTGGGTGTTCCCGAACGCTGGCCGGTGAATGAATCAGTCCCGGATAAACCGGTGACCGTGTACGACGTCCATAAAATATTTGCGGAAAATTACCTGAAATATTATTCAGTTGATGGCACGGTAAAAGGAGTAACGTTGCGCCTGGCCAACGTCTACGGGCCGGGACCGCGGAGTTCAAGCGCGGATCGTGGAATTTTAAATATGATGGTCCGGCGCGCACTCGAGGGGGAGCCGCTCACCGTTTATGGAGAGGGGCAATACATCCGCGATTACGTTTTCGTGGATGACGTTGTGTCGGCCTTTCTTCATGCGGCGGCTTCCATCGAGCGAACCAGCGGCCAACATTATTTCATCGGCGGCGGACAAGGACGAACGATTTCAGAGGCGATCCGCGCCGTGGGCGCGGCCGTGGAAAAAAAGACGGGGCAGAAGGTCAAAGTTGAAACGGTGCCGGTTCCGGATTCACTGTCACCGATCGAATTTCGAAATTTTATTGCTGATACGTCGCGCTTCCGGGACGCAACGGGCTGGAGCGCGAAGATGTCGTTCGCGGAAGGCATCAATCAAACGATCAATCACTGGGTAAAGGAAAAGGTATGAAAATTCTTGTCGTCGGCGGCGCGGGTTTTTTGGGTTCCAATCTCGTCCGCTATTGTCTGCATCAGCCCGGCAATGAAGTGACCGTGCTCGATTCGCTTGAGCCGCACCTGAAGGCCAATACGAACAATCTCCATGACGTGTGGGACGAAATAAAATTTATCCGCGGCAGCATGGGCGACGAGCAGTTGATCGCCGAGGTCGTGCAGGGCCAAGACGTGATTTTTAATTGCGCGGCGCAAACGTCCCACCCGCTTTCGATCCAAAATCCTCTTTTTGACGCCGAAGTGAATTGCTTGGGCAATTTGAAATTGCTCGAAGCAGTCCGCTTGCTTAACCCGCGCGCCATTGTTGTCTATAGTTCGAGCAGCACCGTGATCGGGAAAGCCGTCGGCGAATTGGTGGATGAAGACCACGGCGAGCGGCCGTTGGACATTTACTCGGCCAACAAGGGCGTCGCTGAAAAATATTACCGGATTTATAACCGCGTCCACGGACTCAAAACGATCGTGCTGCGCTTCGCGAACCTGTTCGGCCCCTATGGAAAAAGTTACCCGGAGTTTGGGTTCATCAACTATTTCATCTCGCTTGCCGCCGCCAACGAGGCGATTAAAGTCTATGGGGTCGGAAACCAGACGCGCAACGTGCTTTACGCCGAAGACGCCGCTGAAATTATGTATCAAAGCGTCGCCGAGCCGCGCTTGATCGGGGAAACCTATTTCGCCGTCGGCGACGAACATTTGACGGTCCGTGAGATCGCGCAGACGATTGTCGAGGTGTACGGAAAGGGGAAAATCGAGGAGATTGAATGGCCCGAAGAGCGCGCGCGGATCGAAGTGGGACGCGTGATGTTTTCATCGGCCCGCATCCGGAAAATCCTCGATTGGCACCCAAAATACACGCTTCGCAGCGGTTTGACGCGCATGCGGCAGCTTTCTGAAAAAAACAAGGAGGAACTTGCGTGGCAAAAATCGTAATTACCGGGGCCTTGGGCCATATCGGTTCCCGTTTCATCCGCACGTTGAAGCCCGGTGATTTTGATGAAGTGCGGCTGATCGATAACTTGTCGACGCAGCGCTATGCGTCGTTGTTTAATTTGCCCGCCGGCGTTCCCTACAATTTTATTCAAGACGATATTTGCACGGCCGACCTCGCTAAACTTTTTACCGGCGCTGATGTGGTCGTCCACATGGCCGCCGCCACCGACGCCGCCGGCAGCGCGGGCCGCGCCGACGAAGTAAGAAAAGTTAATTTTGGCGGCACCGAACGCGTGGCGCGCGCCTGTGTCGAGACCGGCTCCAAAATGATTTTTTTCTCGACCACGAGCGTCTACGGAACGGCGAAAGAAGTGGTCGACGAGAATTGCTCGAAAGAGGAATTGAAGCCGCAGAGTCCTTATGCGGAAAGCAAAATCGACGCGGAACGATTGCTCGCCAAGCTCGGAGAAGGAGAAGGGCTTCGTTTCGTCGCGCTTCGCTTGGGCACGATTTTCGGCGCGTCCGTGGGCATGCGTTTCCACACGGCCGTCAACAAATTCATTTGGCAAGCGGTGATGGGCCTGCCCATCACGGTTTGGCGGACGGCGCTTCACCAGAAGCGGCCATACCTCGATTTGGAAGACGCGGTGCGCGCGCTCAATTTCATCATTCGCGGCAGCCACTTCGACAACAAGCTCTACAACGTGCTGACCACGAATTCAACGGTGAACGAAATCATTGAGGCGATCCGCAAACACCGGCCCGACCTCAAAATAGATTTTGTCGACAACGCGATCATGAACCAATTGTCCTACGAAGTGGCGTGCGACCGTTTCAAAGCGCTTGGATTTAAATTCCAAGGCAGCTTGGAACGGGCCGTGGCTGACACCGTCGCCTTGTTGCCGAGTCTCCAACCTCAGTGCAGCCTGTCCTAAACCCTTCGACGGCGGCGCCGTCCCGCTTTGGCAAGCTGATTTCTTGGCTGCCTTTTCTTGGCGTGATATTTTTTCATTTGGTTTTTATTATTCCGCAATTCATCACGCCCGGCGAGATTTTGCGGATGAGCGATTTCATCTTTCCGAGCGTCGACAATCAATCGAATTTTAACCTCTCCTATTACGCATGGACCACGTATGGCTTGGGCCAACCCAGCATTCCAAGCCTTTCCATGGGAATCGTCTATTTTTTGTCCAAGATCTTCGGGACGCCGTTCGCGCAGCAGTTTTTTGGGTTTTCACCGCTTTTGGTGGCTTCGATCGGAATGTATTTCTTCCTTATCCGCAGCCGGTGGATGGGGTCGCGCTTTTGGGCGGCCGTCATATCCATCCTTTACGTCATCAATTGGGCCGTTTTTTCCTATGAGGGCGATCACGCCGCGCTTTTAACCGTTACCGGATTGATGTGGACATACGCGGTGGCGCCTTACGTGATGTTGTTCGCGTACAAAATTTTTGTTGAGGAAAAATTTTCCGTCCGCAACGTCATGTGTTTGGCGCTTTTTAGCTTGCTGGCGTCCTTGAGCAATTCCCAAGCGCTTGTGGTCTTAGCGGGCCTCGTCACGCCTTTCATCGTCTATCATATCGCCGAAAGAATCGTTTTTTCGTCATCTCGCCGGCCGCAGGCCGTCGCCCGGTTGGTTTTCGCGCTCGCCGGCTGGGGAACGTTGTGCGGTCTGCTGATTTTTCCGGTCATCATGTCGCTTGTGACCAGTGTGTTTCTCACCGGAAACGTGCAAGCGCTTTATGGCGTTAAAGCGGCCCTTTGGCCCGATCCGGAAGTGTATCGGTTCCTTTATCCCTACCCAATTTCACTTTTTCTCGTTCTGTCGTCCCCCCGGCCTTTTGAAAGCGTCATCGAATTAATGGGCCTCTGCGTGCCTGCATTGGCGATATTGGGAATCTGCTGGGAACGAGACCGGCGAACGAAGTTAATGGCCTTGCTTCTTTTCGCGGCGGTGCTGTTTTTGACCGGATGGGTTCAGCTTATTTTTTCCCAGCCGAAAATGGTCGAGGACATTTATAAACTTCCAATCCTTGGGCAATTGCTCCAGGTTTTGCGAAATCCTCTTAAATTTTTCATGTTTCTCGGACCTTTTGTGACCGTGCTGATGGCGCTGGGAGTCTCGGCTATTTTCAACAAAATTAAGATCGGCGACTTCCTCGGCGGGTCCCTCGCATCGCGTTTTCGCGCCGTCGCTTGCGTTGCGCTGGTCGGCTGTGCGGTGTTTTCCATTTTCTTCAATCATAAAGGCCGCGTCTTTCATTTGCGCGCCACATACGTGATGCCGGGCATTACCGACAGCGGACAAGGCGGCCTGCACGCGCTGCCCTACGGACGGTTGAACAAAGCCTTTGTGGAAATAACCAAGCAATTGTACGACCGCGGCGAACCGCGCGGACGCACGCTGTGGGTGCCGAATGAAAATGAGATTTGGAGTCAAACCACCCAGGTGAGTTATGAAAACATTTTGTCTTATCCTTCTTCATTGACGATGGGAATTTACCAGCAAGAACTCGTCAACGCGTTCGGAAAAGGTACGCCGGAAACCGTCGGCAGGATTCTTTCTCTTTTAAAAATCCGTTTCATCGTGGTCGTGAAATATTCGAAGCAAGCGGGACCGATCCGCATTTGGGGGACGCCGCCGTGGGGCGAGCATATTGTCGGCGATCCCATGGCGTTTCTGTCGTTTTTGGACGGCCAGGACGGCTTTGCGAAATTGAGAGAAGACGACTCTTTTGCCATTTATGAAAACACTTCCTTCCATTAAAAGATTTTTCCCTGTGTTGCGATGGGCCGGATTTCTCGGCGTTCTGCTCTGTCCTCTTGCGGCGCACTCTCTCACCTATATCGACGGCGATATTCGTTCATTCCCTTATTTTAGCCGCACGCCTTATTTTGAAAAAGACGCCGATTTCGTTTTCACGAAAAGCCCCGGCGGCTACCCGCTCTTGCAAAAGGATTTGACGGAATCGGAAAATCCGTCGATATTGTTCGTCAATACGCAAATCGACGATATCGCTTTTGAATTGGCAAAGATCGACGCGGGAGATAAAAAAGTCGGCGCGATCGCGAACGAGCGGAAACCGGGTTTTTTGGCGTTGGATGAAACCATGCATGGAAAATTCGTGGTCGGTGAAAAGGGCGATTATGAGATATGGGTCAAGCTGAAGGGACAGGAAACCGATATTGTGAGCAAGGTAAAACTTGACGATTTCGTGTTCAAGCTTCCCACGCGGGTCTACGGCGTTGAGTGGCTCAAGATCGTCGGCGGAAATTTAAACAAAGGGAACCATTCCATCGCGCTTTTGGCCGACGAGGGCGTCACGGTGCCGAAACATTCAGAACCTTTCAAAGAAGTCGTCGACCGGGAAGTTCTCATCATCAGCCAGAGCGAACTGGAAAAAGACCTGCTTCGCCTGAGAAACACGCGGAACAGCTTCTTGTTCTATAAGGCCGAAAACGAACCCATCCTAAAACGAAATTTTTACGTTCCGAAAGGGGGGATTTACGACATATCCACTCTGGTCGCCCCGAGAATGGAGGAAGTCCGGTCTTATAAAATAAACGCTCAATTTGACCGTCCCGCTCAAGATTGGACGAAATTGGCCGCGGGCGGATCGGCACCGGCCGTTATCTTTGGAAATAATTTTTATCCGGTGATAAAAATGTTTTTTCCGCTCCAAGACGGCATGTGGCGGTGGATCTCCAATGACGGGCAAATGCTCGTGTTGAGTCCGTACGCGGCTCCGGTCGAAGCGGAATTGCAGTTCGATCTGGTGTCCCTTGACGTCGGCCGGAACGTTGAACTGTGGTTCGATGGAAAATTAATAAAGCGCGTCCAGGTCCCCGGTCGTGATCCGAGTTCAACGAACGACATCTTTCGAAAAATCAACTGGCTTTGGGAAGCCGCGACCGCGTGCGGAAAACCAGTCACGGTGCGGACCCAGCCGCTGATGCTGCATCCCGGTGTCAACGAATTTAAGTTCACGATGAATCCGGGGGCCAGCCTCATCAACGAGTTGGAGCCTTTGAGTATCGCCGTGCGCGATTATGTCGAAGTGAACGTGCACGCGGCCAACGCGAGACGGGGCTGGTCCAATTCACCGAGTTTTCGTTCCTCTGTGAAGGGCGGCGCAATGGAATTTCAAGATTTTTACAGCAAAAGCGCCGAAGAAATTTCTTGGCTGTCCAAGCCGGTCGGCGAGATAAACTTGCGGGACTATCCGATTTTTTTAATCGCCTACAATTGGCGCCATCGCCTCGCTGAGATGGACCTTGGTTTCATGATTGAAACGGGAGATCCGGACCATCCGCTGCAATGCCTTGTCGTCACCCCTCCCGCGCCCGGAACAAACGAGAGCAAAGATGAAATTGATCTGTTGGACGCCGTCTGGAAGACATTTAAACACACATTGAACCCCAAACTGGTTGAGATCGAATTTTTTCCGCACAAAAGATGGGACACGGACATTTTGGGGCAAGGCGAGGAAGTTAATTGCTTCATTAGCGGTCTTCAACTGGCTTCTTTGAAAGGGTCGGTCATCAAAAAATTTGAACAATCTTTCTCGAACGCGACCGTCGCCGGCAAAGGATCGGTTGAAATCGATAATTATGAGAGTGAAATGTCGGTGTCCATGCCGTTTGGGGGAAAGCGGCCCATTTGGGGGGTCGCGGACGTGCGGGTCCCGCTCGCGCCTTCGGCTTTTCATTCGGATTCGCAAATAATTCTTCCTTATCATCTGGACGACCAAACACACCAAAAAATTAAGGTGTTTATCGGCTTTGATTCCGACGGCGATGGGACGCCGAATACCTGGGTTCCATTGGGCCGGCGTGTGATATTGACCAATTGGCGGCTTGTTAGGAGGGACATCAAAGACACCATGGTTTTTTATCAGACCACGCCAGAAGAAGTTCCCGGTTACGATTGCGGATCGGACAGGCTCTATGATTATATTGTCATGAAAAACGGCAAGGTGCTTCCGGTCGCGGGCCGCGGCGGATTTGCCGGCACGAAACAGGAAGTATCTTTTGACGACGGCAAAGTGACCATCAGCCTGCCGGTCGACCAAAATCCCGACGATTTCGTCTACGAATTTTATCTGCCGCCATACGTTCGCCGCAGTCCGGTATTGAACAAGTTCACCGAGATCCCGATCGATCTCGAGGCGATGCGCCTCCCGGGTAAAAATCCGGTCGAGCTTAAACTTTTGTTTGAAGGCGGACTTCAGACAATGACCTCCGAGGAGAAAACCTTTCGTTTTCAAGTCAGATCGCCTCAGACCGTCGAATTGAGGCATTTTGATTTTGATGATTTGACGAAGGTCGATGAAATGCCGGTTATTCAGATCGACGATAAGCCGTTGGCGACGCAACGCCGTCCGGACCGTGGACGGGGAGGCGTGTGGCTCGCGGGGAGTGTGAATCTCGAGGAAGGAATGCATTATTTGCGGGTAGTGGACAATCGGGCGTTGTCCGCGAGCCTCGTCGGAGTAAGGCCCGACTCGTTGCCCGAAAACCCGTCCGTCGACTATCGTCCGGGCGCGTATGAAATCAGAAAGATCAATCCAACGAGGTATATCGCCACCATAAAAGATCCGGAAGCCCCGCCGATCCTGGTGCTTGACCAAAATTTTCATATCGGCTGGAAAGCGTTCATCAAAACACCGGATGGAACGCTTGCGCCGCTGCTCAACCATTTTGAAGTGAACGGGCATGCAAATGGATGGAGAGTGCCAAAATCCCCCCGCGAAACGGAAATCGTGATCGAATACGGCCCGCAGTGGTTGATGAGCTTCGGGTTTTGCGTAGCTTTGATCACATTGATTTCGTGCTTTCTCTATTTAACGCTCATGAGGGGCAAGCGATGAAAAAACGTTTTTCTATTCCGTCGATTTTTTGGTTCGTCGCAAAGCATGCCTTGCTTCTGCTGGCGGCGTATTGGTTCAGCGCCAAATTGATGGAAAAATGGGATGTTATCCGGCTGGATCACGCGCTCGAAAAGAAAGCCAATCTCCTCATGGGAATTTATTCGGGCATGTTGTTGATTTACGCCGCATTCTTCGATTTTTCGAATCGCCGAATATCGAGCCTGTTCCGTCTGATGCTGGTTCAACTGATCGTTACGCTTTACGTGCTGGCGGGACCGGATATTTCCAGCATGATGTTGTGGATGGTAACGTTTATTTTTTATTCAGGGATTCTTTATCTTCTGGGCGTCTACTATTCCCGCCTGGCCCGCGAAAATGATCCGATTATCGAATGGTTGTCCATCTTCAACGCGAAGATGAGAGTTTCGCCAAAAAAGAAATCGGCGTTTTGCTTTATTTGTTCGGCCATTTTGTGGATGGCTTATCCGCTCACTTTTTTCCGCGTGCCGGATGAAGTTATCCAAGCGCCCGCTTTTTTGTCTTATTTGTTTCTTTGTCTTGGCGTGGGTTTTGAACTTTACTACGCGCTCGTTCAATCCGAAGACAAAGAGTCTTGATCCTTGCCGAAGATTTTATTTTTGTTTTCCAATTTCCACCAGCGGGCATTCACGGGCCAGTCCGGGACCGTTTGGCAATTGGCCCAAAGCTTAAGCGAACGCTTTGAAGTCCACGTCATCTCCAACACGGATTCCGATGCGGAAAAAAATATCGAGGGGCCCATTCATCTGTGGCTTTTCAAATCGGCCGGCGACCCGACTCCGCAATATCTGCTTCGGCTGCCCCGATTTATCGCCCGCATTTTCAGCCTGAAACCCGACGTTATCCATGTCCATGGTTTGCCTTTTATTGTCTACGCTTCGCTCTTGAGCCGGGTAACGCAAACGCCTTTTGTTTGCTCCTTTAACGAAGACATAACGCTGCGCCCGCCATGGCTCCAGCGATTGATCGCGCGGTCGATCAATCGTTCGGAGGGGGTCTTCGTCAGCTGTGAATATTACCGGGGACGTCTTTTGAAATTGAATGTCCGGCCCGAAAAAATTCATGTCGCTCCATTCGGCTTAAAAATGGATTTCTTGAAAAATCAGCTGTTCGCCGCCGCGGAGCCGTACGATGTCGTGTATGTCGGCGACAGCCGCAAAAGCCGCGGGTTTGACGTGGTCTGCCGCATGGCCGAGGCCATGCCCGAACACTCGTTTCTCATGCTGATCCGATGGTTCATGCCGTCAGGGAAAACCGATTGCGAAATAGCCCGCCAATTGCCCAACGTGAAGCTTCTGGAGTATCCCTATGCCAAACCCCTGTTCGAATTGATCCAAAGCGCCAAAATCGTGGCGCTGCCGTTTCGGTCCACGTCTCCGATCCTTCCGCCCATGACGCTCGTTGAATCGATGGGGTTGGGGAAATGCGCGCTCACGACGCGGCTTCCCGGCACCGAAGAACTGTGCGACGACGCAAAATCCATTTGCTTGGTCGACCTCAACGATATCCCCGGGCTGGTGAGCCTGGCACGGCGGCTCATCCGTGATGAAAAAGAACGCCGCTCGATCGGCCAAAATGCCCGCCAAAAAATTCAGTCGATGTTTTTGGAGCAATACGCTCCTTTCCTGTCCTTTTATTCGGACATGCTGGCTTCTTGACCCATGATTTTTATCTCCACCTATTCGAACGGCAATATCGGATTGGCGCAGGAGCTGCAGCGGTATTTGATACGGCGAAAACAAAGTTTTTTCATGCTTTTGCATCCGCTGGATTTGTCGCAAGGAAGTCGGTCGGTCATCGAAACTTATGTGAGCGGAGAGAAAACCGGCTCAGCGGAAAGCCTGGGGTCGCCGCCGTCCTTGGCCGTTCATTATTTCCGTTGTTTGATGACGACGTTCCAGAATTTAATGAGGCGCCGGCGAGAATTCCATATGTTTATCGCTTTTTCGAACGTGGACGCGCTGGCCGGCGTCGTTTGCCGGTTTTTTGCGCCGCTCAAAGTGGTTTATGTGAGCACCGATTATTCACCGAAGCGCCGCTTTGAAAATCCGGTTTTGAACGCGATTTATTCCGTCGCGGACCGGTGGGCTTACCGCTGGGCAGACGTCGTGTGGCACATGTACGTCGAACGCGGCGAGTTAAAAAAATACAAGCACCGCGCGCGCAGCTATGACGTGCTGGACGGGAACAATTTTCGCCGGATCGAACGGTTTCCGGTCGATAAAATAAATCCTTTTCGTTTGGTTTATATCGGGCAAATCAACCGCGACTGCCGGTTGGAGGAAGCCATCAACGCGGTCGCCAATCTGAAAGGGAAATTTCCGAACGTCGGCATCGATATCATTTCGACCGGCGACCCGGAGCTTGAACGGCGGCTCCAGGCATTGGCGAAGGACCGCGGGATGGCCGATCAAATCATTTTCCATGGGCAAATCCGGTCGTCCGAAGTTTATGAGGAGATCATAAAACGGTGCGGTTTGGGGCTTTGTCTCTATGAAATCGACAAGGATGATTTCGCTTGGTTTGGGACCCCGTTAAAAGTATATCTTTATGCCGCCTGCGGCGTTCCGTCGATATGTTCCAATGCCATGGGGCCCCAGACGATGGACTACATGGAAAAAGGCGGCGTCGGTCTCTTGGCCGCGCGCGGAACGCTTGAGCAAACGCTGCAGTCCATTTTCTCCGATCCGGCGCGCTACGCGCAGATGCGGGAGCGCACAATTAAATGGGCGGCGCAGTTTGATTACGACGACAAATTCGATAAATTTCTTGCGCTCGTGTGAGGCCATTCTGGAATGAAGCCTAAGATCCTTATTATCGCGGCCGGCATCGCCACCGATCATCCCGATCTCGCGGGGGGCGACATGCGCTTTTTGGAAATCGCCAAGCATTGGATCAAAATGGGCTGCGACGTCCATATGCTCACGCCCAAAGGCGGCGAAGTTCTGTGCCGTAATTTCGGCGCGGATGTAGCGATTCATCTGCTTCCCAAATCAAAAGCGGACGGCCGCATGCAGGCGATCGTCGATACGCTCCAGCTTCCGTTCCGCATTCCAAAGTCAATTTTCGAAACGGATTTCGACGCCGTCTACAGCACGAATGAACAACTGTACGATGTTATTCCGGCGCTTTTTTTAAAATGGAAGAAGGGCGCTAAAATCCGCTGGTCGGTGGTGGTCCATTGGCTGCCGCCTTTTCCGCCGTGGCGCCGGCACCGTTCGACTGTATTGAATTCATGCTTGTTTTTCTTCAGCGAGCGCTTGAGCGTTTGGCTCGCCAAGCGATTTGCCGATATCCTGCTTCCCGTATCCCACGCCACGGAGAAACAATTACTCGCCGTGAATGCGAACCCGCGCCAAATCCAGATGGTGGAATGCGGTTTGCCGCTTCAACCCGTCGAAGACGTGGCCGCCAAGAACCTTCCCAAAATTTACGACGCGGTTTTTCTCAAGCGCGTTCAAGCGGTCAAAGGCGCGCTTGATCTACCCAAAATCTGGAAAGAGGTGATCAAAGCGAAGCCGGAGGCGAAGCTGCTCGTGATCGGGTTCGGTGAAGATTTCGATCTTCTCAAAAGAACCATTCATGAGGAAGGGCTCGATAAGAATATCCATTTGGCCGGATTGGTTTATGAATTGGAAAAGAAGTTCACGCTGATGTGCCAGTCGAAATTGTTCGTGCTGCCGTCTTACGAAGAGAATTGGGCGATTGTGATCGGCGAGGCGATGGGCGCGGGACTGCCGGTCATCGCCTATGGATTAAGCGAGCTTAAAATTGTGTGGAAAGATAATTTTGTCGCGGTCCCGGTGGGCGACATCCAAGCGTTTGCGCGCGCGTTGCTCCGCCTGTTGGACAACCCCGGCGAAGGCGCCGAGCTGGCGTCCAAGGCGCGGCGCTATGTCGCCCGGCTCGATTGGTCGGCCATCGCCGCCGCCGAATTAAACGCGGTCGTCGGACCGCGGAAATCCTTGCCGCAAAGCATGGCTGTGCTCACCGGCGCCATCTATTGGCCGGCCGGCGAGAAACCGCTGCCGTCCATGGCGGATATCGGCCAAATAAAAGAAATGGCCAATTATTTAAAGAAAAATCGCGCGCTTTACCACGTGTTGAAAGAAAACGAGGCGGCCATTCAAGGCGATCCGGCGCTTCTGGCCTCGCTGAAGGAGGGAGAGGAACATTTCGCGCGCCTCAATCGCTCGCTCACCGAAATGAACCAAATCCTCGGCGTCGAAAGCTATATCACCTACAAAACCTTTTTTGGCTATCCGCGCTTGACGTCCGACCTTGATATCATCGTCCGGAATATTTCGTCCGCGGCGGCCGAATTAAAGAAAACCGGCTGGCATGCCGGACCCATTCAGCAGGGAACGCTGGATGTTGAAAAAGAAGGCGCGCTGCCGGTCGGGCTTCATGAACGGGTGGGGTGGGACACGCCGCCGATTTTTGATGCGGAGCTGCTGTGGGCCGGTCTGCGCCGGAAGGAACTGCTTGGACACAACGTCATCATCCCTAGCCCCGAAGTCGACATCATGACCATCCTCGCGCATATTCCTTTCGAAAAACTTTATTTGGATTGGGGAGAGATGTGTTATCTCTATGCGACCGCAAAGCAAGCCGATCTTCCATTGATCATGGCGCAGGCCAAAAAATATCATTGGGAACGGTCCTTAAAGGGGTTGCTCGCCATTTTAAACGCGGCCCATGTCGCCGCGTTCGGGTCGCCGAGCCCCTTCGAGGCGGTTTATCCGAAGCGGTTGGCCGAAAATTTTGTTCTTCCTTACGAATGCTCGGCCGCCTATGCGGCCCGTTCGCTGATCGAGATCGGGGCCTGGAAAAAATTTTGCGGCGTGGTTTTCGATCCCTATCGGATGAGCCATTTCTTTCGCGGCAGGTTTCAGCGCCGGCGAATCGCAGTATGAAGGCGGGCCCGGTCCCGCCCAGCGGCGTCATTTGCTTCATGGGGATGGATGGCGCCGGTAAATCGACGGTCATCGAAGGGGTTGATCAATGGCTGCGCGAAAATGGCATTGCGGCCCGCGTTCTCCACACGCACGATTACAACGTCAAGGCTTTGCACTCGCTGAATTCGCTCGGCAAAGAGTCTTGGGTCCGTAGATTTCCTTTTCTGTTTTTCCCTTGGCCTTTTGTCGCGCTGTTCGATCACTTGATGACGTTCCGAAAAAGGTTCGGCGGAGGAGGGCTTATTCTGACCGACCGCTATTTCTACGACAAATACGTCCGGTTTCGTTTTTGGGGGATCGCGCTGCCCGGCCTTTTTTATCTCTATAAATGGCTTATTCCCAAGCCGCTTTGCGCCATTCTTCTGGATGTTCCGACGTCGGTGGCGCTGGAGCGCAAAGGGGAATACTCACGTGAAGACTATGATCGGTTCCGGCGCGAATATTTGGATTTCGCGAAAAAAATGGACCGGCTGTCCGTCGTGGACGCCACGATGCCGCTGCCGGGGGTTTTGGACGCCGTCAAGCGGTGCATTTCTTCCCGTATGAAAAACGAAGAAAAATGAGCGCGAGAGATGCGAAAATGATCTTCATCAATTCAATGATGGTTTTATTTTCGTCGGTGGTAGGAATTTATGTCATTAATGGTTTGCTCGAGCGATTTTATGATGCACGAAATGACGTATATTTCATTAAAACTGGATCAGATCGGTCGGTTTTGATCGGTGGCGATAAACGAGATCGGATGGTGGCCGCAATGGATCTTCGTCAAAAAGTTCCCAACGCTGTTCCCTCTGTCGATATCGAAGATCTCTTAATGAAGGCGAATGTCGAATACACCAATCAACTTTTGCAGAACAATATCAAGCTACTTCCGTTAAGTGGCATATCTAATTCTCCGACGGTATTGTGCAATGAAGTCGGCAAGTGGGTGGTTGCCGATAGCGATGCTTATGGATTTAATAACGGCGAACCGTCATGGAACAAAAACGGCGTTCCTCTTATGGTCGTTGGCGATTCGTTTGCGCAAGGATATTGCGTCGACCAAGGCCAAGATGTCACCGGTCTGCTCCGAGCTTACGGATACAACGCCAACTCAGTGGGTATTTCAGGGAACGCGAGTTTAATTGAATTGGGAACGATTAAAGAATATATGAAGACCTTTCAGCCGAAGGTGGTCCTCTGGCTTTATTATGAGAATGATTTGAGAGGACTGCTGAATGAATTCAGGTTTCCGCTCCTCCGCCGGTACTTAAACGAACCGGAGTTCCGCCAAGGACTGCCGGATAAAGTGGGAGAAACGGACGACTTCTGGAATTTGCTGATCACGCAAAGACAATTTGATAAGGCGTTGCTTATTGATAGTAATATGGGCGTGATTGATCCTTTGGCTTACGCGCAAAATGGATACGACAAATGGTACGGAGCAGGCGCCATCTTGCCATCTTCACCCATTTATACTGAAAAGGCTGTTTCCGTTTTTACGGATGTCATGAAAGAAGCCAAGCGTTGGACGGAGGCTCATAACGCCAAATTGGTGTTTGTTTATTTACCCTCTATCATTTCTGCGGTTGGGGATGGTATCGTCACTAAAAAACCCGTCATCGACGCTGTCTCGTCTTTAAACATTCCCGTCATCGATTTTTGGAAAACTCTCCATTCGAAGGACGATCCCCAATCGTTCTACCAAGGACACTACACGCCCGAAGGGTATGCTCTCTTGACCGAAGACATTGTTGCCCATTTAACGAGTGAAAAATATCCGCCTGCAGTTAAGGAAGTGAACAGCCAGATTGCCTCACTCTCTTGGGACAGCATTGATAAATCTCTTTACACACACTACAGCAGGTTGCCTGTTATTGAAAACGGTTCATTTGAGAATGGAATAACGGGATGGGCTGGTCCGGGAGATTGCACCATAGGCTGGCCGGGTCGAGCGAAATTCACCTATTCGATTTCTACTGATGCCGCGCAAGGCAGCAATAGCCTCAGCATGACCAGTTCAAATCATGTGCTTGGTATCTTAACCAGGCCATCTGGGCTTGAACGCGATAAACTTTATGAATTAAGTTTTCGGTACAAGAATATCCATTTGGACCTTGATGGGCGGCCGAAAACAGACTCTTCCAAGCTGAAAGATCTGTATTGTCTCCATGACAAGTTTGGGGAATTGACCGCCCTCGCTTTGCCAAAGACGTTTCATTTGTCTCCCAGTCGGTTGAAACGATTTACGACCCTTTATCATTTAAGGAAAATACTGGCGCATAAAAGGGGTGCTTTGAAAGCATCAAATGATTGGCAGGATGCGGAAATATTTTTCATCGCGCGGGACACAGACACCACCTTTTCTTTTTATTGCCCTTCCAATGGAAGTTTTACGAATTCCTGTCTTTTCAATGATGTACAGATTACCCCCATCAATACAACTGCCGTCAATTCTAAAAACGATCGGACAGAAGTCAATGAAGTAAAAGAGTCAAAAGGAAATGAACCCAAAATCAGATATTCTTCCTGGAATAGCCTTGATAAGTCTCTTTACACCAATTACACCGCGGTGCCCGTCATTGAAAACGGTTCTTTTGAGGATGGAATAAAGGGATGGGCTGGTCCGGGAGATTGCACCGTGGGCCGGCCGGGTCCAGCAAAATTCGCCTATTCGATTTCCACTGATGCCGCGCAAGGCAGCAAAAGCCTCAGTATGACCAGCTCAAATCATGTGCTTGGTATCTTAACCAAGCCATCTGGGCTTGAACCCGATAAACTTTATGAATTAAGTTTTCGATACAAGAATATCCATTCGGACCTTGATGGGCGGCCGAAAACGGACTCTTCCAGACTGAGCGAACTGTATTATCTTTACGATAAATTGGGTGAATTGCATCCTTTGAATTTACCTGCGACGATTAACACGCTACGCCCGTCAAAGTGGCGTATCCTCTTCGACCGATTGAAAAACGCCATCCACAAAAAAAAGGATGTTGCGAAAATATCCGGGGATAGTTGGCAGGAGGCGGAAATATTTTTCATCGCGCGAGATTCCACCGCTACTCTTTATTTTTACTGCCCTTCCGATGGAAGTTTCGTCAACTCATGTTTTTTTGACGATGTTCGGATCAACTCTATCAATGCGGCTCTGCTCGGTTCTCAGGTGAGCCGGTCATGAAGGCCG
>Ga0206945_1065_pt1 | contig 24898 bp, 11 predicted proteins | sample Alteio_BWOrgHeat_5_FD_152982 | JGI IMG/M metagenome (GOLD analysis project Ga0206945, IMG submission 152982) | Enriched cells from forest soil in Barre Woods Harvard Forest LTER site, Petersham, Massachusetts, United States -... | ecosystem: Environmental > Terrestrial > Soil > Temperate forest > O... | reverse complement strand
CCAGGGAAAACGAACTAACAATTAGGAAATTCAGCAGCGTGTTTTTAATCATGACTCTTTCTGGTTTTCTCGACTTCAGCTTCGAATTAATAACTCCGATTTCTCAGGATCGGCCGATCCAGCTACAATATAGTTAGGGTTAAGTCATTCCCATCGCCGCCTTCGTAGTTGGCCTGAAACGTGTTGCTTCCGACGGTGATCGTTCCGCCGTCGGGCAGATTGCCGAACGTGCCCGCAATCGGTGTACTATCTGTGTTGCTGAGCACGGTGAAAACTGTGCCGGTTGGCAACGGCATGTCGCCTCGCACATGCGGGGCGAAAAGCACACCGGAGCCAATGGTAACTCCCTTCGCGATTGTTTGATCAGCTTCGACCAAAGTCGCTTCCAGGTCCCAGTTACACTGGCTGCTATCTTTGAAAGTCAGGCTGCTTTGGATGGTCAGGACACCCGCTCCGTGAATCCCGGGCGAGAGGAAAGCGCCGGGCCCGGTCCCATCGCCGACCGTGACCGCGCCCGCTACCTGGCCTTTGCCGCCAAAAGCTCCATGGTTCACCTGCACTGGCCCGCTGCCGGTTGCCGGAGCTGCACTAATTCCAGCTAAAAGCGCGCCGCCCTCGACAATCAGCGGCCCGGTATGAACTCGTTTGCCGTTCTCGGCCAGAATAAAGACGCCCGTGCCAATCTTGGTCAACGAGCCACTTCCTTCGATCGCGCCGGTGAAGCTGGTGTCGCTGTTATTGCTGCCGACAACCAGGTTCTTCGATTCCATGAACAAAGTACCCTCGCCTTCCAGCGAACCTATAGTCAGGGTGGGGCCCGTGATCACATGCATCCACATGGTGCCTGTGCCAAGGATCTTCACGGTCGCGCGATCGCCGGTCGAAGATTCACTGAAGAACAAAACGCCGCCTTCTCGATTTTGTGGTCCCATAGCGATCAGTGTGGCGTTGGCCGCGCTTGATTCTCCTTCGAACACAACCGTTCCGTAGAATGAGCTGTTATCAACGGCCGGTTCAGCAGTAAGGGTGGCGTTCCCTGCGCTTGAAGTGTCATTGAAAATAACCGCGGCAAAGGAACCGCCAAAGTTTCCACTGCCGCCCGACTGGCAATCGAAGGTGCCATTGCCCGCGGTCGACGTATCGTTGAAAAAGACGCGGCCGCCGGTGGTGCGCGCGTGGCTGCCGCCACCCTGGAGGACAAAAGAGGCGCCGTTCGCGCTCGAGCTATTCCAGAAGTTGATCTGGCCCCCGTCGGTGGCCGCCTCGGAACCCTCGATGCTGTAGGCCGTGTTATTACCTGCCTTGGCGGTGTTAAAAAATTCTAACAAGCCATGAGAGCCTGAAGGATCGATCGGAACAAGAAACTGCTGTGTAACCCCGGAGTTGTTGATCATCCCTTTGCCTTCGATCTCGAGGGCCTCAAGGTAAGTGCTTATGGTAAAAGCACTGGCGCCGGGACTAAAGACAATGTTCTTAACCGTGGTCGAAGCCGAAAGCGCTACCTCAGGTGTGTTAGATTCAGCGAAGGTCGCCGTTTGCGTAGAACCATTCGGCACCGTGTCAGGCGTCCAGTTCGCAGCCGTATTCCAATCGCCGCTGGTTGAATTGAGGTCCCAAGTGGCGCTGCCGGCATCCGAATTAAGGATGAAGGCAAAAGTAAGAATTAAGAAAAGAGATATGCGAACCGCGCGTAGAGCGTTTGTTTCCATAGAGTTAGTCTCCTTGGGGTGATGATGCCTGAAGCGTTCGCGGCCGGAACGCATCTTCTTTTACAGAGCACACCCCGCCAAAGGCAAGTCTAATTTCATTTCTGCGGCAGAATCTCGTCACTCATTTATTAGTTTACGAGAAAGACCAAAGAAAGTTCGCGGATATTTGCAAGAAGCCAGAGCCAGGGATGAAGGAAAGGGGATGGAAGAAAACGTTCAACGTTCAAGGTGAAGGATGAAGGTTTGGGGGTAAGGGCCACAGATCTACTTCTCAACCACTCAACTCCTCAACCTTCGCGGAATGAACCCGCGCGATCGGGCTGGTTAGGCGTGGATGAGCCGGAAAACTTCGCAACAGTTTGCTCAGATCTGCCAATTTATCGGCAGCAATCTCTGCGTAACGACTTCGTTACGAAATAAACCCTTCCGGTCACCCCGTAGCTTCGATTGGTTTATAGAAGAGAATCCACGAAATATGAAGACTTACTTTATCACTTTTGTAACTGCCTGTTCCCTTATGAGCCTGGGTGCCAGAGCCGCAACCTGGCAGGTTGTCTCAAGTCCAAACGGACCCCGAGGGATCAATGAATTACATGGCGTATCGGCCCTGACCGAGAATGACGTCTGGGCGGTGGGCGTATCTGAGGACACCGAGCGGCTGCACGCGATCACGCTGGTCGAGCACTGGAATGGGACCCAGTGGTCGGTCGTTCCCAGTCCAAACCCTAGCTCGACCCAGAACGCGCTGAATGCCGTCGCAGCCGTATCGGCCAACGATGTCTGGGCCGTTGGCTTCGCCGCGATCGGATCAAACCCGATTCTGATTGAGCACTGGGACGGCAATGCCTGGAGTGTTGTGCCTAACCCACCCAGTTCGAAACCGATAACCGATCTAACTGGTTTGGCAATGATCGCAGCCAACGATATCTGGGCCGTGGGGATTGGCACGGTCGAGGACGAGCTCGGAACGGCGACGTTGCATTGGAACGGCACGGCCTGGAGTGTGGTGCCCAGCCCGAATGTTGTCCCCGAGGTTGATAACACTCTCGCCGGGGTGGCGGCGGTGGCGAGTAACGATGTCTGGGCCGTCGGAACCCAGCAGCCTACTTCCTTGACTGATCCACACACTTTAATCCTGCATTGGGATGGCTCGCAGTGGAGTATTGTTCCCAGTCCTAACTTTGGCGGGCCCGGCGTCGGGAACCACCTGGTCGGAGCTGCCGCAGTTTCAGCCAGCGACGTATGGGCGGTGGGCAGCTCGGAGGCCGGCCCGCTGACCGAACATTGGGATGGATCACGTTGGAGCGTGGTCCAGAACCCGAGCGGCGGGAGCGAAGTGCCGGTTGCTTTCTATAGCGCCGTGGCTCTGGCGAGCAACAATGTCTGGACAGTGGGCGAGCAACGCTTCTGCAGTAGCTGTGGCTTATCACAAACATTAACCGAACGTTGGAATGGCAGGAAATGGGGAATAGTTAGCAGTCCAAACGTCGGTTCAGACCACAATGAGTTATTCGCCGCAGACGCGACACCGGGCGGCACCCTCTGGTCGGTCGGGACGGTCTATCATTATCCGAAGCAGCAAACGCTGATTCAGAGGCGCCTCCCATAGTGGGATGCTCAGTGACTCCAGCAAACGTTCAACATTCAACGTTCAACGTTCAACGTTCAACGCAGAAACAGTTGAGTGGTTGAGAGGGAACCAGTCGCCCGCCGATGAGAAGGAAATGTTCAGAGGGATGAAGAAAACGTTCAACGTCCTACGCTCAACGTTCAATTCCAGAAGGATTAGAGAGCAGGCGGCTAGAATCTGTCTTCTCATCCCCTCAACAACTCAACTGTATTCTCCGGTCAACCAGTCAACCATCACGGAACGACGGTGAGCGTGAGATCATTCCCATCTCCGCCTTCATAGTTAGCCTGATAAGTGTTATTCCCCACAGTCACGGTGAAACCATCAGCCAGGTTGGAAAAGGTGCCACTGATTGGGTCAGCGGAAGTGTTATCGATCATGGTCAGGATCGTGCCCGGTGGCAGTTGAAGTCCGCTCGCATCGAGTAACAAGAATTGCGCGCCATCAATCACCACGCCGTTGGCGGCTACATTATCTGCCGCTGCGCTCTGGCTGTTGACCCCGCACTTGTAGGTGGCGTCCGCATTAAAGGTAAGGCTACCCTGAATGCCAATTGTGCTTGCCTGTTCGGCAAGCCTGGTCGGAATGAGAAAGGCGCCCGGACCGCTGCCGGTTCCCACGGTTACCGCGCCAGCGATCGTCCCCCGGCCACCAAGTTGTCCACCATTGACCTGGACTGGGCCGCTCCCGGTTGCCGATCCGGTGGTGTTATTGACCAGCAGCCTGCCACCTTCAATTGTTGTCCCACCGCTGTAGGTATTCGCGCCGGTCAAAGTCAGGCTGCCGCTGCCGATCTTGGTCAGGGCGCCGACTGCGCCTGCGCTGTTCTCTTCGATCAGCCCAGAGAACCTGGTGCTAAGGTTGTTGCTGCCTACGGATAAGTTAGCTTTTCCGAGGAAGACCAGGCCATCTCCTTCCAGTGAACCTATGGTTACCTCAGGGGTATCGTGATCTCGGAGGTCGAGAAAACCGTTACCAAAGAGCTCGATTTGCGTCTCGCCGCCAAGAGAGGCATAACGAAACAGGATTCCACCGCCTGCTTCTTCGCTGGTTCCAATTCCATTCGTCGCGATAAGTGTGGAGTTAGCCGCCGTCGGCGGCTCAAAGTCAAATTTCACCCGGCCGCCAAAGGCGCCGTCTACCGTTGCCCCTTTGGCGTAAAAGATGCCATTTCCTGCGCTGGCCGCATTCTGCACGTAAATGATGCCGCCGCTTGCGCCGGCGACCTTGCCAGGATTCGCGTAGAAGGTGCCATGGTCGGCCGTCGACTCATCCGCAATAATGATTTCTCCTCCATAGGCAAAGTCACCGGCGAGCTCTGCGCCGTTGGCGACAAAAGTGCCCGTCCCGGCCGTTGAAGTGCCAACGAATTCCACACTAGCGTTTCCGAAATAATCGGTGAGTCCGCCATTGGCGATGAAAGTGCCGTTTCCGGCGGTGGAGTTATCTTGAAAGAAAGTAAAGCCAGCTTCGTTGGAGGAATCGCCACCGGCGTTAAGAATCGTCGCGTCTCCGGCCGTGGACTTGTTGTAAAAGTTAACGCTGCTATCAAAAGCCGACTGATTAGTGAACTTCGCGTGATCGGCCGTACTGCCGTCCATAAAGTTGATTTGGCCTTCCGCGTCCACCTCATTAACAAAGACAGCTTGGCCCGCGGTCGCGTGATCCCGGAAATTAATCGTCGGAAACTGCTCGTCACCAACCCCAGTATTCCGAAAAATGCCATTGGCGGCGGTTGCATGGCCCTGGAACTCGATCACGCCAGCACGACCCGAATAGGAGCCGCCGTGGTTGTAGAACTTGGCGCTGCCGGCGCTGGTACGATCTTCAAATTGGATCAGTGGGTTTTCCACCCCTTGGCCATGCGTCCAGTTGTCGTAAACGATGGAGTCACCAGCGATCGCGGCGTTGAGGAAGTAGATCTTCGCTGCGACCATTTTATTTTTGTGGTTGGCAAAATGCTGAAGGACGCCCGAGTTATTCATCACGCCAGCGCCGCTGATCGTCAGCGTTACCCTCGCGTTGCTGCCGATGATGAACGCGTCGGCGCCTGGGTCAAAAACAATGCTGTCCACCTCCACCGACGCCGAGATTGAGAGACTGGTTACACTCGAAGAATCAAAGGTCGCGACGTCGGCCGGCCCGTTAGGCACAGTGCCAGGGGTCCAATTCGCGGCCGTGTTCCAGTCGCTGCTGGCTGGCTTGAGGCTCCAACTTGCGCTCCCTGCGAAAGCTTCGGTCGCGATCAGGATGCCGAGGGTGGGAAGGAGGAGCAATTTCATCCGCGCACCGCAGCAAAAACCGGCTGTAAAGTCAAGTTAATAGCTGAGGACTGTGGGCGAAGAAAACCCGCCTCCAATGATACGAGATTCAGGATATGGGGCGGGAGATGGTCTTGTTTAAGTAACCTCGTAAATCCTGTTAATCCTGGCTAGTTCGATAAGCCGATTGTAGCCGGCGGTGCGCTACGGACTGGGTCTAGGGCATGGCAAAGTCTCAGACATGCTCGGGTCAGCCCCCTATCGGCTCGGCTTAACTAGCGAACGACAGTCAACGTTAGGTCATTCCCATCTCCGCCTTCGTAGTCAGCCTGCAAGTTAGTGTTACCCACCGTGATCGTTCCGCCATTCGGCAGATTGGCAAAGCTACCCGAGATCGGCGTCGTCGCGGTGTTATCGATCACGGTGAAGACCGTGCCGATTGGCAGGGACGCGGTGCCGCGGGGGATAGCTGAAAAGAACGCACCGGCGTTAATTGTTACTCCGGCCGCCGCGACATTGTCGGCAGTTACTGCGACCGTGTCCATGTTCCATCGGTAAGTCCCGCGTTCTGCGAAGCTGACGGTGTTTTGAATCGTGAGCAGTCCGATGGAACGGATTCCTGGTTCGAGGGTCCCGCGGCCAGTCGCGCCCGTGCCGATCATCACGGCCCCGGCAATGATGCCATTGCCACCAAGTGCGCCGCCAACGACTTGCACTGGTCCCGTGCCGGTTGCGGAACCAACCGTGTTATCGACCAGTAACCGCCCGCTTTCGATCGTGGTCCCGCCGGTATAACTATTACTCTGCTCGAGAGCAAGGGCACCGGCGCCTACTTTTGTAACCGACCCGCCGGTGTCACCAAACTGTCCGTCGGTAATGAGACCGGAAAAAATGGTATCGAGATGGTTTCGTCCAATGGTGAGATTATTCGCTCCCAGAGTGACCCTGCCATTGCCCTCGAGCGAGCCAATGGTCATCGGTGCCAGTGCGTCATGATCTTTGATATCCAAGGTAGCGTTGCCAAAGAGTTTGATCCGTGCCGTGTGCCCGCGGGTCTGATACCAGAAGATAATCAAACCGCCCTGGCCTCCGTTCATCCCACCGTTGGCAATTAGGGTCGCATTGCCCGCGGTCGCGTGCTCGGACAAAAAAAGGATAGTCCCGGGGAGCTGATCGGAGCTGGTGGCGCCGTTGGCCGTGATGGTCGCATTACCAGCTCCCGAGTGTTCGAGAAAATCGATATTGCCGCCCTCAGCCGTGAGCGTGCTGTTGGCAGCACTCGAGCTCTTGTGAAAGACGACGCCGCCGGTGGAAAAAATCGTCGCCGTCCCGGCAGTGGCGTCATCCTCAAAGACGGTCACGCCATCGTTGAAGCCGTCGCCGCCGGTGTAGTTATAGAAAGTGGCGTTACCGGCGGTCGCGGAATCGAAAAACCAGGTGACGCCCCCGCCGAAGCCACCGTGATTGATGAAAGTGGCATCGCCGGCGGTGGCGTTATTGTAGAAATAGATATAAGACTGCTGCGCGTTGCCGTAGTTGGTGAAAACCGCGTTCCCCGCGGTCGCGTTGTTTCGAAACTGCATCCTTCCTCCCTCCTGCGAGCCGGTAACAAAATTCTGTTCGTTCTTCGAGTTATTAACTATCCCGGTCCCGAGGAAGGACAAGTTATGAGTGGCGGTATCGATCGTGAACGCGCTCGCGTCCGGATCAAAGACCGCTGAGTCGACATGGGTTTGGGCCGACACAGAGATCGTGGTCGTGTTCGAGCTGGAGAAAGTGGCCACATCGCTCGGGTCGTTAGGCACGGTGGCCGGGGTCCAGTTCGCGGCCGTGTTCCAGTCGCTGCTGGGAGGGCTGAGGTTCCAGGTCGCGCTGCCGGCGACGGCATCAACTAAGGAGGAAGAGGTAAGAATTAAGAAAGCGATCAACCGGGGTTTCATCCCGCCATCGCAGCAGAAAGCCTTCGTAATTTCAAGGTAATCCTGGCGCGATGGGGCAACTATCAGTGGAAGAAGAAAACGTTCAACGTCCAACGTTCAAAGTCAGAGAGAGAAGTTCGAGAGAGGAGATGCGAGATGTGGGAGGCAAGATGCAAGATGCAAGATGCAAGATGCAAGATGCAAGATGTGTGATGTGTGTCTAAGTAATCCTGAAAATCCGGCAAATCCTGTCTAGTTAGATTACGCCAGCTACGGGACGACAGTGAGCGTGAGATCATTCCCGTCGCCGCCTTTGTAGTTAGCTTGAAGAGTGTTTGGTCCCGCGGTGATGGTGTCGCCGTCAGCCAGATTAGCGAACGTGCCGTTGATCGCGGTCCTGCCAGTGTTGTTGATTACCGTAAAGACCGTGCCATTGGCCAGCGTTTGGCTTCCTTTGGGCTGCAATATGAATTGCGCTCCGGCCGCGACGCTCACGCTCCGACAGGAGACTTTATCGGCTTTGCTTTGTTTTAGACTCAGGTCGCACTGATACGCGGCGTCGGCTTGGAAAGTGAGGCTATTCTTGATCGTGAGGACGCCCGGCCCGGTGATGCCGGGAGCGAGGAATGCGCCGGTCCCGCTCCCGCTGCCAATGGTTACCGCGCCCGCGATATTGCTCCGTCCACCGAAGGTGCCGCCGCTCACTAGCACTGGGCCACTGCCGGTGGCTGAGCCTGTGCTGGTTTTGACCATGAGTGTGCCAGCTTCGACGACAGTGCCGCCGGTGTAAGTGTTGGCTCCGCTAAGAGTGAAGGTGGCGGTGCCTGACTTGGTCAGCGAGCCCGTATCCTGGATCACGCCGGAAAATTCCGTGGAAACGTTGATCGTCCCCACGGTCAGCTGATTACTTCCCAAGAAAACAAGTCCGCTGCCTTCGAGCGATCCTAAGGTCGCGCCCGGACCTGCAAGCAGGTTTCCGTTGCCAAAAACCTGTGCCTTTGCCCTCGAAGCACTAACGAAATAAATAGAGCCGCCGTCGCCTCCGTTTGTTCCGCCGTTGGCGATTAGCGTAGCCTTTCCGAATTTCGTAAAGCCAATCCCACCGCCCTGGCCGCCGTTGAGGCCACCATTGGCGATCAGTGTCGCATTTCCGGCAGTTGCGGAATCGCCTTGAGCGCCGATGGAGCCACCGGGCGCTCCCTGTACGCTTCCGCCATTGGCGATCAAAACCGCATTGTCCGCGGTAGAGGTTTCCCAGAAACTGATAAGAGGCTCATGAGCGCCTTTTAATGCGCTCCCTTCCGCCGTGATCACCGCATTCCCGGCGCTCGAGGTATCCCAAAAATCGAGGTAGGCGTTGTCTCCCGACGAACTCGTTGCCGCTTGCACTAAAATGCTGGCGTTTCCTGCGGTGGAGCTACTAAAGAACTGCAATTCTGCTCCAACCGGGTTCTTTACGCTGGAAGACTCGACGACAAACGATGCATCGCCCGCGCTCGCGCTACCGGAAAAATTCACCCCGCCTCCCAGCCCCGCTGAATGTAACGATCCTTCGATCGTAATGCTGGCATTTCCCGCGGTGGCATTGTCGCTGAAGTCAAGTATGCCGCCAAATGCCTCGAGACCGGCAAGCGCGCCTCCGACATTGATTGTGGCGGAGCCAGCGGTCGCGTTGCCATAAAAGTTAACGATGCCACCACCGCCACCGGTCGTCACTGCACCCATAATCGTGAGGGCGATGCCATCACCGGCGGTGGCCGCGTTCAAGAACTCGAGCAAAGCGCCATTCCCGTCTTTCGGGGATCCCAGGGTTAGATTCTCCGTCGCTTCAGAATTGTTGATAATCCCAGCTCCACTAATGATCAGATGGGCTGAAGTGAAAGATGGGTCGAGAGTGAGGTTATAACTACTCGCGTCGGAATTAAAGACGATCGAGGACAGCTCAACCGGGTTGGCCGAAAAGAAGAGTTCAGTGGTATTGGAGATGCCAAACGTGGCCATGTCAGTGGGGCCGTTAGGCACGGTCGCCGGGGTCCAATTCGTTGCCGTATTCCAATCGCCAGTGGCCGGGTTGAGGTTCCAGGTCGCGCTCCCGGCGAACACAGACGCGAGCATCCATACCAAGAGAACCACACTGAGGAGAAAGGGTTTTATGGCCCGATGCCAGCAGAAAACCCGTGTAATTTCAAGTTAATCTGGCGGAAAGGGCGTAGCGATGGGGAAAGAAAACGTTCAAAGGATGAAGGATGAAGGATGAGGGAGGGGAAAACGTTCAACGTTCAACGTTCAACTCCGAAGGCGTTCGCGAGTAGACGTCCAACTCCGAAGGCGTTCGCGGGCAGACGTCCAACTCCGGAAGGGTTAGAGAGCAGGCGGCCGGTCTCTCTTGAGCGTCGCAGACGCGAATGCGAGCGAAGCAAGAATAGCCGCAGGCAATTCATTTCCAGCCTGGGGCAACGCCCGAGGGTATGTAATCGCCCTGAAGATCAAAGCGCTGAAGGTGCGCCTCATCTCATTGCTGCTCTCTAGCTCTCATGCCCGATTCGGCGTAGGCCCATCACTTTGTCGGGGACCGGGGAATGGAACTAACTGTTGTGCTTACGAGACACAGACGATGAAGCGCGCTTTCAGCGCTTGATCTTCATGAGGTCATCATAGCTCCTTGGGCGTTGCCCCAGGCTGGAAATGACTTCGCTCGCATTCGCGTCTTCGACGCTAAACACAGACAAGCTCGAGTCCGCCATCGCTCAACGTCCGACGTTCAATTCCAGAAGGATTAGAGAGCAGGCAACCAAAGTTTATCTTCTCAACAACTCAACCACTCAACTGTATTGTCCGGTCAACCAGTCAGCCTTAAACCGTTCAACTTTTCACTCTACAACCGTGAGCGTAAAATCGTTCCCGTCGCCGCCTTCGTAGTTAACCTGGAAGGTGTTATTTCCAATCGTGGTCGTCCCACCATCGGGTAAACCGGCAAAGATGCCGCTGATCGGATCCGTTGAAGTGTTGTCGATGGCGGTAAAGGTTGTGCCCGGTGGAAGCACTGCATCACCGATAGCAAGGCCGCTAAAAAAGGCGCCGGGAACGATGATGACTCCTTTTGCAACTACCTTGTCTGCCCTAGCTGAGGTCGTCTTAACTTTCCAAAGGTAGGTGCTGGCTCCGGTAATGCTGAGTACCCTTCTTATCTTCAGAGTGGTCGCTCCGGTTCCCGGCGCCAGGACTCCGCCCGACACGCTGACATTACCACCGACAATGCCGCCACCGGCGAGTGTGCCCCCTGAATAGATGACAACGAAGCCAGTGCCGGTCGCCGAGCTGGTTTGATTACCAACCTTAAGAACGCCTTGGTTTACGTAGGTGATTCCGCTGTAGATATTCGCTCCGGTTAGAGTTAAGGTGCCGGAACCTTCTTTGGTTATCGATGCACTTCCCTGAATGAGGCCGCTAAACTCGGTGCTACGATTATTTGTCCCAATGGTAAGGCCTCGAGTCCCGAGTAAGACGTTTCCATCGCCTTCCAAGGAACCGATGGTTGTGCCATTACGGTCGGTGACGTTAGTGGTGTCGAGTGTGCCATTGCCGGAAAGCTTGATCCGGGCGCTGACACCGTCGGCGCTGTCAGAAAACTGAATTAGCCCTCCATCGCCTCCATTCGAGCCGCCATTTGCAATCAGGGTGGCGTTACCGGCAAAGCTCGTGTCGGTGAATCGGGTGATACCGCCCTCCGCGCCGGCCACGGTTGCGCCGTTGTTCGTGATCATTGCGCGAGCTGCGGTCGAGTTCCCGGAGAACGAGATCAGGCAGCCTGGTAAACCGCTCGCGAGTGCACCGTTGTTGGTAAAGGCGGCACTCCCGGCGCTCGATGAGTCGATAAAATCAATCTCCGGAGCCGGCCCGGACGCGACCCCGTTACTGACAAAGAAAGTCTTCCTGCCCGCGGTCGCGCTGCCGCCAAATTGGATCAGCCCCGGACCGGTGAAAGTAGGTAGAAGGGCAAAAGTCTGGGCAATCCCGGAGTTATTGGTAATTCCGCCACCACTTAAGACCAGAGTAGAGCCGAAGGGCGTCGGGCTGATGGTAAAAGCGCTCGCACCTTGATCGAATACGATTCCGTTGACCTCGGTGTCAGCGGAGAAAGAGATATCGGTTACAGTGGAAACACGGAAAGTTGCGATATCATTCGGGCCGTTAGGCACCGTCGCCGGTGTCCAGTTATTCACGGTATTCCAGTCGCCACTTGTGGGGTTAAGATTCCAAGTCGCGCTGCCGGCAAAGGCCAGGGTGACAAGCGAGACGAATAGAAGCGCGCCGAAAAAGAAGGGTTTCATCACCCGATCGGAGCAGAAACCGGCTGTCATTTCAAGTTAATCTGGCGGAAAGGAGAAGCTACAGCTTCCAAGACAAGTGCGTTCCCAATCAGGAGCTTGGGAACGAGAGAATGGAATGGGATGAAGAAAACGTCCAACGTAGAAACAGTTGAGTGGTTGAGAAGTTGAGTGGTTGAGAGGGAACCAGTCGCCCGCCGACGAGAAGGAGACACACATCACAGCTCTCACATCCCGCATTACTAATCTCCCATCTCTGGCGTTGAACGTTGGACGTTGAACGTTGAACGTTGAACGTTGAACGTTGAACGTTTTCCCCCTCCCTCATCCACGTGCCCGTTGCCAGGTCATACAAGTCGGTTGTCTTATCCGGCGGTAAAAGGCGCCGGCCCATTTCGGCTTGACCGATCAGCTTGGAATCGATAGGGATCTTGTCATGCGCGCAAAAACCCCGTCTCCCATCATTCGATCATGCCTTTTCTTAAGCCTTGCTGCACTCTGTTCGTTTGCACCGGAGGCGCGCGGCAGGACTGTCCAACATTTCCCGGTAGGAAAGCATCTGCAGGCTCTGACTTTCGATGGAGCTAACATCTGGGTGACAAGTGCTCCCGGTGACATCGTAACCGAAGTGCGAGCCAGCGATGGCGCTGTTCTCGGAACATTTCCAACCGGCAAGCTACCGGGGTGGATCACCTTCGACGGCGCAAATATCTGGGTCTCCAATTTACTTGGCAACAACGTAACGAAGCTTCGCGCGAGTGATGGTGTGGTCCTTGGCACGTATGACGTCGGCAATTCTCCCGAAGGCATCGCTTACGACGGAGCCAATATTTGGGTCGCGCTCTTAGAAAGCAACAGCGTCACGGAGCTCCGGGCCAGCGATGGTGTTGTCCTCGGACATTTTCGAGTTGACTCACAACCGGAGGGCGTTCTCTTCGATGGATCAGCGATCTGGGTGGCTTGTAGCGGCAGTAACACTTTGGTCAAGCTCGATCCAAGCAATGGATCACCGCTCGGCAGGGTGACCGTAGGCGGCTTTCCATACGCCTTGACCTCCGATGGCACCAAGGTGTGGGTCACAAATAGTAACGACGATACGGTAACCGTCGTTCGTCCGGACAACGGTGCAGTCTATGGCACATTCCCCGTCGGAACTGGTCCCGATGGGATAGCGTTCGACGGGCTGAACATTTGGGTTGCAAACGCTTTTGATGACAACGTGAGCGTCCTCTCGTCGAAGACTGGCGCCACCCGCGGCACGATTCCGGTTGGAGACGGACCTATCGGCGTTTGCTTCGACGGGACAAGCATCTGGACCGCGAATCACTTGGACAATACGCTAACCAAGATAACTCCGTAACTCCTCTGGTAGGTGTATCGAATCCCGTAAGCCGTTTTTTGCCCCCACTGGCAATATGTCGGGAGGGCCGCTAGTTCAACGGCAACTGCGAAAGCCTTCGCTAGCAGGCGTCCAATTCCAACCAACTCCCTGTTTTTGAAACTCACCGCCGCCGTAATTCGCTAGGGTTAGATAGAAAGAGCCCTCTCCGAAATATCCCTGCGAAACAGCGAACCCCGCCTGAGCGTCGCAGAGGCGAATGCGAGCGAAGCAAGAATAGCCGCAGGCAATTCATTTCCAGCCTGGGGCAACGCCCCAGGGTAGGTAATCCCTCTAAAGGTCAAAGCGCTGAAGGTGCGCTTCATCTCAGCGCTTGATCTTCATGAGGTCATCATAGCTCCTGGGGCGTTGCCCCAGGCTGGAATGACTTTGCGTCTTCGACGCTAAACACAGACAAGCTCGAGTCGGCTTGCGGCGCTCAACGTTCGACTCCGGAAGGGTTAGAGAGCAGGCGGCCAAAGTTTATCTTCTCAACCTCTCAACTGTTTCCCTTTTCAACCAGTCAACCTTCAGAACGTTCAACGTTCAACATCCAACGTTCAATGTCAGAGATGAGGGATTAAGAAAACGTTCAACGTCCAACGCTCAATTCCAGAAGGATTAGAGAGCTGGCGGCTAGAATCTATCTTCTCAACCACTCAACGGTATTGTCCGGTCAACCAGTCAACCTTAAACCCGTAAACCTTTCACGGCACGATCGTAAGCGTGAGATCATTCCCATCGCCGCCTTCGTAGCTCGCCTGATAGGTGTTACTCCCGAGAGTTATGGTTGCTCCATCGGCCAGGTTACTGAAGGTGCCGGCGATCGGTGTCGCCGCGGTGTTATTGATGATGGTGAAGGAAGTCCCGGCGCTCAAGGTGCTGGAGCCGAGATCGGCGAGCGTGAATTGCGCGCCGCTGTTGATTGTAACTCCATGGGCAACAATCTCGTCGGCGCTCCCGCTGGTGCTGTTAATTTCTACCTGGCAGGTGCCAAGAGAATTATAAGTCAGCGCCCCTTGGATGGTGAAGAGGCCAATGCCACTGGGATTGGCTCCGGGCGAGAGGATGGCGGTCGAACTGCTGCCATTCCCAATCGTTACCGAGCCGGCAACAATGCCTGTCCCGCCGAGCGTGCCGCTATTATCCTGGATATTTCCGGTGCCAGTGCCGGAGCCGGTGGTGTTATTCACCAGAAGCGAGCCACTGGTGATGGTGGTGCCGCCGGTGTAAGTGTTCGCACTGTTAAAAGTAAGTGTGCCGGTGCCAGTCTTGGTGATTGAACCGCCGCTGCCCTGGTGGATTCCGCCTTCATCGGAGATCACTCCAGCAAAGTTAGTTTTTAAATTGTTCCCGCCGATACTCAGGCTGCCGCCGCCGAGAAAGACCAGCCCATTACCTTCAAGTGAGCCGATGGTGTTAGGGGAAGCCTTCGGCCGGCTCATATCGAAATTGCCATTGCCAAAAACCTCGATCCGCGCGGTGTCGCCTTGGGTATCCTCGGAGAAAAGAATGGTCGCGCCTGAGCCCGGCCCGGCACCGCCATTGGCGATGATGGTCGCGGAACCAGCGTTCGATTTGTGAAAGGTGCATCGTGCTCCGTGCCCGCCAAAGACCGCGCCGCCATTGAGGGTGATCGTACTCAAATAGGCACTGGATTTTCGAAACTTCACCAGGCCGCCCGCCGCGCCAAAGGTGGCTCCGCCATTGCTGACAATGGTCGCACTGCCGGCATCGGCTTTATCGAAGCGAACGGTTGCACTATTACCGAGGATGGTAGCCTGGCCGGCGGTTGATCTGGTCGAAAACCCCATGCCCAAAGGGTTGATGTAAGTGCCGGTGCCCGCGCTGCAGCCAATCCCGGACTGTTCGGTGCGCTCGAAACCAATGCTGGAATTGCTAAAAGTAACCGGACCGCTGACCGTGGCGCCTTTCTCAAAATAGTAGAAACCACCGGTAAAGGTTTGCGTGACCCCAGAGTTATTAATGACTCCGCCGCCATTAAAAAGCAGCGAGCCCGTGATCGTAAATGGGTTTGCACCGGAGTTGAACTCGACCGAGTGAATGTCCTCGAAGCTCACCGTCACATTCGTGATTGATGATGAGCCAAACGCGGCTCTTTCCGACTGGTCATCAGGCACGCCAGCCGGGCTCCAATTCGCGGAGTTTTCCCATTGGCCGTCCGCCGGGCTAAGGCTCCAGGTAAAGAGAGGATGTGATAAATCGGTCTCACCGACCGCAATGGTGACGCTGCTGATTAAGGCCAGAACGATTAAGCCGGGTCTGCCGGCGCGACGGATCACTGAATGACTCAGGGATGACATTTCATTGCTAAAGGCGCGGAAGAGAGAATGCAGGGTTTTGCAGTGTGCGCGTTTCATATTCCTAATTTTCCTTATATATGGTTTGGGTTACCGAATCATTGTCTTTAGGCCGTATTTGCCGCGGCGTAGATTTGGCAAGGATTACTCGGAGCTAATCATTACTACGAGATTACGAGCGGAAAGTTCTCGAAACGGCTAATGTTCTGGAGGCCCCTGCTTTTCAAAGCAAATGTGGCCTGCAACGAGGAGTGCGGCGAGCATCGGGAGAGCAAGATGGTGTCGAGGAGGAACAGAAGTTTCACTGTGGAAAGCGATCGCAGCAGAAAGCGGCCGGGAGTTCAAGCCAATTCTGCAGAAAGTCCCGAAGCCGATGGAGTAATGGAAGAAAACGTTCAACGTTCAACGTCCAAGTAAAGGGAATTAATCCTTTAAAATCCTGTTAATCCTGTCTAGTTCATGTCTTTCCGATTACGCGCATCGCATTGAGTTACCCCTAAACGGTCGCGAGAGACTGCTGGAGGGACGGGCGCTGTCCCGTCCTCGGACTTGCTGAAAACGTCCAACGTTCAACTCCGAAAGCGTTCGCGAGCAGGCGTCCAACGTCCAACTCGAAACGGCAGAATTAATCCTGTAAAATCCTGTTAATCCTGTCTAGTTCGTCCTCGCTTTGGTCCATGAAATCTTAACGCTATCGAAAAGCGGGGCCGGTCTTTCAGTGAATCAATCGCGGCCTTAAAAGGTCAGTGTTGGACGTTGGACGTTGGACGTTGAACGTTGAACGTTGAACGTTGAAGGCTTCCAGCCTTCTATCAGATTACAGTATGAACACTCTAAAGCTCTTCCTAAGCTTGGTGATCCTCTTTATGTCTGCCGGCCTGACCTTGGCCCAGCCGAATACGGGCGCCGGAAGCGGGATTGAGGGGATAATCACAATTTCTCCGATTGGCCCCGGCCCGGCAAAAAAAGACATGCCAATCTCGGCACCGTATGCCAACGCCACCTTTGTGGTTCAAGATCAAGCCGGCATCGCGGTCACCTCTTTCACCACGGATGACGCGGGTCGTTTTCGAATCTCGTTATCACCTGGTCACTACAAGGTTTCAAGAAAAGGCGAGAAACCGGTCATAGGACATTTTGGACCGTTCGACGCCGATGTCGTCGCCGGCAAAATGACCCAGGTCGAATGGGAGTGCGATCCCGGGACCCGCTAAGCTAAGCAAGAAAGACCGACGAGCTAGACAGGATCGATGAAGGTTGACCGGTTTACGGTTGACCGGTTGAAAGGACGAACAGTTGAGTGGGTGAGACGTTGAGAGGTTGAGAAGATAGAACTAGCATCCGCCCATCCCGCATCCCCAGACGAACTAGACAGGATTGACAGGATTTTACAGGATTTAGTGGCTCGGCTTTTCCGGTCCACTTCCTGTCGTTCCGCTGTTACTCTGTATCGCTAATGGCATTTCTGGCGAAACGGCCCGGCAATAAGATGGCCAGCGGCAAGCGTTCCATTCCCAATACAGCGGCGGGGTGGATCATTTCTCTTGCCCTGATCGCGATTGTCTTCCTGGCCTTCGGACAGGCTGTTCGCTACCCGTTCGTCAGCTACGATGACGGAGATTACGTTTACGAAAACCCGAACGTCACCGCCGGGTTTACCTTCCGGGGATTTGCCTGGGCCTTTACCCATGTTCATGCGGCCAATTGGCATCCACTGACCACGCTTTCGCACATGTTGGATTGCCAGCTATACGGCCTGCAACCATGGGGCCATCATTTAACCAACGTTTCGCTCCACGCCGCGGGAGCGATTCTCTTGTTCTTGGCCCTTCGCAGATTGACGGGTTCAATTTGGGCGAGCGCATTTGTGGCCGCGGTCTTTGCCGTTCACCCACTGAGAGTAGAGTCGGTGGCCTGGGTGTCGGAGCGAAAAGATGTGCTCAGCGGCGTCTTCTTCATGCTCACGCTCCTGGCTTATGCGCATTATACGCGCGAGAAACGGCCCGCAGTTGGGCGCTATCTAACTGTGCTGATTGTTTTCGGAGCAGGTTTGATGTGCAAGCCGACCCTGGTCACGCTCCCTTTTGTCTTGTTATTGTTGGATTACTGGCCGCTGGGCCGCTGGCAAAGCGTCAAAAGCGAAGGACAAAGGGCCCGTAGTCAGTGGTCTGCAGTCGGTAGTCTGGTCGCCGAGAAAATTCCTCTCTTCGTCCTCTCAGCTGTGTCCTGCGTAGTTACCCTCTACGCCCAGAAACAGGCGCTCGAAGCGCGCCTTGATTTGAGCTTCATGGAGCGAGCCGGTAACGCCATGGTAGCTTACGTCACCTACCTGGCGCAGATGTTCTATCCGGTTCATCTGGCAGTCTTATACCCTTACCCCGAAAACGGCCTAAAACTTGCCCCGGTTCTTCTTAGCCTCTTATTTTTGGTCGTTATTTCCCTGATCTGTGTTCGATGGCGGAGAAGGTATCCTTTTCTATTGGTCGGCTGGCTTTGGTATCTGGGAATGCTGGTGCCAATGATCGGGTTCATCCAGGTTGGGCTGCAATCCCACGCCGACCGCTATACTTATTTGCCTCAGATTGGTCTCTATATCCTGGTCACCTGGGAAGTGTTAGAATGGTTAGGACGATGGCGCTGGAAGTATGGAGTACCAGGCATTACCGGGGCGATCGTCATCGCCGTGTTAGTAGGATGCAGTCATGTGCAGACTACTTACTGGCAAAATAGCGAAACGCTCTGGCAGCGGGCGCTGGATGTGACCTCCAACAACTACGTTGCCTCTTACAACCTGGGGAGCGTGTTACTGAAGAAAGGACAAGCCGATCCCGCAAGGGTGCTGTTTCAAGAGGCTATCCGAATCAAGCCCGATTACGAGCAAGCCTACGTGGATATGGGGAGCGCGCTGATGCTAACCGAGCAGACCAACCAAGCGATCGATTATTATCAAAAGGCATTGCAAATCAGACCCGACCTAGCCGAGGGGTGGAGTAACCTGGGAAGTGCTCTGCTGAAGAGCGGACACGTGGCTGAAGCGATCGAATCCTATCGCAAGGCCATCGCGATCAAGCCCGATTCTGCAGACATGGAGTACAATCTCGGACGGGCCTTCGCCAGCAAACCAGATTGGGAAAAGGCGATCGCCTCTTACCAGGCGGCGCTCAAATTGCAGCCCAACGAGGCGAAGACTCTGAATAACCTCGGCGTAGCTTTGGCCAAGAGCGGAAAGATCGATGGCGCAATCGAGCAGCTCCGGGCAGCGCTTCGAAGTAATCCGAACTATCCCGAAGCCCAGTACAACCTTGGCGGCGTCCTGGCTCATCAAGGTCAATCGGAGGAAGCGATTGCTCATTACCAGGAAGCATTGCGCCTCAAACCGGATTACACCGCCGCCAGGCAACAGTTGCTTGAGCTTGGAGTAACACCGCCGAAGTAATCCAGAGGATAACGGTAATTTTCAATGCCAGAGAAGGTCGCAAGTTACAACAAGGTCGTCCAACTACTCTGGCTGCTTTTGGCGGTCAGCGTCTTTGTCCTTGTTTTGGCAATCCGAATTCGGCTCCTGAACATTCCGCTCGAACGCGATGAAGGCGAATATGCTTATATCGGCCAACTGATGCTCCAAGGCATCGCTCCATACAAGCTGGCTTACAGTATGAAACTGCCGGGAACGGCTGCCGCTTATGCCCTAATCATGTCGATCTTTGGGCAAACAATAACTGGAATTCACCTCGGCCTGATCTTGGTCAACGCAGCGACCATTGCCTTAATCCTTCTTCTCGGCCGACGATTGATGAATGTGACCGCTGGGATCGCGGCCGCAGCGAGTTATGCCGTGCTTTCGTTGAGCCCGTCCGTGCTTGGGCTCGCCGCTCACGCCACCCACTTTGTCCTGCCGACTGTCCTCGCCGGAATCCTGCTCCTGCTAAATGTCTCCAACCGCCGGAACCTTCCCCGGATATTCGGCTGCGGATTGCTCTTCGGCCTCGGCTTCCTGATGAAGCAGCCCGCTCTTTTCTTTATTTTGTTTGGAGCGCTTTATCTTCTTTTTCGAGATATCAAGGATCGGCTAGCTCCGAAAACGATCCTCGTACGGAGCCTGACCTTTGGTGGCGGAGTGTTGGTTCCATTTGGAATAACCTGTCTGCTTCTCTGGTCGGCTGGTGTCTTTAGTAAATTCTGGTTTTGGACGATTGACTATGCGCGCCAATACGCCGGGGAAATGTCTTTCTCCGAGGCGGCAAAAGAATTCATCCCAAGTGTCGTTGGGGCGATCGGGGCCAACTGGCCGTTGTGGATACTGGCTGGAGTTGGCTTGCTGGGTGGACTCTGGGTAAAGCGAACTCGCGCGAGTGTATCTTTTCTGGCTGGTTTGCTGGTATTCTCGATCCTGGCCGCGTCTTACCGGCTTTATATCAGAAATCATTACTTCATTCTAATACTTCCGGCAGTCTCTTTGCTGGTGGGCGTCGCCTTTGGCGAGCTCTGCAAGTTCGTCACCGGCTATCCGAATCCCGTTCGACTCGTGACGGTCATTCTGCTCGGCGCGGCCCTCGGCTGGCCGATTTATCAGACACGAAACATTTTTTTCTACTTATCTCCGGTTGAGGCCTGCCAGACGATCTACCGCGACAACCCTTTTGTGGAGTCAATCAGGATTGCGCAGTATCTGCGCGATCGAACCAGTTCGAGCGAGCAGATCGCGGTGTTGGGCTCAGAACCTGAGATTTATTTTTATGCCCACCGGCATTCCGCCACTGGCTATATCTACACCTATGGATTGGTTGAAGGGCAGCCCTACGCGCGCGAAATGCAACGGGAGATGGTCCATGAAGTGGAACTCGCCCATCCCAAGTATCTTGTCGTCATTGGAGTAGGTGTCTCGTGGTTATCGAAGCCAGGAGTTCAGCATCCCATCTTTCATTGGATAACTGATTACACCAGGCAGAACTATGATCTGGTCGGATTTGTGAACATGCTTGGTCCGGGACGGACAGATTATTATTTCGATGACATTCCGGAATCACTTCCCGAGCTTGGAAGCAGGATTTTTATTGATCGAAAGAAGCTTTAGTCGGGATTCGCGAGCGAAGTGAAGAGAACCAAGCCGAAGAAGCGCAGTATCTTCAATCCTCGACTGATCACCGCCGCTGTCTGCATCTTCCTGGCTGCGATCGTCTAGATCACTTTCGCTCAATGGGTTACCTAGCCGCAAGCAGAGCAATCTGGGTAACGCTCTGACCAAGACCCGTGATTGAAACGGGGCCATAGTTTGCTACCAAGCACAACTTAGGCAACATGACGAAACACTCGCGCGCCTAACCGAAGCACTGCGGCTCAAGCCGGACGACACAGCGGTGAAAGACGAGTGGTGCGAGCTCGGCGCAACAGGGTCACAGTAAGTCTAGCCGCCCAGGTGACATTACCAAATGGTAAGACATTCTTTCGTAAGGCTCCGTTTCGTTGGAGTAAGGGTTTGAGTTACACGTTTTGTCTCAACCGGAAGCGCGGTTAGAGCTTGATTCGAATAGCTGAACCTAGCTATCAAGGCCCGCTATTAGTCAAGGCAAGCCTTGGAACTTCAACCCAAACAGCAAAAAAATCTCAAAAAAGGTCTCTTGAAGCGCCGGTCGCGCGGCAAGTAAGCCGGCTTAATTCCCCGAACCCGCCGAAAGGAACAAAATGAAAAAGAAACAAGATAACTCTAAGCGCGCTTCAGTTCTGCGAATTGCCGTGGCCATCGTTCTGCTCGCCAGTTCCGTAGTCTTACTTTGCGCAAGTTTCCTTTCCACATCCGGGAAAGCTGCGGCGCCCCAAACGGGTGGATTTCCCGCTGCTAACGCTCCTTTGGCCGGACCCGGCGCTGATAGCGGAGTGATCTCCGTCCGTTCGTACAAGAACGATATTTCGCCGACCCTGCGCGAACTCGATCTCACCGCCCCGCCAATCCAGTTACAACTCCTGGCGAATTGCGAGCTGAAGGAGAACCCAAAGACCGGGCTCTTCCACCTGGATGCGCCGGATGGTGCTTTGCAAGACAAGAAAGCGTCGCTGTTGGCTCTCCAAGCCCCTAATATCCCGACCACCACGCTCAACTTTGAGGGGATAGATTTTCCCGGTGTGGTTTGCTCCTGCGCGCCGCCCGATCCTAACGGTGCGGCGGGTCTTAACCAATACGTCAACGAGGTCAACGAGGGGATCCAGGTCTTTAATAAGAGCACCGGTTTATCCCAGCTTGGTCCGATTGCCATTTCGTCAATTTGGAAGGGTTTTGGTGGCGTCTGTGAGTTCAACGGGGATGGCGACGGCATTGTCCTGTATGACCACTTTGCCAATCGCTGGGTGATCAGTCAGTTCGCCGGCACCGGGAATCCGACCGATGAGTGCATCGCGGTATCCACCTCGCCCGATGCCACCGGGAGTTACTACCGTTATGGGTTTCATTTAGGGACGAACTATTTCGATTATCCCAAGCTGGCAGTGTGGCCCGACGCCTACTACATGAGCATGAACGTGTTCAACACCGCCGGGACTACCTTACTGGGGCCACAGCCGTTCGCACTTGATCGCACCAACATGCTCCTGGGCAATCCGGCAACTTTTGTCAGCCCGGTCGGCCCGATCAGCGGTGCAGGTCCGATTCTGCCGGTTGATATCGATGGGCCAACCCTTCCGACTAGCGGCGCGCCCGAGACCTTCGTCGGTTTTCCAAACGCCGGCAGCTACACCATCTACCACTTCCACGTCGATTTTAGTACGCCAGCCAATTCGACCTGGACCACGTTTGCCGCGCCCTCGGCGGCAGCCTTCACTCAGCTCTGTTCGACCACGCGCGCGTGCGTGCCGCAGTCGGGGGTAACCACCTCAACCAGCGGCTTGGATGGCATCGGCGACCGCCTAATGTATCGCGCTGCTTATCGTAACTTCGGCGATCACGAATCGGTCGTTACTACCTACGGTGTTTGCGCATCGGGGACTTGCACCGGCGGCACTGGCCAATCAGGCGTGCGTTGGATCGAACTTCGGAATGTCACTTCCGGACCCGTGACTGTCGCCCAGGAAAGCACTTACGCACCAGCTGACAGCACCTGGCGATGGCTGGGCAGCGCGGCTATGGATAATGGCGGAGATATTGCCGTCGGTTTCAGCGCTTCGTCGTCGACTACGTTTCCTTCAATCCGTTACGCCGGTCGCCTCTCGACCGATCCGATCAATACTTTGGCACAGGGCGAAGCTACGCTCTTCGCCGGCACCGGCAGTCAACAAAGCACCGGCAACCGCTGGGGCGACTATAGCGCGATGAGTGTCGATCCCCAGGACGACTGCACCTTTTGGTACACGAATGAATATTACTCAACCACCAGTACTTTTAACTGGCGGAACCGCGTCGGTAACTTTGCTTTTACGCAGTGCGTTCCACGAACGCCTCCACCGGTCGCCGCAATCTCGGTAAATAACACCGCCGACGCGGCGGCCATCAATCCCGGCCAACAGATGGGCTTTACGGTTCACGTGAATAGCACCGGCACAGCCACCGCCAATGGTCTCTCCTTTACTGACAATCTTCCTGCCGGTAACGACCTTAATTGGTCACTCGACATCGCAAACTCCGATCCCGTTTTTTCGGTCAGCGGCGCGCCTCCCACTCAAACTCTTGTCTTCAGCCAGACGAGCATGCCTGCGGGGACGACTTTCAAGGCTCATGTGATCTCCACCACCACTACCTCCACCTGCGGCAACACTTACACGAATACGGCCTCGCTCACGAGTAGCAATGCCGGCAGCGGAACGGCCTCAGCCACGGTCGCGCTTGATTGCACAAACTGCACCCCCAATGCCTGGACCGATAACTCGCCTCAACTGGCCGTCCCAGCCAATATCATGGATCAAGCGACGGCGGTTATTGGCACCAATCTCTACATGTTTACCGGTGTCAGCAACGGCGCCATCGCCACCGCGACCCGAAAGTACGACACGGTAGCCAATACCTGGACCTCACTTGCAAATTATCCCAGCGGCGTCGAGGGACCCGTGGCCGTGAGCGACGGAAGTCAGTACGTCTTTATTATGGGCGGCGCTACTGTCACAACAGCTCGGCGCTACGACACGGTGGCAAACACCTATACCACCCTGACCAGCTTTAGTAACTCGCGTTGGGCGGCGGGCGCAGCCTACTTCAGTGGTAAGATCTATCTCTTAGGCGGCTTTGGCAGTGCCGGCACTGCAATAACCAGCCTGCAAATCGGCACCCTTAGTGGTAGCCCTCCGACTGTCACTTGGGCGGCCGGTGCTGCCATGCCGGTTGCGCTTGCATTTCCACAGGTCACAGCGGCAACCGTCGGCGGGGTCAACTATATTTATGTTGCCGGTGGCACTGGCAGCAGCGACCAGAACACGGTCTATCGCTACAATATTTCAGCTAACACCTGGGCAACGGTCGGCACGATGCCGGCGACCATTTGGAGCGCTGCGAACGGAATTGTAAACGGCTACTGGGTGCTGGCCGGCGGTTATGTCGGCGGCAATCCGTCAACCGCTACTTACAGTTATGATTTCAACGCCAATACCTGGACCCTTAATGCCAGCTCCATGGTCCAACCCCGCGGCCGCGGCGCCGGTGGCGCGGTAGGTGGAACCACCCTCTACTCGTTAGGCGGGCGCAACGACGCCCTCTTCAACGGGACCAACGATAACCAAAAATATTCGCCGTCAGTATGTCCGCCCCCGACGCCAACCCCGACTCCTACCCCGACGCCAACGCCAACACCTACTCCGACGCCGACGCCAACGCCTACACCGACGCCGACCCCGCCCCCAGCGGTCGCGATCCTTAAGACCGCTGATGCGGTCAGTGTGAGCGCCGGCACGCAGATCGGCTTTACCGTCAGTTTGAGCAATAGCTCGATCACCGCGGCCACCGGACTTAGCCTGACTGACAACCTGCCTGCCGGGACAGGTGTGAACTGGACCATCGACGCGGGCAATACCAGCTCTGGGTGGTCGGTCAGTGGCTCGCCGCCGAACCAAAGTTTGGTTTACACGCCGACCATTCTCGCGGGTAATAGCAGTACGAGCGCGCACGTGGTCAGCAGCACCACGAGCAATAGCTGCGGTAGCTATAGTAACACCGCCAGCTTCACCACCACGAATGACGACTCGGGTTCCGATTCCGCGACCGAGACGGTCCTGTGCGCCACGGTCAGCATCAGCAAGGTTGCCGACGCGACCAGCGTCAACGCCGGCTCACAGATCGGCTTCACCGTTACCTTGAGCAATAGTACTGCCGGCACGGCCACCGGCCTAAGTGTGACCGACAGCCTGCCGTCAGGGACGGATGTGAACTGGACCATCG
>Ga0206945_1063_pt1 | contig 25015 bp, 26 predicted proteins | sample Alteio_BWOrgHeat_5_FD_152982 | JGI IMG/M metagenome (GOLD analysis project Ga0206945, IMG submission 152982) | Enriched cells from forest soil in Barre Woods Harvard Forest LTER site, Petersham, Massachusetts, United States -... | ecosystem: Environmental > Terrestrial > Soil > Temperate forest > O... | reverse complement strand
TTATGGTTTGTTGCATGCGGGAGCCAAAATAGTTTTCCCCTCGAATGCCCAGCTCGCAACATTGCAGTCTCTGCGCGGAGAATTTGATCTTTTGGTTGATGATGTCGTGATTGAAAATATGCAAGGCGGCAATACGGTGCTGACGTCGCTTGATCCGACAAATCTGGTTCTCAATTTTTTTACATCAGGTTCAACGGGCGCGCCGAAACGCATCACCAAGAATCTGGCGATGCTGGAATGTGAGATTGCCACGCTTGATGCCCTGTGGGGGCGGGGGATCGGGCAGGGTTCCGTATTCGCCACTGTGTCGCATCAACACATTTATGGTCTGACATTCAAGCTGCTTTGGCCGTTGGCGTCGGGACGGCCTTTCAATGCCGCGACATACCCGTTATGGGAGAATCTTTTGGCAGAACTGACCCCGGATGCTGTCATCATCGGCAGCCCTGCGCATTGGGGACGATTGGGTGGAATAAAGCCGCTCCCATCACATTGCCGCCCAAAACAAATTTTCTCCGCAGGCGCGCCTCTTTCAATGGAATCCAGTAAACAAGCCGCTATCGTTTTTGGTTGTTCGCTTACGGAGATTTTCGGCAGTACCGAAACTGGTGCCATTGCGACGCGCAGCCTGTCGGGTGATGAGGCGCCATGGCAATTACTGCCTGGCATGGAGATGCGTTGCGATAATGAAGGTCATCTGGTTTTACGTTCGCCTTTTGTCGGGCCTGATTGGATAACAACCGCCGATCTAATTAAGCCGTTGCCAGGTGGATTTCGCTTTCGTGGACGTGCCGACCGTATCGTCAAGATTGAGGGCAAACGCATAAGTCTCACAGAGGTTGAGCAGGCACTGGGGCAACTCTCTACTGTCAAAGCTGCCGCAGTCGCGTTACTACCAGGAGAACAAGATCGGCTAGTTGCCGTTGTCGTGCCGAATGAGGAGGGTCACGTAACTCTTTCTAAATTAGGCAATTTTCGTTTCAGTAGAGTTTTGCGGAATGCCCTCGCTCCCACACAGGAAGCGGCTGGAATTCCACGTTTATGGCGCTTTGTGGAGGAACTCCCTGCTCAGGGGATGGGCAAGCGTCGTGATGCCGATATCCTCGCTCTGTTTGCCGAGGGTACATGAACTTGCCTCCAATCCATGCGGTCGATATTTCATCTGATCGGGCTGTCTGTGCAATTGAGGTGCCTGCCGATTTGGAAGCATTTCGCGGCCATTTTCCTGGCCATCCAATTTTGCCTGGTGTCGTACAGATCGATTGGGCTGTGCGATTGGCGGGGCTGCACCTTAGGATCGATGAGTTGTCGGTGCGTGATTTTCAGGTGAAGTTTCGCAACATCATTCGCCCCGGCGCGCCGCTGTCTCTTATCCTACAGATTGATCGCATCAAAAACCGACTTTCCTTTACCTATCAGTCTGGCGAAGTTGTTATGTCATCGGGTCAGATCAAGCTGGGGACGAAGTTATGAAGCTCTGCGCCATAATCCCAAGTTACAATCATTATAAAGTGCTTGGCTCCATCGTTAAGCGCTTACGTGAATGTGGATTGTCGGTCTTTATCATCGACGATGGTAGTAATGAACCAGCTCGCTCCATTATCGCCGCTCTGCATAATGAAGGTGCAGACATTATTGTTCGTCGGTTGGATGTCAATCAAGGCAAGGGCGTCGCCATGCAGGAGGGCTTTCGTATGGCCGTGGCTGCCGGTTTTACGCACGCACTGCAGGTGGATGCTGACGGGCAGCATGATCTGGATGCATTGCCGCGTTTGATGGCGTTGTCCGAAGCTAACCCCGAAGCGATCATCAGTGGTCAGCCAATTTACGATGCGTCTGTCCCGAAAAATCGTAAAATCGGTCGACGGGTCACGCATTTATGGGTATGGATCGAAACCCTGTCTTTTCGCATCACCGATAGTATGTGCGGGTTTCGCATTTATCCGCTGGCTGCGGTACAAAAACTGATAGCCGAAGAGCATATCGGTGACCGTATGGAATTCGACACCGAAATCATCGTTCGGTTGTTCTGGCGCGGAGTTGCACCCATCATGCTGCCAGTAAAGGTAGTTTATCCTGCCGACAACATGTCCAATTTTGATCTGCTACAGGACAACTGGCGGATCAGCCGGATGCATATGCGGCTGTTTCTGACCATGTTATTGCGACTGCCATCGATACTTAAACATCGCCCGCCGCGGCCGGCTTTAGCGGATCGTTGGGCAAATCTTGGTGAGCGTGGCGCCTATTGGGGATTGCGGTTTTGCGCGATGACTTACAAGGTTCTGGGCCGACAAGGCTGCCGCATCGTGATGGCGCCGATTGTGTTTTACTTTTATCTAACCGGAACTGTTCGCCGCCGCGCTTCGCGGCAATTTCTCACCCGCGCTCTGAAGCGTCCGCCGAACGTCGTGGAAGGTTATCGTCATTTTATGAACTTCGCCATGCGGGCGCTCGATGTTTTCATAGCCTGGACAGGAGGAATGCCGTCCGATGTTATCGAGACGATTGATCCGCAGGGGTTTGCAGAAATGAGCAACGATCCGCGTGGCGGCCTGATCGTAGTTTCCCATCTTGGTAATGTAAACTTGGCGCATGCACTGCTTGATGAAAACGCCCGCGCGCGGATAACGGTTCTCACCCATACGCGCCACGCCGCGAATTACAATCGATTGTTGCGGGAATTCTGCCCCGATGCCGCCATGAATATATTGCAGGTGACGGAGATGGGGCCGGAAACAATCATCGATCTTAAACAACGTGTTGAGTCTGGTTCCCGGATCGTTATTGCCGGCGACCGCACGCCCGTTACGGGCGGGGAACATATGGCCCTTGTGCCGTTTTTTGGTGCAGAAGCTGCGTTTCCACATGGGCCATGGGTGCTTGGCGGCTTGCTTGATTGCCCAGTATATCTATTGTTCTGTTTACAAGACGGAGACCGTTATCGCTTGACGATGGAACGTTTTGCGGAACGCATTAACCTGCCACGCGCCACGCGTGAGGAAAGCTTGCGCGCCTACGCGACGCGCTACGCTTTACGGCTTGAGCACTACGCTGTTATGGACCCTTTTCAATGGTATAACTTTTTCGATTTCTGGGCGCATGTATGACTTCTACGGAAACCACGATCACGGCACAATTCTATGATCTCGATCCTATGGGAGTTGTCTGGCATGGAAACTATGCGCGCTATCTGGAACAGGCGCGTTGCCAGTTGCTGGACAGCATAGGCTATAATTATCAGGAGATGCAGGCTTCGGGTTATCTGTGGCCGATTGTCGATATGCAGATGAAATTTATCCGCCCCATACGTTTTGCCCAGGAATTTGTTGTCATCACTACCATTCTCGAAACAGCAAATCGCCTGAAGATCGGCTATATCATTCAGGATAGGGCAAGCGGCGAGGTTCTGACGAAAGCACAAACCATTCAGGTTGCCGTCGCAGCGGCAACGGGCGAGCTTTGTCTGGAATCGCCAAAAGCTCTTACAGATAAACTGGGAAAAATTCCATGATCCAACGTATTTTACTGATGCTGTTTGCGCTGATGTTTTCACTTCCTGCGTTTGCTGCTGACCCTTTGACCGATCAAGTTATTGTTGGCTTCGCCGACATATTGCGCGGGCACTTCACTGAAGAGCGCCAGATGAAGGGGTTTAACGGTCCTTTGCGTTCACAGGGCCATTTCGTTGTTGCACCGGGACATGGGCTAATCTGGGCGATTGAAAAACCATTTCCTACAACCAGTACCATTACGCCCAATGGGCTGATGCAGGACGTTGGCGGCATAAAAGTCATGCAAGTGCCTGTCAAGAAAATACCTTTCCTCTTGCATCTCTACGATATGCTGGGCGGTGCCTTGGCCGGCCACTGGCAGGTTCTTGAGAAGGATTTCATTGTTACGCCCGAGAGCAATGCAGATGGCTGGCAGGTTACCTTGCAACCACGCCAGACTAATAATCCTGCGATGCCGTTTCAAACAATTATTATCAAAGGTAGCCGCTTCGTTGAAAGTGCATTGCTACAAAAGGCCGACGGTGATTTCGATTTCTTGACTTTTAATCACACGGCCTTGTCTACGGCACCGCCTACAATCGCCGAGATGACTGCCTTTAATTCCGTAGGCCCATGATGCGTCTGGCCGCATTTTTGTGGCTTGCTGTGGTTATTGTGGCCGGCGGCTACCTGTTTGTACGTATAGATAGTGGCCTGAATTTTCAGACAGACCTTATGGCATTGCTGCCACGTGAAGAACATAATCCGACCTTGCAACGCGTCAATGATACGGTGGTGAGTGCGTTGTCACATCAGGTGATGATACTTGTCGGCCATAAAGATCGGACGCAGGCGCGTGCGGCGGCGACAGAAATCACGAAGCAGCTTTTGTCCTCGAATGTATTGGAAACAACCGATAGCGGTTTTGATAAAGACCGCATGCGTCAAATGGGAAAACTTTATTATCCCTATCGTTCTGGGCTTCTGGCCGAAGATGATCGCCGTAGCCTGCAGGAGGGTGGGGGGCAAGGAATCGCTACACGGGCGCTAGCGCAGGTTTATGGTGTGGCCGGTTTTGCCAATGCAAAGCTACTGCAAGGCGATCCGTTTCTGCTCATGCCTCATTTTTTCATGGGGCTACCTTTGCCGTTATCGCATCTGTCGCTTGATGACGGTATGTTGTCCTTGCAGGATAACGGTACCACATGGGTGCTGATCGCAGGCCACCTGAAGGGTGAGCCCTTTGCGTTGAACGTACAAAAATCTCTCTCAGATGTTTTCGATAACTCCGTTACTTCACAACAACAGATTCATCCTGGTCTCGAAGTCTTGCATTTGGGTGCAGTATTTTTTGCCAAAGCTGGAGCCGAGCAAGCGATGCATGAAACTTCCATTATTGGCATAACCTCAACGCTTGGAACGATTTTGCTTGTGGTGCTGATGTTCCGCGCCATTCGCCCCTTGCTGCTCAGTCTTCTCGTTATCGGCATCGGTGTCATGATGGCGCTTGCGGTCAGCCTGTGGATTTTTGGCGAGTTGCATGTCGGAGCGTTGCTGTTTGGTGTCAGCCTGATCGGCGTTGCCGTCGATTACAGTCTGCAATATTGCACCGAGATTTTTGCGCCCAAACCCGGCACACCGCATCAGCGATTGAAGCGGGTATTTATGGGTATTACGCTTGGTACTGCGACGACCTTGATTGGCTACCTGACTTTCTTGCTCGCGCCATTCCCCAGTTTGCATCAGATCGCCATTTTTTCAGCGGTGGGATTGCTGGCTGCATGGATAACGGTCGTGTTGTGGCTGCCTTTTTTGGACACCATGCGCACCGCACGGCGCGGGCAATCCATGTTGAAAACAGCTGGAAAATTTATAGCGTTTTGGGAAGCGCCCAAATATCACCGCTTGCGGGTTAGTATTTTTGGTGTGATGGCGCTGGTCGGCGTTTTGGGGTTGTTATGCGTCCATACGGATGACGATGTGCACCATCTGCAATCGCTATCTGCGAAATTGGTAACCGAGCAGGAACATATTCAGAAACTTATCGGCAACACGAACGGCAGCCAATTCTTTCTGGTGCAAGCGCCTGACGATGAAACAGCCTTGCAACGTGAGGAGCAATTGACCGAACGATTGCATAAATTGGTGGATTCCGGTGCATTGGCGGGATTTCAGTCGTTGTCTCAATATGTCCCATCTTCCGCCCGTCAGATGGAAAACCGTGCCTTGCTGCGGAAAAACCTCTACAAACCGCTGCTGGTTGCACAAGCCTCAGAACTTCACCTTGCCGATGTGCCTCCGATGCCGGATGAACATACGCCCGTTCTTACTCTTGATGCCGTAAAGTCCGGTGGACCGCTTCCTTTCCTCTCCCTACTACGTCTCAATAACACTAATGACGAAGTCATGCATGTTGTGATGCTTGATGGAGTGACAAATCTTGATGCCCTTCGGGTGGCTGCGAATGGGTTACCCGGTGTGCGTCTGGTCGATCCCAGTAGTGATTTTAGTGCCCTTCTGGGTAAATACCGCGCCAGAGCAATAATGTTGTTGGTCTTGTCCGCTGTACTGATGGCTCCCTTACTGATGGGGCGGTATGGTGTAGGAAAAGGATTACGGATCATGCTGCCTCCGTCACTCGCCGTCATTATAGCTCCCGCCTTGCGCGCTCTGGCAGGTGGAAGCTTCACTTTCTTCGATGCCATGGCGCTCGTATTAATATTGTCCATCGGCGTTGACTACGCCGTGTTTTGTGCGGAGACGTCCGGCGACCGCAAACCTGTGACCATGCTGGCGGTGGTTATGGCTGCCTGTACGGCGTTGATGTCATTTGGATTGTTGGCATTGAGCGGTGTGATGGCCGTACATAATTTTGGTGCGACAATGTCGATTGGCATTTTATTCGCCTTTCTGTTTGCACCGATGGTGCGCATGGGAATTAAGCTGCCAGGCTTGCGCAACACACTTCCTGTCCTTCTCATTTTAATCCTTTGCAACTGCACGAATCAAACTCCTGACAACACCTCCAATGTTGTACACATCTCACCGGAATTAACGCTGACCCTGCCACAACCGGGTGATCTTGGTCGTCCGGTGGAAGTGACTCAATTGGTGACAGCACATTATGGCGATCAAAATCTGGTCTTCGAAGCCCATATCGACGCGAGTGCTGATCGTTTCTTTTTTGTGGGACTCGATCTCATGGGTCGCAAGGCGATCAGCATCGATTGGACGGCAGATGGCATTGTCTATGATGCTGCGTCTTGGGTGCCTCCGCAATTGCAGCCGCAAAAAATTCTCGCCGATATGGTCCTGCTTTATTGGCCCGAGGCCGTTGTGCGGCAGGCACTGCAAGCTTCTTCCGGAAAATTGTTAATCGGACAAAACAGCCGGACAATTATGATTGGCAAAAAAGAAATCATGCATTCTGATTATCATCCCGCACCTGGTGGTGATTTGTGGTCGGGGCCGGTGCGTTACCAAAACCTGGCATGGAAATATGATCTGGCGATACAATCATCGGAGCAAGATCCGTGACTGGCTCACCATTGTTTCTACAGGATTGTGGCATTGTTACTCCGCTCGGCCGCGGCAAGCATGCAGTAGCTTCTGCTTTATTTGCGGGATCGCGCAACGGCATTGTACTGCGTGATGATTTTATGTCAGGCCGTTCCGTGAATGTCGGGGCCGTAGCGGGTGATCTGCCGCCGGTGCCTGCCGCCCTTGCCGAATTCGATTGCCGGAATAATCGCCTGATGCAACTCGCACTTACGGAAATTGCCCCGGCGCTAGAAAAAGCCACCACACGTTATGGCTGTGATCGTATCGCCGTCGTTCTGGGAACAAGCACATCCGGTATTTCTGCGGGTGAGGATGCGCTGGCCGCTTATCATCACATGGGTGCTTGGCCGGAGGGCTTTTATTATCGCCAGCAAGAAATCAGTGGGCTATCGACATTTACGGCGCGCCTATTGGGGCTGACGGGGCCCGCCTATACCGTCGCCACCGCGTGCTCATCAAGCGCCAAGGTTTTTGCTTCGGCGCGGCGGCTGATAAATGCAGGGCTGGCAGATGCCGCTATCGTCGGCGGCGCAGACACGCTTTGCCATATGACATTGAACGGTTTTTATGCGCTTGAATTGCTCTCAAAAGATCACTGCAATCCCTTCAGCGTAAATCGTGACGGCTTGACGATCGGCGAAGGAGCTGCCGCTTTCCTCCTGACGCGCGAGGTGGGTCCTGTGGAGTTTCTTGGTATCGGAGAAACTTCGGATGCACATCACCTCACCGCACCTTCTCCCGATGGCAACGGGGCGCGTGACGCGATGCGGCAAGCACTTGACGATGCTGGATTGGCGCCTGCCGATATTGCCTATATCAATCTGCATGGAACAGCCACTTCACTGAACGATGCGATGGAAGCGCGCGCTGTCGCTTCGCTCTTCGCTCCTCAAACGCCGTGTAGTTCCACCAAGGGCATGACTGGCCATATGTTGGGTGCAACCGGAGGATGCGAAGCCGCATTTTTGTGGCTGACCCTAAATCCGGCCTTTAATCCGGGTCTGCTACCACCACATTTATGGGATGGGATGGCTGATCCGGCCTTTCCTGCCCTTAATCTCATCAGCACACAAACCTTATTGCCGGAAGCCGAACGACTTATCATGCTGAGTAATTCATTCGGTTTTGGTGGCAGTAATGTTGTCCTAATCCTTGGGGAAGTTTCTGTGTAATGCGTAGCTGCCCTTATACCATTGCCGAGTTATTGCCGCATGGCCCTCCCATGATATTACTCGACGAAGTGCTGGGCTGGGATCAGGGGCATGTCACCACAACACTGACCATTCGTTCCAGCCTCCCGTTTTTTATGGAAGATAAGGGAGGTATTCCGTCCTATGTAGGTCTGGAATATATGGCCCAGACTTGCGGGACTTATGCTGGGCTGGAAGGGCTCAGCCTTGGTCAACCAGTGCGCATTGGCTTCCTGCTGGGCACCCGAAATTATCATTCCACCATGGATTGGTTCCTGGCGGGAGATCGGCTGGTCATTACTGCGCGTGAGGTATTGCGACAGGAATTGATGGGTGTGTTTGACTGCCACATAATATGCAATGAAGTTGAGGTCGCTTCGGCCCAGTTGAATTTGTATCAGCCCGAGGATGCCGCCAGCATTCTTGCAGGCGTATGAAGGAGCAATACAATGGACAGAACCATTCTTGTAACGGGGGCCAGCAAAGGGATTGGCCGCGCCATAGCCATCCGTCTAGCACGGAGCGGGTTTCATATCGTCGTCCATTATGGAAAAGATCAGGCAGGAGCCGAAGAAACATTGCAGGCTATAAAAGCCGAAGGTTCTCGGGGGCGTTTACTCACTTTCGATATTTCCAATCGCGATCAATGCCGCGCTGCCCTGGAAGCTGAGATTACGACGCATGGCATCTATTACGGGATTGTGCTTAATGCGGGCATTGCACGTGACAATGCTTTTCCTGCCATGGAAGATAGTGAATGGGATGCCGTCCTCGATACCAATCTCGACGGTTTCTATAATGTGCTCCGCCCTTTGGTTATGCCGATGGTTTCGGCGCGGAAAGGTGGCCGGATTGTCACTTTGTCTTCTGTATCGGGGCTGGTCGGCAATCGCGGTCAGGTCAATTATAGCGCCGCCAAGGCTGGTATTATCGGCGCAACCAAAGCTCTGGCAGTCGAGCTAGCCAAGCGTGCCATTACCGTCAACTGCGTGGCTCCCGGCGTGATTGAAACGCAAATGACTTCTGGTGTACCGGAGGAAGTAGCTCAGATCATCCCGATGCGGCGTGTGGGCCGTTCCGAGGAAGTGGCTGCTGCCGTTGCTTTCCTTTGCTCGGATGAAGCTAGTTACATCACCCGTCAGGTGATTTCGGTCAATGGGGGCATGGTCTGATGCGCCGCGTGGTCGTAACCGGTATGGGTGGTGTTACGGCTCTCGGCGAAGACTGGCCGACCATTCGTGCGAATTTCGCTGCCGGGCGGACGGGCGTGCGTTATATGGAAGAATGGAATCGTTTTACTGATGTGAATACGCGCCTCGCGGTTCCGATCATCGGATTTTCTGTTGAGGACCGTTACCCGCGTAAAAAGCTACGCACTATGGGACGCGTGTCCTGTATGGCTGTTTATGCAACCGAACGTGCGTTGAACGATGCTGGGCTCATAGATGATCCTGTTGTGCAAGCAGGACGGACGGGGATTGCTTATGGCTCTTCTTTCGGCAGTCCGGATTCCGTGTTGGGTTTCTACGAATTGAAAATGAACGGCGCTTCAAAAAATCTGACCGCCACTAATTACATTCGTATGATGAGTCACACGACGGGAGTGAATATCGGTCTGTTCTTCGGTGTCACCGGGCGCATTGTCCCGACATCCAGCGCATGCACATCAGGCAGCCAAGGTATTGGCTATGCCTATGAGGCCATTCGCTGGAACAAAGCTGATATTATGATCGCAGGCGGCGCGGAGGAGCTGGATATTACAGATTCTGCAACCTTTGATACGCTCTACGCCACCAGCACAAAAAATGACCGTCCGGAAACAACCCCACGTCCTTATGATCGCGATCGCGATGGTCTGGTGATCGGTGAGGGAGCTGGTACGCTTATTCTTGAAGAATACGAACATGCGCGCGCCCGTGGTGCCCGCATCCACGCGGAAATTACGGGATTTGCCTGTAATTCGGATGGAGCGCATGTCACGCAACCCCAAGCTTCGACTATGCAAACAGCCTTGAGGCTTGCACTGGAAGACGCCGGGTTACCTCCAGGAGCCATTGGCTTTGTAAGCGGTCATGGCACAGCAACCGAATGGGGCGACATTGCCGAAACTGAAGCGACATATAATGTTTTTGGATCACGCATTCCTATCCATTCGCTCAAAAGCTATTTTGGACATACGCTCGGCGCCTGCGGCGCTGTTGAGGCGTGGCTGTCTATCGAGATGATGCAAGAGGGATGGTTCTGTCCAACGGTCAATCTGGAGAATGTCGATGACCGTTGTGCCGAACTTGATTACGTAATGCAGCAGCCGCGCAAACTTGAAATCGAACATCTGATGTCAAACAATTTTGCCTTTGGTGGAATTAATACATCGCTGATTCTGAAGAGAGTTTGATGGAAAAGTCAAAAAGGGTGTGGTTGACCCGCCTTCTGACGATACTCGCATGTTTGACCTGCCTGTCTCTGGCGGCATGCGGTGCTCTAACGACGACAGAGCTTAATGCCGACGATCTTGAAACTGCCCACTATTTTGTTCCTGGCGAAACCCTGCAAGAAAAAGTAGATTCGCTGGTGCAGCCAATGGTTGAAGACGGCCATACACCCGGTGTTATCGTGGGAGTCTTGTTGCCTGACGGGAGCAAGACATTTTTCGGTTATGGAGTGGCTGATCAGGATACCGGCCTCAAACCGAACGGCGATACGCTTTTTGCAATTGGTTCTTTAAGCAAGGGATTTTTGGGTGCGGTTACCGCGCTCCTCGTCGATGAAGGGACGCTGTCTTGGGACGAAACCCTCCGTGCTTTATTGCCGCCCAACACACCGCTGAGTCCTGACGCCGAAAAGATTACATTGCTTCAATTGGCAACGCATACGTCGGGGTTACCTCGGCAGCCTTTGACCTTTCAGACATTGCGATATTTTGTTGAGTATTTATTCGATGGTGAAAATTTTTACCGGCATTTTGATCACGATTACATCTTCGATTATCTTGCCGATTTTGAAGCTGACAATGAGGGACAGCCGCTCTATTCCAATATTGGTTACGGGTTACTCGGATACATATTGGAACGGCGAACGGGATTGTCCGTCGATGAATTATTGGAGCATAAAATAGTCGGACCATTGGGGCTAGAATGCACGGGATATAAGCCTGAGACGTTGCCTTGTTTTTCGACTCGCGGCCATGGCTATGCTGGCGACCAACCAAAATTTATTCCCCGGGGGCAACCTACGCCGGATTGGCACTTCACTCCCATTATGAAAGGGGCTGCTGCGCTGTATTCGAATGCCGGGGATTTGCTGACATTCGCTGCCGCTCATATGAAGGGGCAGAGAACCCGGTTTGATGCTGTGCTGGCCAGCAATTTGCAGGTGCGTTTTCCCCGCGCGGCAAGAGCGGCGGCTATTGCTTGGATTGTCGATGATGTTGAGGGTGAGCCTATCGCCTATCAGGTTGGAATCGTTGCGGGATATACCAGCTATCTTGGGATCGATGTCAGACATAAAACAGCTGTCGTCGTCATACAGAACAGCTTTAATTGGGATAGTAGTGTGGGAAATAAGTTATTGCTGAACTTAAGGTATATGAGTGTTCGGGGAGCTTTTGAGAAAAAGCGCTCATGACTACAATCGACTTTTCTATAGTAGACGCTTTTTAGCCATTTATGGCACTCTCGTTGAAAGGGGTGACATATGAGCCATAAGATAATTTCTATAGATCCAGCAACGAATGAACCACTCGGCGAAGTATCAACCACTTCATCGGATCAAGTTAAGCATAAGGTCAAACTGGCGAAAAAGGCCCAACCTCTTTGGCAAAATATGGGACTTGATAGCCGCGTCAATGCCCTTCGGGTCCTTCTGGGCTTATTCGAAAAGCATAAGGGCAAACTTTCAGAAACAACATGTCGAGAAATGGGAAGACCCATCGCTTTATGTGAATCTCTCCATGATTATGCTGTTGAGTTGTTTTTGTGGAACCTAAATCATGCGCCGGAATGCCTAAAAAACGAAACAACTTATGAAGATGACACCATTATCAATGAAGTTGTCTACGAACCTTTAGGTGTTATTGCGTGCATTATGGCGTGGAACTTTCCAATCGGAAACTTCGTTTTTAGTGTCGTGCAAGCGCTAATCGCTGGAAACACTGTGGTTATAAAATACTCTGAAGAAATACCCCTGTTTTCTAAATTATTAGAAGAAATTTGCGGTTCGGCAAAACTTCCGGAAGGTGTTCTGTCATTTGTTCATGGAGATGGGGAAATCGGCAAAATTCTGGTTGAAGAAGATGTTGACCTTATTTCATTTACGGGAAGTTCGGAAACAGGACGCAAATTGCATATTCAAGCAGCTGAAAAAGGAATTCCTATAGTATTAGAAATGGGCGGATCGAGCCCTGGTATTATCTTTCAAGACGCGAACACAACTAACCTTCTGAAAACCGTATTTGATTATCGTTTTGCCAACAGTGGCCAGTTTTGCGATAATTTGAAAAGACTTATCGTCCATTCCAGCCTATTTGATTATTGCGTTGACGGTCTTGTTGAAATTGCCCGTCAGGCGAAATTGGGAAACCCGTTGTCCCGAGATACGACAATGGGCCCATTGGTTGCGGAAAGACAGGTTATTCGGCTTGAAATGCAAGTCAAGGATGCTCTGGACAAGGGGGCAAAACTTATTTGCGGCGGCGATAGGCCAGAAGGATTAAAGGGAGCATGGTATCGGCCAACGATTCTGGTCAACATCACTTCCGATATGCGTGTATGGAAGGAAGAAGTTTTCGGTCCAGTGTTGCCAATAGTGTCATTTGAAACATATGAAGAAGCAATTCAGCTCGCCAATGACTCAGTATATGGCTTAACGGGTTATATATTCACTAATAACAAAAACATTGCGCGACGAGCCATGAACGACATTAAGGCTGGATGCATTGGTATTAACGGGATGGATTTTTTTCGACCCGAAAACCCATTTGGCGGGTACAAACGCTCAGGTATCGGACGTGAAAACGGAAAGTGGGGTTTTCATGATGTCTGCCGGGTTAAAGTGATTGCGCGTGATAAATAATCCACCAATTCAGGGTGCAATCACATTCAAGAAAGAGCCGAAACCATCTGTTTTACGGCACCGAGCGCCAAGAGCCGTCTGATTGTAAGCAGGCTGTGCCATAGGCGGGCCCGCCGTTGGTCGACTGGAAGTGGCGGCATGTGCGGCCTTCGCTGTCGATAAAGGTTGGCGAGGTCTGGTTGGCGGCAACGCCCGGCGTAAACACTGGCGCGGGGGCGATTGCTTGATACGTCGTCGGTGCGACGATAACCGGCGCTGCGGCCGGAGGAACGGCATAAACGACTGGCGGCGGCGCGACATAATAGGGATAGTAATAAGGGTAGTAACCCGGATAAGGGGAATAGGGATAATAGCCGCCGACGCCAACGCCGACGAAAACTCGTGCGGCCTCAGCCGGAGTGGGCGCGACAGCGGTCGTGCCGATTACAAGAAGCAAAGCCAGAAAAACGGACGCTAATTTTTTCATAAAACCCTCATTGTGTTGTGGCATCGAAGCACCCTATTCTTTCGCTCTCTCTTTGTTCCATATCTTAATGGCAAAAAGAGGGCGTTTTCAGGCGTATTCGGCCAGGCTTTGGCTTTCTTTCCTTCTTGCCCGCTTTTGCTTTATAATGTGAGAAACCTGAGGGGGGCTGGCCCATGAAAAAGATTGTTTTTATCCTTCTTGTTACCGCCATGCTGGGAATGTTCAGCGCTTCGGCGAACGCGTTATCTGAACAGGTTGCTCCTGTGAACAGCGATGGCACGGCAAAATTCGCCGATCCTGATGAGCGCGCGCCGGCGTTCCTTATTGCCCCGAACGGAGGTTTGAGCCCGACGGCAGGTGATCCTTCCAGTGCCAATGTCCAGGCACCGAGCCTGGCCAATCGCATCGGCACGATGGGTGAGGGGGCACAGAGTTTCGATCGCGCGGTCAATCATCTTCAAAATCAGTAACGTGTTCGGTATTGCGACTGGCTATCTGGTGCCGCGCGCGCAAATATGTTAAAGCAAAAGCGTGTCTGGTATCTCTTATCGCCTCTATCATCACCCTTTTGATGCGCCATCGCGGCGTGTTCGTCTTGCGTTGGCGGAGAAAAACGTCACCTGCGATTTCGTGATTGAGAAACCATGGGCGCCGAGCGCCGAGTTTCTTGCTCTCAATCCCGCCGCCGAAGTGCCTGTGCTGGTTTGCGAGGAAGCCAAGGAACGCGAGACGGTTTGCGACGCGCAGGCGATCTGCGAATTTCTTGAAGAGACACAGGACGCACCAACTCTGCTTGGCAAGGATCCACTGGCGCGTGCCGAAGTGCGGCGTCTCGTCGCTTGGTTCGATTGCAAATTTTACAATGAGGTCACCGCCTTTTTGGTCGGCGAAAAAGCCTTTAAGCGTTTGCAGGGAACCGGCGAGCCGGATAGCCTGCGTATCCGCTCCGGCTGCGCCAATATCCGTGGGCACCTGGATTATATCGTCTGGCTGGCGGAGCGCCGTAACTGGCTGGCTGGCGACCAGATTACTTTGGCCGATCTGGCGGCCGGCGCCCATTTGTCACTCATCGACTATATGGGTGACGTGCCATGGAATGATCATCCGCTGGCGAAGGAGTGGTACGCGCGGCTCAAGTCCCGGCCGGCGTTTCGCGGGTTGCTCGGCGATCATGTTGCAGGTTTTCTGCCGCCGCGCCATTATGCTGATCTGGATTTCTAGCCTACTTCTTTATCTCCTGACATGCGAGGACGACATGATACGCTTTGTTCAAGTTTTAGCTCTTATCGTTGCAGCGACTTTGCCCGCCTTTGTCGCGCAGGCGCAGGACATGCCGATGCGCCGTATGGATGATCAGGTCATGCTCGATCTTTCGGCTGAAGATTGGGTGACAACAAAAACCGCGCGGGTGATGGTGAATGTCGAAGCTGCCGTCAATGCTAGCAATTCCGGCACGGCGCGCGGCGAAATGATCAAAGCGGTGAATGATCTTGTGAAGGCCGATTGGCGTTTGACGGGTTTCAATCGTTCGGAAGACCAAACCGGGCTCGAGCGTTGGAGCGCGACCTTTGAGGCTCGTGTGTTGGAGAACCAACTCAACGGGCTCGGCGACAGCGTCAAGAAACTCAGCAAAGCCGGCATGCAGTTGGCCATTGGCAGCATCGATTTCAGCCCGACGCTGGAGGAGATGGAGGCTGCACGCGGCGCCCTGCGGTTGCAGATCTACAAACAGGCGAGTGAGCAGCTGGCCGCCCTCAACGGCGCTATTCCGGGCCGCAACTACCGCATTTCCATGATCAATTTTACCAATGGGGAAATGCCCATGGCGCCGATGCCGCATGTTGTCCGGGGAATGAGCATGCTGGCCAGCGCGACCCCGGTGTCTTCGAGCATGGCAGAGTCGACGCCCGCTGAACGCGCCGAGAAGGTGACGTTGACAGCACGTGTGGTTTTCGCCGCACCGCCGGAGAGCAAGGGATTGCTGCCTGTGACCGATGTGAGACACTAAATGCTCACCGATTATCGTATCCATCCCGCGTCCGGCGGCAAGTCGAAACAGGTGGTCATTTTTCTGCATGGCGTTGGCGACAGCGGCAGTGGTGGCTTGCTGACAATTGGGCAGATGTGGCAAGCATCGCTGCCTGATTGCGAATTTCTGTGTCCCGATGCGCCGTTCCCCTATGACATGGCGCCAGCCGATTTCGGCGGCAGGCAATGGTTCAGTCTGCAAAGTTTTGCGCCAGACGCAATATTGGCGGGCGTCCAGAAAGCTGCACCGATCCTGAATAATTACATCGACAATGTTCTGGTGACACGCAACCTGACGCCCGACAAACTGGCGCTGGTCGGTTTCTCGCAAGGTACAATCATGTCGCTGTATGTGGCACCACGCCGCGCGAAATCGATTGGTTGTGTGATCGGTTATGCTGGGCTGCTGGCGGGCGCCGAGAGCTTGATGGCTGAAAAGAAATCCGAGCCGCCGGTTTTGCTGGTGCATGGTATGCTGGATGAGGTCGTTCCCTATGATGCGATGGGTGCGGCCGATCGGGCCTTGCGCATGACGAATATTCCTGTGACGACTATTAGCTGCCCGCGCGCTGGGCACAACATTGATGATGTTGGTCTGGAAGAGGGGCTAAAATTCCTGAAAAAATATCTGGTTTAAGCCTGAAGCAGCACAGCAATTCTGGTCTCCGGTGGTGTATTGACTTATTTACGTAAAATTCACCACATTATGGTTAAGATGAACGTGATTCGTGTGTTGCTACTGACCGCAACAGCGGGGAGGATAAGCGGTTGACGGTGTCGCTTGAGAGCTGCTCTGCCCTCGTACTTAATGCGGATTTTCGTCCGCTAAGCTATTTTCCTTTGTCACTCTGGTCCTGGCAGGATACCGTCAAGGCGGTGTTTTTGGATCGCGTCAATATTCTTTCTGAATATGACCGCGAGGTGCACTCGCCCAGCTTCCAGATGAAGCTGCCCAGCGTCATTGCGCTCAAGGAATTCATCGCGCCCTCACGCAACCCAGCCTTTACGCGATTCAATGTGTTTTTACGTGACAGCTTCAATTGCCAGTATTGCGGCCGACGCCAGCCGACGCCGGATCTGACTTTCGACCACGTTATTCCACGCTCGCGCGGTGGGCGAACGGTGTGGGAGAATGTCGTAACGGCATGCTGTTCCTGTAATCTACATAAAGGCAGCCGCTTGCCTCACGAATGTGGTATGCGCCCGCGACAGCCGCCTTGGCGGCCTATGAGTTACGAATTGCAGGAAAACGGTCGCGCCTTTCCACCCAACTACCTCCATGAAAGTTGGCGGGACTATCTCTACTGGGATACCGAACTGGACCCCGTCTAAAGGATACAGGCTTTGCCGCGTCAAAAACTCCTGATGTGCGCGCCGGATTATTTTGGCGTCGATTATGTCATCAATCCCTGGATGGAAGGCAACAAGGGGTTGGCCGATCGTATTCTGGCCGTGCAACAATGGAGTAATCTGAAGCTGATGCTTGAAGCACAGGCCGACATTACCCTTATTCCCCAGAAAGATGGCTTTCCGGATATGGTCTTTACGGCCAATGCCGGTTTCGTTCTGGATGGGCGCGTGGTCGTTACTCGTTTCAAAGCGAATGAGCGGCAAGGTGAGGAGCCGTTTTTTCGTGATTGGTTCCAGGCCAACGGCTTTAAGATCGAGCCGTGGCCCACGAATATCTGTTTCGAAGGTGCAGGCGATGCCTTACTGGACCGCGGTCAGGAGATTATCTGGGCCGGGTACGGGTTTCGTTCCGATGCCGCTGCGCCCGGTTTGTTGGAAAGAATTTTCAGGCGTCGGGCAATTGCACTGCGACTCGTTGATCCGCGCTTCTACCATCTCGATACCTGCCTGTGCCCCTTAACCGGCGGTTTTTTGATGTATTTCCCTAGCGCCTTCGATGCAGCCAGCCAGAAGGCTATTCTCGACAATGTGCCACCCAAAAAACGCATTGCCGTGAGCGAAGCGGATGCTCTGCAGTTTTGCTGCAACGCCGTCGATCTTAACCCCTATATATTTATGAACGGCGCATCCGAAGCTCTGCAAAACACATTGCGTGAAAGGGAAATGACACCCGTCATCACCCCACTTTCCGAATTCATGAAAGCGGGCGGCGCGGCCAAATGTTTGACGTTAAAATTAATTGAGACATGATTTTCGGAAGTTGGTTTAGAACCATTCGGTTCGGGAGGGAGATTGGGGTTGAGTGATTTGGATGATGAAATTTCCGCTGCGGCGCCCCTCGTCGGCTGTGCGCCTTGATAAATAACAAATGATGGCATGGCCTCGATCGAACGTTGGTTGGATGTTGAGGAGCGTGACCCTGGGCCAGGCGATTGACCAGGTTATCATGCAGTTATGAAAAATCGCCGGGCGGCAACGCATGAAGCTGAACCCAAGAGTTGAGTTGCCCAAAATGCTTTAAAAAGAGCGATTCAGCCACGGTCAAGAACCCGGTTGCATCCTTTGGTCCAATCCGGCATTTTGCGGATGATTTTAGATTCTTGCCGAGATTTGATATGCTCTCAACCGCTGTTGCCATGATGCCAAAAACTGCCGCCGATCCGATGCATAATCTGATGGCCAATGCTATCCGTGCCCTGTCTATGGATGCGGTGGAGCAAGCCAAATCCGGCCACCCCGGCATGCCGATGGGCATGGCCGATGTGGCGACGGTATTGTGGTCGCAATTCCTGCGTTTTGATCCGGCCAACCCGGGATGGCCCGATCGCGATCGGTTTATTCTTTCTGCTGGCCATGGTTCGATGCTGCTTTATGCGCTCGGCTATTTGACTGGTTATGAAAAGATGACGCTGGAGGCGATTAAGAAATTCCGCCAGCTCGGCAGCCTCACGCCTGGTCATCCGGAGCATGATATCGCTATCGGTGTCGAAACGACGACCGGACCTCTCGGACAGGGTTTCGGTAATTCGGTTGGCTTCGCGCTGGCCGAGCGGATCCTGAATGCGCGTTTCGGTAATGATCTCGTTGATCATCGTACTTTCGTGATTGCATCCGATGGTGACTTGATGGAAGGCGTCAGCCACGAAGCGGCGTCACTCGCCGGGCATCTCAAGCTTGGCCGTTTGATCGTCTTTTATGACGACAACAAAATCTCCATTGACGGGCCGACCAGTCTTTCTTTCACCGAAGATGTGCAGGAGCGTTTCCGCGCCTATGGCTGGCACGTGCAGGGTATCGATGGACATGACCCAGCCGCGATCGACGCCGCGACGCAGGAAGCTTTGACGGTGACCGATAAGCCGTCGCTGATTGCCTGTCGCACCATCATCGGTTTTGGATCGCCAAAGAAACAGGGAACGAAAGATTGCCACGGTTCACCGCTCGGACCGGAAGAATGTGCCGCGGCGCGCGAGGTTCTGGAATGGAGTGACGCGCCGTTCGTTATTCCGCAAAATATCTTGCATGCCTGGCGCAAGACGGGCGAGCGTTGTAAACCTGCCTATGAGGCCTGGCAAAAGCGCCATGCCGTCGCGCAAAATCGTGCCGAATTCGATCGTATCATTAAAGGTGAGGTGTCGGCGAATGCCAGCGTGGCGCTTGCGGCCTTGAAGGATAAAGTTGCCACGGAAAAGCCCAAGCACGCGACGCGTCAGTCTTCGGGTGCCGTTCTGGAAACACTGTTGCCGTTATTGCCAGAACTGATCGGCGGTTCAGCCGATCTTACGCCTTCCAACAACACGCAGGTCAAAACATTTGGACCGGTGACGGCCATTAATTACAATGGGCGCTATATCCATTTTGGTGTGCGTGAGCACGCCATGGCTGCGGCGATGAATGGCATGGCGCTGCATGGGGGGATCATCCCTTATGGCGGTACCTTTATGCAATTCGCGGATTATTGCCGTCCGTCGATCCGCCTTGCTGCGCTGATGAAGCAGCGCGTCGTTTTCGTGATGACGCATGACAGTATTGGCCTTGGCGAAGACGGGCCGACGCATCAACCGGTTGAACATTTGGCGGCTCTGCGCGCGATTCCGGATTTACTTGTGCTTCGCCCCTGTGACGGTATCGAAACGGCCGAGTGCTGGGAGCTGGCTTTGCGCAACACGCACCGACCAAGCCTGTTGTCACTGACACGCCAGAATGTGCCGACTTTGCGTAAGGCTGGGAAAGAAAATCTTTCTGCACGTGGTGGCTATGTTTTGGTTGAGTCCGAAGGTAAACGGCAGGTCACGCTTTTGGCAACCGGTTCCGAAGTTTCTCTCGCCGTCGAGGCGCAGGGACAGTTGAAGAAAGACGGCATCGCCGCCGCTGTGGTTTCCATGCCGTGCTGGGAACTGTTTGAGGAACAGGACGGGGCGTACCGTGCATCTGTACTCGGCACTGCACCGCGTGTCGCGGTCGAGGCCGGCATTCGGCAGGGATGGGATTATTATCTCGGTTCGAATGGCGCTTTTGTTGGCATGCATGGTTTCGGCGCCTCAGCTCCTGCCCCCGAACTTTACAAGCATTTCGGTATCACAACTGAAGCTGTGCTTGCCGCTGCCAAGAAGATCATCAAGGCGTAAATTTCTGTGTCCAACCCTTCACAACCTGTTCTTTCTGTCGTTATTCCCATGCTGGACGAAGCGGGGAATGTTGCACCGCTTATTTTGGAAATTACGGCGGCGCTGAAAGCCTACGCGCCGGTCGGCGATGCTTTTGAGATCATCTGCGTCGACGATGGTAGCCAGGATACAACGGTTGAAGAAGTCCGACAGGTTATGCAGGCGCATCCTGGTGTTCGGTTGATCCGTCATCCCCAACGCATCGGGATGAGTCCGGCCATCCGCAATGGTGTGCGGCAGGCGCGGGCGACGTGGATCATGACGATTGACGGTGACCGTCAGAACGATCCCGCCGATGCGCCGCGCTTGCTCGATCTCGCATGGTCTAAGGGACGCGAGCGCAAGGTCCTGGTCGGTGGCATCCGCGTCAACCGGCGTGACACGACCGGCAAGCGACTTGCCAGCCGTTTTGCGAATAAGATTAGGAAAAGCCTCTTGCAGGACGATTGCCCGGACACAGGCTGCAGCCTGAAAGTCTTTCAGCGTGACACTTATCTGGAACTGCCTTTTTTTACGGGGCTTCATCGATTCATGCCAGCGCTATTCAAGCTTTACGGGCACCAAACCATCTTCACGCCTGTTAATGATCGGCCGCGCGAGCATGGGATTTCGAAGTCGGATTTTATCGGTCGTGCTGTCAAAGGTTTGTTTGACCTTCTCGGCGTTTTTTGGATTACACAGCGCACGCCGCCACCGGAAAGAGGGCAGGAGATCCCGAAAGATCCGTCCACTATCTGAAACGGTTATTGCCGATCGGGTAAACCCGGTTCGTTATTCCATCGGGCACTGGTGATGTTCGCGCGGTTTGTGGTGCGGGTTGCGGTGCCATCGGTTGTGTTGTGGCCCGGACGGTTCCACAACCATGGCCAGCCCGGCCATGTCCGTCTTCGGTCGCGGCGGCGCGGTAATAGGCCATGACGAAAACCCGGATCGCGGCGGTCAGTGACGTGTTTTCGCTCTTGCGCAAGGCGACAGCCGTACATACATCATGCAGGGAGCTGCCTTCGCGGCGGCAGATTTCAGAAAGCCCGCTCCACATTTCGGGTTCAAGTCGGATGCTGGTGCGGTGGTCCGAGATGGTGACGTTGCGGCTGACGAGCGTGCTGCGAAGCTTTTTCGGGGAGGCCGGATCCTGCAGGGCGGCGTTGTTGAGCATGCTTGTTCCTTATGGCCGTTGAGCCAACCTTAAACAGGCGGCACACGATAGATGCAATACACGTATAGGTTTATCAAGTGTTATTTTTATAATATAAATAATATATTATAAACAAATACTTAATTCATTATTCCGATTTTGTTCCCGTATAAGTGTTTAGTCATAATATCAACTGTAAGTTGTAATTTGAGGCGTTCTTTTAAACCATATTCCGAAGTTTTTTATGATAAACTCATCTTTTTTGCCGGAACGCAACGCATGACCGCCTTCAAAGATATCTTTTTTGAATATGATGATCGCCCCGTTCGTATACGGACATGTGACAGTCCCGGCTGCATGCAGAAGGGCGAATACCGCGCTCCGAAAAACCGGGAATTGAGCGAATACTATTGGTTCTGTCTCGACCATGTGCGGGACTACAACAGCCATTGGGATTACTTTGCGGGCATGTCAACAGATCAGATCGAATCCCACATTCGCAAAGCGGCCGTATGGGAAAGACCTTCCTGGCCGATGGGTCAGCAGGCACGCCAGCGTGAGCAGGTTTTGCGCGACCATGTGATGCGTGAATTTTTCGGCGATGAGAAATCCGAAAGCCAATCCGCTCCGCCAATGCTTAAAGCCGAACGCGAAGCGCTGGAAATATTAGAGCTGATACCGCCTGTAACTTTCGTCGTGATCAAAGCGCAATATCGCGCTTTGGTGAAGTGTCACCACCCGGATGCCAATGGGGGTAGTCAAGAGGCTGAAGAAAAATTCAAAAGCATCAATCAAGCTTTTACTATACTTAAGGCGCTTTACGAGGCGGAAATATAAACGGTTCTCATGAAATCGCTCGCCACTCTCATCAAACTGCAAAAAACCCGGGTGGATGAGCAAAGGCTGATGCTCGCCAAATTGCAGGCACAATTGGAGGAGATTCAAAAACGCATTGCTGAGCTTGAAATTCGCAAGGCGCGTGAGCAGATCGTTGCCCAGGAACACAACGAAGCCCGCACGACTTATGGCGCTTTTCTTAAGGAAGCTGTCAAGGTAGGCCGTGAACTGGATAAACAGCGGCAAATTGCCGAAGCCGCAATCGAAGCATCGCGGTTAAAATTGATCGAGCTTTTCGAAGAACAAAAACGCTATGAGATTGCCCAGACGGCGCGCCTTGCCGCCGAGGAAAAGGAAGAACGCCACCGCGAAACCGTGGAACTGGATGAAATTGGCGGCGTGACGTACACGCGACAGAAAAAGTAGGTTTTCGGCCATTATTTCGGTCATGAAGGGCAAAATCGGTAAGAACTTGCTGAATAAATATTCTAAAAATGACTCGACAATCAAAAGATTTCTCATTACATAACTGGATATGACGCAGGTGTGGGAGGTTGTCCTCCAACCCCAAATGCCCGGGGGAAACCGTACCACGCTAATGCATCCTGACGATCGGGTGCATCGGAAGGGCGAAACCTTTCGTTCAAAAATTTGATGGAAAATGGCTTCATGTCCGCGTGAGTGGTCATTCCGTTTTCTTTTAACATATGCGGCATCCGCCTTTACGGGTGTGACGCAAAGAGGTGGAGTGGATTATGGCGAAAGAAGTCATCGGTCTTATTAAATTGCAGGTACCCGCCGGTGCAGCCAATCCGTCGCCGCCAATCGGCCCGGCGCTCGGCCAGCGCGGCCTCAACATCATGGATTTCTGCAAGCAGTTTAATGCTAAGACGCAGAATATGGAAAAAGGCACGCCGATTCCGGTCGTAATCACAGCCTATTCCGATCGCAGCTTCACTTTCATTACTAAGATGCCGCCCAACAGCTATTTTATCATGAAGGCGGCAAAGATTGAGAAGGGTGCTCGTACAACGGGTACTGAAACGGTCGGCACAATCACCATGACGCAGGTGCGTGAGATCGCAAAGCAGAAGATGGCCGATCTTAATGCCAATGACATCGAAGCGGCCGCCAGCATGATCATCGGCTCAGCCCGTTCGATGGGCATCCAGGTAGTGGAGTAAATTATGCACGGAAAAAAATATCGCAAAATCGCCGGGAACGTCGATCGCAACAAAGCTTACCCGCTTCCTGATGCGCTCAAGCTCGTCTTGCAAAACGCGGCGCAGACGCAACGCAAATTCATTGAGACGGTCGAAGTATCCGTCAACCTTAACCTCGATACCAAGCAATCTGACCAGACCGTGCGCGCTTCGGTGCAATTGCCGCATGGTACCGGCAAAAGCCTGACCGTCGCAGTATTCGCTAAGGGCGAAAAGGCCGATGAAGCCAAGAAGGCGGGTGCTGATCATGTCGGCGGTGACGATCTGGCTGAAAAAATCAATGGTGGTTTTTCTGCTTTCGATCGCGTCATCGCGACGCCGGATATGATGGGTGTTGTTGGCAAGCTGGGTAAAGTTCTTGGTCCGCGTGGTCTGATGCCGAACCCCAAGCTGGGCACCGTCACGGCCAATGTTGCCGAAGCCATCAAAGCTGCCAAAGCAGGCTCGATCGAATTCCGCGCCGAAAAGGCCGGTATCGTCCAGGCAGGCATCGGCAAGGTCAATTTCAGCGAAAAAGCCATTCTTGAAAACGCGCGTGCCTTTTTAGGTGCTATCACCAAGGCACGACCGACGGGCGTAAAAGGTACCTATATCAACCGTGTGACCGTATCCTCGACTATGGGGCCGGGCGTTAAGGTGGATATCACGACATTGAGCGGTGAGGGTTAACCTTTCCGGTCAATGAAATTAGGGTTGCCTTTATCCCCATGAAAGGGGTATGAAGGCGGCCTTCCCCAGCCATGGGGTCCTGTCCGAGACTGCGGGTATCCTTTCGGGGATTTAAATTTGCCAGCAATAGATGGGGTTTGAAACGATCAAGATGTGGCCTGTTCCGCCCGTGTTTCGTTTCGGATTCTCCTTCCTCGGACAATTTGAGATTGTAACCGGCGCGCTCGCGCGCCATAGGAATTTGTCTGGAGGAAACATGAGCGCCTTAAGTGCTAATCGCCTCGCCAAGGAAACACTCGTTGCCGAATTGAGTGATGAGCTGAAGGGCGCCGAAATTATTGTTGTCACCCAGCAAACGGGTTTGACGGCCGATGAAACCCGTGAATTGCGTGTGACCATGCGCAAGGAAAATGTTGGTCTCAGGGTCAGTAAGAACACTATTATCAAGCACGTCATCAAGGGTACCAAGATTGCAGGTATCGAAAAGTTCCTGCACGGCCCAACGGTGCTGGCTTATTCTAAAGATCCCGTTGCAGCCGCAAAGGCGACCGTTGCCTTTGCCAAGAAGAACGAGAAATTCAAAATCATCGGCGCCACTATGGGTGAACAGGTGCTGGACGAGGCGCAGACGAAGACGCTCGCCAGCCTGCCGTCCCTCGATCAGCTACGTGGCAAGATCATCGGCCTTCTGTTGGCTCCAGCAACCAAGATTGCCGGCGTTCTGCAGGCGCCAGCTGGACAATTGGCCCGTGTGGTTGCTGCCCG
>Ga0206945_1062_pt1 | contig 25265 bp, 16 predicted proteins | sample Alteio_BWOrgHeat_5_FD_152982 | JGI IMG/M metagenome (GOLD analysis project Ga0206945, IMG submission 152982) | Enriched cells from forest soil in Barre Woods Harvard Forest LTER site, Petersham, Massachusetts, United States -... | ecosystem: Environmental > Terrestrial > Soil > Temperate forest > O... | reverse complement strand
CTCCGGGGTGGTGACAATGACTTCCAAGCCGTGCTCGTTGGGATCGATCAACGGCGCTTGTTCGGCGCCGATGAAGCTCTTTTGTTTTTTGGCGTTTTCCTTTCCCGGCTGCGCCTGGATGAACGGGCCGGAAACAATGGTTTCCAGCCCGTGCAACCCCCCGGCCACGACCTCGGGGCGCACGATCCAAAAAAGCGTGCCTTCCCGCGCCAAATTTTCGGCCGACCGGTTCAGCCGCACGGTGGTCATGACATACTGCATGTCCTTGCTCAATTCCACCGATCGGACGCTGCCGATGCGCACGCCGCGGTATTTGAGCACCGTTTGATTGGCCTGGAGGCCGTTGCCATCCTTGAACTGGATGGTCACGACGGGCCCCATTTTCTGGTAATACGCGAACACCAGCCATGCCGCGACGATCGCCGCGGCCACCGGCACAAGCCAGAGGAACGAGACCCTGGCCCGCCGTTTTATTTTGGCCCTGGGGATGTCAGCCGTCGGTTTTTCTTTCGGATTCAAAAATATCCTCCTTCCAAATTAGCCGCGGATCAAAGCTGGTTGACGCCAGAAGCGTGAGGACCACGACGGCGGCGAAGGTGAAAATGCCCGGCCCCGGAATGATCGTCGCGAACCGGCCGAACCGGATGAGCGCGACGATGATGGCCAGCAGGAAAACATCCAGCATGGCCCACGGGCCGATGTGGGAAATGATCTTGTAGATCCGGGTGCGGAATTTTTGCCGGCGCTCGCTGCGGGTCAAAACAAGGATGAACAAACCGAGCAATTTTAACAGCGGGATCAGGATGCTTGCGCAAAAGACAATGATCGCCACTCCCCACATGCCGTCCTGATACAGCGCCCGCACGCCACCCCAGACGGTATTTTCCGTCTCCCGTCCGAGGTATTGCATGGTCATGATGGGATACAGATTCGCCGGCACATAGAGAAGGATGGCGGCAAGTGAAAAGGCCGCGGTTCGCTGCCGGCTTAACGGGCGTTTGCGTAAAAGCACATCCCCGCAACGCGCGCATTCGGCCTGGTGGCCCGGCGGAACATCTTCCAGCCGCTGCACCAATCCGCATATTTTGCAGGCGAGTACTTCAGTCATCGTCATCCCCCGATTGGAAATGGGTGAAATTTGCCAATCCCCCTTGGCGGTCGTTCCGCCACATCCATTTTGACTGCAGAAAGAGTGCCAACCGGATGCGCAGCGGCTGCGGGGTAGAAAGTTGCAATTTGCAAGACGGATGGATTCCGGAGGTTGCAATTTCTCGCTTTATTTCCGCTTCCGGGGTTGGAAGAAATCGGGCGCCCCGTTTACGCGCAGGTTTTTCCGGACCGGTGGATATCCCTGTGAATACGGCGGTTTCATTTTAAAGATCAAGCGATTCGCGGCGGATTTTTGGCCGGACTGCGGAGCGGGTGTATACGTACTTTCCATTACTAGACAAAACGATTTTGGGGGCGTACGGTCTAAATTAGTTAGAGCAGCCATGGAGGTTGCCCCGCAAAAAAAGAGAAAGGAGGGAGTGTGGACTTCTCTAAAAATATTTACAGGGAGGCGGTTTGTGTCGAGACCCGGGATTTGCCGCGTCGAAACCACATGATCACCGAAATCAAAGCGCCCAATTCCGAGCCGGTCTTTGATTTCAACGCGCCTAACATGCGGGAGGTGATGGATACACTGCTGCGCGCGGCCATGACTTCCGCCTCCATCCTCATCCTGGGCGAGAGCGGCACGGGCAAGAGCATCGCCGCCCGCATCGTCCACGAACAGAGCTGTTTAGCCGACAAACCGTTCGTGACAGTCAGCTGTCCCAGCTTGTCCAAGGAACTGCTGGAGAGCGAACTATTTGGCCATACCAAAGGCGCGTTCACCGGCGCCATCCGGGACCGTTGGGGCAAGGTCCGGGCGGCTGAGGGCGGGACCCTTTTCTTTGACGAGATCGGCGACCTTCCCCTGGAAATCCAGCCGCGGTTGCTGCGCCTGCTGCAGGAACATGAATACGAACGGCTGGGCGAAAACACGATCTGCCGCGCCAATGTGCGCGTCATCGCCGCGACCAACCGTGACTTAAAAAAACTGGTGGCCGAGGGTTCCTTCCGCGAGGACCTTTATTTCCGGCTCAACGTCATCACGGTCGAAATACCGCCCTTGCGCCAGCGCGGCGGCGACCTGCTCTCTTTCGCCGAGCATTACGCAAAATATTTCGCCGCTCAATGCGAACGCTTTCTCCGGGGATTTACCGACGAGGCGATCGCCTGCATCAGCGCCTATTCGTGGCCGGGAAACCTCCGGGAATTGCGGAACGCCGTCGAACGCGCCGTCATCATGGCCAAAGGCGACCGGATTTTTCCCCAAGACCTTCCCGCGGAATTGCGCGCCGTCAACGGCACGAATGGGAATGGCGGCACTCCGCAGATCGGCTCACTCGTTTCACTTAGGGAAATTGAGGAAGCCCATCTGCGGGGGGTCATCGAACACGCGCCGAACCTTTCGGAAGCCGCCACGATTCTGGGCATCGACCAGGCCACGCTTTACCGCAAGCGGAAGCGCATCGGCTTGCATTGATATTTTTTCCGAAGGTGTGGCACGGTCGGGAATCAAAGGGGAGCCGGTCCAATGCGATTTGAATGATGAAGCCCGGGTTGTCATCACATTTGCACGAATCCACGGCCGCTGGCAGTGACGCTCCCCGACCGGCGGTGAAAAGGAAGCGGCACCGGGTGCGGACGGTTTTGGGGATATTTATCCTTATGCTGGCCGTGACGCTGGGCGTCGGGCGCGCCATGCTGCCGGGGCTGGTGCGGGATTATGTGAACCGGACGCTCGACCGCAATCTGCTCTATGGTGGCCGCATCGGGGACGTGGGCATCCAACTCTGGCGCGGCGCGTATTCCATCCGGGACATCCATATCAGCAAACGGACGGGGGACGTTCCCGATCCCTTTTTTGAGGCCAGCAACGTGGTCTTTTCGATCCAATGGGACGCGCTGCTCCACCGGCGCGTGGTCGCCCGGGTGTTGATGCAGGAGCCGCAACTCAACTTTGTGGACAGCCCGGAAGAATCGCAGAGCGGCGCGGGCGCCCCGTGGTTGAGCATGATCCGCGACCTCTCCCCTTTTACGATCAACCGCGCCGAAGTCCAGGACGGCGCCATTCACTTCCGCTCCTACCAGTCGCAAAAACCGGTGGACATCTATCTCTCGCAGGTGAACGGAACCATCGATGACCTGGGCAATATCAACGATCAAACCCAGCCGCTGGTGACCACGGTACAGGCGACTGCGCTGGCCATGGGGCAGGCCCGGCTCGACTTCAAAATGGCGCTCGACCCCTTCTCGTACCGTCCGACGTTCCACCTGGCCGTCCGGCTGCTGGGACTGGATGTGACCGGGTTGAATGACCTGGCGCTGACCTACGGCAAATTTGATTTCAAGCAAGGCTGGTTCGACCTGGTGCTCGAGGCGGATTCCCAGGAAGGGCAAATCAACGGGTATGTCAAACCGCTCTTCCGCAACCTGAAGGTCTTCAGGCTCGCGCAGGACGTCCGGGAAGACAACCCGTTCCAATTCTTCTGGCAAGCGTTGGTGGGCGGCGCGACCACCATTTTTAAGAATTACCAGCGGGACCAGTTCGGCACGCTGATCCCGTTCAGCGGCGACGCTTCCGGAACCACGACCACGGACATTCCCGCCACGATCGGAAACCTGCTGCGCAATGCGTTTGTGCGCGCCTACCTGCCCCGGCTTGAGCCGGGCCAATCCGGCGCGGAAGATCTTCAGTTCGGCCCGCCGGAATTCATGGAAGCACTCTCAACCGATGATGAAAGGCAATGAACCCATATGAAAAACAGCGATAAATCCGTTCCCGATCCGGGAACATCAAACGGAATGAAATTGAAGATCAGCCTGTCGTTGCTCGCGGTGGCGGCCCTCACCGGGCTGGCTGGTTGCGGGGGGAGCAAAGCCTCCAAGGCCAGCGATAACTTCTTCACCTCCGGCAGCCGCGAGGCCGATCAACAGGCCAGCCAAAAGATGGCGGAATCCGAGCAATTGACCGGCTCCGGCGAAGGCGGGAGTGAAAAAGACGTCACCAAGGTCGCCGTCACAAATTCCGGGCCGGCGGGGGCAACCGGAGCCACCAACACCATCAAGGCTCTCAAGGCGGAAAATAAAATCACCCTCTATGACCGGCTGGGCGGCGAGCCCGGCATCTCCAACATCGTGGCGGACTTCACGCTCCGCGTCCGGCAGGATCCCCGGGTCAACTGGGGCCGGGAGGGCGTGACGCACGGCGGCTGGTCGTTTCATCGGGACGAGCCAGTGACTTGGAAAGACACGCCCGAGAATGTGGCCAAGCTCCAGCAACATCTGGCTGAATTCATCGCGCTGGCCACCGGCGGGCCGCCTCACTACACCGGCAAGGATATCCAGGAGGCCCACGCCGGCATGCACATCTCCAATCCGGAATTCGATGCCGTCATCGGCGACCTCAAGGTTTCCCTGGACCGGTTTCAAGTCCCCAACCTGGAGCAAAAAGAATTGCTGGCAATCGTCGAGAGCACCCGCCCGCAAATCGTCACGCAGCGTTGAGTAAGGTCAACACCCCATTGTGGCGGGACTTTTCATGGCGTAGCCTAAACTATGAACTCTCAAGGAGGAGAGAAAACGCAGACGGCATCCCCCGGGGGGATCCTGCCCGCCAACCAACCAAACAACCACCGGACAGCATTATGAATAAACTGGAAATAAAGGGAGATTGGAACGTGCTCAAGGGCAAACTTCGGCAAAAATGGGGCAAGCTCACGGACAATGATCTTCAGTTCGTCAACGGCCAGGAAGAAGAGTTGATCGGGCGCATCCAGAAGCGTACGGGCGAAGCCCGGGAAAGTGTGGAACATGCCCTCCGTGATTTTTGCGATAGCTGCTCATCGCACGAAACGCACCACGTGAAATAATGCCTGATCCCAATCAGGCCCCCTCAACCATGAAAATCATCATTCTGTTGATCGCGCTGACATTTGCCGGAGGGCTGTGCAGCTTTTCGGCCCCGCCTCCCGCATCTGCGCCCGGTACTCCGCCGGCACCTCCGGGAGTCCTGCCGCCGTCCAATGCGGGTGTTCCGCCGGCACCTCCGCAAGCCCTCCCGCCATCCAATGCCGGTATTCCCGGCGCCCCGCCCCAGCCGGGAAACCCTTCGCAAAACGGCATCAATACCAACGGGATCAACGGAGGAAACATGCCCCAAAACACAAACGCATGGGGTGCGGCAACAAATAATTGGCAGAATGGTGCCACCACCAACGCGGCGCCGTGAGTTCAAAAAAACCAAACACCTGAAATCTTTATGAAAAACATTGTCCCACTTATTGTTCTTACTGTCCTTGGAGCCGCAATTTTTGTCGGTTGCAACAAAAACATGTCCGATTCCAATTCGTCCTCCACCAATGAACCGCCAAGTTCCAGCGTCACCAATTCGCCGATGGACACGACGAACACCACATCAAATGACGCCCTTACAAATGCTCCGGCGTCTCAAGGCGATTCCAACAGCCCTGCGGGAACCAACTCCAACGGCTGATTTTTTGGGCCATGAGCGATACCTGCTCAGATTTTCTGGTCCAGCGGCTGTATCTATGGGGAGTGCGGCGGATTTACGGTTATCCCGGCGACGGCATCAATGGCATCATGGGCGCGCTGGGCCGGGCGGAAAAAAACTCACACCCGGTTGAATTCATCCAGGCACGGCACGAGGAGATGGCGGCATTCATGGCCTGCGCCCACGCCAAATTCACCGGCGAGGTGGGCGTGTGCCTCGCCACCTCCGGTCCCGGGGCCATTCATCTGCTCAATGGGCTGTATGACGCGAAGATGGACCACGCGCCGGTCGTGGCCATTGTCGGCCAGCAATCGCGGCAGGCCATGGGGGGCAGCTACCAGCAGGAAGTGGATTTGGTTTCGCTTTTCAAGGACGTCGCCGGTGAATATGTCCACATGGCGACGCACCCGGCGCAAATCCGCCACTTGGTGGACCGGGCAATGCGGATCGCCAAGGCGGAACGCACCGTGACTTGCATCATTCTTCCCAACGATTTGCAGGAAGCCGATGCGGTAAAATGCCCGGACCATCTGCACGCCACCATTCATTCCGGCGTCGGCCACGTCCAGCCGCGGATCATCCCCGCCGAACAGGACCTGGCGCGCGCGGCGGAGGTCTTGAACGCCGGCAAACGGGTTGCCATCTTGATCGGTGCGGGAGCGATGCGCGCGGCCGAAGAGGTGGTCAAGGCGGCGGATGTTTTGGGCGCGGGCGTGGCAAAGGCGCTGCTGGGCAAGGCCGCGCTGCGGGACGATCTGCCCTTTGTCACCGGTTCCATCGGCTTGCTCGGCACCAAACCGAGCTGGGAGATGATGACGGACTGCGACACGCTGTTCATGATCGGATCGGGCTTTCCGTATTCGGAATTTCTCCCGAAAGAGGGACAGGCCCGGTGCGTGCAGATTGACATCGACCCGCGGATGCTGAGCCTGCGCTATCCCGCCGAGGTTTGCCTTGCGGGCGATGCCGGTGAAACCTTGCGCGCCCTTTTGCCCCTGCTGGAAAAAAAGGAGGACCGCTCCTGGCGCGGGAAAATTGAAAGCAACGTGGCGGAATGGTGGAAGGTCCTCGAGGCGCGGGCGATGAACGAGGCGAAACCGCTGAACCCGCAACGGGTCTTCTGGGAGTTGTCGCCCCGGCTGCCGGACAACTGTATTTTATGCTCCGATTCCGGCTCGGCGGCGAACTGGTACGCCCGCGACCTGAAAATCCGGCCCGGCATGATGGCTTCGCTGTCCGGCACGCTGGCCACCATGGGTTCGGGCGTCCCGTACGGCATCGCCGCAAAATTTGCTTATCCCAACCGCGATGTCATCGCCTTCGTCGGCGACGGCGCCATGCAGATGAACGGCACGGCTGAGCTGGTGACGGTTGAAAAGTACTGGAAGCATTGGGCCAATCCCCGGCTCATCATCCTGGTTTTGAACAACCGTGATCTTAACATGGTCACCTGGGAACAACGCGTCCTGAATGGCGACCCCAAATTTGAGGCGTCGCAAAACCTTCCCGATTTTCCCTACGCCGCCTACGCCGAGATGCTCGGGCTGAAAGGCATCCGGCTGGACCACCCCGATAATGTGGCCGGCGCCTGGGCGGAGGCGCTCGCGGCGGACCGGCCCGTGGTCATTGACGCCCACACCGATCCCGAGGTACCGCCGCTGCCGCCGCATATCAGCTTTCAGCAGGCGCGAAATTTCATGAGCGCCATGATCCATGGCGACGCCGAGGGCGGCCGCGCCATCCGCCAGTCAGTCAAGGAGGGGATCGAGAGCCTTTTGCCGCATCGAAACACCATTAAAACTAACTTATGAACACCACTGAACATGATCTTACCGGAAAAAAAGTTGCCATCCTGGCCACGGACGGCTTCGAACAGGACGAACTGTTCCAGCCGCTGGAAGCGCTGCAAGCCGCCCATGCGGACGTAAAGGTTGTTTCGCCAACGCACGGCGAAATCAAGGGCTGGAAGCACACGGACTGGGGGAAAAAAGCGAAGGTGGATCTGCCGCTGGATCAGGCCCGGGCGGAAGATTTCGACGCGCTCGTGCTCCCCGGCGGCGTGATGAATCCCGACCACCTGCGCCAGGACCCGAAGGCGACGCAGTTTGTGAGGGCCTTTTTCCAGAGCGGCAAACCCGTGGCCGCCATCTGCCACGGCCCGCAGATGTTGATCGAAGCCGGCGTGGTGCACGGGCGAAGATTGACTTCGTACCCGAGCATCAAGACCGATTTGAAAAACGCCGGCGCGGAATGGGTGGATGGGGAAGTCATCGTGGACAACGGCCTGGTCACCAGCCGCACTCCGGATGATCTGCCCGCCTTCAATGCCAAGATGATCGAGGAGATCGCCGAGGGCATCCATCAGCGCGCCCAGGTACGGGCGGCAGCATAAGCGGTCGGAAAATTCGTGGCTGACAACGGCGGCCTGCGGGGATATCTCATACGGGTGGCATGGCTATGAGTCATCAGCCCATAGAAAATTACGGGATCATCGGCGACCTGAGCACGGCGGCGCTCGTCGGCATGGACGGGTCGATTGATTTCATGTGCTTCCCGGCGTTCGACTCGCCCACCATCTTTGCCGCGCTGCTGGACCGCAAAAAAGGCGGCCATTTCAAAATCTCCCCGGTGCGGGGCGAATTCAAACAACGCCAGCGCTACCTGCCGGACACGAATATCCTGCACACGCGCTTTCTGGGTGAAAGCGGCATTGCCGCGATCTCGGATTTCATGGCGATGCAGCATTCGGGGCATAACCATGCGCTCGTGCGCCGGGTCAAGGTGGTCCGCGGCGAAATTCCATTGCGGATCGTCTGCGCACCCAAATTCGATTATGCGCGCACCGGCCACACGGTGGAAAAAAGAGGCAAAGAGGTCATTTTCGTACCCGATAAAAAGGGTATTCCCGCCATGCGGTTGCGTAGCACCGTTCCCTTGCGCGTGGAGAATGGCGAAGCCTTCGCGGAGTTCAGATTACGCACCGACCAGACGGCCGCGTTCATCCTGGAAAAAGCGGACGCCGACTCGCCCTCGAAAGATCCCGATTACGTGTCCGAGGCGTTCAAAGAGACGATGAATTTCTGGCTGGCGTGGGTGGGTCGCTCCAATTATCGCGGGCGCTGGCGCGAAATGGTCAACCGCTCGGCGCTGACGTTGAAGCTGCTGACCTCGCAAGAGCACGGCTCGATTGTCGCCGCCCCTACGTTCGGGCTTCCCGAAAGCGTCGGCGGCGCCCGAAACTGGGACTATCGCTATACTTGGATCCGTGATGCCTCGTTCACGCTCTATGCATTGATGCGCCTGGGCTATTCGGATGAGGCGCGGGCCTTCATGCGCTGGATGGAACAGCGCTGCCAAGAACTGCAACCCGGCAAGCCGATGCAGGTGATGTATCGCATCGATGGCAGCCGCGAGCTGCCGGAAATCACTCTCAACCACTTGGAAGGCTACAAACAATCGCGCCCCGTGCGGATCGGCAACGCCGCGAGCAACCAGTTGCAATTGGACATCTATGGTGAACTGCTGGATTCCATATACATCTACGACAAGCATGCCGAGCCGATTTCGTACGATTTCTGGGCCAATATCGTCACGCTCGTCGAATGGGTCTGCAAGAACTGGAAAAGGCCGGACGAAGGCATCTGGGAGGTGCGCGGCGGGGCGCGGCCATTTTTATACTCGCGGGCGATGTGCTGGCTGGCGGTGGACCGCGCCATGCGGCTGTCCCGCGAACGCTCCTACCCGGCGCCGCTGGTCCGCTGGCACCGCATTCGCGACGAGATTTACCAGAATGTTTACAAAACGTTTTGGAACCCAAAATTAAAATCGTTCGTCCAATATCCCGGCGCAAAAAACATCGATGCCTCGTCGTTGGTTTTGCCGCTGGTGAAGTTCATCAGCCCCACCGACCCGCGCTGGAAATCCACGCTCAAAACCATCGAGGAAACTCTGGTCGAGGATTCGCTCGTTTACCGCTATCGCCCGGGAAAATCCGCGCCCGACGGCATGAAGGGACATGAGGGAACCTTTTCCCCCTGCTCCTTCTGGTACGTCGAATGTCTGGCGCGCGCCGGCGACCTGAAGCAGGCGCGGTTTATTTTTGAAAAGGCGCTGGGCTACTCCAATCATCTGGGGCTCTTTGGCGAGCAAATCGGGCCTTGCGGCGAGCATTTGGGGAACTTCCCCCAGGCCCTTTCGCACATCGCGCTCATCAGCGCAGCGTGTTATCTGGACCGGGAACTGTCGGAAAACAAGCAGGCCTGAGGGCTATTGTTGCTGGCCCAATCTGGCTTCGGCCAGATCAATGTCCCACTGGATCCGGCGCAAAACGTCATCGCTGATCGTGTCTTGATTTCGAAGATCGAGAATCGTCTGGCGCTCCTGGCGAAGGGCTTCGCGCGACAGGCGTTCAAATTCGGAAGAGAAACGATGGAGCGATGTGCCGGCGCGCTCCGGTTCCACGCCTTCCAACTGGCGGATGTGGTCTTCATACTCGATCCGCAGGCGCTCAAGCGCATCTGCCGCGACGGGTTCGCGCTCCGCGATTTCGTTAAGCCGGGCGAGCGCCTGCTGGTTTGCCTGCAGCCGGGCGGAATGTTCCTCCCTCTCCATCGAACCATCGTCCGCGATGCCCAACCAGCGGATCAGCAACGGCAGGCTCAAGCCCTGGACGACAAGCGTGGTCAGGATGACGACGAAGGTGAAGAAAAGGATCAGATCGCGGCCCGGAAATGGTGAATTGTCCTGTTGCGTCAGCGGCAGCGCCAGCGCCGCGGCGAGTGAAACCACCCCGCGCATGCCCGTCCATGCGATGATCGTGACATGCTGCCATTTGGGGCAAGGATCGTGTTTGCAAAGGTTCTTAAAAATCAAGCGCGGCAGATACGTCGCCGGGAACACCCATAAGAAACGGATGACGATCACTGCGAGGCTGATGAGCAGCGCATAGCAAATGAGCCGGGACAGGGGAATGGCATGGCCGGATATCCCCCGCAATACTTCGGGCAACTGGAGGCCGATCAGGATGAAGACAAAACCGTTCAACAGGAACTGCACCATTTCCCACACCGGGCCGCCCTGCAGCCGGGTTTTAAAGGTAAGCAGTTCCGGCATGCGCCGGCCGAGATACAGGCCGGCCGTTACGACCGCCAGCACGCCGGAAAGCCCCATCTGTTCGGCCGCCAGATAGGCGACAAACGGGGTCAAAAGTGAAACGGTGATCTCAATGGGAGCGTCATCGACCCGTTTATGAAGCTGTTGGGCCAGCCACCCGACCGCCAAGCCAGTCAGAATCCCGCCCAAGCTGACGATCACGAACTGGACTCCGGCATCGGCCAAGGAAAAATAACCTGTGACCACGGCGGCTACACCAAAGCGATACGTGACCAGGGCGGTTGCGTCGTTGACCAGACTCTCGCCCTCCAGAATCGTGACAATGCGCCGCGGTATCTTCAGTTGCTCGGCGATCGCCGAAACCGCAATCGCGTCGGGCGGTGAGATGATGGCGCCCAAAACAAATCCCGCAGCCAGCGGCAGCTTCATGAAATAATGCGCCAGAAATGCCACGGCGACGGTGGTGAACAGGACCAATCCCACCGCCAGCAGCGAGATGGGACGCAGATTCGCCCGGAAATCACGCCACGAGGTGAGGAGCGCGGCGGGGAACAAGAGCGGCGGCAGAAAGAAAAGGAAAACCAGCTCCGGATCGAGCCGGACGCGCGGAAGTTTTGGGATCAGACCCAGCAATAATCCCCCGATCACGAACAAGATGGGATAGGAGATGTGCAGCCTTCGCGCGACCAGCGTCAGCATGACCACCGCCAGCAAAAGCCCCACAAAGATTTCGACGATGCCTGTCACGTTAGTTGGTTGAACTGCCAGTGGCGTGAATTAATGTTCGATATGAACGCCTGCGTCAAGACGCCTTGAAGACCCGGTGCGTACCTTTTTTATTTTTTATCCGCCGCAATCCGCGTAAGCTGCGAGGAATAATTTATGAAACCTCGCGTTCGTTTTGCCCCGTCGCCCACCGGTTATCTGCACATCGGCGGCGCGCGCACGGCCCTGTTCAACTGGCTTTACGCCCGCCACACCGGCGGCACGTTCGTCCTGCGCATCGAGGACACCGATGCCGCGCGCAACTCGCAGGAGGCCGTGGAGGTCATCCTCAGCGGCCTGCGCTGGCTGGGCCTCGATTGGGACGAAGGCCCGCTCACGCCGGACGCCACCGGCCCCTGCAAGGGCGACCGCGGCCCGTATTTCCAATCGCAACGCCGCGAAAACTACCAGCGCCGCGTGGAAGCCCTGCTCTCCCACGGCCTCGCTTACGAACACGAGGGTGCCATCAAGTTCAAGATGCAGCGCGAGCCGATCCTCATCCCCGACCTCGTCGTCGGTGATGTCCTGCGCAAACTGACCGACCGCGAGGAAGTGGACCCGGACTTCGTCATTGTGCGCTCGGACGGCCAGCCCGTGTTCCACTTTGTCAACGTGGTGGACGACTTGGAGATGGGCATCACCCACGTCATCCGGGGCGAGGATCATTTGAGCAATACGGCCAAGCACATCGCGCTGTTCAAGGCGTTCGGCGTGGAGCCGCCCAAGTACGCGCACATCCCGCTCATCCTGAACACCGATGGCAGTAAGATGAGCAAGCGCGACAAAGGCGCGTCGCTCACCTCCTATCTCGACGAGGGTTTCCTGCCCGAGGCGGTGAACAACTACCTGTGCTTGCTCGGCTGGTCGCCCAAGGACAACACGGAAAAACTGGCACTCAAAGACGTTATCGAACGGTTCGACCTGCCGCAAATCCTGCGGCACAACGCGCGGTTCGACTTCGAGAAGCTCGTGTGGTTGCAGGGCGAATATTGCCGCGACCTCCCCGGCGACCGCTTCTACGAGTTGGCCGTCCACGCGCTCGCCAAGGCAGGCGTGGACACGAACAAATTTGACACGGCCTACGTCAAGGCCGCGCTGGACACCTGCAAGGGCAAGATCAAGACGTTCAGCGAACTGCCCGGCTACGCGGGATTTTATTTCAAGGACACCTTCGAGTACGACGTCGAGGCCGCCAAAAAGAGTTTCGTGCCGGAAAACAAACCGCGCTTGGAAAAAGTCCGCGACGCCTTTGCGAAACTGGACAAGTTCGACGCCACCGGCATTGAAGCCGCGTTGAAAGCCACCGCCGCCGAATTGGGCGTGAAAGTGGGCGTGCTCATCCACCCCACGCGGCTGGCCTGCACCGGCAATCCCCACGGCCCGAGCCTGTATCACCTGCTGGAAGTGCTGGGTAAAGAGAAGACGCTGGCGAGGATCGAGCAGGGGCTGGGAAGGTTTTAATTGATGGAAGATGAATCGGACATTTCTATCGGCCCACTCAAAATTTGGATTTTAGGCCGTCAATTTCCTGACAGTCAAAGCTATTGGGATGGCAACTGGATCAATACCGTTGCTCTTTGCGAAGGAAATGGTTCGCGTGTGAAAATAGAAGGGCCTTTCATCCATCTCGGAGAACTAAAAAAGTGGAGAGCCGACTTGGAGGAGTTTTATCGTACTTTGGAAGGTTCTGTCGATTTGGCAACAATGGAGCCAACGCTTTCTGTCAAACTGATAGCCAAGAAATCCGGCACCGGTCATTTGGAATGTAAAATAAATCTCACAAAGCAATATATGTCAGGCCGGGATTACGCGACAGAACGGCATGATTTTTCTCTCGTCATCGACCAGTCATATTTACCCGGTCTGCTTTCACAACTGACGATAGTATTGCGTGATTATCCGATTCGAGGCACCCCAGGATAACAATATGTTTCAAACCGATTTTAGATCGGTTCATGGATGGATTCACATCGCGGCCCAAATCCCGTCCTTGAATCCCAACGGGATTCAAAGCATTCAGCCCAGGGTTGCGCGGCACGCGCTACCCTGGGTCATCGTCAAAACAAATCATCAACCCCAACGGGGTTGCATCACCCCGCACAAAACAGATTCAACCCTTTCAGGGTTGGGTTCATTTTGGTTCGCACACCCAGCGTAGGCCGACACCCGCCTTCGCCTGGCTACGGCGGGCAAGTCGTCGGCCAACGCTGGGCTGAATGATAAAACCCCTTTGGGGTTTCCCAGATGCTCGCGTAGCGATGCCGGAAATCAGTTTTAACGCTCGCCCTCATCCCAACGTTGACTCGCTCGCTCGGCCCTGCGGGCCTTCGGCTTCGCCGAATTCCTTTCGCCGATTCCGAATCGGCTCAAGTCTCCCCCGGGAGAAGGAGTCACCCTCGCACATCTTCGGATTCACGGACAATTATCCGACCAATCCCATCGCGCGACATTCCCAAAACGCGGCGAATGATTCTCCCTCTCCTTGGGGAGAGGGCCGGGGTGAGGGAGGTCGTCATCTATCAAACTTAAATCCCTTCGGGGTTTCCGGAATGGTCGCGAAGCGACCCCGGAAATTAGCCAGCTACGAAGTGGCTGGTATCATACCAAGCACATTTCATGCGTCCTGAAGGGACGCCGGATTTCCACCGTCCCGCCGGGACGGTTTCATTTTTGCGCTACGCACCCGGCACGTTGTGCCGGGCTAATTTCCTGCCGTCGCTCCGCGACAAAAAATCTGTGTCCATTCCGCCTTCATCGGATTTCGGCGGACAGGCTGTGTTCATCTGTGGCTAAAAAACGGCTGGGCTGCCGGGGGAAAGAAAGTGATTTTGGAAGGGCTGTAAGCCGAATTTTGTCTGCGCCGCTTGCGCGGCGGAGAGAACCATTTGTCTCAGCAGCCGATACCCGAAACCTGTCCGCTTTCGCGGAGCGCGGAGCGGGCAGCTCCTCGGTCTCCTATTTGGCCTTGCACCCGATGGGGTTTTCCGTGCCGCGTCGCTTGCGCTTCGCGCGGTGCGCTCTTACCGCACCTTTTCACCCTTACCGCATCAAACGGACTGCGGCGGTCTGATTTTCTGTGGCACTGTCCGTCGAAAGGTCTTCCAACCTCCCGCCCGCGTGTATCCCGGCCGGTACAAGCCCGGGTTACGCGGCATCGCGCCCTGTGGAGTTCGGACTTTCCTCCCCGGCTTGCGCCAGAGCGGTCCTCCGCCCTTCCAAAATCAAGGCTAGCTTAGCATGAAAACGGGGGAGGACAAGCCTCTAAAAGGTTTAAGGTTCAAGGGTTCAGGGTTCAGGTTTGGAATGGAATGACTAAATCCTAAGGGCTAATGCCTAAAACGAAGCTATTGATGAAATCGAAGACTATTCGCCTCGCGCCCAACGCCCAGCACCTTGCGCCTCTTAATCGACGAGGGCCAAATCCATGTCCCGGGTGTAGTAGAGGATGCGGCCGCAGTTGGAGCAAGTGACGACCTCTTTCTGGGCCTGGCAGGTGACGACGAGTTGTTGCTGAAGTTTCATGTGGCAACCGCCGCAGACACCGTTCTGGATGCCCACGACCACGCGACCACCCTTGCTCTTGAGCAGACGGTCGTAACGCGAACGTGCGACCTCATCCACGGCGGAGGCCAATTCCGCACGGTTGGCCTCAAGCTGCGCGAGTTCCTTCTTCAGGTTTTCCTCGCAGGCATTGAGGTCGGAAATTTTTTCGTCCACCAGCTTCTTGGCATCGGCGGCTTCCTTGGCGGCGATGACGGATTGCTTTTGCGCGGCCTCGGCCTGCTCCATCAACTCGATCTCCGCATCCTCGATCTTGGTGATATCGGCCTTGCAGCCGTCGATCTCGTGGGCGAGGGCCTTGTATTCCTCGTTCTTGCGGGTCTGGAGCTGCTGGTTGGCGTATTTCTCGATGAGGGTCCTCTTGGCCTCGACGTCGAGTTCCAGGCGCTTTTTCTCGGACTCGATCTGTTTGATGCGCAGCTTGGCAGCCTCGAGCCCGGCCTGGGTGGCGGTGGCGCGGGCCTGGAGCGCGGTGCGTTCCGGGCCAATGGAAGCGAACTGCCCGCGGATCTGGGAAATCTTCTGGTCGCGATCCTGGAGAATCAGCAGTTTTTCAATCGTCTCAAACATGGTGCAATTTTCGAGCGGGAATGTTAACGGCCCGCGCAGTCCAAGTCAATGCATGGAATTGCGAGGTTGGCCATGGGTGTGGTATGCTGCCGCCGTTGAAATCAGCCCCATTCCGCCGGTTCAGCCCAGTCCTTGCGCGCATCTTGTTGCTCGCCAGCATGGCAATCCCGCTTTTTCTGGCGGTTCCAGCGCGAGCCGCCGCTCCAAGCGCGTATGTGCGTCTGAATCAAGCCGGTTACATCACCGGCGAAACCAAGCAGGCCGTCCTGCTGGCCAGCGGCGCGGAGAGCGGCACGTTCAGCGTGGTCAACGCAACGAACGGCACAGTGGTCTTCACCAACGCAATCCCCGCCACCAGCCTGGGCAGCTGGAGCAGTTCGTTCCCGGACACCTACGCGCTGGATTTTTCCGCCGTGACCAACACCGGCGTCTACCACATTCAAGTCACCGCGACCATCAGCGCGACGTCATCGAACTTTCCCATCAATCTCGCTTCGGTGATCTACACGCCGCTGCTGACTAATGCGCTGTTCTTTTTCCAATCGCAGCGCGACGGCCCGGATGTCCTGACCAACATCCTCAATCGCAAGCCGTGCCACCTGCTGGATACCAACGCCATCACCTACCTGCCGGCGACTTACAGCAACGACTCGCTGGTCGGTGGCCTGACCAACACCGGCGGCGCGAACATCGACGCCTCGGGCGGATGGTTCGATGCCGGCGATTACCCCAAGTTTGTGGAGACGACGAGCTACGTGGTGCCGATGATGTTCTTCGCCCTGCGCGATTATCCCAACCGTCTCCGCGCCAATGGCGATTTTCTGGGCGAAGCCGAATTCGGCCTGGACTGGCTGCTGAAGATGTGGGACCAGACCAACCGGATTTTGTATTATCAGGTGGGGATCGGCGACGGCAACGGCGGCACGATTTTGGGCGACCATGATTACTGGCGTCTGCCCGAGGCCGACAATACCAACCTGCCCCCGAGCGACCCGGGTTACTACGCCATTTCGCACCGCCCGGCGTTTCGTTATGGCCCGGCCGGCTCGCAGATCAGCCCCAACCTCGCGGGCCGCCTCGCCGCGGCATTCGCGCTGGCCAGTCAGGTACTGCGCCAGACCAACTCCGCGCTGGCCAACCAATGCCTCGTGGACGCCCAGACCATCTTTGACCTGGCCCATACCAACAACGTCACCGTGTTCTCGACCTCGCCCAATGATTATTATCCCGAAACTTCGTGGCACGATGACATGGAATGGGGCGCGGCGGAACTGTACTTCGCCACGGCGCAAACCAGCATCGCCGGGCTAAGCCACAGTAACGCGCTCTATTACGTGCAAGCCGCCGCTTATTGGGCCAGCAACTACATCGCCTCCGACAGCGGGTCGGACACATTGAACCTCTACGACACCAGCGCCATGGCGCATTACGAACTATACCGCGCCATTACGCAGGCGGGGAACCCAAGCGGGCTGGCCGTCACGCAAGCGGGTTTGCTCAACAACCTCGTCGCGCAGCTTTCCCCTGCCAACACGCAGTCAGGCAAAGATCCGTTCGGATTTGCGCAGGCCTATCCGTCTCTCATGGACCCGACACCCCATGCGCTGGGCTTGGCCATCACCGCGAATCTTTACAAACAGCTCACCGGCCTGACCAATTACGACGCCTTCGGCCGGGCGCAGCGGGACTGGGTCTTGGGAAGAAATGCGTGGGGCACGACGTTCATTGTCGGCGATGGCTGGACGTTTCCGCATTGCATGCAGGATCAGATCGGCAACCTCGGTTGCAACCTCAACGGCGTGCCGCCCATCCGCCTGGGCGCAACCGTGGACGGGCCGACCGACAGCACTTCCAATAGCGGCGTTCCTAGTGGCGCCAACACCTGCAACGATACCAGTTCATTCAGCACCTTCAACGCGTCGAAGGGGGAATATCTCGACGGCGTCGCCTACTGGATGACCGTCGAGCCGGCGCAGGATTACACCGCGCCGACAATTTTGTTGTTTGCGCAGCAGATGGGTGAATTGACGCCGCCGGTCCTGGAGCCGCTGAGTTTTTCCGGCGCTGGCTTCAACGCGGCGCTGACGGGAACAACGGGAAACACCTTTGTCATCCAATCCTCCACCAATCTGGCCAGTTGGCAGCCGTTGCAGACGAACACCGCGCCATTTGATTTCACGGATACCGGAAGCAGCAACCATCCGGCGCGGTTCTATCGGGCAGTTTCCCAACCATAAGCCAAACGAGCAGCAGGTTGGCGAAATTTGGGTGATTAAAGGAAGATTTGGTTGCGGGGGCTGGATTTGACCAGCGACCTTCAGGTTATGAGCCTGACGAGCTACCAACTGTTTGCACAGACAAATCCCCCCTGTTTTAGTGCTTCGCAAGCTCCCGGCGACCTTCGAATTGAACACTCCGCTTGGTTTGTCGCCACTTTGTCGCCACGTATTGAACAAGCTATTAAGAATACCAGAGAAATGCATCTGCAGGTGGTTTGATTCCGCCCCTCGCCTCCAGCTCTCAAGCATTTGCGCTCAAGTGAGTTAACAAATCCTGGAGGCGTAAGTATACCAAAAATGATGCCTCTGCCGAATCCCGGCAGAATCCGGCGGTAGCCAAGCGCAATCCTTTTTGGCGCGGCTTCGCTAACCCCCGTCAAGCGTCCTCAAGAGGCTGTGACAGCCCGGCGCTTTTCGATGTATGGCCAACTAGAAATTATCCGTGATTAAACGGGACAATGGCTTCTCGCGATATGTTTCAGGGTTCTCGAACTGTTTGATGCGCGCCCTTTCTGATTGCGTCAACGGTGGCAACTCCGTGGCGCAAACTGCCTGCCGATATTCTTCAAGGCTTTTTCCGCCGATGATGATCACATCTGTCGTCGGTTCGTCCAGCAGCCAACGTAGTGCGAGCTGTATAATACCGCGCCATGGCAGCAACATTTCTTCAAACAGCGCGTAACGCGCAAAGTCGGCGGTCAGGCCTTGCACGTCAGGCTGCGTATTTTGGATGTCCTGCGCGCCAAATTGCGGCGGCTTATGCAAAGAATCACCAGTGAGACGTACGTCGGCAAATGCTCCGCACACCACACCGCCAATGTCGCGCTTGGCGACAAAGTCTACGATCGGGTTGGAGGGGCCAATCATGCTGTGCGGAAATTGCACTACATCGAGGCAGCCGAGAGAATGGAGAAATTCCAGGTCGGCGAGGTTCGCAGTGGCAATGCCCACCGCCCTTACCTGCCCTTTCTGTTTGGCAGCCGCCAGATATTTCGCCACTTCCTCCGCCTCGCCGGGCGTGGGACTGATGTCCCAAACATAAACATCCAAATAATCAGTTTGTAATCGCTGCAGCGAGCCCTCAAGCGAAACCTGTACTTGTTTTGGCGAAGCATCACGCACCCGCTCTCCATGAGGGCCGACCTGGCTGCCAAATTTCGTGCTGACAATCCATCGCTCGCGCCTGCCCTTTAGCGCTTTGCCAATGCGACGCTCGCTTTCACCGCTGCCGTATTGCTCTGCTGTATCCACAAAGTTGATGCCGAGATCGCTGCATTGCTGGATAAGTTTGACACACGAGTCGCTGTCAATTTCAGGATGTCTGCCCGCGTTGCCATCCAGCATCAGCGGACCGCCCAGTTGCCAGGCATCGATGCCAATCTCGGAAACGAGCAATTCCGTCTTTCCTAATTTGCGATATTTCACAGGTGTGATTTTAGGCTCTTGATCTGGGTAAATTTATTCGGATATACCAACCATTCAATTCACCCGCCGATACCACGGAAGGCGCTCTAAAGGCGCGTTAACCTGGATATGGCAAGGGCCGTCAACCAGACTCCCATCATTGCCCTTCCATTTTCCCCCGGGAAACTGGACCATGCGATTGGTGGCGCCCTTTTGCATCACCGGCGCCACCAGGACGTCGTCGCCCAACATGAACTGATCATTGATCTCTTCCCAGCCATGCCCTGGAAATGAGTATTCCATGGATCGGATGATCGGCTCGCCCGTTTGCGAGCTTTGTTTGGCCAGCGCCAAAATCTCAGGCCCCATGTCCTTGTGCAAAATTGCCGCCGCCTTGCACAACGCAAGATGTTGGGCATCCAACACGCGCCAAGGCGCCACCGAAAACTGCATCATGGGCATCAAGGCATGGCACTGGGCGGCACGCACAACGAGATCCTGATCCACATTTTGAAGGTTATCGAATGACGAAATTTCCCCGCCCCCGATCATGTCCGGGCAGGTATAGGCATATCCCATCAGGCCTTGGGCCAAAATGCCGGGAATCAGCAATTGCAGGTCTTTCCACTCATGCCGCTTGTCCCGGAGCCGTTGCGCGAGCGGCTGTCCCCCCATCTTCCAACAAGCGCGGTATTCATTGAGCGGGAATGCCAGGCCCAAACGGGCGTATAGTTCCGACTGTGCGTTGGCACTAACGGGTTCCCGGGAGGTGACATCTCCCGCATAGAACTCGGGATCCCCGCCATCGAACTTGAAGCCATCCACCCCATAAGTATCCACCAAATATTGCAGGCGACCCTTGAACCATTGGGCCGCCTCGGGATTGGACAGATCAAGCAGGGCACTGGCCCCATTCCACCAATGCACGATGGCCGGCCATTCTCTGCCGCGTTCCCCCAGAAAAAGCCCTTTCTTGGCCAAGTCGCGGTAAACTGCGGAGTCGGGGCTGACGAAAGGCACCATCCACACCATCACTTTGAAGCCCATGCGGTGCAGCTCATCCATCATGGCCTTGGGATGGGGAAAGCGGCGCGCCGAAAATTCCCAAACCCCATAATCCTCCTGCCAGTTGTCATCGATCATCAGCACGCCGGGGGGAAACCCGTTGTCAATGATGCTGTGGGCATACTTTAAAACGTCGGCTTCGTTCTGGTTATATTTCAACTCAATCCAGGTGTTGTATTGCGGGGCCAGAAACATCAACTCATTGGGAGTTGTCCCGGTCGGAGGAAAATATGTTTTGGAAACATACTGGTAAGCTTCTTTGAGGGTGGTCCCGGCCTGCCCTGACTGGATTGGAGCCGAGTGCGGCGTCACGATCAACATCCCATCCTTGAATTGGAATTTGAACGGTTCATCACACCAGACATACCGTCCATGCTGTGAAATCAACAGGGGGGTCGCCTGGTTGTCCAAGATGTTATCTGTCAAATTGAGGACATATGACTTGGCGCCGTATGGCATGGATGAAGCGGCCACCACGGCCCCTCCCCACCATTTTTCGCCCGGCTCAACCTGCAAGGTCAATGGCGGCGGGGTCTGTTGCAGGCCGGCCGTCGAATTGACGGCGGGTGCATCCGCGCCAGAGCAGATTCGGGCAAGAACCAAAAGCGACAGCGCCGGCCAGACCAGAAACCGGGCAATCGTGTTCCGGGTTTGGCGTTCACAAGCAACTGATTTTATGTTGGTATCCTTTGAGGTTGTCTTCATTAAAATATGATTCATTTTTGTTGTTCAAGGTTTACCGGGCGCGTGAAACAAACCAGCCGCCGCCCAATACGGATCTGAAAAATCCCGCTCACTAGAACTGGCATTGGTAACCGTCATTGACGACCCAATACTTGAATTGGTCGCATGCTGAACCTGAAAATCGAGATTGTTGCGGGCACCAGCCAATACCGGCTGTCCCGGCTCCGGTAGAACCGTGAAATGGCCCAATGTAAGCCAGCCGTTGAGGTCCGTGTCCTGGGCATGGTTGGCGAACCGGAAGAACACGCCATTCGTGAGCGGATTTGAGGCGCGCATCACGAGTTTATAGCTGCCAACCGCGAGGCGAGGTTGGGCCAGAGTTTGGCTCCAGAACTGGTTGGTCGAGGCCGGAAGAAGCGAGGAAAGCTTCCACGTTGTCGTCCAAGTCTGTACCGGTTGGTTGTTGGCATCGAGGGCACTTAACTGCACCGGCCAGTCATAGTAGAACGGAGCCACACCCATATTACGAATTTGGACACTCACATTCAGCGGCCCGGAAGCCCTCGGGTCTTCCAGTATCGCCCGGGCGACGTATAGTTCATAACCCATGTGCCGTGCCCCCGCCAGGGCGAGGTCCTGCTCCGTATGGGTGAAACCGGGGTCGGCAAACACACCTTGATTCAACATCCATGAGGCGTGGGTCAGGTTCACACAATTATAAAAGGCCTGTCCCGGCGGCACGCAATTCGCCTGGCCGGTGTCCCACATGCAAAGCTGAATTTCCGGCCGCACCTCCCCGCCGATGGGTTCCGTGCGCCACTTGTTCGTTTCGCCCGCGGTTTGGAGCGCGGCAACAAAACTGGAATCGGTCGGAGGGAGCGTGTCATACGCAAACGAATCGTCGTGATAACCCAGGTTGTGGGCGGATGGGTTGGTGCCAAATGGCAGGCGGGCCAGAAGTTTTGTTTTTCGAAATGCCGCGTCATACGCCGCCAGCACTTCATTTTGCACGGTCACGGATGCAAACCAGTTGGAATGCGGATAGGTATGCCATTCGCCCCAGAAACCCAGCAGGCCGACGGTTATGAAACCGATGCGTGGATCACCGTCATAACGCGCGCCAAACGCGGCGATAAAATTGGTCAGCGCCCGCTTTAACCCGGCGTCTTCATAGTTCGGCGAAAGGCTGACGCCGGCGTTCCCGTAATCATCGTAGGCGGATGTCACCAACCCCGCATCCAAAAGATATTGGGGGATGCCGGTGATTCTTCGAGGATAATCCAGATAGACGCGAAACACGGCCTGATGCCCGCGGCTGGCGATGTCATCAAGTATGTTCTCGAACGGGGTCCAATTGAAATTGGTCGGGCCGGTCATCAGCGCGCTCAAGGGAAGATCCCCCCATTCCATGCTATAAGGGAATGAGTCGTAACTGCCAACCTTGGGTAAAAAGCCCTTGAGCGGGTTATTAGCCGGCGCGGGCATGTATGAAAGCGTAAATGAATTTGTAGCAGCAGATAAACTGGCCGGAACCGCCAAAATGAGCATGGCAAGCAGCCATCGCAGCGGGAATGCCCCGACAACACGCCGACGGCCGTCAGAACCTATGGCGGGCACATCGTGTCTGGAATATCTTAAAAACTGCATGACTGATTATCTGATAACAAGTTCTGGAGAAATGTCATGTCGCACAATTGAATGACAATTTTCACGCCATCGGGAAAAGCGTAATCCGCAACTCCCGCGTCTCCCATTGAAGCCACCTCGTCTACTGCGGCACCAAGCGATAAAAGGCTTGAGTGGGAGTGGCGCCGAGGTTGTTAAAGTTGTCTTCGATCTCAAAGAAGCCGGTGTTGGGCACGAGGTTGGTGCTGAGGTTCACCCAGCCGGTTCCCACTCCCGGGGCCAGGTTGGTGGACCGTTGCACGATATAGCTATTGCCCGACATCCCCGCAAACGTCACTTCCGCCGTCCCGCTGATGATCCCGATCGTCGCGTTGGTCTGTCCGGGCGTTCCGCCCACCACCGTGTCGGCCACCGCAAAATCGCCTGATATCAAGGTCGTTCCCGTGGTGGTGATGTTCGTGGCCGTGAGCCCGCCCACCGCAAGGGTTGACCAGGCGCTCCCGTCCCATTCCTCCACGCCGAAGCCCGCCGGAACCGCCCCCGCGTCCAGGTTGCCCGGCGCATAGCTGAGGGTCAGCGCGTAATTGGTCACCGTCAGGCCGCCCCCCTCAGTCAGTGTCCAGTAGCGTTCCACCCCAAGGGGCGGCTGGGCAAAGCTGCTGCTGCCGATGTCCGGATGGGCCGCATTGGTCGTCTGCACCGTCAGCGTGCCCCCGGCCCCTACCCCCAGCGCCGTGACATTGATGGGCGCATAATTCGTGGCGCTGCCCGAGGGCGCGCTGCCCACCGGGAAGTTGAAGGCCTGGCCGCTGCCCGGGCCAAAAGTGGTTTGCAGCGCGCCGTACACATAACTGTTGAGGCCCCCGCCCAAGGCCTTGCCGCCTTGGGCAATGTTGACCTGGTTGTTCCCCAAGGCCGTCAACACCCCGTTGGTCAGGGTCAGCGTGCCGTTGACCACGGTGTTGACCGCCAGCGTGACGCCGCCGGATTTGTTGATCGTGAGGTTGTTCACCGAAGCGCTCCCGCCGTTGACCGGCAGTTCCGTCCCGGTCGTCACCGCAGTGTTGCCGGTGTAGGTCACGCTGATGTTCGCCCCGAAGGCCGGTGTCCCCGTCAAACTGCCCACGTTGCGCACCACCGTGGCGTTGTTGGCCAGGGTCAAGTTGCCCGCCCCGGCCACCGTGCCGCCGGCCAGGGTCAGCGTGTGGTTGACCGTCGTGCCCGCGTTGGTCACGGTGACCGTGCCGCTCTTGCTGACCGTCAGGTTGTTGAAGGTCGTCGCGGCCGATCCACCAATCCCCTGGGCCCCGCTCCCGGTGAAGGTCACCGTCCCGGCGCTGTCTGTGAAGCCCGCCGCCCCCGCATTGTTCAACCAGTTGCTGATCACGTTGATATTGCAGGCGCTGTTGGCCAGGCTGCCGGAGATCGTCACGTTGTTGGAAAGTGTCAGGGTGGCCAGGTTCCCGCCGATCGTGTAGCTCCCGCCGATGTTCAGCGGCTCAGTGAACGCCCCGCTGCTGGCGCTGCCGGTGATCTGCCGGCCGCTGCCGTTCAAGGCCACGTTGCTCTTGCTGTCGGCCGTCGCCGCCGCCCGCACCACCGTCCCCCCGTTCCACCGCCAGTTCCCCGACACGTTGAGCGCGCTGTTGGCCGTCGTGGCATTGTCGTTGTTCAGGTCCAGCGTGCCCCCGTTGAGCACCACATCCCCGCCCAGGTTGTATATGGCCACCACGTTCCCGGAGTTGAGCACACACGCCCCACCGTCCACCTGCAGGTTGCCCCCGATGGTCACCGTCTCCCCCCGCGTGTCCAATACGCAACTGCCCCCATCCACCACCACATTGCCGCCGATGTTAAATGCCACGCTCGCCGTCGAGGCCGTAAAGGTGCTGCCCCCCGTCTGCTTCACCCACAGGTTCCCGTTGATCGTCTCAAAGCCCGCGCTCAAGACATCCGCGTCGGCGTAGTTGACCGTGATGTTGTTGAAGGCCGCCGTGGACACGCCCAGTGTCGCCAGCCCGTTGTCGATCTCAATCGTGCTCGCCGGGCCCGACGTAAAGGCCGTCGTCACCCCATACAGCAGGCTCCCCGAGGTCGTCACCACCACATACCCGTAATTGGCGTAATTATCCCCCGAGAGCGTCGGCGCCGTCAAAAAGGTCACCAGCGCGTTGTTGGTCACCGTCAAATTATAGTCCAGGATCGGGTCGGCCCCCGCCACATACACATTCGTCCCGGCCAAGATCGTGATGTCCCCGGTCACTTTCGCCGGCCAGATCCCATTATTGGTGAGGTTCCCCTCAAACAGCATCGTCGCCAAACCCTTCCCCCGGGTGAAGGTCCCGTTGTTGACAAAATCTCCCCCAAAGGTCAGCGCCGGCCCCACCGACGTCCCCGCCACATTCGTGTAGGTCAGCGTCCCACCGCTGCTGATCAACACTGTCGGCATCACGATCGCGTTCCGGTTGGTGATGATGTTCGGGCTGGCGATGGTCGCCGAAAACGCGTTGCCGTTGCTCGGAGAGGCCGTCGCCGCACTCCAGTTGATCCCATCGGCCGATACCTGCCACACCGCCGGGTTGGTCCAAAAGCCCGAC
>Ga0206945_1061_pt1 | contig 25361 bp, 27 predicted proteins | sample Alteio_BWOrgHeat_5_FD_152982 | JGI IMG/M metagenome (GOLD analysis project Ga0206945, IMG submission 152982) | Enriched cells from forest soil in Barre Woods Harvard Forest LTER site, Petersham, Massachusetts, United States -... | ecosystem: Environmental > Terrestrial > Soil > Temperate forest > O... | reverse complement strand
TGCTGTCATGCGTATGATTCATCTTTGTCTGATCCTTATCCTTGCCACGTCGATGTTCACGTTGGCCAGCTGCAACAGCCTGAGCGGCTTCGGCACTGAGCCGGACCAGTTGATTGATAAATCCCGCATCTCGTTGCAAAGCATGATGGCGGATCCGCAATATCCAGCCCTGGTCAATCTCGCGACACGCGCCAAGGCGATCATCATCATGCCGAACTTGATCCGTGCGGCTTTCTTCTTTGGCGGGCGCGGCGGGAATGGCGTCATGCTGGTGCGCGGTGAGGACGGAAAATGGAGCCCACCGGCTTTCTACACTCTGGGTGGTATCAGCTGGGGCCTACAATTTGGCGGCCAGTCGTCCGAACTTATTATCGCCGTCATGACAGATAAAGGCGTCAAAGCCATCATGAACCGCGAAGCAACGCTCGGCGCCGATGCCGGGCTGGCGATCGGCGAATTGGGCGCCGGCGCAAACGCCGCGACCGGTATGGATCTGAAGGCGGATATGTATGCCTTCGCCCGTTCGGAAGGTTTGTTCGTCGGTGTTTCGCTGGAAGGCTCGGTGATCGCGCCGCGTGAAACCTGGAACCAGCAGATCTATGGCCAACAGGCGACACCGGAAAGCATTCTGGTCGACCGTACGGCCACTTCCGATTCCCAAGCGGTTTCCTCAATCGTCAGCGCAATGCCGTAAAGACGCAAACGGCGCGCCTCTTGCGAGGTCGCGCCGCTGCGGAAGAGGAGATCCGGCCCCAGACGAGGCGGGATCAGAGGTCGTTCTGCACCGTCTGGAAGGCGTTACTTAAGGTCGGGCCCAGCGTCAGCAACACACCCACGATGGCCACAGCGATCAATGAAGCGATCAGACCATATTCAATGGCCGTCGCCCCTTCATCTTTTGACAAAAAGCGCGTGAGCATATGACGCATGGGACACCTTCCTTGCTTACAGGTTGTTCTGTACTGTTTGGAATGTTGCCGACAGCTGCGGGCCAAGTGTTACAAGCACGCCCACGATGGCGACAGCGATCAACGAAGCGATTAGGCCGTATTCAATGGCCGTCGCCCCTTCTTCATTCTTGAAAAAACGCATCACGTTACACATAGCAGTTCTCCTCTAGCTCAAGTTTACAGATTGTTTTGCACGGTCTGGAACGTCGCCTTCAAAGCCGGTCCCAGGGTAACCAAAACGCCAACGATGGCGACGGCGATCAACGATGCAATCAGGCCGTATTCAATGGCCGTCGCGCCTTCTTCTTGTTTCACAAAACGAGTAATGACCTGACGCATAATAAACTCCTTGATTGGTGGATAACGTTGAATAGGGTCAGACTACCCTGATACGACTTAAAAAAAGATAAACAAAAATGACTTTTTTCGATTAAAAAACAAAGCGATAGATTGCAAACAAACTGGTACGAATTTCGATCTATCGGACGTGCACGGTGATTAAAATGAGATATTTCAAGGTGCTTCATTGTTGGCCGCATACTCATTTAAATAAGTTTTAAACTTATCGCGCGCAAAATTCCGGAAAGATTCCTTAAGGGTTCTCCGCATGTCCAAAAGAAAATCCCCGCGCAAAAGAAAAGCTATGCCATTACAAGGCATCAACGCGCATCGTGTTCTCGATTTGGCGATTCGTTTTTTGCTGGCGCTGACTTTTGCTCTTTCGGCCGGATTTTATTTCAAGAATGCGTTCGCTAAATTTCATGACGTCAATCTGGCGCATCCCGATCCGCATATGCTGGCGCACGGACTTTCAATTCTGGCAATCGGACTTTATACGCTGATGATTGCCTGCCTGTATGTGCTGCGCCTGCGGCCGGTCAATAAATTTGCCGGCGCGTGGCCATGCGCGGCGGCTATTCTTGGCGGCTTCTTAATGTCGGGCCTTCTGTTTTTCAGCCCGCGCAACGATTTGCCCCTCGCTATACAGATTGGAGCGAGTATTCTGGTGCTTGTCGGTAATGGCTTTGCCGTGCTTATTCTTACGCGCCTTGGCCGCAGCTTTTCGATTTTACCTGAAAGCCGCAAACTGGTGACAACAGGACCTTACAAAGTCGTACGTCATCCGCTTTATCTGGCGGAAGCCGTAGCGACGCTTGGTGCCATGATCAATTTTCTCTCACCCTGGGTCTTGTTGCTGGTCGCGGTGCAGATGGCTCTGCAACTTATACGCATCAATTACGAAGAGCGTGTGCTGCGCGAGACGTTTCCGGAATATGCCAAATACGCCCGTCATACGGCGCGATTAATCCCTGGTGTTTACTAAAGTACTTTCCGCATCTGAACGACCGGAACCTGCGGCGGCGCAAACGCCGGATCTTTCCATGCATGTTCGACATAGCCAAGCTTCATGTAGAAATCAGCAGAGCCGACAACAGCATTGGTAACAGCGAATACGCATCCTTCCTGAGCGGCATACTGTTCGGCGGCCAACAGCATGGCACGTCCGGCCCCACGGCCGCGCTTTTCAGGATGTATAGCAACCAGCCGCATAATGGCCGTTTGATCACCTATGAAGTCGATACGCACGGTACCAATAAGTGTTGCGCCATCCCAGAAGCCCATGAAGTGGTTATTGGGATCACTATCGCTCGGGTGCTGCCGGTTATAGGCGTTGTTTCCGCGTCCCCTGAAAAGCACGGCATCGCGCAAATCATGCAGTGCAGCAAGTTCTTGTTCGTTTTTTGCTGAACGAAGTTCAGACATCATGCCGCCGGCAGAACCAGGCCGCTCTCCTTCAACTGCCCGTCGAGCTGATCTTTCAAGCGCTTCAAACCAGCCTCGCTTTGCGCTTCGGCGCGAGCGACCAGTACGGCTTGGGTGTTTGAGGCGCGCAAAAGCCACCAACCGTCTTCGGTCATAACACGCACACCGTCGATATCGTTCACTTTGGCACCGGCTTTGGTCAGGCGCTTTTTAACATCCTCGACGACGCTGAATTTGCGCGCTTCCTCGACCGGAAAGCGTAATTCAGGCGTAGCGATTGTGGAGGGCAAAGAGTCGCGCAGCTGCGCCAGGGATTTCCCCGACACACCAACAATCGACAACAGACGAATGCCCGCATAAATCGCGTCGTCAAAACCGTAATATGTGTCAGCGAAAAAGATATGGCCGCTCATCTCGCCCGCCAGAGGCGATTGGGTTTCGGCCATCTTGGCCTTGATCAGCGAATGGCCGGTTTTCCACATCACCGGCTTGCCCCCCAAGGCCGCGACATGATCGAACAGAATCTGTGAGGCTTTGACATCGGCGATAATCGTGGCGCCCGGATGAGTTTTCAGCACCTCGGCGGCATAGAGCGCCAGCAATTGATCGCCAGCGACAATGCGCCCCTGCCCATCGATAGTGCCGATGCGATCGGCATCACCGTCAAAAGCGATACCGAGATCGGCCTTGGCATCGGCCACGGCTTTTTGCAGATCGACGAGGTTTTTGGCTTCTGTCGGATCGGGATGGTGATTGGGAAAGTGACCGTCGATATCCTCAAACAACAAGATATGTTCACCGGGCAGTTTTTTTGTCAGACGCTGGACAATTTCACCGGCCGCACCGTTGCCGCAATCCCAAACCACCTTAAGTGGCTTCGGACTTTTATAATCTTGCAGCAACCGATCAACATAGGTGTTGCGGATATCGGTTGTCTGTTCACTGCCTTTGCCGGTGATGACATCAGCTTTCGCCGCCATTGCCGCCAGATTTTTGATTGCCGCACCATAGATCGGGCCGCCGCCGGGCAGGCTTTTGTCCATCAACATCTTGAAGCCGTTCTGATCCGGTGGATTGTGCGAGCCGGTGACCATAATGCCGCCGCTGGCTTTGCCGCTGAACACAGCAAAATAAAGCATCGGTGTAGGGCCAAGGCCGATACGTTCGACATCACAGCCGGTGGATAGTAGACCTTCAACCAGGGCGGATTCAAAATCCGGCGAATGGGTGCGACCATCATAGCCGACGATGATTTTTTTACCGCCGGCACGAATGATCGTGGTGCCAAACGCTCGGCCAAGCGCGGACGCGTCCGCAATATGAAGGGTTTTGCCAACAATACCGCGTATATCGTATTCGCGAATAATGGTTGGATCGAAGGCGTGGGTTGAAGCAGACATAACAGCAGGCATAACCTAAAACCTGTTGTTCTGCAAAAGACTAATGCATCCTGCAAACAAAAAACTTGCTTGCACAGATAGATGTCAAAGCCGAAGTTGGCTCCTCAAGGCGCGCAAGCTATAAATTTTTGCAAAAGGAGCCACGACAAGAGCGCAAACGCCAACGGCTTTTACAGCGGGCTCAGGATTGGCTATTGCTGCTGCCGCCACAACATTCACGACCGTTCCAACGGCGACAACACTGACGGTCAATAATTCAACGGCGGTTCGATTCAATGAATTTTTCATATGTATCTCCTTTATTATATTATCAGACCACAATTTTCTGGTAATTTATTGCCCCAAAGAGTTTTTGTAAAGAAGAAAATTTTATCTATTCAGAAGAAAATTATAGCTATTCCAAACAATATTAAATAATACAGAAAAGCTTTGAATACTGTTTGTCTATTTTTTGCTTATACTTGATTTCTGTGATCATATCTGCGAGGCTACTTGTTCCAATCTTGAAGGTACTTGCCGATGCCCTCCACCCTCCGCGTCGCCGTTCTTGTCGATCTGCACCGCTCACCGCAAGCGGGTGGCCATGTGAAATGCTGGGAACGTCTCGGTGCGGCAACGGTGGCTAACGATTTGCCCCTTGATCTGACGATTTATTTTTCCGGTGATGAGGCGACCGAAATCCTCGGCCCGTACACGCGCTTTCGTGCCCTGCCGCCGGTTTTCAGTACAGAAAATCTGAAATTTCTGCCTTACGTGCCGGATCATACCGATCTTGGCTGGTATCATCGCAAGCTGGGGCAGGAACTGCGGCAGTATGACGTCATCCATACCACCGACGCCTTTTTCGCTTTCGCGCAAACCGCTGAACGCATCAGCAACGAATACCGTATTCCGTTGGTGACATCCTTTCACACCGACACGCCTTCCTACACACGTATTTTCACGCGCCAGACGATTGAAAGCCTGTTCGGCGGCGGCTGGCTCGGCCGGAAAATGATCCGCGACTGGAATGTGCCCGAACGTAAGGGCCGCAGCATGGATCGCAAGCTGGCCCAGCATGTTAGCCTGTGCCACACCGCCCTGGTGACGCGCGAGGAAGATCATGTGCTGGCCGAAAAGATTCTCGGCAAAGAGCATGTGCATCATCTGCGGCTCGGCGTCGACAAGGCTGTTTTCGGTCCACACCGCGCCGACCGCAGCGGCGTTGAGCAAGAGTATAATATTCCGCCAGGGCACATCGCTGTGCTTTTTGTTGGACGTATTGATGTCGGCAAAAACATTCTCACGCTAGTCGATGCCATGGAAAAATGCATCGCCGCGGGCACGCCCCTTCACCTTATCGCCGCAGGCCAGGGCCCAGCATCCGCTTATGTGAAACAGCGGCTCGGTGCCCATGCCAGCCTGCCCGGTTTCGTGCCGCCGGAAAAATTAGCGCGACTTTATGCCAGCGTTGATTGTCTGGCATTGTCATCCGAAGTTGAAATCCGCAGTATGGCTGGAGTTGAGGCTATGGCCTCATCCTGCCCGGTTCTGGTGTCGCGCAAAAGCGGCGTGGCCCAACTGTTCAACCATACGCCCGCCATGCAGACGGTCGAAAGTGGTGTGGCAAACTGGGCCGAAGCTTTACGCCTTTTTGCTGCCGATCCGGCCTTGCGCCAACGCATGCGCGTGGCCGCGCTGGATTATAGCCGCAACCACCTGGCAAGCTGGAACGACGTTTTAGCCGAAGATCTTTTTATCGTATGGAAGGAAGCGGCAGAGAAATGCAAACGGGCTGCTTGACCGGCAAAAATTAACGCGCCGTGATATCGATCATCACACGAACTTCATATTTGATGAAAGAGGGTGCGGCCCATTGCCCCTTGCCGACGTCGAAATCATTGCGCATGAGCGTAACAACGCCCTTCGCGTGCATATAGTCTCTTTCCGGAGCGATACAAAACGGCATAATCACTGGTTTCGTCACGCCTTTCATGGTCAGATTCCCTATAATCTTATAGCAACCAATATTTTGTCTAAGAGTGGGCGTTGTCGGATTTCTATCCCATTGGATGCCGGTCGACACAAACTGTGCCTGCGCGAATTGCTTGGTATTAAACCAGTCGGCCTGGGGCAGAGCCGCGTCACGCTCGGGACTGCCGGCGAAAGCGCTGGTCATGTCGATGGTCGCCATAATCTTACCCGTTTCAGGATGATCCGGATCGAAATGAATATCGATGTGGAAGTGTTTAAAACCGCCGTAAAAACGGTCGTTACCCTGCGTACCAGAAAAATCGATATGACTTTTGTCATCATCGACAGTCCAGGTCTTGGCGTGTGCCACACAGGTAAGTCCACTCATGATACAGAGAGTCACAAGAAAAATTTCATAGCGTTTCATTTCAGACCTCGCATCCGGTTGAGGAAGCCATTGAGGAATTGCGGCATCATACGTGTCAGGACATTGTCCCGATCGATGAAATGATGTTTCAGCGCAGCTATAAAATGACCAGACGCCACGGCCACGATCATCCAGGCGAGATAGCCATGCACCTTCGCCGCCCCATGGCCGATTTCCCCTTTATTCGCCATTTCCGGTAAGAACGGCAGATGGGGCCAGGGCACACAACCATAAAGGATCGTCGGTAAATTCATCGGCGAAGCCGAGACAATGACCCAACCGACAAAGGGCATGGCAATCATCAAAACATAAAGCAGGATATGCCCGGCATGCGCAGCTGTCTTTTCCCAGCGCGGCATGGATAAGGGCAAGGACGGTGGCGGATGCCGCCAGCGCCACAGCAGGCGTGCAACCGCCAGCAGCATGATCGTGATGCCAACCGATTTATGCCATTGGAATAGGCTGAATTTATCAGGGCCGTTGGGCAGGGCTTGCATAATCCAGCCCAAGGCCAGCATACCGATGATCGCCAATGCGATCAGCCAGTGCAGTGTTTTCGCGACTGGATCGTATTGAATTTTATTCAGCGGTTTTTTCAAATTCCGCCTCGATCTCCAGCAGAACGTCGTCGCCAACCATGGGCAAGAGATTCATGAGATTATAGTCGGAACGATGAATGAGGCCCGTGGCGCTGAAGCCGATGGTCTCCTTACCGTTCATCGGATGCTTGCCGTCGCCGATCATCGCAACGCTCAGGATGATTGGATGCGTGACCCCCATCAACGTGAAATCGCCTTCGACCCGCGCGGTCGCCGGGCCCGTGCGTTCAATCTTGGTCGATTGGAACGTCGCGCGCGGGTATTTGATGACGTCGAACCATTTGTCGCCGCGCAATTCTTCTTCCAGTTTGACGTTATTGGTGTCAATGCTGTTCGGATAAATCGTCACATCCAATCCGCTTTGTGCCGGATCCGCGCTGTTCAAGTTCAGTGTCGCTTCCATTTTGTCGAACCGCCCCGTGTAGCGCGAAAAGCCGAGGTGATTGATCTTGAAGGTGATGCTGGCGTGATTGGGATCGAGTTCATATGTGCCGGAAGGCGGCGGGACCTTGGCGGCGTCGGCGGCCGGCGTCGTCGTCGCGGGCAGGACCATAAAAAGGCTGAGAGCCAAAACAGAAATCAGAGGAAGCCGGATACGAGGCATCGGAAACTCCTTCAAGGAAAAGCCTAGGCGGGTGCGATTTTGGACTCATACACCACCCTTGCCGGCTTTGTCACCGGGAGAAATAAAGGTTTTTCAAAACAGCAAAAACCCTTACACTTCTTTTATGGAATGGATCGACGATGCCATCATTCTGTCCTGCCGCCCACATGGGGAAAACGCCGCCATTGTGACACTGCTGGCGCAGGAACAGGGGCGACATGCCGGCCTGGTGGCCGGCGGACAAAGCCGGAACGCGCAGGCAATGCTACAGCCGGGGAATCGCGTCAAAGCGCGGTGGCGTGCACGACTCACTGAACATCTCGGACACTACAATTGCGATCTCGTGCAGGCGCATGCGGCTGCATGGCTGGATGAGCCGATAATTCTTTCTATCGTCGCCAGCGCTTGTGCCGTCACCGAGGCCAGCCTGCCAGAACGCCAGCCAATGCCCGGCATTTATGCCGGTCTGTGCGCCCTGCTTGAACTCCGGGACGCCGATCTCTGGGCGCCAGCCTATGTGAAATGGGAATTGGGGTTGTTGCGCGCATTGGGCTACGGCCTTGATCTCAGTCAATGCGCCGCGAATAGCGGCAGCGACAATCTCGCTTATGTCAGCCCACGCACCGGTCGTGCCGTATCGCTGGAAGCAGGCGCACCTTATCACGAAAAACTTTTTCCGCTGCCCGCCTTTTTGTTGGGCGGCACTTGGGACAACAGCAGCATCCGTGAAGGTCTCGACCTCACCGGACATTTTCTCACACGGCATGTTTTTCAGCACAGCCAAAACCGTATGATCACCCAACCCGGCACCTTGCCGTCGGCACGACAAAGATTGGCTGAGTATTTTGGAAATGCTGCAATCGCACCTGCACAGGCCGGACAGCAAATTGCCATTTAATAAAGAGTTGTGACGACGTATTAACCATACTGCGTTTTTTATGCGGTAATACTTGAATAAAAAGGTTCATTTCTGATATAAGAAATTGATGATTGAACCATTAAACAACACGGTCGAATTTCCTGCGATGCGCGGGGGCGTAAAGCTTTGCCAGCTGGATTTCGTTGACCTTTATATGTCGCTCTACGAAGACCTGCCGAGTTATTATCAGGTTTTCAATTTCGGCACACATGTCATGCAGCAAATGGATTTGCCGCCGGAATATCATAACGACATTGTCATTCTGCGCACGCGTCTCGAAGAAGCCCTGCGCGACACCAACGAAGTCGGCATCACCTATGATGGCATGCGCCTGCGCGCCAGCAAGGCAACGACGACGCGCGATCAGACATGGGTAGCCATGCGGCGCATCATGCAACGACCGCCGGCCATCAATGATCTGGGTTTTACGCTGCCGGTCACCGAAAGTTTAAAGCAACTGGGCCTGCGCGACGGATTGATCTTGATTTGCGGTTCGACGGGGCAAGGCAAGACAACGACCGCCAGCGCTTTACTGTATGAATATCTGGTCAGCTATGGCGGCGTGGCTTTTACGATTGAGGACCCGGTTGAATATCAAATTGACGGAAGGCAGGGTAAATCCGGGCTATGCTATCAAGTCGAAGTGAAAGAAGAAAACGATTGGGCCTCCTGGCTCAAGCGCAGCCTGCGCTGGCATCCGCGCTATATCATGGTGGGTGAAGTGCGCACGCCCGAAGCCGCCAATCAGTTGTTGCGCGCCGCCACATCAGGCCACCTGGTCATTACCACGATGCATGCCGGCTCGATCGAGGAAGGGCTCGAAGGTCTTCTCCATCTTGCCGAACAAGCGATCGGCGAGCATGCGCCCCTCTTGCTGGCTACAGGCCTGACCGGCGTCCTGCATCAAAGTTTTATGCCGCATAGCGTTGAAGCGCGGCTTTACGCTACCGAGGCCGGCAATCTGGGTGACCCAGTCCGTGCCCTGATCCGCGAGCGCCATATCGGCCAGATGTCGACCTTTGTCGACCAGCAAACAATCCGCCGATCGCAAAACCTGCGCCCCAACCCATTTCAAGAAAAACGCAAGGTGGGGACGTAAGTAAAGCGCTCTTGTCATTTCCCCAAGCGCCGCTTAACCCTTATCTATGACTTCAGGTTTTGATTCTACAAAATACCTCAAAGACATCGCTGCGCTGTATCGCGCCGACGAAGCGGCCTGTCTTGAGAAGCTTTTCCCCGCCGCGCGGTTGGAGCCGGCAAAGCGTGAAAACATCCGTAAGCGGGCGGCGAAATGGATTGAGGAAATCCGCCGCACCCACAAACCTTCAGCCACTGTCACCGATCTTTTGGCGCGTTTTAGTCTGACCAGCCATGAAGGGCTTGCCTTGATGTGCCTGGCCGAGGCCCTGCTCCGCATCCCCGATCGCGCCACCGCCGATGCGCTGATCAAGGACAAGCTCAGCGAAACACATTGGAATGCCGCGCTGGGCGGCAATGCGAGCTGGGCGATCAATATAACCGGCTGGGCTTTGTCGATCACCGGCACGTTGATCGATCTCGATGATCCGGCCAAGAAAAGCCCCGGCGCCGCGCTCGGCAAACTTATCTCACGCCTTGGGCAGCCGGTGATCCGCGAAGCGCTACGCGGCGCGATGCAGTTCCTTGCCAACCAGTTTGTCACCGGGGAGACGATTGCTGAGGCTCTGGAACGGGCGCGATCCGATATGGAAAAAGGTATCTGGTTTTCTTTTGATATGCTCGGCGAAGGCGCGCGCACCGCCGCGGATGCCGCCCGTTATTTTGACGAATACATCCAAGCCATCGAGGCAGTCGGCGCATTTCAAGCCAAGCATAAATTCCCGCGCTCTTCCGGCGTTTCGGTCAAACTTTCTGCCCTGCATCCACGCTATGAGATGGCCCAACGTGGCCGCGTCATCAAGGAAATGGTGCCGCGCTTTGTCGCTTTATGTGAACGGGCCGCGCAGCTTAACATTCCGATGACCATTGATCCGGAAGAGGCTGATCGACTGCAACTTTCCTGCGAAGTGACGGAAGCCATGCTGACGCAAGCTAACCTCGGCACGTGGGAAGGGTTCGGTTTCGGCATTCAGGCCTATCAAAAACGTGCACCCGCAGTGATCGACTGGTTCACGGCTTTGGCCAAAGCTTACGGCAAACGTTTTCATATCCGCTTGATCAAGGGCGCCTATTGGGACAGCGAGATCAAGCGCGGGCAGGAGCGCGGCTGGGACGATTTTCCAGTTTTTACCCGCAAATCAGCTACGGATGTTTCGTATCTGGCGTGTGCCCAAAGACTACTGGCGGGCAGCGAATGGGTCGCACCGATGTTTGGCACACATAACGCGATGACCATCTCCCATATTCTAGAAATCGCCGGCGATCCGAAACGCGTCGAATTCCAGAAACTGCACGGCATGAGCAACGATCTGCATCGGGTGCTACGCGCCGACGGCATGACCTATGGTGTCTACGCGCCGGTGGGCAATCACGAAGTTTTACTCGGTTATCTGGTGCGGCGCATTTTGGAAAACGGCGCCAACAGTTCTTTCGTTCACCGGCTGCTCGACCGTTCAGCGTCGGTCACACAGCTGACGGCGGACCCGGTCGATGAATTACGTGCGCAGCCGAGCCTGCGGCACCCGCTGGTGCGTCGTGCGCCGGACCTTTATGCACCGGAGCGGCGTAATTCCGAAGGCATCGACCTTGCCGATCCTTTCGTCACGGGGCCATTGTTGACCGCCATCGGCAACTTCCCCTACCCATTGCCGCCCGAGGAATTCAAAGGCGATATCGACATCCTTTTTCAATCGGCACATCTGGCTTACCGGTCGTGGTCGAAAACGGATGTCGCAACGCGTGCCGGCTGTCTCGAAAAACTCGGCGATCTGATGGAGCGCGATACACCCGCTCTGATGGCGATTTTAATCCGCGAAGGCGGCAAAACTTTGCCTGACGCCGTAGCGGAAATACGCGAGGCGGTGGATTTCTGTCGCTATTACGCGATGCGCGCGCGTAAGGATTTTGAAACCATCGACCTGCCGGGTCCGGTCGGCGAGCAGAACCGTATGCGGCTTGTCGGGCGCGGCGTCTTCGTGTGCATCAGCCCGTGGAATTTCCCACTGGCGATTTTTCTTGGCCAGATTGCGGCAGCTTTGGTCACCGGCAACGCCGTCATTGCCAAACCTGCTTCGCAGACACGGCGTGTCGCGGTTTATATGGAAAGGCTGATTTACGCCGCCGGCATACCGGCGGCGCTGTTCCGCCTCGTCATCGGCGGTGCCAAAATTGGCGCGGCGCTAGTGGCGCACCCGCTGGTGGCGGGCGTCACCATGACCGGTTCGACCGCAACGGCACAGGGCATCAACCGCACGCTGGCCGCGAAAGACGGACCCATTGTGCCACTGATCGCCGAAACCGGCGGGCAGAATGCGATGATCGTCGATAGTTCCGCCCTGCCGGAACAGGTGATCGACGATGTCATCACCAGCGCGTTTCGTTCAACCGGGCAACGCTGTTCCGCCTTGCGTGTGCTGTGTTTGCCAGAACCGACGGCGGATAAAATCCTGACCATGCTGAAAGGTGCAATGAAAGAATTGCGCGTCGGCGATCCCGGCAGGCTGGAGACCGATGTAGGGCCGGTGATCGATACGCCGTCACAGAAAAGTCTTTTGGAACATGTGGAGCGGTTAAAGAAAGAGGCGAAGGAAATTTTCATAACGCCGCTTGGCCCGGAATGCGCCGCCGGGCCTTTTGTCGCGCCGCAAGCCTGGGAGATCCCGTCCATTGCCTGGCTGCCCGGTGAAATCTTTGGCCCGATTTTGCATGTGGTGCTTTACAAGCCGGAAAATCTCGGCACCATAATTGCGCAGATCAACGCCACCGGCTTCGGCCTCACCTGCGGTTTACATAGCCGTATTGAAGAAACCGTGCGGCACGTGGAAGGCGAAGCGCATGCCGGGAATTTCTACGTCAACCGTTCGATGATCGGTGCCATCGTCGGCGTGCAACCTTTCGGCGGCGAGGGGCTTTCCGGCACCGGGCCGAAAGCCGGTGGCCCGCATTACCTGCCGCGTTTCTGCCTGGAACGCGTCACATCCAACAACATCACCGCGGCCGGTGGTAATGCCAGCCTGTTGGTGGCGGTGGCAGACGGTGTGTGAGGGATATTTCCCGCAATTTTATTTCAAGACTTAGCCACAGACTTATCCACAATGGGTAAGTAGTTATTTGAAAAAGGTACTAAGTGCTTGAAAGTATTATAACAATTCCCATACCTACCCTTTTTAGGGTACATTCCCAAATAAGGAAGCTGAGCGCAGACAGAATTGAGAAAAAACCCATATTTTAGACCATTGAACAAGAAAACAAGGAGATAAAGATGACCATTACCGATGTTAATGAATGCCTCTCCGAATTACCGGAAATCAGCGTTCTCGAATTTTTTCGCCCACGCAGCCCGATCGCGGGTCCCTTCAACTGGGGTCTCTGTGAAACGGCTGCCGCTCCGACCTGTGTGCTTGCGAAAAGTGAGAAGGCTTTAGTCGCCTGAGAATCAAAAGCGCCGGGCCGCCTTTTTATTTGGCGGTTTGAAATCCATCAATTTCCCGGCGCGGATTTCAATCAGGTCACGATGGCGCAGCTTCCGGATCTGCGCCGTCGTTACCAGAGGATAATGACGGCTTTCATCCAACGCCGTTGCAATATCCCAGCAGGACTCCTTCCCACCGACCCAAAGAGCCGGGTCAAACCGCCGCAGATCGAACGGTACCGAATACGACCACAAGGTCTTCGATTGTTTCGAGACATATTCGTGAAAATAAGACAAGGCCAGCTCGCGCAAAGTACGGTAGATCGGATCGCGCCAACGCAACCAGACATGATTGCTTTTTGAAATCGTGCCCCAGCAGCCGTCGCGACGGAACAGCGCCACGACATGATCGTCATCTCCCTTGGCCTTGAGGTCGAGCAACAACGGTTTCTGTCCCTGCATCCATAACGCACAAGCAGCGATAAATGCCGCCTCGATACAATGCGCGCGGCGTTGCCGCATGGCTTCGCCGGCCGGCCGGCAGGTATCACCTTCCGGTTCAAAATTGATCGGAAGGGTATTGATGAAATCCTGGATTTTTTCGGGCGTTTTCAAGCGCGCCAGTTTCGCGGCCTGTCGCCGCGTCAGGCCCCATTTTACGCCAAGATTAAGGGGGGATTGCTTCATCGCTTGCGACATTTTTCAAAAAAAGAGCGGCTTTTTGCAAAGCCGCTCTTTAAGAAACACTTCCTTCTGCAGTAGATTCCTGCTTTCGCAGGGATAAGCGTTTTCTAAGGCTCGCGGAAGGCTCGCCAAGAAAACACTTACTTGCCTACCGCTTCCTTCAGTTCCTTGCTCGCGCGGAAGGCGATCTTCTTCTTCGCGGGGATCTGAATGGTTTCGCCCGTGGCCGGGTTACGACCCGTGCGCGCGGCGCGCTTGCGTACTTGCAAGATGCCGAGACCTTGGATGCGGATGCGGTTACCCTTCTTGAGGTTCTTGACCAGATGCGACACCAGATCTTCGGTGATCTGATTCATCGTCTTCTTCGGCATATCATGCTTGTCGGCGAGATCGGCCGAGATGTGCTTCAGAGTGACGGTCGGTGATGATGCTGTAGCCATCTTGTTATTCCTTTAGGGTTGAAGTTGCCACTTATCTTACGGGTTTTGAAAAGCCCCGGAAAAGCTGGTTTTGCTGCTCCGGTTGGCAAACGCCACAAGCCGTTCACCCGTCACCTCCAAGTCTAGGCAGAGTTAGGAATGTTGCAAGCCCTTTATTTGCAGGGTTAAAACTCATTTCAGCATCGGGACACCACGACATATAGATACCCACGACAGCATGCGAGCGTCGGATGCGAAACACCAATTATGCCTGAATTACAAGGGATTAACTGCAGTTTCTTCAACCAACCATTGACGATTTTGGTTGATGATTTTTTGCAAAAGCCCGGCTTTATCCGGCTCCACGCCCCTATGATCGCCCTCAAAATCAACAACTTTTTTTGATGGCGAAACGGCGTCACGCAGATTATTGCGCAAGGTTTCGGGAATCAGATTGTCGTTTTTTCCCTCCAATACCAGGAAGCTGTCTTCGAGATTTTACAGATGCCGCGTGGGTTCAAGTGGATGGAGACGACGTCGATCAACGGGCCAATCACCACGCACATGATCGCGGGGCACATATGTTTATCGGCAGCAAACACTTCGCCGAGCGGTGCACCGCCATAGACAATGATGGTCGAATGAACCATGCGGTGCTTTTCTCGGAGGATGGCTATCTCATTTCCATAAACATCCATATTTTTCTGAAACACCACAAATGACGGCCGCGCACGAACAAGGCCGCGCCGCCGTTGGGCTGACAGCGGAAACCAAACAGGAAACGGAGTATGTTGGCCAGAAAGCGCGGTGGGTGTTGGAAAAACTTAGGAATGCAGTCAGGTCGTTTTTTGCTGCAGGGGATCTTCAGCTGCGCTCTCGCCCTCTAAAGACGAAAGAATTGTTTTAAGATGGATAATGGCTCGACTGTAGCCATCCTTTTCTTCTCGAGTGGCCGGAAACAGGTGTGTTATAAAGAAGTGCGCATCTTCCACACTCCCATCCGCCCATACTTCCTTACGCTTGGTATAGATATGCAAAGAACCACGTTTTTTGCGAATTCCTAAAACGCGGTGATTATCGGCACGAACAAAAGTTTCAACATATCTATAGCCATTTTTCTTTGTCCACTCTTCCAGTTTTTGATAAGCGTGTTTTGCAATCCCAAGCTTACGAAATCTCGCATCGAGCCACACAGAATCCCAACTTGCCAGCAGATTTTCTTTTGGCCCTTCGGCAACAGCGGTCATAATACCGACCAATTCACCATCGTAGAATGTGCCCATAACACAATGCTCATGTGTTTCGGTGCACCAAGCACGCATCTTCTCCTCGGTCTCAAATGTCTTATCCCTCCGATAAGAAGCACTATGATACCGCCCATCACCTACTTCCAATATCCGTCGGCGCAGGGCACGATAGGCTTCGGTATCATCCGCCGTCAGGGGCCGGATGACGAAATGTTGAAAATCAATCGCTGGTATCGGAAGAGGGTGTGCGTGGCTCATGACTTTCCTCGTGAAAGTAGTGGGGGATCCTCGGCAGCGGCCCAGGCAATCTCAAAAGCTTGCCGATAGGCATTAGCCAGAGGTGCAGACTGCAGAACGACGACATAAGGGGGCGAGCTGTGAACGAATGAAATAAGCGCAATACAATCACCAAAAGCATAAAACGCTGTTGGTGATAGCGCTGGGCCAGGGTTTTTCTTATATGTGGCGTAGGTAGGGGCAAATTCGCTTTGGTTCGCCAAAATACGATAGGATTTAATGACCCCCCTCTCACATAAATCCTTCATACGTTTACGATGCACCGCGGGATCTTTTCTGTATTTAAATAAGAGACTCTCATCAACGACGCTTACGCAGACGTCGCCGCCATAGCGATTCATATGGTCGTATATGAAAGTAGAAAAATGATCAAAACGATCTGGCCCTTCGAATATCTCAACACTCTTATTTTTCTTCCTTAACCCCGATCCTGGTAAAAACTCAATCCCGACGCTTTCAAAAACCTCCTCCAACCTCCCCATCGTCTCCCGCTGCGCTTGGACATGGCCACGCTCAATCTTGTTGATGCCATTGACGGTGAGGCCGGCTTGTTTGGCGAGCTCAGCTGTGGACCAATCGAGAAGGGCCCTCGCGGCCCGGATTTGTTCGGCGTTAATCATCTTCAACCCTGTCTTTCATCATACCCCGCGAATAGGGGGTCTACAGTGCGCTTCCGCGCACCACCATTTCATCCAAACTTTCCTCTTGCGGCGCCGCCTGAAACGTATTCACGCCGCTGACGCGACATGGTTGGATTCCCGCTTTCGCAGGAACAACGCCAAAGGAATTCCTTACACACCACGGCCCATAACCTTCAAAATTACCCAAAAAGGGTAGTTTTTGCCTTTGAATCTGAAAAAACACCCTTTTGTCAATACTTTCATATGTGATTTTTTCAAATTTTCTATTTGATTTCATGCTTTGTCAAGGGTATAAATGCACACGATTTGATAATTTCGTACTTCAGGGGTGAAATTATCACATAATATCGGAAACCATACTGGGGGCGTGATAATGTTGCAGTTTGATCAATTCGTTGCGCGACATGGCGAAATCGTTGCCCAGGCGGTTCTGGAAAACCTGGAACGCTTTGAAGGCGTGCGCAGCAATACCGCCATCCCGCTCGAACAGCGCTGGGAACGTTTGATGGGATTTATTCCTGAACAGCGCCTCGCAGCCTGAGACCTCCCTTATGAGCCACCCCACCGATAAAAGCCTGAGCGAATTCGCGGTCGACATGCAGGACCTGCTCGAAGAAACGATTGATCTGTTGCGGGGAAGCCTGCCGGCGAAGACCGGTGACAGCATTCGTTTGCGCGCCTCGCATCACTTCATCGGGGTGCAAAGCCCGGCGCTGGATGTTATGAACCAGTATGAAATGACCTCCATCCGCGCCCTACTCGCCTGGGCCGCGAACGAACAGAAAGCCCCGCCCGAAACCATCCAGGCTGTTACCGAAGTGCATTTCGGCGTTGATGATGTTGCCCAGCTTCCCCGCAAGGATTACGATGAGGTGATTAGGTTCCTGATCGATTTACGACTGGATGAGCTGAAGAATTAATCACTAAAGTAACCAAGAACGACTGAGACATTGATACGAGTGGTGAAAATTCATCCCCTGAATTTGCGGAAGAGTTCGGTCCCTTTTCTGGCGACCTGACAACCACTCCGGGGTTTGCTCTTCGTAGGCCTTACCCTTTTCCCAAAGCCTCTATGAATATATCCCTTGCGATCGGCGCGGCTTCATGCGCACCGCTGCCCCCATGCTCGACAATGACGCAAATCGCGTAGCGTGGGTTGTCGACCGGCGCGAAACCGGTGAACAGCGCGTGATCACGTTCCTTCCATGGCAAGGCTTCGTTCTTCGTGACACCCTCTTCGCGCTCAGCCTCGCTGATGCGCCGCACCTGTGACGTGCCGGTTTTGCCCGCCATGGCTATATCCGGTTTCATGATGCGTGCGGCATAAGCGGTACCGATCGGTTCATTCACCACAGCTGCCATGGCTTCACGTACCAGTGTCAGATTGTCCTCATCGAAATCCATCGACGGCCAGTTCGGCTTACCTTCATTGCGCGTCATGTGCGGGACGACAGCCTTACCACCATTGGCGATCCGCGCCGCCATAATCGCGAGCTGCAGCGGCGAAGCCAGCATATAGCCCTGGCCGATGGCGGCGACGAGAGTTTCCCCCTGCTGCCATGCATCGCCGCCATGCGTGGCCATTTTCCACGCCCGCGACGGCACCAAGCCGGCACGCTCATGCGGCAAGTCGATATCAAGTTTCTGCCCCCAGCCGAAACGCTTGGCCATCGCCTGAATCCGATCGATGCCGACGCGATGGCCGAGATCATAAAAATAGGTGTCACAGGAACCAGCGATGGCCTGTGTCATATTCACATGGCCGTGCCCACCCTGCTTCCAACAGTGAAAACGGTAATCGCCGAGATCGAAATAGCCGGGGCAATACGTGGTCGATTTCGGATTGACTATATCCGCTTCGAGCGCCGCCATCGCTACCACCGGTTTGATGGTCGAGCCAGGTGCATAGACGCCTGAGATTACTTTGTTGAGCAGCGGCGCGTGTTCATCATTGTTGAGCAGATCCCAGTCTTCCTGCGCAATACCATAGGTAAAAAGATTGGGATCAAAGCCGGGCTGCGACACCAAGCCCAGAACCTCACCGCTGTGAATATCAATAACCACCGCGGCGGCGCCAGGCTCTTTGGCGAGGCGCTGCTGCATGAACTGCTGCAGCCCGATATCGATGGCCAGGCGAAGATCATGGCCGGGTTTAGGATTACTGCGCGCCAGTTCACGCACCACACGACCCTTGGCATTAACCTCCATCTGCACGTTGCCAGCCTCGCCACGCAGGTCGAGATCGTATTGCTTCTCAACGCCGTTCTTGCCGATGCGAAAACCAGGGATCGCCAGAATATCATCATCTTCGTTATCGGAATCGATCTCGCTTTCCGACACCGTACCGACATAACCCAGCAAATGCGATGTCGCCGTACCATAGGGGTAGGAGCGCACTTCACCGGTATCGATATCCGTGCCAGGAAGATCGAGCGTATGCAGAGAGATTTGCGCAACCTGGTCCCAAGTCAGATTATCCTTCACGAGGATCGCGTTGAAGGTCGAGGCATTGCGCAATTCGCGCATCACTCTTTTGCGATCCGCGTCGGGCACATCGACATATTTGGTGATGCCATCGAGCAGCGCGTCGGCATCTTCCACCTGCTCGGGCAATAGAACGACGCGGTAATTTTGCTGGTTGATCGCCAGCGGCACGCCGTTGCGATCGAGAATCTGCCCACGCGGCGGTGCCAACAGGCGCAAATTGATGCGATTCTCTTCAGCCAGCGTGCGGTATTTCTCCCCCTCAACGACGGCTAAATAATAAAGGCGCCCCGCCAGCAGCGAGAATAGCCCCGCCTGCATGCCGCCGATAAGAATCGCGCGGCGCGTGAAAAGCCGGGCGCGTTCGCTATCACCAGCCATATGGAATTACTTTCATTACTTTCATGAAAAAATTTTCCGACAGCCAGGGGAAGGAATTACTTTCACAATTTCGCGCAATTTCTGGGAAGCAAAAAGACCAGATTTCTTGATCTGTTATAACCATGTTAGAGGCTTGAATCAAATCTTGCGCCATTTTTTTACTTTCAATTGATTGGACAAAAAGTTTGAATTCTGTTAAACAAGTAGCGATATAATGAGACCAGTAAAAAGAGATAAAAAAGACGGAGATATGGATGCTCCATACAGAATCACCAAGCACAGATACACATCATCACAACTTCACCACTGCGCAGCTTTTCGAGGTGGCCGAAACAGTCAGGGATAAGAGGGGCGTTGCGTGGTTTGCGGTTGCTCAATCATTCACCCATGGCGCCCTCTTTATGGTACCTGATGAGCAAGATTTGCAGCGTGCCGCCGAGAGGGAAGATTCAACGACCTTGCAAACAACCCAGCCGCAGATCGCGAGAGCTGCGGCAGCGGCCGAAAATCTGGTGGAACAGACCCCACCTAATGTACAGATAATCAGTCAAAATCGTCGGCAGCAAAGTCCAGAGCCCCGTTTTGTTGCACGCCGCGCCAATCACAGACAGCTTGTTCAAGAAACAGCTGCTCGTAAGCTTTCACGGCAACCGTTGGGCCCGAGCCGCGGCCTGTTGCGCACAGTTTTTATCGATGCGAACGTGCCTATGGCTGTCAGCGGCGGCGCTGGCGGTGGGCTGATCCATGCCGTTGGTAGTTCGATAACAACTACGAGTCGTCATGCGAGCCTCAATCGCTCGGCGGCCAACACAACACTTGCTATCCTACCGCTTCAACCAGCGGTGCGACCAACCAGTGTTTCAGGTAGAAAGTATTCTGTCCTCCTTCTAACGGAGGCTCAGGTAAAGTCGGTACATCGCATAGACTCGAAGTCGAAGAAAGCGAAAATCGTGGCTATCGATGTGCATCGGCCTTCGCCCCAAGCCCGCCGTTGTCGGCACAAGACCTACGAAATAGCCGCTTAACACTTCTCTAACCATCCGGTCGTTTAGGGAAAAGCGTGGATCTTCCATGCTTCGCATTTTTCTTGCGCGCAAGATAATTACACATTTAATAGTTTCTTCAGCATGCTTTTACTTTCAAGGACTTAGCCGACAAATTCAATAATTATTAACGCCGACACCATAGGATTGATCCATATGGTGGAGATATTTTATGGCCTACCCTCAACTTAATCAGGACCGCTATCAGAGTCTGAAACGCTTCGCGCTCCAGACCGCCAGCGCGCAGCCTGCCCCACTTGCGTCAAACCTGGACACGGAAATCGCCCCGACGCAGCGCCCGAAACATCATCTCCATTTTGGTCATCATCATAGAGCACGGCATTATGGGGCTGTGCAGAACACACACAAATCGAACGACATAAAGAATGACTTACGGACCGAACTTAACGCTGCCAAGGGCAGCCCCGAGAATACACTCAAGGCGTTGGATAAATCTCTTGTGGCGGCCAAAAACGACCTCCCAATGCAGAAGGAGCTTGTCGGTGTGGCTCTAGCGGTGGCGACAAATTCGGATAAAGCTTATTTGATCGCATCAAAACCGGAATTCATGAAAGACAAACCGGCGGCAGAAAAAGATCTGAGCGGTCATAACCTTTCACAAGTACCCAAAGAAAAAATTCCTGCTCTGGTCGCCGATCCAGGCGTTAATCTGAACAACACAATATGGCCCGCTGATGTGGATGTGAGCCATCTGAGGATTGACCGCAAAATTGAGGGCGTAAAGGCACCTGGCCTTGTCTCTTATGGGGCCACGGGCAGCGGCAGTATCCAGGGCGATGTTTCTGGCGGCGCGATCAACAACAGCCATTCCGAACTGGCGATGCACAACGCCCAAGCGAATGCCCAGTGGGGTTCCACCATCGACAAAAGATTCGCGCTTACAGATACGGCCGGAAATTCTGTGGCCTTGGCTGAGGCCGCACAAGAAGGCCCCAGTGGTGTTCAGAGAGCCATGACGTCACGGCATTTTTCGGCGAAACTTCCGGGCATGAGCCTGATGAGCGGCCCTTCCTTCGGCTGATAGAAACCGGTTACCCCGCCAAATATCCCAGCACCGCATTAAGTCTTTGCCGCCCCGCAGCGGTCGCCCGAAAATGACCGCCGGTAGCGGTAAGATAACCTTCGGCTTCAAGATGCGCACATTTTTCAACAGGTAGAAAATCCATCAGCGACGTGCCGAACTTTGCCTGCCACTGCGCGTGAGAAAGGCCTTCGGCAAGGCGCAGCCCCATCATCAGCGCTTCGCGTTTAGCGGTTTCATCATCGATCGGCGTTGATATTTTTAGCCCATGCCCCTGTTCACGCACATGCCGAAGCCAAACCTCCGGTGCACGGTGGGTTTCGGTGGCGTAACGCGCTGTATCCGTAACGAACCGTCCATGCGCACCGGGGCCGATACCGATATAATCGTCGTAGCGCCAATAAGTCAGGTTATGACGGCCTTCATCGCCGGGCCGTGCGTGGTTGGAGATTTCATAGGCGGGCATACCCGCCTCAACCATAATCGTCTGTGTCTGTTCATACATCAGCGCGGAATGTTCGGCTGACGCGGTGACATTTTCACCGCGCCCTGCCAGTGTGTGAAAAGCCGTGTTCGGTTCGATGGTCAGCTGATAGGCCGAAAGATGGCCATTGGTCAGGGCCAGCGCCTCGCGCAATTCCTGTTCCCATAATTCCGGTGTCTGGTCGCGGCGAGCATAGATAAGATCGAAAGAAAAGCGTGGAAAATATTTTTCGGCAAGGTCAATAGCACGACGCGCCTGCCCTGTATCATGTGCGCGGCCGAGAAATTGCAGTGCTTCGTCGCGCAGGGATTGCACGCCGAGCGAAAGCCGGTTGACACCAGCGGCGCGGAAACCGGCAAATTTTTCAGCTTCGACGGAGGTCGGGTTGGCTTCAAGCGTGATTTCGACATCATTGGCGATCGGCCAATGCCGTGCAATTTCATTCAAAGCCGTTGTGGCGGTTTCAGGCTCCATCAGCGACGGTGTGCCGCCGCCGAAAAAAATGGATGTAACACGCCGTGCCGGCAGCAGCGCGGCATAATGCGCGAGTTCTTTTTTATAAGCCTCGCGCCACGCCTCATGGTCGATACGCGCTGCGACATGCGAATTGAAATCGCAATAGGGGCATTTCGATTGGCAGAACGGCCAGTGGATATAGATGGCGAGGTTTTTCATCTCAACTTTCAATCATCTTGATGAGCTGACGCACCGCAAGGCCGCGATGGCTGATGGCATTTTTTTCAGCCTCCTCCATTTCGGCGAATGTGCGCGTTTCGCCTTGCGGCACAAAGACTGGATCATAGCCGTGGCCTTTGTCGCCACGCGGCGGCCAGATGATGTCTCCGTTCACACGGCCTTCGATAATCTCTTCGCGCCCGTTCGGCCAGACCAGCGCCAGCACACATATGAAAGAGGCTGAACGATCCACTGTATCTCCAAGCTCATCATGCACGCGCTGCATCGCCACAGAAAAGTCTTTGCCCGGCCCGGCCCAACGCGCGGAATACAGTCCCGGATCACCCCCGAGCGCGTTGACACAAACGCCGCTATCATCCGCCAGCGCGACATTGTTTGAAAGTTTCGCTGCGGCGCGGGCCTTAAGCAAGGCGTTTTCCGTGAAAGTCGCGCCGGTTTCCTCGGGCTCTGGCAAACCCAATTCACCGGCCGAAGTGACACGCCCGGCATAAGGCGCGAGCATTTCACGGAATTCGTGCAGCTTGCCCTTATTATGTGTGGCGATAACGAGGGTGGATATCTTTGGCCGCGCGCTCAATCAGGCGCCCAGGGCTTTCTTCTGCATAAGCGTCAATTCACCGATGCCTTTGCGTGCCAGTTTCAATAGAGCTTGAAATTGTTCTTCGGAAAAAGGTGCGTGTTCAGCGGTACCCTGAATCTCGACGATGCCGCCGGTGCCGGTGAGAACAAAATTCGCATCGGCCTGAGCGTTGGAATCCTCAGCGTAATCGAGATCGAGCACCGGAGTGCCCCCGTAAAGGCCACAGGAAATCGCGGCCACGGAATCCGTCAGCGGGTTAGTGGTTATCTTTCCGGTCTTCATCAGAAAACGGCAAGCGAGACCGAGTGCAACATAGCCACCCGTGATCGATGCGGTGCGCGTGCCACCATCAGCCTGCAGAACATCACAATCCACCTTGATTTGCATCTCGCCGAGCAGCTTGCGGTCGACGACCGAGCGCAGGGCACGGCCAATCAATCGCTGGATTTCCTGCGTCCGGCCCGATTGTTTGCCTTTCGATGCTTCGCGATCGGTACGTTCATGCGTCGCGCGCGGCAACATGCCGTATTCGGCCGTCACCCAACCGAGGCCCGAGCCACGCAAAAACGGCGGCACTTTTTCGTCAATGCTGGCCGTGCACAGCACATGCGTATCGCCACATTTCACCAGACAGGAACCTTCAGCGTATTTGGCGAAGCCGGGCTCGAAGGAAAAAGCTCGCAATTGGTCGATGGCACGATGGGAGGGGCGCATGAAATCATCTCTATTACAGAACAAAAAACCAGGAGATTAACTAACAAGGATACATGGCGCTGCCAAGACCTTGTTTAGAAACTGGTTTTAGTTGAACGGACAATCGCAGGAATGCCGACATTCGCCAGAGGAGGCGTGCCGAAAAGAACAGCCGGTTTAACGCTTGCCATTGTGTCGGCCTTCTTGAACCAGGGCCGGTCCAGCGATGGCTTGGCGAAATAATAGCCCTGCATCATGTCGACTTTTTCCTTGCGGAGCCAATCGGCAACAGCGGCCGTTTCGACACCTTCGGCTACCGTACGCAAGCCCAGGCCTCGCGCCAATTCGATCAGCATACGGACCAGATGCTGCTGCTCAGGCTGTGTCAGAAGATCATGCAACAAGTCCTTATCGATCTTCATAATCGACAGCGACAAGGAACGCAGATAACGGATCGAGGTGAAGCCGGCACCAAAATCGTCCAGCGCCACTTTGCCACCAAGTTCGCGCAACAGGTCGACGAAACGGCGCGTCTCGCTGACATCGACGATAGCAGCTGTTTCGGTGATTTCGATAATTAAACGTTCGGCCAATGAATGCCGACCACCCAGCACGCGCTGCAGATGATCGGGCCAGTCGGCCTGCGACGCCGTAAGACCTGAGATATTGATCGCCAGGCAAAGATCCGGCGCGATTTCCAGCTCCTTCACCGCGAGATCAAGAACGTATTTGTCGAGATCGAAAGCCAGACCAAGTTGTTCAATGGCCGGGACGAAATGTGCGGCGGGAATAACCGCACCATCATCGCCGAACATGCGCACCAGAGCCTCGTAAAACAGGGTCTGGCCGCTGGCGCTGTCGACCACCGATTGGAAGGCCAGCTTGAAATTGCCAGTGCGGAAAGCGTCCTTGATACGGCGGCCCAATTCCAACAACTGACGATTTTCTTGCACGCGTTCCGGAGAATCCAGATATTCAACGAACAGATTGCGGCCACGCAAACGCGCATCATGCAGCGCCTGTTCGGCAAAAATCATTGATTCGGCTGGCGTTTTGGCAACCGTTGGTAAGCGCACGCCGCCGATCGAAACGGTGATATGCAACGGTGTTTCTGATGTCACAACCGGTTGGTCACGGAAGCTTTGCAACAAACGGTCCGCCACAACGCGTGAATCACTGCCCAGAGGTTCCGGCAATAGAACGCCAAACATATCGCCACCGACGCGCGCCAGAATGGCGCGGATGGGGATCAATTCCTTAAGTCGGGCCGCCACGCCACGCAACAACGCATCACCGGTTTCCATACCCATGGCTTCATTGACGAAAGACATTTTGTCGACACCGACCACAAGATAGGCCGACGGGCGGCGCGAAGCCTTGGCGGCTTCGAGGGCTTTGCCGAGCTGCGTCGTCATATGGGTACGATTGAAGCACCCGGTCAACGCGTCACGCCCCTGCAATTCCTGCTGTATCGAACGGTCGGCCGGTTTTTCGATGATGCGTAG
>Ga0206945_1060_pt1 | contig 25597 bp, 9 predicted proteins | sample Alteio_BWOrgHeat_5_FD_152982 | JGI IMG/M metagenome (GOLD analysis project Ga0206945, IMG submission 152982) | Enriched cells from forest soil in Barre Woods Harvard Forest LTER site, Petersham, Massachusetts, United States -... | ecosystem: Environmental > Terrestrial > Soil > Temperate forest > O... | reverse complement strand
TGCCGTTCGTGCCGGTCTCCTGCACGAGACTGGTCGTCGTGCTGCCAAAGGTCAGGCTGTTGGCCTGCAGCGTGATGTTCCCGTTAGCATTGGGATCAAGCAGCGTGACTCCGCTTGCGATGGTGTCCGAAGAACCGCTGGCAAGAGTAATATTGGTGATATGCGACGGTAGCGTCACGCTGCCACCCACGGTGACCGCCGGGTTATACGGGAACTGGCCACCCCTGGTCGTGGTGCCGCCCAGGACCAGCGTCGATGCCGTAATGTTGTTGAGACCGGCCTGATCGATCAGGATGCCGGAGCCGGCGCCAAGTGCAATGTTGGTATTCGGCGGCGTGATCGCCAGGATGCCGGTGCTGATCGCCGTATCGACGGTGAAACTCGCACCGGTCGGCATGAGCGCGACATTCGGCAGCGCATTGATTTGCGAGGACAGGCCCGACAGGCCGCTAATCGCTGCAGTATAGGCGGCGTTGAGCGCCGACAACGACGTCGTTGTCGTCGAAGTCATCTCGCCGAAATAGCTGTTGTAGACGGGGACATCCTGAATCTTGCCGGAAGCGCCTTGTACGTAAGTGACGCCGCCGCTTGTCGAAACAAAGAGCTGACTATTGACGGGAATTGTCCGCGCGTTCGGGGTGGTGTAGCCGCCGAGATAGAAAGAGTAGGCCCCGTTCGAGTCGATCGTTTGGACGGAGGGCTCGGCCACGCCGTTAAGCGTCAAGTTCACGGTCGTACCCGTAGCGACCGGCGTGATCCGATCGCTGAGCGCGGCGTAACCCGAGATCACGCCTGGCTGGTACAGGAAATAGGGTGTCGTTTGGCCGGGCACCGTGCCCCACGTGAAATCGTCAAAGCCGCCGGGCAAGGCGCCATTGACGCTCAGTCCCGTATACGCGTTGGTGATCGCGCTGGTATCCGCCACGCCGATGAACGCGCTGACCGAAGCGGTGCCGGTCACTTGGCCGGTGGCGTAAACTTGATCCAGGCCAGCCGCCGTGAAATTGCCGCAGCTGGTGCAAGCGCCAAAGAAACCGATAAGACCGCCAACGGCGATGTGGCCGGACACATTGCCCGTCGCATATGCTCCCTTCAGCGTGCCTCCAGTGGCGGCGAGCGTACCGATCAGGCCGCCGGTCTGATCGCCGCCGGTGACGTTGCCGGTCGCAAAGATATTGTTCAGATTTATTGAACCCGCTGTGGAATAAAGCCCGATCAATCCGCCGGTATAGATGCCGCTAATCGAACCAGTGACACTGGCGCTCGAGTAGCTATTCAAGACGATCACATTATTGTCGGCTTGGCCGATCAAGGCGCCGACGTCGCTGAAGCCAGTGACCGAGCCGCCGATAAGGCCCACATTTTCGATCAGAGAATTGCTGCTGCCGGTCGAATTAACCTGGCCAAATAGTCCGACATTCGTCGCGCCACCTCGATTAATCGTGAGATTGAAGATGCCGTTGTTTTGACCGTTAAAGGTAAACGACCTGCTCGCCAGGGAGACGTTGATTGGCGCGAAGCCTGCCCCTGCATTCCAATTCACAGTTCCGCTCGCGTCGATATCGTTGGCGAGCGAGAACCTGTTGGTATCGGCGCTGTTTGTGATCAGCGATCCGATGCCCTGCAGCCCATAAACGTCACCGATGAGATACGGGGTGCTCGAGGACCCGTTCCCGCCCAGCACACGCAAGAAACTGCCACCGGTGATGCGGAAATCATTGGCAGCAAACGACGGCAAGATCGCCGTGTTCTGCGACCAGTTGCCGCCGGCCAGGATGAAGGTGCCGACGTTGACCGTGCCGGCCGCCGACGTCGTGATGTTGCGGGCGCCGGTCAGCGTGAACGTGCCGCCGACGCTGAGCGCACCATTGATGGCGATGTCGCTCGCGGCCCCGGTCGTTGTTAGCGTCAGGTTGCCGCCGACCGTCGAGGCCGCGAGCGCCGTTGCCAGCCCATTGGTCAGGCTTGCGGCGCCGCCGGTGACGCCAGTGTTCAACGACACCGCGCCGGTCAACTGATTGGTCGACGTATTCAGCGCGATCGTGGCGCCCGCCGCCGAGGTGGTGAACGACGACGTCCCGCCGACCGTCAGAATGCCGGTCTGCGACAGGTTGCCGACCGTGTCGGTCACCGTCAGCACGCCGCCGACGTTCGAGGCCGCGAGCGCTGTCGCCAGCCCATTGGTCAGGCTTGCGGCGCCACCGGTGACGCCAGTGTTCAACGACACCGCGCCGGTGAGGAGGTTCGTCTGGCTTGCTAGCGCGATCGTGGCGTTCACAGCCGAAGTGGTGAACGACGACGTGCCGGAGACCAAGATCACCTGCGTCTGCGAGATGCTGCCGCCGGTGTCTGAAATCGCCAATGTGGTCGCGGTGATGCCGTTCGTACTGGCAACTGATCCAATCGAGAACGTCGCTGAAGCTGAATCGGTAAAACTGATGCTGCCGGTATTCGCCGCCAGAGTACCCACGCTATTGGCTGAATTGAGCGTATAGCTGCCGTTGGAACCGAGCAGCAGCAGATTCGCCGCGGTGATCGCCGCGCTTTGCGTCGCCGTGCCGGTGGTGTTGAGGACCACGGTGCCGGAGTTGGCCGAAACCGCGCCGTTGAGCGTCAGGCCGGAGCCCTGCAGGCTGATCAATCCGTTCGCGTTGTTGTCAGTCAGTGCTGCGCTGACGGTGACCGTACCGCCGGCCACCAGATTAAGATTGGTGATCGTCGAAGGCGCCGTGATGGTGCCACCGACGGTGATTCCACCAGTATCCGCCACGCTGCCAAAGATCAGCGTCGACGCGGTAATTTCCGAATTCGAAAACACGGTGGCTGGCAGGTTGAGCTGAGCGCTGCCGGCCAGGCTCATCGTCCGGCTCGCTGTCACCGGGATGATGTTGACAGTACCACTAGTGGTCTGCACCTTCGAGCTGCTGGTGTTGCTGAATGTCAGTGTGTCCGCCTGCAGCGTGATGGTGCCGCCGGAGGTCTGATCAAGGAGTGTGGTGCTGGCGTTGATCGTGATCGTGCTGTTGATCAGATCCAGATTTGTAATGACGCCAGACTTCAGTGTCGGACTCGCCGTCGTGTTCGACACCGTCAGGCCGCCGGTATCGGCGACGCTGCCGAAGATCAGCGTCGTTGCCGTGATTTCAGAGTTTGAGAACACGGTGGACGGCAGATTGAGCTGAGCGGCGCCGTCGAGACTCATGGTTCTACTTGCAGTCACCGGGTAGATTGCCACGGTGCCGTTACTCCCCGTCTCCTTAACCAGGCTTGTTGAGGTATTGCTGAACGTCAGAGTATTCGCGTTGAGCGTGATGGTGCCGTTGGCGTTCGGATCGGTCAGCGTAGTGCCGGCGCTGATCGTGATCGTGCCGCTCGTGACCAGGGTCAGATTGGTAATGCCCAAACCGCTGGTCGGCGTGCCAACCGGCACCGTCTCGTTCGCCGCCACCGTCAGCGTCCCGCTACTGCTGGTGCTGCCAATCGTCAGCGTCGTGGCAACGATGTCGTTGATGGTCGCCGTGCTGAGCAGCAGCCGATTCGCTCCGCTGCCACCGATCTGCATGTTCAACGTGCTCGTCGCCGGCAGGATCGTCACGCTGCCGCCCGTGCCGGTTTCCGCAACCTGGCCGCCGATCGAGACGGCATTGGCCTGCAGCGTGATAGTGCCGCCCGCACTGACATTGGTGACCGAGGAGCCGCTGCCGACCGTGATGCCCCCGGCAGCGCCGGTCGCAATCGTCAGATTGGTCAGGCTCGACGGCATGGTGATCGCGCCGGAAACCGAGATCGCGCTGGGCGAAGCCGTGGTGCCGAAGCTCGCATTGACGGTGCCGGAGGCGACCGCCTGGTCGATCGAGAAGCTGGTGCCTGTCGGATTGACCAGCAGATTGGTCAGACCATTTGCCAGTGATTGAACCGCTGAGTTGCTGGCAATGGCGGCCAACGACGCGGACGACACGGCCGAGAAGGTGCCGGTCGAGCTCGTTTCCGCAATATACGTGCCGTAAATGTTAAGGCCGGTGACACTGGCCGAGGCGTTTTGCTGGTAGGCAATACCTTTCGTCGCGCCCGACGTGTAAGTCAGAACATCGGCGCCGGCCGGTATGGTGCCGAGCCAGAACGCATAAACGCCGTTGGCGTCGGTCGTGACGGACGTGCCGGTGACGCCGTTGATAACGTCGGTCACGGACGCGCCGCTGACCGACGTGCCGCCCAAGGTCGTAGAGACGGTGCCGGACAGTACGCCGGGCTGGAACAGGAAGAATGGATACGTTTGCGTGGCGACGATGCCCCACACCGTATCCGAGAAGCCGGCCGGCAGCCCGGCCTTGAGCTGGACCGTGGTCCGCGGCGTGATTGTGATGCCCGTCGCAGTGCCGCTGCCGAGACTCGCCAAGCCCACCGTATTGGTGTCGGTGTTCCAATAGGAGTTCGAAACCGAGGTGTGAGTGCCCGCATTCGTGCCGATCAGGCCGCCGATCGTGGTGCCGCCATTGATCGCCGTCACCGTTCCGACGGCGTAGGTGTTGGTGACCGTGGTGGTGGTGGTCGAGCCGGTGGTCCTGCTCTGAGTCTCGCCGATGAGACCGCCGCCGAAAGAGCCGCCATCCACGGTCACCGATCCGGTTGCGTAGGCGTTGGTGAGGGTCGTGGTCGTCGAGGTGGTCGAACCCACGTAGCCGATGAGGCCGCCCACAAAAAAGGAGCCTGTGACGTTGCCCGTCGCATAAGAGGTCGCGACGGTCGAGCCGGTTTGAAATCCGATCAGGCCACCGACATATTGCGAGCCCTGCAAGCCCGTGACGTTGCCGGTGGCGTAAGAATTGCTGACGGCTGCAGTTTGGTATCCGATCAGGCCACCGACATCGTTGAGGCCGGTGACATTGCCGGTGGCGTAAGAATTGCTGATGGTGCCGCCCTGGTTAATTCCGACGAGACCTCCGACATAATAGCTGTCGCCGGTAACGTTCGCGCTGGACCACGAACCGGTGATGGGGCCGCTGCCCGAGCCAACGAGACCGCCGACATATTCCGAGCCCGTGACGGTCCCCGATGCTGAGGAATTGATGATCGAGGGCGGACCGCTGGTATTGCCGGCCAACGCGCCAACGTCATAAAGGCCGGTGACATTGGCGTTAACGAGGGAGACGTTCTGAACCGTTCCGCCAAGATATCCGAACAGGCCAACGTTACTCGCTGCCGGAAGATTGATCGTCAATCCGGAGATATTGAAGCCTTTGCCGTCGAACGTGGCGCTCTGGAATATGTTGCCGCCATTGCCGCCGCCGATCGGAACGAATCCGGCCCCGTTGTTCCAGGTTGCGGTTCCGCTGGCGTCGATATTTGCCGCGAGATTGAAGTTGGTGAAAGCCCAGTAGGATCCGGTCGCGACACCCTGCAAACCGTAGACGTCCACCAGCGTATACGGATTGCCGCTACTGCCGTCGCCGCCGGTGGCCCGCAGGAACGAGCCGCCGTTGACCTCGAAATCCGTGGTCGCGGTGAACGCCGGCAACGGGTTTGCGACCTGCGACCAGTCACCATTGTTCAAGATGAAGGCGCCGACGTTGACGGCTGCTGAGGGATCGCTGATCGCGCCGCTGACGTTCAGGGTGAGCGCGCCGCTCAACGTGACGCCGGTCGTGCCGCCGGCGGTGCCGATGGCGAGCGCCGTCGAGTCGACGAGATTGACGCTGCCGGTATTTGCCGCCAGCGTGCCGACGGTGTTGGAAAGGTTCGTGAGCGTGTAAGTGCCACCCGACCCGAGCAATTCGAGGCTGGTGACGGCGATCTGCTGGCTCTGCGTCACCGTGCCGGTGTCGGTGAGCGTGAGCGTGGCGGCGGTGACGCCACTGGTCGTACCGACAGTGCCGATCGACAGAGCATTGGCGCCGTTATTGAGATTGACCGTGCCGCCGCCGACGCTCGCGGCGAACGTCGCCACGCTGTTCGAACCCGCCGTCGGCCCGCCCAAGTTATAAGTGCCGCCGCTGCTCGACAGCAGCAGGTTGGTCACGGTGATGGCTGCCGTTTGCGCGGTGGTCGCCGCATCGCTGAGCTGGAACGTGGCTGCGGTCACGCCGCTCACGCTGCCGACGCTGCCGATCGTCAAGTTCGTGCTGTCGGTCAGGCTGACCGCGCCAGTCCCGACATTCACCGCCAGCGTGCCGATTGCATTCGAGCTGTTATTCAACGTGTAAGTCGCGCCGGCGCCGGCAAGCGCCAGGTTCGAGGCGGTTATAGCGGCCGACTGCGTCACCGTGCCGGTGCTGGAGATGACGAGATTGCCGGTATAGTTGAGCGGTGCGTTGATAGCGAAGCTCGCAGCGGTTGCGTTGATCAACAGGCTGGAAACTGACGGCAACAGGGCCGCGTTGTTGCCGATCGCCGCCGCAAGGCCGCTGGCGAGGCCGCTTGCCGTGGTGCTCGCGGTCGTCTCGTTCAGATAGCCGCCATAAATGTTGAACCCGGCAACGCTGCTGCCAGCCACCTGCTGGTAACTGGTGCCGGCATTCGTATAGACGACGAGCTGACTGCCGGTGGTAAGCGCGGTCCCCAGGAACAGCACGTAATTACCACTGGCGTCGGTGGTCACAGTATATGAGCCGGCGGTCCCGTTGATAATCTCAGCCACTGTAATCCCGGCGCCGGCAGCCGATCCGCCATAGGTCGTAAAAACCGTTCCGCTGACGACGCCCGGCTGCCACAGCAGGAATGGGTAGCTCTGGTGCGGTGCGATGCCCCAATAGGTCGGGCTGAAACCAGCGGGCAGCGCTGCCTGAAGCGTCGCCGTGTCCATGCCCTGGATGGTTACGGACTGATTGTTCGGGTTGGCGCCGATTCCCGGCAGCGCGCTGGTATCCGTGTTCCAATAGCCGTATGTGACGGAGACGCCGGACGCGGTGCTCGCGCCGTTCGCGCCGACCAGTGCGCCAAGCGTAGCGCCGGCGCCGCCTCCGGTGACGGCACCGATCGTGTAAACGCTGGTCAGGCTGCCCTCGTTGTCACCGACCAGGCCGCCGGCATAACAGTTGCAGTTCGCCGTGGCGGTTACGGCACCCGAGGAATACGCGTTGGTCACGCCTCCGCTATTTACGCCGACCAGACCGCCGACGCCGTTATAGGTGGTGCCGAAGCGATTGAAGATGCCGCCGCCGCTGACATTGCCGGTGGCGAAGACTTCGTGAACCGTCGTGCCGCTCTCGATCAGACCGATCAGCCCGCCGACGGCAGTAAATCCGTTCACCGCGCCGGTGGCGTCTGACTGCGAGACACTATTCCCGCTGCGCGCGTAGCCGACCAGGCCGCCGACGTACAGATATCCGTGGACGACGGAGCTCGAGGAGCTGTTGGTGATCGAAGCGCCGCTGCCGCCGTTGTTCCCAAACTGGCCCACCAGACCGCCGACCTCGAACACACCGGTCACCGTGCCGCTGGCGTAGCTGTTCGCGATCGTCGTGGAACCTTCATCGAAGCCCACGAGTCCGCCGATCGAACTGCCGTAATTCGTATTGGGAACGTTCGAATCGTAGGCGCCCGGACCGGTGACCGAGCCCGTCGCATGGGAACCGGTGATCGAGCCGCCATTGGTGCCGACCAGACCGCCCAGCACGTTCGCCCCGCTGACGTTTCCGGTGGCGTAGGAATTGCTGATCGTGCCGTTGTTCGTACCCACGAGGCCGCCGGAAGAAACGTCGGGGCCGCCAAGTGGGTTATAGGCGGTCGAACCGTTAATATTGCCGGTGGCGTAAGACGCACTGATCGTCGCGCCCGAGTCATTGAAGGCGACGAGGCCGCCGGCGCTCGTATTGGTCGCGACCGGAGTCACGGTGGCGGACGACCATGAATTGATGATCGTTGCCGCGCTCCCCGAGAACACCTGATTGGTCGCGACGAGGCCGCCGAGGCCGCCGGAGCTACCGGCGACGCTGCCCGTCGAGGAAGAGTTGCTGATCGTGCCGTAATTGACGCCGACCAATCCGCCAGCATTGCCGAAGTTGACATTGGCGCTCGACGATGAACTGTCGATGGTGCCGCCCAGGTAATTCCATCCGACCAGCCCGCCGCCCGTGCTGCCTGCGCCGCCGAGTGTGCCCGACGAGGAGGAACTGCTGATCGCACCGCTGTTGTAGCCGGCCAGCAGCCCCGCATAGGAGCCAGATGCCGTGACGCTACCCGACACGGTTACGTTGCTGATCGTGTCGCCGCTGTTGTAGCCGACCAACCCGCCCACATACGTACCGCCGCTGACGTTGAGCGACGTCAGAGTGACGTTCCCTATGGTGCCAAGTGCGACATTGCCGAAAAGACCGACGCTACTAGCAGAGGGCAAGTTGATAGTGAGACCGGAGATCGTGAAGCTCTTGCCGTCGAAGTTGCCGGTGAAATAGGCCGAACTGCCGATCGGCACGAAGCCGGCACCGCCGTTCCAGTTCGCCGTATTCGTCGTACCGCCGCTAGTGCCGTTGGCATCGATGTTATTGGCAAGCTGGAAGCTGCTGCTCAGGAAGCCGGCGGCGCCCTGGAGACCGTAAACGTCAGTGATCTGATAGGGCGAGCTCGATCCATTGCCGCCCAACACGCGCAGGAAACTACCGCCGGTGATGCGGAAGTCGTTGGCCTGGAACGACGGCAGCGACGCGGTGTTCTGTGACCAGTTGCCGCCCGCGAGGATGAAGGTGCCGACGCTGACCGAAGCAGTGTCCGTGATGTTGCGGCCGCTGGTGATGGTGAAAGTGCCGGTCACGCTAAGCGCGCCGCTGATAGCGATATCGCTGGTGGCCCCCGTTGCCGTGAGGGTCAGGTCGCCGTTGACCGTTGAGGCCGCCAGCGTCGTCGCCTTGTTGTTGGTCAGGCTGGCGTTGCCCGTCGTTCCGGCCGTGGACAGCGTCACCGCGCCGGTCAGCAGATTGGCTTGCGTGAGCCCAATGGTCGCATTGCTGGCCGAGGTGGTGAACGACGAGGTGCCGGTGACCGTCAGCACGCCGTTCTGCGTCAGGTTGCCGGTCGAGTCGACCACCGTCAGGTTGCCGTTGACCGTCGAGGCGGCGAGCTGCGTCGCCTTGTTGTTGGTCAGGCTGGCGTTGCCGGCCGTGCCGTTGGTGAACAGCGCCACCGCGCCGGTCAGCAGGTTGGCCTGGGTGAGCGTGATTGTGGCGTTCGCCGCCGAGGTCGTGAACGACGAGGTCCCAGTCACCGTCAGCACGCCGCTCTGCGTCAGGTTGCCGGTCGAGTCGATCACCGTCAGGTTGCCGTCGACCGTCGAGGCGGCGAGCTGCGTCGCCTTGTTGTTGGTCAGGCTGGCGTTGCCGGCCGTGCCGTTGGTGAACAGCGCCACCGCGCCGCTCAGCAGGTTGGCCTGGGTGAGCGTAATCGTGGCGTCCGCCGCCGAAGTCGTGAACGACGAGGCCCCGGTCACGGTAATGATCTGGCTTTGCGTGATGTTGCCGCCAGAGTTGACCAGCGTCAGAGTGCCCGCCGTCACACCGTTGATCGCGTTCACCGCGCCGATGCTGAGACTGGCGCTGTCGAGCAGATTGATCGTGCCGCTGGTCCCCACGCTGGCCGCAAGCGTACCGATGCTGTTCGACGGGTTGGTCAGCGCTTGCGTGTTGGTGCCGCTGCCCGACAGGGAAAGATTGCTGACGATCACGGGCTGCGACTGCGACACGCCCATGCCGGTGGCAAAGCTCAGATTGAGCGTGCCCGCGGTGATGCCATTGATGCCGGCGACGCTGCCGATCGAAACATTGCCGGTGGCGGCAATACTTGCCGTGCCGTTGGGGTCATTCACCGCCAGCGTGCCGATGAAGTTGTTGATGTTGTTGGGAGGCAGGGTGAACGTGTAGGTCGCGCCGGTGCCGATGAGAAGGACGTTGCCCTGGGAAGCGGAGATCGCCGCCGATTGGCCCACACTGCCGGAACTGGAAATGACCAGCGTACCGCCCGTACCGACCCCGATTGAAGTGTCGATCGTAAAAGTCGGGCCGGTCAAATTGAGAACCCGGCCGGTCAAGCCGGTCTGCTCGTGAAGTAAAGCCGTATTGATCGTGCCGTTGATCGCGCTTCTCTCTCCGCTGGCGAGGCTGGTAAAACTATTTCCCGCCGTGGTCTCGCTTTGATAGCCGCCATAGATGTGGAGGCCGGCGACCGAACCGGAGGCGTTTTGCTGATAGCTGATGCCGCTATTCGTATAGACGACGACCTGGGTTCCAGCCGGAATGCCGTTGCCGCCGAGGTAGAAAAGATAATTGCCGTTCGCATCCGTGACGGTGGACGTCAATACGACGCCATTGATGACGTCAGAGACCGAGACACCGGGGCCGGCCGAAGCTCCGCCATATGTGGTGAACACTTCGCCGGAGATCAGCCCGGGCTGCCATAGCAGCAACGGGTAGGTCTGATTGGGAACGATACCCCAGACGCTGGAGCTGAAGCCGGTCGGCAACGCGGCCTGAAGGTTCGCCGTGGTCAGCCCTTGGATGCTCTGGGTGTTGCCGGAATTATCCGAAAAAATGCCCGGCAATGCGCCCGCGCGCGTGCTGTCCCAATAGGCCGAGCTGATCGTCGCGCCGCCCTGGCCGTACAAATTATCAATTGTTCCGACCAAGGCGCCGGCAGCAAAGCCTGAAACTTGGTTCGCCGCATAGACGCTGCTGATGGTGCCGCCATATTCGCTGTTGCCGACCAGACCGCCGACAAACACGTACCCGGTGACGTTGCCGGTGGCGTAGGAGTTCGTGATGCTGCCGCCATACTGGCCGCCGACCAGACCGCCGACCGCATTGGCGCCCGATCCGGTGACGGTGCCGGTCGCGTAGGATTGCGAGAGCGCTGCGCTGTTAAAGCCGATCAGTCCGCCGATGTAATACGGATTGGTTGTGTTGGCGTTCCCCGTTTCGGTGACATTGCCGGTGGCATACGCTTGGGTCACGGCGCCGCCGGGAGTCAGACTGCCGTTGAGAAAGCCGTTGGCTCCGATCAATCCGCCGACAGAGCCGGCGGCCGCCGTGACGTTGCCGGTGGCGTAGACGTTGGTCACCGGGCCGTAGTTGCTGCCGATGAGGCCACCGATACTTCCGTAGCCCGAGACGTTACCCGTGGCGTAGGAATTAGTGACCGTGCCGCCGTTGTACCCTACCAGGCCCCCGAGCGAGCCGCTGTAAAAGCCACTGCTGCCATCGCCGCCGATGACGGTGGCAGTCGACCAGGAATTCGTGATCAGTCCGACGTCGTTTTCCCCAACCAGCCCGCCCGCGCTGCTCGCGTGTGCGGTGACCGTGCCCGTTGACGAGGAATTTAATATCGTCGACGGCGTCCCTGCGGTTCCCGCCAATATACCGACCGAGTAGTTACCCGTGATGTTCGCGTTGACGAGCGACACGTTCTGGACTGTCGCCTCCTCCATTCCAAACAGGCCCACATTGTTCGTGCTCGGCAGATTGATTGTCAGCCCTGATATCGTGAAGCCTTTGCCGTCGAACGTCGCGCCTTGGAAGATTGTGCCGCCGCCCTGCCAAGTGCCCCCACCGATGGGAATGAAGCCAGCGCCGCCGTTCCAATTGACGGTGCTGCTGGCGTCGATATTGGCCGCGAGATTGAAATTGTTAAAAGCCCACAGAGATGTCACCCCCTGCAAGCCGTAGACGTCGACCAGCGTGTAGGGACTGCCAGCGCTGCCGGCGCCGCCGGTCGCGCGCAGGAACGTGCCGCCTTGCAGCTCGAAGTCATGCGCCGTGAACGCGTAGGTAGACGTAATATTTGGGCTGACCTGGGACCAATTTCCGAATTTCAGGATGAAGGTGCCGACGTTGACGGCCGCGGTCGCCGAAATGCCGTTGGCGATATTCAAGGTTAGGGTGCCGCTCAGATTGATGGCGCTGTTGATAGACAGCGAGCCGGCGGCGAGCGACAGGTTCGCCACGTTTGACACCGGCGCCCCGATGGTCATCGAGCCGGTGTCACTTGAATTGCCGAAGACCAGCGTCGCTGCAGTGATATTGGCGAGAGCCGCGCTGGTCAGGTTAAGCGCGCCCGCGCCGTTGATGCTCATCGTTGTGCTGGGCGTCAACGGCTGAATCGTCGCTGTGCCGGTGCTGCTGTTTGCGTGGAATGTCAGACTACCCGCGCTCAGCACGTCGGCCGTCATCGTGATCGAGCCGTTGACCGCCTGAAGCAATTGGGCGCCGGTGGTGCCGGCCGTGCCGGTGCCTTGCTTGGTGCCGCCCGTCGACGTGACCGCGCTGGCCCAGATGTTTGTTCCGGCCGTGAGCGTAACCTGGCCGCCATTGCCGCCGGAGCCGTTGGTAGTGAGGCCATTGCCACCGGTCGTCGAAATGGCGCCAAGCGCAGTCGTCGCGCTGCCGATCGCACCGTTATTCGCCGTGATCAGAATCGTGCCGCCGGCGCCGCCGTTGATATTGGTCCCACTCGACGGGCTCGCGCCATTTGCGCTGATCGTGATAGTGCCGGTGCTCGCCGAGAGGATATTGCCCTGCGAATTCGTGACCGTAATGGCGCCGGCGGCGCTTGTGCTAGCGCCGGCGAACCCCGAGCTGTTCAGGGCCGCCAGCGTAATATCGCCAATGTTCGCGCTGAGAGAGGTTGCGCCGGTGCTGTCCGCGGCCAGCGTGCCTGTGGAGATGTTGATCGCGCCTGCCGCGACGGCCGTCGTCGCCGCCGTCGAAATCGTCGTGTTGGCCGCCATCGTGAACGCGGCCTGCCCCGGATCGCGATTGGCCGCGGTCGCGCCGGCGTCGTCAATCGTCGCTGTAAATCCACCCTTCGAGGTGACGTTGGCGTTGACCAGAATGCTGCGACCTGCATTCAACGTCAGCAACACCGAATTCGCCATCGTGACGGCGGAGTTGATTGTGATGTCGGTGCTGGCTTGCAGCGTTACGTTTGAGGCCGCGCCCTGAATCGCGGAAGGAGCAAGCGTGTCGGTACCGGTCGGGTTGGTGCCATACGGGTCGGAGGTGATGGCGGTGCCAGAGCCGCCCGTTTGAATGACGATGTTCTTGGGATCGAGCAGCCAACTGCCGGTCGCGCCGCTCGACGCGAGCGTGTTCACATAAGCTTGATCAAGAACGGACAGGCTCAGTTTGCCTGAGGTCTCGACGAAGCCGCCGTTGCCGCCTTGCTCGCCGCCCAGAGCAAGGATGGTGCCGGCGAAGCTGGTGGCTTGATCCGACCAAACGACCGCCGTGCCGCCGTCGCCCGTGGTCTTGGCCGAGACATTGATCGTCGTGCCGGCGTCGATGGTGACGGTCTGCGCCGAGGTGATCGCCGGCAGATCGCCGAAGCGACCTATATAAGATGCATAGAGCGGATCGTTCGGATCGCCGTTGCCGCCCTGGAACGTGCCGCCGATCCGCACCAGTCCGCCGCCGGTGGTGCCGGAAGCGTCAATCAGAGCGCCGAGGATTTTGATATTGGCGCCGGCGAGATCGATGCGGCCGCCCTGCCCGTCGCTGCCCGTGGCGGCGACCGTTCCCGACACCGCAAGATCACCGCCGCTGGCTACCGTGATGTTGCCGCCGTTCTTGCCGTTGGCCGCGAGCGTGCCGGTGACGCTGACGGATCCGCCAGCACCGCCGCCGATCACGATGCGGCCGTTTTGAGAACCGACGCTATTGGCCTGGATCGAGCCCGGCACATTGACGGCGGCACGCAGGATGTTGCTCGCCGTCGCGGCGCTCAGGAAAACCTGGCCGCCGTCGGCCTGGATCTGTCCAGAGTTGGTGACGAGCGCGCCGGACGAGTTGACGAGTTTGCCGAGCTCGCTCGACGGCACCGCGACCGAGAGGAAATCGTCGCCGGAGAAATCAAGCGTGATCGCCTCGCCGGCACCAAGCCCGACTTTGCCGAGCTTGGCCGAGATGGTGCCGCTGTTCGATACCTGCCCGCCGAGCAGCGTTGCGAAGCCGCCGTCGGAGACCTTGATGGTTCCGCGATTTCTGACGACGGCCGAACTGCCGTTGCCGATGAACCTGTAGTTGCCGGCCATGAAGTCGGCGTCGCTGATGCTGAGGCTCGACGCCGCGAATGAGCCGGTATTGATGATGCCGCTCTTGGTGATGGTGATGCCGTTCGGATTGACCAGCAGCACCGTTCCGGGCGCGTTGATGGTGCCGGCGATCCAGGATGGCGTCGAGCCGAGCACACGGTTGAGCGTCGCCGACGCCGCGCTCGGCTGATTGAAATTGACGGTGCCGCCAAGGCCGATGGAAAACGAGTTCCAATTGATAATGGCTAGATTGGTGGTCTGATTGATATCGAGCGTGCTGGCGTTCGTCGCGACGATCGTGGCACTGCCGCCAACAACCGAGCCACCGGTCGGCAATTGCGGGCTGAGTGTGAGCGCAGCCGCGGTCGAGGAACTGCTGGCCAACGTCAGCCAGCCGTTGGCAGTGGTTGGGCCGTTGAGCGCCGCGGCGCCGGTCACTTCTATCTTGCCGCCGTTGCGCCCGCTGTCGCCGTTCGCCGGGAGCCTGCCCGCGACATTGACGCGTCCTCCGGCACCGCCGATCACGATGCGGCCGTTGTACGATCCAACGCTGTTGGCGCGGACCGCGCCCGGCACGTTGACGGCATCGCGCAGGATGTTGCTCGCGGTCACCGCATTCAGGAAAACTTGGCCGCCTTCGGCACGGGTCTTTCCAGAGTTGGTGACGGGTGCGCCGGAAGAGTCGACGAGATGGCCGAGCTGGCTCGACGGCACCGCGACCGATACGAAGCCGTCGCCAGCGAAATCGAGCGTGGTCAACTCGCCCTTACCGAACCCAATTTTTCCAAGCGTGGCCGAGATGACGCCGGGGTTCGACGCCTGTCCGCCGAGCAACGCCCTGAAGCCGCCATCGGATACGTTGACGTGCCCGCCAGTTCTGACGGGTGCCGGGACGCCATTGCCGGTGACCTTGTGTTTGCCCTCGAAGAAGCGCCCGAGCTTCGAAGCAGCCGACGAGACGGCGTTGATCACGCCACTCTTGGCGATACCGCCCCGTCCCCCCGAGAACGACTGCCCGTTGATACCGGCCCGATTGGTGGCGTGATTGATATTGAACGCGTCAGCGTTCCGGGCGGCAGCCATCGCGCCGCCGGCCCCAATCGCTCCGCCGGGCGGCAGCGGCTGTGCGGCAACCGGTCCGACGGCGATCAGGATCGAGAGACCGGAGACCGAGGCGATGCGTAACGCAGAATCGAGGCGCGACAGCAACCGCCCCCTCGATCGGCGGATCGAAACCAGCCCCTTACCCCGCTTACTACGCATTCCCTGTCTCGGTTTCCGGCGACCGTTGATCGGCGCTCGGCAACTTTTGTTATTTCAATTTCAGAACTTGCCCTTGTCGATTTTCGCGACGTCCGGATTTTCCCGGTCGGCGATGTAATTGATGATCAGCTTCGGTGGCCCCTTCGGCTCGGGCGAAGTGGTCTGATTGCCCTCGCGCTGCACCTGATATTTGACGCCGTCGACGATCAGACGGACCGCACCCTTCTTCTCGTCCTCGCCGGAGAACAACACCACCGTGTTGTCGCCGACCGGAATTCCGGCGCGCGTGGTGTCCTTGCGCCACGCGAAGCCGGCGAAGTAGCGCTCCAGACGCGTGCCCGCGGTAATCATCGCATTCGGATCGGTTGCGTCTTTGGGTTTCTCGTCGCCCCAAATCACGTTGACCTGGATGAGTCTTTTGCTGCTGTAGCCGAAGATGTAGGCGACCTGCGCCGGCCCGGGCGCCGGATCGAGCGAAGCAAGGCGCACGGTCAGAACATTCGTTCCTTCGACCGGATTGGCGGCGCTCGTGATGTCGGCCGGCTTGGCGCCGAGAGTTTTGACCACCAGCGCGCGCACCTCCTGCTCGCTCATGCCGAAACGGGCATCGCGGAAGCCAGTCACTTCATATTTTGGAATGTCCTGCGCCGAAGCCGGAGCGGCCAGTCGACCGAGCGCCAGGAGGCAAACAATGAATATTTGCAGCACCGCCGCGGCAATGCGGGGGCGCTGCGCGCGCCTCGGAGAGTCGTTTTGGTCAGAATTTCGCATTGCCCGCGCTTTCACCTCAAATTGTTTTGGTCGAAGAGGCACGGTTTTTACCAGATGTTAAGTCTCCTACCTATGCTAAAAATCACAGCAGCGAATATGACAGTGGCGAGGGAACTTTTTACTTCACTGATTCACTTGCGGAATTTTTGGTTCCATTAGGCATGTCCAAAAAAGCTGGTCCGTTCAGGACAAACTCGCACCTTATTCTGCAGGCTGAGACCGATCAGTCGTCGCAAAGTACGCAACCGGACTCTCCTTTTGTGCAAGCCAAAGCGATTCCGCCACCAGATAGTCCGCGGACTGGGGCGCTCTGCGCACCTGCACGCGTCTGCACCCATCTGCACACGTCTGCACGACCGATCCGGTGCCCGGTCCTCTAAGATCAGGTGCGTGCTCGAAACAGGATAAGCCTAGCGTTCGGCCCAGGCTCAATCGCACCGAGGCTCGCTGTCAGATCAGAAGCGCCAATAAGCGAACGCTCATGTGCCGGCAGGTCGCCGGTAGAGAGAGAATGTCGCCGGCAGAGAATATTGTCGCGCCGGACCGTCTCGACAGCAAAAGCCGACCGTCAGGACCCAAATCGCCCCTGAAAGTCACCCTGCGCAACTGTCACCCGAAAGTCACCCTCCGCAGCTGATCAAAGTCTTATGCACCGCGGATTACGGCTTCAATCCACCAAAACAGCCTTAGAAATGATAGCGTTGGGCCGACGGCGATAGCCGATAAGAGCTGCCTGCGTTACGGGTGGACGGAACGTCTGTGAGTCGATGGAACTACATAAAGTTCGGCGTTTCATTCGCCGTGTGGCTGCTCGCCACGGCGGTCGCCTGGGCGCAGGCTCAGAATGTGCCCTCGCCCAGCCAGGTGGCGCCACCTGTGATCGCACCGCCAGTGGGTGGCGGGCGGATTGCGCTGCCCCAGGTGCCGGCCGGCGCGGCGGTTCCGGCGCAGGCCAAGAAGCTCAGCTTCAAGCTGCTCGGGTTCGACGTCCAGGGTGAGTTCGAAGAACTCGCGGCCGCCCGAAAGGATCTCGCTGCGCCGCTGATTGGCAAACGCATCACCGTCGCAGACGTCTTCGATTTTGCCGACAAGCTTCAGCAGGCCTACGTCCGCGCCGGCTATCCGCTGGCGCGCGTCGTCATCCTGCCGCAGGAATTCGAAAAGAGCACGCGGATCAAAATCCGCGTCATCGACGGGTTCGTCGAGCGGATGGATCTTGAGGCGATCCCGCCGCCGGTGCGCTCGCGTGTCACCGCGGTTCTCACCCCGCTCGTCCGCAAGACCCATTTGAAGCAGTCCGAACTGGAGCGGCAGCTCCTGATCGCCGGCGAGGCGCCGGGTCTTGTCCTCAACGCGACGTTCGCGGGCGGCAAGGAGGTCGGCGGATCCGTGCTGGTGCTCACCGGGCGCTACCGTTCGGTGAGCAGCAGCATCTACACCGACAACTCCTTGCCCAAAGTCTTCGGCACCGGACAGATCGTCGGCACGGCGAGCCTTAACAGCCTGCTGGGCTTTGGCGAGCAATTGACGGTTTCGGCCGCAGGGTTGCCCGACCGAGATTTTGACACACGAACGCCGACTCGCCGCTATTTGAGCGCGACCGGTTTAGTCCCGATCGGTATCGACGGCTGGAAACTCGAGCTCGGCGCCACCAATGGCCTGACGACGCCGCGGGTCCCTGCGGACGCGGCTTCACAAGGCCTTCTCTCGCAAGGGCATGTGAGAGTTGCGTACGACATCATCAAACTGCGCGATGCCGAGTTGACGCTCAATGGCCGCTTCGACGCGACCAACGAACAGACCAACACTCTGCTATTCACTCCTCCCCTGCCGCTGAGCATCGATCGCCTGCGGGTTTTGCGAGCCGGTTTTGAAGGCGTGTGGCGCGGGCATTCGACCGGGACCACGCTCGCTTATGCCAGCAACTTTTCCCAAGGCCTGAGCGGGCTCGGCGCCCGGACGGCGGCGGATGTTGGCGTTTTGGATACACCGCTGTCACGGCAGGGGGCCGATGCCGTGTTCAAGAAGTGGGATGGCCGGTTCGAGATCAATCAAAGTTTGATCGAAGATTTCTTCGCGTCGTTTGCCGCGTCCGGGCAGACGTCGTTCAATCACGCCCTGCTGCGATCGGAACAATACGACCTGAGCGGCGCCAAGGCGCTGTCCGGGTTCACGGCCGGCGCGCTTCCCGGCGATACGTCCTGGGTCATGCGCGGCGAGGTGGGCCGTCCGTTTGCGGTCGGGACCGGGGCGGTCACCGTGACGCCTTACGGATTTGGCGCGTGGGGCGAACGTATCTTTGTGCATCCCACGGTGCTGGAGATCGCCAGTGTTCATGCCACCAACTATGGCGCCGGCATGCGCTTCAATGTCCCGGCGTGGAACGACATGGTCCCCGACGGCTACGGCTTCATCGAATGGAGCCACCGCCGCGCCACCGACACGACGTTGGACGGCGACCGCATCTTTGCGGGCATGCTGTTGCGCTACTGAAGCTCAACCATTGGCGGCGTCGGCACCGCGCCCCGATTCCAAACGGTAAAGCTTTAGTGGTGACGGAAAGGAATCTTTCATCTTACCGTTTGGGTTGCTCAGGCGCATCCAACCCGCGCAGACGCTCTCGCAAGACGCTCCGCGATCGCGGTTTGATTGATGGTTCAAATTTTACCCAAACGCTTTTGCTCCAAGACACCATGGTTCGCTAAAGCCTGCACAAACGGCCGCGTATTAAGCGGATTCGAGCAGCTTGAGCTTAATCAAAGCCCCGCAGGACGGGGACAAAGACCGGTCGCTTAAGACCGCTGAACGCCCCGCTGCAGGGGCGTTAGATGTCGAGCTTGCATTGCGCGCGACGCGCAGCACCGCTGTTCGCAATCGGACTATGTCTTGGATTGCTGGCCAGTGTCGGCACTGCGGAGGCGTCGGAGCTTGACGCGCTGCCACCTCAGACCGAACCATTCAAAATTGCCTCTGCGGCTCCATTCGAGGAGTTCCGGGATGCGCCTGATTACAATTTCGCACAGCCGTTCGGACGGGAGACTTCGGCGCTTGTGAAGGGCGGCTTGCAGAGCAAGTGGAGCGCTGTGAAAAAGAAGATGCATCGGGAGAGCAGAATTCTCACGCGATGCCGCGCCGATGCCGATGCCTGTCCGCCGGAAGCAAAGAGGTTTCTCGCCATCGTGGATAAGGCGCTGACACGGGAAGGCTGGGCCCGCATCGGCGAAATTAACCGCGCGATCAATCTCAACATCAGACCGATCGACGATAAGACTCAATATGGCGTGCTCGACCGTTGGGCGACGCCGCTGATGACATTTTCCTCCAACGCCGGCGATTGCGAGGATTACGCGATTGCCAAATATGCCGCACTGCACGAAGCGGGAATCGACGATGACGATCTTCGTCTCGTGATCGTCCATGACCGCACGGCGAACGACGATCACGCGGTGGCCGCGATCCGTTACGATGGGCGCTGGCTGATTCTCGACAACCGTACGCTCGACATCCGCCAAGACGTCGATATCGCAGCGTTCGATCCGATGTTTGTGATCGACAAGACCGGCGTCAAGCGACTGACGGCGTCGGCGTCAAAGCCGCAGGATACCAAAACAAACGTAAGCCCTGCGGCAATGGGTTCGCAGTTTTCGTCCGGCTGGCCGAGCGAACCACTGCTTCTTTGACCTTTAAGACGCGCAACGGGCTCGTCTCAATAATGGCCTCGATTGAGTCACAACCAGGCGCGCCACGCCAAACCGAATGACCCGGGACTAGTCATGCTGCAGGTTGTTGTCGCGAATGACCTGCGCCCATTTAACGACTTGTTCGGTGAAGAATTTCCGGAACTCCGACGGACCGTCAAGCCGAAGGTCGAGCAGCAGACTGTTTGTCAGCTTGGTCCGGATCTCCGGCTCGCCAATGATGGCGGTCAACTCTGCCACGAAGCGTTCCACAATGCGGGCAGGCGTATTTGAGGGCGCATAGAACCCCCAGAACGACGGAGCGCTGAAACCGGAAAATCCGCTCTCGCTTACAGTCGGAACATTGGCGAGAGCCGGCAGGCGCTCCAGTCCGGTTTGTGCGATGGCACGCAATTGTCCCTCCTGGAGATAGGGCGCGAGAAGACTTGCGCTGCCTGAAACGAGAGGAACGTGTCCTCCGATCACATCGTTCAAGGCTTGCGGCGCACCGCGATAGGTGATCGGCGACAGCTTGGCTTGCGCAAGCTTGCTCAACAAGACCATCGAAATATGCGCGAGCGTGTCGGTGAGCACCGCAAGATTGACACCTTGCGGCTGGCGCGCGGCTGTCAGCACATCGTTCAAGGTCTTGTACGGCGTATTTGGATTGGCTGCGAGAACATTGGGCGATGTACCGAGCAGCAAGATCGGATCCAGGTCTCGTTCGGTGTCATAGGGGATGCTTGCCAAGAGCGAATGATTCAGAGCCTGGGGATCGGCGTTGATCAGCCACTTGGTGCCGTCTCTCGCGGCCTTCGCGACATAAGCAGCGCCGAGCGAGGTGGCGCCACCACTGCGATTTTCCACAATCACCGTGGTCCCAAGCCGCTGCTGCAAGCCGGGCTGAACCAGACGGGCGATGATGTCCAGTGACCCTCCGGCGGGTGCGGGAGCTACCAATGTTATGATGCCAGAGGGCCAATTCGTTTGGGCATGAACAACGGCAGGTGCGGCAAGCGTTCCAAGCAACACCGAGCGTCTTGTCAATCTCGGCATCAATCCACTCTGAATCCTTATTGTTGCCGCAGCTCAACGATCGTCGGCAACGGCCGATCGGGCGGGAGACCGGCCAATGTTGACGCCGGGCCATGATAGAATGCGCTGCATTGGGCAAAAACAACAGGCAATCATGCAGGGGTTGATCGATTTTCATCATCACGCGCGGCCGTCGGCATTTTTCGACGCTCTGGTGGACTCAGGCAGAGCTACCATGGGAGGGCGGCCGTTTCCTCCAGCGTGGACGATGACCAGAGCCCTCGATGCGATGGACAGAGCCGCAATCGCAACAGCCGTGGTTTCCGCACCTGATGCCGACTTGTTGTATCGGGATCGGAGCGTCGCATTGCGGCAGTCGCGTCTTCTGAACGAGTTGTTTGCGGAGACGATCCAATCTCGCCCCCAGCGGTTTGGCGCTTTTGCTTCACTTCCGATGCCGCATCTCGATGATTCTCTCAAGGAGGCCGCGTTTGCGTTGGACGAATTGGAACTTGACGGTGTGATGCTGTCGACAAGTTACGATGGCCAATATTTGGGTAGCGCAGGCTTTGATGTGATGCTCAAAGAATTGGACCAGCGCGCAGCTGTTGTGTTCGTGCACCCGGTCACGCCGCTCGGATTGAAGCTTCTGGCTCTGGATTTTCCGGCATCCTTGTTGGAGTACGCGTTCGATACAACACGCTGCATTACCAACCTGCTGCGCCATCGCGTGCCGGCTCGCTTCCCGAATATTCGATTTATTTTTGCCCACGCGGGCGGTGCGGTGCCGTATCTGCTCAACAGAATATCGCTGATGGAGCACTTTCTTACGCCAGGGCACCGATTGGCGGTGGAGCCCGACCGCAAGGTCATTCAATGCGGTCTGCAGTCATTTTATTATGATACGGCCCTGTCAGCGACCGACCCAGTCTTCTCGCTGCTGAGGCAGGTTGTCGGCGTGGATCGTCTGGTGTTCGGTTCGGACTACCCCCAGGTTCCCGACAGTTTTGTAGAGGCCACGGCGGACGCCCTGCGCGACTCGAAAGAATTGACGGAGGCCGAACGCTACGCTGCAGCGCGCACAAGCGGCTTGGCGCTGCTGCCGCGCTTGCGAGAAGCTGATCGTGGCCTCGTCCAGCCATAGCTAAACGTCGAGCAGAACCCTGCGATCAGGTCACATCGAAATCGACCGGTACCGCACTTCTATCGTTGGCAGCCGCTTAAACTGCGTCTTTTGCTGCTTTCACCGGCCGAGCCCTGACGATTTTTCGAGCCGGCTTGGCCTTGAACACTGTCGGTTCCTTGGTGAAGGGATTAATGCCTTGCCGCTCTTTGGTGGCGGGCTTTTTGATGACGACGAACTTTGCAAAGCCAGGAACCAAAAAGGCGCCGGTCTTCTTGAGTTCACTGTAACCGACCGTTGCAAGCGTCTCGATGACGCCTTTAACGTCCTTCTTTGTCAGATCCGGATGCTTGTCGGTGATTTTCTGAATCAACTCGGACTTCGACATCAGCTTTGACATGTTGTTCTCCCTCTGCGACCCCTAATATTCGAGCTTCCGGCTCGAAAATCCAGGACCGCACGCAATCTGCACAGCTTTGTTTCACCGAAAATCGCCCGGGAGGCCGACAACCGGCTCATGGCGACTGACGGGCAGAGTGTATCGAAGGCTCCAAATATTCACGCCGGCGCGGGAGCCATCCGGAAAACCCCAGGATAGAGTGGAGATCGGCACGATGGGACCAACACGAGAGGCGGCCTGATGAGGAAAGCCCTGCTTGCGGCGGTGCTGTGCGCCGGATGGATTCTGCATGGTATTGGGCCCGCGCATGCGCAATCCCAAACCTTCCCCAACAGCCCTTTGTTTCCCAACAGACCTATCAAGCTGGTCGTGCCCTTCCCGCCCGGCGGCTCGGTGGACGTGCTGGCGCGCATCATCTCGGAACGGCTCGGCGCCGTGCTCGGCCAGAGCATCGTGGTCGAGAATCACGGTGGCGGCGCCGGTGGCAGCAACGGCGCCAAGGCGGTCGCCGCCGCCGACCCCGACGGCTATACCATCCTCATCACCCCCGGTGGCGCGTTGACCACCGGCCCGGCGGTGTACAAGAACATTGGCTACGATCCGGCCAAGGCGTTTGCGCCGGTCGGCTTGCTGCTTGAGACACCACAGATCATTTCCGTGCAGGCCAGCCTGCCCGTGAAGTCGCTGGCCGAGGTCGTAGCCTACGCCAAGGCCAATCCGGGCAAGATCAGTTGGGGAACACAAGGCTTCGGCACTTCACCGCACCTCCTCCTGGAACTGTTCAAGCTCGAGACCGGGATCAACATCTTGCACGTGCCCTATCGCGGCACAGCGCCCATGCTCGCCGCGGCCGTGGCCGGAGAAGTCCAGATGGTTGCCGATCCGATGACCAGCAGCTTGCCGCATATCCAATCCGGAAAGTTGCGCCCCCTGGCGATCGCCGGCAGCGAACGCAGTTCGAAATTGCCCGACGTACCGACCACACGGGAAGCCGGCTATCCCAAGCTGAATGCGCCGTTCTGGCTCGGCGTGGTGGCGCCAGCCGGAACGCCGATCGCCATCATCGACAAGCTCAACGGTTCGCTACGCGAAAGCCTTGCTCCCCCGGAGACACGCGCGCGCCTTGCAACGCTCAGCGCTGAAATCAAGATCGGCACCCCGCAGGATTTCGCCACAATGCTCGCTCAGGAACTTGCGCTGTGGAGCAGTGTCGTGAAGGCCGCCAACATTACGGTGGAATAATAGTTCGAGGGATGACGACGCCGAACGCAGCTTGTATTTCACACCGCGGCCTGCCCTCAAAAGCCGCGCATATCTCTCATCAAGATCAACCTTGCGGACATCATGGACCTAAATCTCCACGGCCGGACCGCTCTGATCACCGGCGCCTCTAAAGGAATCGGGCGCGCCATCGCCGCAGTGCTGGCCCGGGAAGGCTGTAACCTTGTTCTCGTGTCACGCACGGCGGCTGACCTGGAGGCAACGCGAAACGAAATCGCCGCGAGCCACAATGTTGCCGTCGTCACGCACGCGCTCGATCTTTCCGCAAGCGCAGCGATCAATGAGCTCGCGACAGCGCATCCCGACATCGATATTCTGGTGAACAACGCCGGCGCCATTCCGGGCGGCCGCATCTCCGACGTCGACGACACCCGCTGGCGTCAGGCCTGGGATCTCAAGGTGTTCGGCTACATCAACATGACCCGCGCGTTTTATGAGTCGATGAAAAACAATAAAGGCGGAGTCATCATCAACATATTGGGCGTGGCAGGAGAGCGGCTGGAGTCCACTTATATTGCGGGCTCAACAGGCAACGCCGGTTTGATCGCTTTCACCAAGTCAATGGGTGCAGCCTCTCCGGCCGACAATATTCGTATCGTCGGCGTAAATCCGGGACCGGTCGAAACCGAGCGGCTTGAAACTCTCATGCGTAAGCGCGCGCAGGATCAGTTTGGCGACGCTGAAAAATGGCGCGACTTTCACAAGCCGCTGCCATTCGGCCGGCCGGGCAAGCCGGTCGAGATTGCCGATATGGTCGCGTTCCTCGCCTCCGACCTCGCCAGCTATGTGAGCGGCACCGTGATAACGATCGACGGCGGCTTAGCCAGCAGGGGCCTCAATGGCTGAGCGTTGACGGCGAGCGCTGGGCTGCGTGAGTCGAGCAGGCGATTGATCAGGACCCGGTAAAGTTGGGCTTTCTTTTCTCCATGAAGGCCCGACGGCCTTCCTGAGTATCCGAGCTGCTCCGGCAACGCTCGATGGACGCCTTCATGCGAGCGTGGTCCGGTTCGCCGGAAGCTTTCACAAACTCTTCGATGATCGTTTTGGAATTGGCGATGGAAAGCGGCGCATTCTCCGAGAGGGTCTTTAATATCTCGTCGGTGAAGCCTTCCAGCTCCGTGTCTGGCATGGCGCGATGGACCAGTCCCATCGTGACGGCCTCCTCGGCATTATACCGCCGCCCCAACATCATGATTTCACGCGCGCGGGCTTGCCCGACCGTCTCAAGCAACCGCTTGTGCCCTTCGATGTTGTAGCCAACGCCAAGCTTCGCGGCCGGAATAGCGAACTGGGCTGACGTGCCGCAGTAGCGCAGATCGCAGGCCAATGCGAGCTCCAGCCCGCCGCCAAAGCAGAAGCCATGAATCATTGCTATCGACGGCTTCGATGATCCCTGGATCGCATCCAAAACCTGATCCAGAAAACTGTCGTATTTTCCCGAGGGGCGTTCGGCTCGGATTTTCTCGAAATCCGAAATGTCGGCTCCGGCGGTGAACGCTTTGGTGCCAGACCCGCGAAGTACGACACAGCGTACGTCGGAGTCGGCCTCGAATCGTGCCAGGGCCTCGGGAATTCCGCGCCACATCACTGCATTGAGCGCGTTTCGTTTCTCCGGATTGTCAAAAACAAGCCAGCCGGCGGCTCCGCGTTTCTCGACCAGCAGTCGCCCTTCGCTCATCGTGCACACCTATAATCACCGATCATGCATGGCATCCTATGAAATGGCATCCTACGAAAGAGAGTATTCAGAGCTCAATAAACAGGATCGCGTACCTTGAGGCCTGCGTCGATAGAGGCGTCAATCGTCCCAAGGCATGGCTGCTCGTATTGCGGGGTGATTGCCGTCCAATGCATGAATTGCGTACCGTCTGCTGCCGAATGTTGCATTGCAAACCGAGTGCTCTTCATGAGCCAAGTTTCGCCGTCGACCGCCCTCGATGATGTCACCGTGCTTGATCTTACTCGCGTACGCGCGGGCCCCACATGCGTTCGACAGTTCGCCGACTGGGGCGCCAAGGTCATCAAGGTCGAGATGCCCG
>Ga0206945_1058_pt1 | contig 26242 bp, 14 predicted proteins | sample Alteio_BWOrgHeat_5_FD_152982 | JGI IMG/M metagenome (GOLD analysis project Ga0206945, IMG submission 152982) | Enriched cells from forest soil in Barre Woods Harvard Forest LTER site, Petersham, Massachusetts, United States -... | ecosystem: Environmental > Terrestrial > Soil > Temperate forest > O... | reverse complement strand
CGGGCCAATCCATGAGATCATCGACCTCGCGCAGAAGAAGAAAATTGTTTTCCATTGGGTGGAGCGCCGGAAGTTGGACCAAATGGTGGAAACGGGCGCCGTCCATCAAGGCGTGGCCGCGCTCGTCACGCCGGCCCAATTCGCAGACTTGGCCGGGCTCCTCGACAGCGCGAGATCCCATGCCGGTTCGGGCCCTTGCCTGCTTTTTCTCGACGGAATCCTCGATCCGCACAACCTGGGTTCGATTTTGCGGACCGCCGTTTTCTTCGGCGTTCCCGGCGTGGTGATCCCCAAATGGCGGGCCGCGACGCTGACGGGGACCGTGGTGCGCTCGTCGGCGGGCGCGGCGCGGCTCATCCCGATCGCGCAAGTGGCCAACTTGGGAAGCGCCATGGAAGCGGCCCGCAAGGCCGGAATTTGGCTGGTCGGCGCGGACATGGCGGGCGACGACGTTAAACGCGTTGATTTTCCAAAGCCTTTCGCGATGGTGCTGGGAGGAGAGGGCGAAGGTCTCCATGATTTGGTCAAGAAAAAATGCGACTTGCTGGTGAGCCTTCGAGGCCATTCGGACCGCAAGGGAATCGACTCTCTGAACGTCGGCGCGGCGACCGCCGCTTTGCTGCATTCCACGTCGTAAATTCATACAAAAATTTACATTTCGGTTACAATTTCTTAACCGAAACTTAGGGCGGCTTCTCTAGAATAGCGGGTGAAATGAATGCCCGTCTGCAGAAAGCAATCGCCTTGTTTCTCGCGCCGATTTACTTCCTGACCCAGGTCGCCTTGGGCTCGGTCGCCGAGGCCAACATTTGGGCCGATCGCCTCCACGCCAACCCCCTCCCGTCTCTCCGGCAATTTTCAAGCCGGGGCCCAGGTTCTATAAATATAAAGGGGAATCTCCCGGTCCAATTCGGCACCGTTCGTAAAATTATTTCTCCCGCCGGCCCTTCCAAGGGCGTCGTGTTCCACATTCAAGATATTCACCGGAATCAGGAGGCGCAGCGAAATATCGGCAAGGCCCTCCAGCAATTGATCGACGCCGGCCAAGTGAACTTGGTCGCGCTCGAGGGGGCCTTTGGTCCGATTGATTTGTCGCTCTTTAGATCGTTTCCCAATCATGACATCATCTGCCAAGTCGCAGACGGGCTGCTGGAGGAAAATAAAATCTCGGGGCCCGTTCACACCGCCTTCACCAGTGTCAAACCCATCCCCGCTTTGATCGGCATCGACGACGAGCCCCATTACCGCGCCAATGTCGAGGCCTACCAATTATCGGCGCCCCAAATCGTTCAGAGCAAGCGCCGCATCGAAGAGAAACGCCGCGCCATTGTTCATGCCAAGGAAAAAAAATTGGATTCCGCTCTGCTCGCCTTCGATGCGGGCGTGCAGTCCTACCGCTCCGGAAAATCCCCCTTGGGCGAATATGCCCGTTCGTTGAGCGCTCGTGTCTCCCGCCTTCCCCGCCATTGCGGGCTCTTCTTGGAAGCGTTGGACCTGGAATCGAAAATGGAAATTTCCCGCGTGGAAGCGGACCGGTCCCGCTTGTTGAGCGCGCTGCTTCGGAAAATGACGTCCGCGCAGAGCGCGGACCTGATGAACCAAACCGCCGCCTACCGCATGGGCCGGATGGGAGATGGGGACTTCTACCGGGTCCTCGCCGGCCTGTGTGAATCGAATGGAATTTCTCTGAAGCAATACCCCGCCATGCAATCCTATCTTCGCTATGTTTTCCTGTCGGAACAGATCGATGCCGATAAATTATTTACGGAGTTGAGGTTGCTCGAAGCGTCCGCTTACGACTCGCTTGCCCGCACGCCCCAAGAGAAGGAATGGGTCCGGTCTTCGCGCCAGATTTTCCTGGAAGGAAAGCTCGTCGATTTCTCTCTGACGAAAGAAGAATGGGAAGAATACGTGTTAAGTACGAATGACGAATTACGAAGTACGAATTTAAAATCGTTTGAAGAATTTTATCGCGAAGCGGAAATCCGTGACGACAAGATGGCCGACAATTTAATTCGTCATTCGTCATTCGTACTTCGTACTTCAATGGCCGTTCTAGTGACGGGTGGTTTTCACTCCACCGGCATCGATCGCCGTCTCGTTGACGCGGGCTACACCGTCATCAACTTCGTCCCGAAAGTCACGAAAGTCGACACCGAGAACGGTTCGGCCTACCTGAGCGTGTTCACCCAGGAGAAAACCCCGCTCGAGAAATTGTTCCAAGGAGACAAACTGTTCCTTGCCCAAGAAGCGCTCCCGCCGATGGTCGAACGGAAAGCGGCGAATGATTTCATCCTTCTTTCCATCGCGACGACCTATTTCTCCATCGCGCGAAAATTGTTCAGCGGCCTGGTTCTGCCGGGGGGGCGCGGATTGATCTGGGGTTTTGGCTTCATGAAGATGAGGGTTGAGTTTCTCGTTTCGCTATCCCGAATTTCTTCAATTTGGACAAGATTAAGCGGCGGGCTCCTTTCTGAGGAATCCACCGTTTCTTTTGCCGTTGGAAGTCCCGCCGGCGCGCCGCGCTGGCTGCGGTATTTTGAGGAGATGGCTCATGCGCGCGTCGCCAAGTGGCTCGACATTCCATTCAAGATTGATAAGAACTATCGCTGGATCCGCGCGCCTTATGTTTCCTTGTTCCCAACGGGTCGGGACACCTACCTCCTTGCGAATGCCGCAATCCGGATGTGGACGAAATGGGCGTTCCTCTCTTTTGGCGCGGGTGTGTTGTTCAGCGGGATGGCGTTATCGATGGAAGAGACGTCGGCTTTGAAATTGATTGTGATGGCCTTTTCCGCCCTGTTCTTCGCCTTCAGTTGGCCGGCCTGCTACATGCTCTATCTGCACTTCCACAACCGCGGCGACCCGAACTCTGATTGGAACCGCGCCAATTACGCGCTCGATCCGCAAAACAATCCCGCGCCCACCGATGCCCGCCTGCGATTTCCAGGAGAATCGGGATTTGAGGAGGACCTCATAAAGAAATCCTTTGAAGGCGATCGGCCGTCGGAAATGGAATTCGCGAAGGATTTGTTCGACTTGATTGAAACCGCTGAACCGGCTGCGCTGTCCCGTATGGAAAAAATCATTTCGCAGTTCCCTGAAAACTGGCCGGCCGGACTGCATCAAGGCAAAGAGGGCATCAACGAAAACAAGCGCACCGTCAAAATCGTTTTAAAAGAACCTTTGGAATACACGGACCATCAAGGCGAACGCCATGTCTTCGATGAGATCCATGTCACCGGCATTTTATTCACGCGGAAAATATTGGCGGAGAAAATGCGCCATTATGATTATTCATCCTCCGGGACCGAAAAACTCCTTCCGCTCTTGATACAGCAGCTTGATGATTTGGAAAAAGGAATATTCCCGCAAGAGTTGGAAGCGGAATTAAGGGGATCGCTGAAAAACCAAAGGACATTTGCCGCTGAGCTGGAAGCATTGATCGGCGCATTGTCTGAAGGGGGAAGACTCCCCGACGAGTTCATGAAACAGAGCGGCAAAAGTCTTGTCGATGTTGAATTTTCTCAAGACGGCAAACCGGTATTCATCGAGGGGACCTACCCGCTGTTGGGTGGACATGGGGAAATCACGGCCCGGAAAAAATTTGAAAATGCCCGCTATGTTTTGCCTGGTTATGGGCTGCGAGGCCCTTTGGTATTTGGTTTTGGAAAGTTTCTGGGGGAAGATTTTAAGGTGGATGGTAAATGGTTGGGAATTTTCGTCTCCTTAAAAAGAAAAAATGAACTTCCGCGGCTTTCTGAGTACAGCAATCAACTCAATGATCAGATGGTCCAAAATGCCGAGCAATCCGTTCAAGCGGCGCTCAAGGGGCAGGGCGCGGCACGCGGCGGCGCGTTGCTCGGAGCGATTAAAAACGATCCTTATTTTCCTTTCCGGCATTTTTTCCCGAAAGAGATGGCGGCGATTTATCAATCATATGGAAGAGCCATGCGCCGCCTCATGGGAGAGAATTTGGCGGACAAGGACCGCATTGTGATTCCCTATAAATATCCTCACATGGGAAATCTTGCCATTGATTTTGAAAAGCCGCTTCCGAATGGCGGATTCGAAACGTTTTGGTACGACCTGGGAGGGTGGAAATTCGGCAAGGACATGAGTCTCGAACAGGCATTTTCCTATGTCTATTACATCTTCAACTATGGGTTGCGGGACATTGTGGGTCCCGCGAAGCAAGAAGGGTCCAATATCAATGTCATGTACAAATTGAGAAATTTGGACCCGGTGGCCTTGTTCTTGGAAGGTTTTTTTTATGACCGGCTGGACGACCCCGAATTTAAAAAGTGGCATGGAAAACCGCCTGAGTTTTATTCCAGGGTCGACGACACAATCAAAGACCATATGGGGAATTCCACTCTGCCTCCCCCTCATTTGCGCAAAGAAATGCCCTACGTGAGATTGCTTCGGGCAATGATGGGATTAAAAGATCCCGTGGACGAAGACCGATCCAAGATTCGGGAGGTCGTGGAAAAGTGGCTCGACGGCCCGGATGTGTTGACGCCCGCCCGATTTAAACGCGGCGAGACCCTCAAGTTGATTGTGGACGAATTGCGGGGAGTGGACGGCCCGATTCAGTCGTCTCACGTGAACGTGGTTTTTCAAAAGGCGAAATTAAATTTCAAGCCGGGCGTGAAGGGCAAGGGCGCGGAGCTCGCGGCAGAATTGAATGCGAAACTCGGGCGAAACAATCCAAGCGCGCTCAACAGTCCCCCCAGTGCGCCGCGCTGGTTGAGGTATTTTGAGGAGAAAGCCCACGCGCGCGCGGCGGACCTTCAAAAGAAAGCGTATGAGATTGAGAAAAATTGTCTCTATATCACAGTCCCGTTTGTGAATGATTATCCCGCCGCGTGGGAAACATATCTGATCGCGAATGCCGCGATCCGGATGTGGACGGATTGGGCCCTCGCTTCATTGGTGGTCAGTCTGCTCTTTGGCGCGGGCGCGATCGGCTTGAGCGATTTTCCGACGCTGCAAATGACTTTGCTGGTCCTCTCCGGCCTCTGCTTTGTCATCGGGCTCCCGGCGTGGTACATGCTCTATCTGCACCGCCACAACCGCGGCGACCCGAACTCCGATTGGAACCGCGCCAATTACGCGCTCGATCCGCATAACAACCCCGCGCCTACCGATGCCAAGCTCCGCATGCCAGGAGAAACGCCGCCTCGGATTGACGAGGTCCAAAATTCGCATTTGCAGTCAGAGGATATGCTTGAGATCGTCTCTGTGGTTCAAACGGCATTGCCGCTTTTAAATCAAGCTTTGACGGAGGATTTGGGCAAGCCCGTCAATTTGACGGTGCAAGAGGTTCTCGCGGGTTTTGATACGCCGGAGATGTTTATGCGGGCGACCTACCTGGCCCCTTATTACCATTATGTGAAGCGGATCCCTCAGAATATTATCGAGCTCAACCGCGGGCTGCTGAATCAATTTTTCCGTCCGGAAAATTCCGAAGGGTCCCGCCGGGCCCTGCTGGGTCAATTTGAGAAACAATTCAAGGCGCTTGGTTGGGACGCCGCGATCCGGAATTATTTGGGGGGAGGAGCGTGGCGATTGGAGGCAGTTGAAGATCACACGAACTTGCTCTCCATCGTCTATAAAATAACGATGGTCCATGAAGACGCGCCCGCGAAAACCGTGAACCTGTTTATCAAACGGGACAACGGCCACGGGACCTTGAAGAATGACGTGGCCTATGTCGAGCTTCAAAATGAATATTTGAGCGGACCGAAACGGCCTTTGCCCGTCTATGTCGACGGCCTTCTCATCGCGCCCGAATATCCCGGGACGACGCAGCGATACGCTTTGGATGCGGTGGCCCCCAGTTCCAAATTAACCGTTGAGTTCGTCCAGCGGTTGGGCGAACATGCCGCGCTGGGAGATATTTTTGGGCGCAATGACAGGCAGCTTTCCAATGCGAACGTCGACATCCGGGACGGGGCCGTCGGCATGAGCATCGATTTCGATGTGACGCGGTTTTTATCCGGTCCTGAAGACTACCAATGGGCCTTGGAAGACATTGGGCGCGGCATCAGTGAAATAAACCTGATATCCGTGTTGGCCGGAAATGATCCTGTCGTGCTTCACGAATTGTTGTGGCAATTCAGCTTCTCCTACGTGCAAACTTGGCGCCGGGTCCAGAACGATCCTTCTCACGTCAAGGCCTTGCTCCAACGGATTTATCCAGCCGGTAAAACGGTCGATATGTTGGCCCTTTTCACGGAACGGGTGCTTCAAAATCCCTCGCATGTTCTTGAGCGGAACATCGAGGCTTTTTTTAACGACTTCCTCACCCGCAAGACGTACCGGGCCTTTCTCCAAAAGTTTCTTGACGCCACCGACGCCGACCCCAAGGCCGCTCAGCGCGAATGGCATATTTCCGACGATCCGCTCCATGGGACTTTCTACGCATTTTCCGACCGGATTATAGGGCTCTATGGGGCGTTGCTCGCGGGACGCCCGCGGTTGTATGAAATCTACCGGAAAATCGAAGAGCTCCTCCCGCCGGAAGCTTTAAACGAATTGAAGGCCCAAATAGTGGAGACGTACACGCCTTCCTTGTTCGCTGATTTGCGTAGAAGCGATTTTGAAAAGATCCTGAATGGAGAGGGGCTTCAAAAAACGGAATCGCTGACGATGCTGAAATTCAGGGATGAGGAATCAGAGAAATGGTTCGGAATCGTGGCGTGTGAATTAATCGCGAACCTGGCTGACGCGATGATAGCGAAGAATTCCGCATGGACATTTGCGGACGGTGGAATCGCAGTGAGGATCTACAGAAAAAAGAACTCCGATCCCAGCCCCATTGCCGTCGAATTTGAAAAAGATAACGGCGGCCTACGGATTGAACAGGAGGTCATGGCCGCGCTTCCCGCGGTGAAGGCCAAATTGTGGAGCGCGTTGCGCGACCCCAAAACGGAATGGATCAATAAAGCCGATCCGATTAAAACCCGTAAGACAATCGAATTAATTGAAAGTTTTGAACATAAACCAACCTTGTCGTTGGAGGATGTGAAAAAGTTGATCACAGCGTGGCGATTCAGCGTGAAGCCATGGTTTTCGGTTCAAGGGGCTCCCCGTGTCCTCCACGGAGGAAAGGGGCTTGGCCTTAGCCACATTCTTGACAACGAAGAATCCAGCATGCCTCATTTCTTCATCGAATCAAACGACAAGAAAACCATTTTCCGCTTGGAGTTCAATCCGGGGGATGTCACCACCGCCGGCGATTCCGAACGCCGGACCTTAAAAAATGAATTGGACGGTTCCGGGGGAGTCGCGAGTTCCACGACCGGCCATTACATTCTCGACCCATTGCTTCATGAGTGGCGGTTCTTTCTCATCGGGCCGGTTGTTTCCGCCGCCGTGGGGTTGCTCTTTCATATTTCAGAATTTACGGGGCCGCCGGAATTGGTTCTTTTCGTCGCGCTGTTGGCGGGCGCGCTGTTTCAAATCTTTACTTTTTTCTTTTTCCGCGAAATATTCGTCCGCGCTCACAAAAAATCTGAAGACAACGCCAAGCTCCGGCGCCTTTTCTTAAAGCTGAACCTTTCCGCTTTCCCGGTTTTTGCCGGAGCGGTCTTGCATTTGGTCGGAGCGGGAACGTCGCCAATCATCCTCCCGCTGGACATTCTTCTGTGGGCTTTCCTCATCGTTTTCATCATTCATACGATTCACCACATCGCGAACAACCTCTTGTTCAAATGGGGATTTTTAAATTGGGCCGATGTGGCGGGATCGACAGGGGGCGCTCGGGGTGAGTTGCCCGAGGAGTCAGCCGGAATCGAAAATCTCGGCACCCATGAAATTTGGAATGGAGAATACGAATCAGATTTTAATGAAGTACAGGCCTTAATGAACAGCGCCGGGAAATTGCTCGAACAGGGAGAAGAGTATCAGCTGTTTCATGCGTTGCACGCTAAAAATTTGCTCGCCGAACAACGAGAGAAAATAATCAATTTTCTTATCGGTAAGAACATGGGCCTGGTCGGATACTGGGCGAGAAAAATAAGGCCGAAAGATTTTGACGAAGCCGTCAATGACGGCGTACTGGGTCTCTTCGATGCGATTCATGGATTTGATCACGCGCGTGGGTTTAAATTCTCAACCTATGCCACGTGGTGGGTAAAAAAATATCTCATCGCCGGCAAGAGTTCGGAATTCTCCATGGATATGCCTTCTTATCGAATCGCCGAGCTCCCCGCGATATCGCGGGCGCGAGATGAACTTTATATGAAGCTCCAACGGGAACCCAGCATTGAAGAGTTGGCGGAAGCGTTGAATATGTCCCAGGAATCGCTCATGCAGATTTTATCTATCCAAAGAGGCTCGGTCTCTTTGGATGTTTCGCGCGGGAATGACGAGGACGGCCCGAGTTTCCTCGACATGTTCGGCACGGAAGACAAGGAAATTTTTGAGAATGTGCGCGAGTTTCTCGCGGTTTTGGACCCGCGGTCCCGAATTGTTGTCAAGCTTCACTTCGGCATCGGGACGGAAAACAATCGGACGTACTCAATGCGGAAAATCGGCGAAATGTCCGGCCTGTCCAGAACCAGCATAAACAATTTTATTCACGAAGCCATGGAGGCAATGAAAACAAACAGGCCATCTCCGGGAACGATCGACGATGACTCCGATGTATATATTGCCGAGACGCTTAAGGTTTTTCCGGACAACCCGCTCTTTCCGGGGCTGATGCGGATCGGACGAAGGCGTCTCAATTATCCCGCAGTTAGGGCATTGGGACCTGATGTCATTCCGGCTCGGCTCGATGCTTTGCAGAAGGGGACGGATGCCACAATCCTCAGTCTGCCCATTCATATTGCTTATGACATCGACACCCTTTGCCGCTATCCAATGCTCCTCACGCTTGAGCCCGCGGAACTCTTCCGGCGAGAGATCCAGCTCCGCAAGGAAGGGATCAGCTACCGCAAAAAGAGCGTGCGGGTGGATTTTACGAACACGGGCGAACATGTTCATCTGCTGACCACGCACAAATTCCTGGACGGCCTTGACGCAACGGTGCCGGAAGACGTGCTTTTCACAATGACGCCCGTGGAGAGGCGGGTTTATGAGTTGTCCTATCCAAAAGAGGTTGATGACCGCCTTCTCGATGATGAAGCCATTGCGCAGACGTTGACGGCGGAAGGCTATCGACACCTCCGCGACGAGCCTTACAATGCTTTGGGTGTGGCTTACGCCAGGGCGCGGGCTTTGAACAAAGCGGCCGGCCGCAGGACCGGCCTCGATGAGCTGGCGGAAGATTTGGGCGTTGATCCCAAGTTAATAACCTCCGACATTACCAATGCCATAGACAATAGGTATTGGCAAGTCCTCCGGCATTCCTACGGCATCGGTGTTCAGCGCGCGGTTAACCAAAGGGAGATTCTCAATAGATTGCGGCAACAGGGCATTGTGATCGCCGGGGTCAAGGGCAAAGGGCCATATTCCGGCGACGATAGTATCACGAATCTCAAATTAACCGCGCTTTCTATCCTAAAAAAGATGGAAACCGGAATGGACCATTTGGCCAAAGATGCAGGCCTTACCAAAAAGCGATTGTACACGAAGGATTTCTTCAATTCTTTGCCGAGACATCATGACCGGCTGCTCGCGTATTCCTATGGAATCGGCGTGCAAAGATCCGACAGCCAGGACGAGGCTTTCCAAAAACTGAAACAAGAAGGAATAGATTTTAAGAAACCGAAGCAACTGGCCAAACACCGTTACCGGGTGTTGCAGCAGCTGAAGGCATTAAAGACAGGCCGGGAGTTGATTGGCGCGCAATTGGGAATCGAACCAGAATGGATTACCGATGATGTTTTAGGCAAGTTGGAGGGTCTTGAACGGCTCGCTATTCAGCTTGAATTTGGTATCGGCACCAACCGCCGCGAGACCATGATGGAGATCGGCGATGATCTCGCCAAAGCAGGCTTTAAACGGACGGACGAACGGCCTTACCATCGGAATCAGATTTATGCAATTCGCGACCGGGCTCTCGCAAAAATCTATCGAACGGTGATGGGCGGGCCGGGATGGGATGCGGAGAAGTTAAAAGGCAAAGTTGACGATGCGATTGGCAGGCTGGGATCTCTTTTAAAAGCCAAAGCTTCGCCGATTCCCCGCGATCGCTTCATGAACCAATCGCCCGAGCCGGACGGCCGGCAGCGCTTGGCCAAGGACCTTGGCATTGATGGATCATTGCTGACCGAAGAGCGATTGTGGATTTTGGACCCAAAGGAGCGGGAACTGCTCAATCTTTATTACGGTCTCGATCAGCCCCCCTTGCGCTGGTTGGCCGACATAGCCCAGTCTCTTTGGGATCGCGGCTACCGGGATGAGAGAAGCAATGGACCTCTGTCGGGAGTCAACGTCGGGCGCGTCAGAAGATTGGCGCTGGCCAAGCTGAAGAAATACCGAAACGGATGGGAGCATCTGGCTGATGACGTGGGTCTTTCAAAAGAACCAGACATGGTTAAAGAACGCTTTCTGAATTTGTCTTTGTTGGAAGCGGAATCAGTCAACATGTTCTATGGCTTGGCCGAACAGAAAAAAGAAAATGATAAGTCGATCGCGACGTCCCTTCGTGAGAAGGGATTGGTCGGGCGGTTTGGGAATCCTGTCAGTAATGAGGAAGTCCGGCATCTCAAAGTGAAGGCCAAGGAACGGTTGAGAGGAGAGTTAGGGGAAGCGAAAGATTCTGTTCGATCGGGGCATGCGCGTTTATCCGCCCCATTGAAGGCGTCCATCAAAACAGGTCTTTTCCAGCAAGCAGCAGCGATGCTCCGGAAGAAGGCGGATCAAATAAAGCGCAACGGCCGTTATGAGGCGGTCGCGCTGCCTCAGGATATCGTGGAAATTTCCGTGCCGGGGTCCGAACGGATTCCGGAAGGCGTTCTGCTTTCGTTCCCCAAGTCTGTTTGGGCCCAATTGAGCGAGCCAGCCCGGAACAAAATAAGGGACGCCGCGTCATGGAAGGTCGTGCCGGTTGATGTTCAAGGCCGCTCCATTCAGGTGAAATTCGACCGCAGCGAAATGGTCGACGGCGTTTCATTGGAGGGCGTCGAGCTGAAAGGAGCGGTTTGGAGAGAACATAAAAACGCCGAGCCGCTTCTTCCGGTCATGGAAAGTTATTGGGGTTTCGGGCGAACGCTGGTGAAATTCATCGTCGATCTTTTTGGGCGCGCGGTCGCGACCGAATCGGAGGACCAGCCCAAGGGGACCATGCCGAGCGCGGATGCGGAACGGGAATGGCAGATCGCTTGGAAACTTTTTCAGGCCGGCAAGGGCGGCGGCGTCATCCTTACGGACTTCCCCTTGGGCCACGGAAGATTTTTAGGGGACCGTTTCAAATTCAACGGCGCCCCCACCGGTTTTTTTGGTGAGAGGGATCGCCAATTTCAAGCGTGAACGATTATCAAAAAATATTCTTGGCAGGTCGCAGGCTTTGATTTCCGCGGGCGAGGCGGAAATCAAGGCGTTGGGCCCCGCGGCGACAACGGCCCAGATTGAGAACATTGTCACGGCCACGATGCGGCGGATCGCCGAGAATTTAATGGACAAAGCATTTCAGTACGGCCGCTTGCTCCGCCTGGTGCATGACCTCGGGTTCATTATAGAGGAAGTCGACGTTCAAAATCTCGTCATCGATGAAGCGGGGGTCCTCTTCAACGACTTGAATGAAGCCGAGGAAAAAGCGGAAATCGGACGCCGCGACGCTGTTATTCTCAAACAGCTTCATGACATCAGCACGGCATGGAATTCTTTCGCCTACCTGCTGCTGCCGCAATACGAACAGCTGGTTTCGGAAAAAACAGGGAAAACAATCCAGCAGTTAACGGGCCAAGACCCGGTCGAAAATTTCGGCAGGGGATATTTTGGGCCCGGCGTTTCTTTGGAGGACGTCAAAGAGGGGAAGATTTACAAGTTCCTCAGCGACGCGGCGTCCAAAACGCCGGCGTCGCTGAGTTCGCATCCGCTGATTCGACTCGCGGACTCAATCATCGGACCCGTTCCGGCAGCGCCGTTGGGCCACGTCTTGGACCCGTTGCCTCCGACACGTTTTTTAACCTTGGAGCGATTGGAGCGGGAATTCGAACGGCTTCTCTCCGACGGCATCCAGCAGTACCCATTTTATTTTGTGTGGGAAATGACGGACCTTGTCCCGAAACTGATGAACCATTCCGTCGCCAATGTCCTCGCGTTTCTCCGCGAGAAGTTAGCGGTCGCCTATCTCCACATCGGGCATATTTATCTGGTCCACCCGGAGCATCCGCTGGTCAAGGGCCCCGGCGGTTTTGAGGCCCAATGGCGGGACCGCCAGGCCCGGTGGGATGCGGTCGTGGGCGCAAAATCGAATGAAGCGGATGGATTTGACCGCCGTCTTGAGCTGCTCCTGCCGAAAATTACGAAGGACCTGCAAGCGAGCATCGTCGGCCGCGGGACCTCGGAAAACCCCCGGCTTTCCTTGTCGGAAATTGAACAGAGGATAATGCAGGCGGACCTGTCCTCCTATGATATTCCTTCCGTAAAAATTTCCGAAAAAAGGTTTTTTGTCTATGCTCCACGGGAAATGAATGCGCAAAGCTTGGGCGAAATTGAACACGTGATCGGGCAGGCTTCCGCCGGCAATAAAACGCTTGTGATGGTTAACGCTGATGATGCGGCGCGAGTCCAAACATTGGTGCCGGCGGCCGCAAAAGATTTCGTTCAAGTCCTCGCGGCCGAGCATGGTTTCTATCAAGGCAAGCACCATGATATTTTGAATGTGAATTTGATCATCGCATCGATGCAACGGATTGATTGGGACCAGCTCTTCATCGGCCGCGTCCAGGGCGTGAGTTTTGATCTGCCCGCCGGGACCGGTTATGACGGACGCGTCTTCATTCTTCCCTTGGAAGATTTATTTGGAAAGATCGTTTATACATTGGACTATCTGCGCGCGGTTCAAAGGTCCGCCAGGGAGGTCCTGGAAGCAGCGTAATTGGTTTGCTTCCGTACGCCCTTTTTATACGATCCGATTTGCTCTTTTTCGCCGATGTAGCTCAACTGGTAGAGCAACGGTTTTGTAAACCGTAGGTTGGGGGTTCGAGTCCCTTCATCGGCTCCCATCGGTTAGACCCTCCCTAGCCGAGTTCAACAATCAATATCATCAAAAGGAATTCACCTGACATGAGAAAATTGTCGCTGTGCATCGCTGTGCTTGGGGCCGTTGTTTTGACGTCGTTTTTGTCGTCGTGCAAGAAGTCGGAAGGTTCCGGCCATCAGGCCGTGGTCGTGTGGCATTGGATGACCGACCGGGATGAAGCCTTCCAAAATTTGGCCCAGCAGTACAAACAAGAAACCGGCAAAGAAGTCCAATTCCAGCTTTACGCTCCTTCCGACGTTTATTCCCAGAAAGTCCGCGTGGGGGCCCAAACCGACAGCTTGCCCGATATCTACGGCGTTCTCGGCGATGCGCGCGACCTCGCCAGCTTTATCGAAGCCGGCCACGTGGAGAACCTCACGGCGCGGCTGGGCGACGGTCCCGGCTCCTGGAAATCCAACTTTTACGATGAAGCGCTCAACACGACCTATTTCAAACCTGCCAATTCTTTCCAAGTGCCGGAAGGTTTTTACGGGATTCCCATCGATGTCACGACAATCCCTTTCATCTACAACAAACGGCTTTTCAAGAACGCCGGGTTGAATCCGGAGAAGCCGCCGCAAACCTGGGATGAATTCATCGCGGCCGGCAAAGCGCTGAAGAGAACCGGCGTCACGGGTTTCGTGAGCGGCTGGGCCGAAACGTGGCTTATTTATTCTCTGGCGACCGACCTGGCGCACAACTTGATGGGCGAAGCCAAGGTCATGGCCACCCACGCCGGCACGGTGCCCTACACCGACCCGGACTGGGTTGCGGTTTTCACCGCGTTTGAAAAATTGCAAAAAGCCGGTTTCATCGATCCCAGCCTGGTGACATTGGGCAATAAAGCGGCGGAGCAAGCTTTTTCACAAGAGCGTTCCGGAATGACGTTCAATGGGTCCTGGGCGGTCAATGTGTACTCGGGAATGAACCCAAAACTTGACTATGCTCCGTTCCGCCCTCCCCAACTTGGGACCAAATTTCCGCAAACGGTTTGGGGCGGCGCCGGCACGGTCTTTTTGGTGAACGCGAAATCCCAGGTCAAGGACGACGCGATCGCTTTCTTGAAATGGATGTCCGACAAGAAACAAGCGTCCTATCTCATCACGGCCACCAAGAACTTATCGGCGGTCAAAGACGCGTCCGGCGACGGCGTCGCGCCCGTCTTGAAACAATTCGCGGACCTCATGCGCAATTCCATCCATCCCAACCGGTTCGCCGTCTCGGAAGACCCGCGGGTTCAAGAAGCGATGACCAAGGGGATCCAGTCCATCTTGATCGCTGAAAAGACGCCGGCGGAAGTCGCGGCGGATGTCCAAAAAGCCAAAGAAAAATCCAAGAGCGAATAATGGAACAACGCGCAGCGCAGGCCAAGAAGACGGGATCGTTCAACTGGCAAATGGCCAGCAACTACCTGTTCGTGCTGCCCGCGCTGGCGATGTTTCTCATTTTCAATTTCTATCCCTATATCCAGGTCTTTTATCTGTCGGTGTTCAAGTGGAACGGGATTTCCATGCACAAAACGTTTCTTTGGATGGCCAATTACAAGGACATCCTCGGCGACAACCCGGCGTGGTGGAAGTCGATGCGGAATGCGGCCTATGTAACGGGGCTCGCGCTGACGTTTCAAAATGGTTTGGCGCTCGTTCTCGCCTGGCTGGTTGACCGCGATATTCGCGGCGGCCAAATCTACCGTTCCATTTTCTTCCTGCCGCCGATCTTGTCCGGCATCGTGGTCGGGTTGATCTGGAACTGGATCTATCAAGGGGATTACGGCCTGCTGAATGCGGTGTTGATAAAAATTGGATTGGGGGATCTCACGCACGCCTGGCTGGCCGAATCGAGCACCGCGCTGACCGCGCTCGCGGTCGTGCATATGTGGAAAGGGTTTGGATGGGGTTTCATTATCCTCTTGGCCGGTCTTCAGGGAATCCCGCGGGAACTTTACGAAGCGGCGCGCGTGGACGGCGCCGGCGAATCGCGGATTTTCTGGAAGATCACGGTGCCGTTGATGATTCCGGTTTTCATTTTGGTGAGCGTGCTGACCGTGTTGGGAACGATGCAGATGTACGACCTGGTCATTGTGACCACGCGCGGCGGGCCGGGATTGCACACGGAAGTCCCGATGAAACGGATTCTCGATGAAATCACTCCCGGTTCGCGCGTCGGCTATGCTTCCGCGATGGGCGTGGTTTTTGGCGTGGTGCTCCTGATCGTTTCCGTGGTCCAAATTCAACTTTCAAAGTGGTTCAAGGCGGAATGAAGTGATCCAAACCAGGAAACGGATGACGCTGGAACGCGTGATGCTGCGGGTGGCGCGCGTCGTTAAAAGCGTCGTGAAGCACACGATTTTAATCTCGGTCGCGATCAGCTGCATCTTTCCATTGGTCTGGATGGTTTCCTCCGCGCTCAAGACCCAATCCACGGTTTTCACCGATTTAAGTCTTTTTCCCGCCAATCCGCATTTTCTGAATTTCGCCGAAGCCTGGACCAAGGGAAAATTCGCGGTTTATTTTTTCAACAGCGTTCTGTATACGAGCCTTTGCGTGTTCGGCGTGTTGTTGATCTCCTCATTGGCCGCTTTCGCCTTTGCGCGCTTCCAGTTCCCCGGCAAAAACGCGCTTTATTTTATTTTTCTCATCACGCTGATGATCCCGGTGCCGGGCGCGATCGTGGCGCTCTACGTGCTTTTGATCAAGCTCGGCCTCATCAACACGCGCTTGGGATACATGCTTCCGCAAATCAACGGCGGTTTGGCGCTGGGGCTTTTTATTTTGCGGCCGTTCTTCGAGCGTATCCCCAAAGATTTGGAAGACGCGGCCCGGATCGACGGCTGCGGGCGATTGGGCATCTATTGGCACGTCGCGATCCCGCTGGCGAAGCCGGCCCTCGCGGTGGTGGCGCTGTTCACCTCTCTGTCGGTGTGGAATGAATTCATGTTGGCCCAACTGGTCCTCCAGTCGCAATCATTGATGCCGCTTCAGCTTGGGCTCGTTAAATTTTGGGGCGGGACGCTCACCGAATATCCGCTGCTGATGGCGGGGATGGCCATTTCCGTTTTGCCGATCATCATCGCGTACATTTTTCTCCAGCGCCACATCATCGCCGGCGTTACCGCGGGCGCGCTGAAAGGGTAATCGCGTGGGCATGCCTGAAAATTTTGTTCCCCTGGCCCCTCCCCTTGCGGGGAGGGGGACTGGAGTTTTTTGGGCTGCGTTTCTTCTTCTCGCGAGTTGCTCTGCAGCTTTCGCTGATGATTCCTATGTTGAGCCCGGGACCTTCCGTTTGTCGCATGACATCGTTCTCGAGAACGTTATGCATCGCTTGCAGCCCGGATGGGACGTTCAAAATGGACCGGATGAAAAAACCTATTCCAAAACCGGCCCCGAGCACGAACCATGGCGCTCCCAATGGGGCGAATCGCTGTTGACCGAGGCCGCCACGCGCATCACGCCCGATATTTTTGGCCGGGTCCTTTTTGAAATGCAGGGCGATTACGCCGATCGCTATTGGCGTCCGAACAACATCGAGCATGAGATCGACAACCAGGGCCGGCACGCTTTCGTACGCCAGGCCGAGGCGCGCATCGACAAAGACGAATGGTTTCTGCACGGTTTCCAAGGCGTTGCCCATGGAGATTGGACGGCCAAAGGAGATTTTTTTCAACTTTACCCGACCGCATTTCCCGATGACGATTATTTGGGTTCATCCGGGTCCTTTGGCATTTATCCGGATAATTTCAAACAAGACAGTTTCCTTAATATTTCCAAGCGCGAAGTGCCGCGCGGTTTTGAGGGCGGCTTTCAATTGTTGGGGATCGATTTCGGGGCCGCCGTCGGAAATGAGCTGGCCTTGGGATACGGCAAGGCCGGTTACGGACGGGTTTCCGCGCCGATCGGTCCCACCAAATTAACGTTCGTTTACAAGGATGAAGACGTTCCCTACGCTTTGCCGCCGGATACCGATGAGCGCAATCGCGCCTATGCGTTGTCGTGGCGCGCGCCGTTTGAAAAAGGCGACGTGCTTGAGACCGGAGTGAAATATCAGCCGTTCCGTTTGCATGAGAGCTATCAAGTGGCCCGCGACGTGAGCGCGGGGACGGGCCTCCTGGGATCCTCCACGGAAATTTCGAACAAGACGACCGAAACAAAAGACGCCTATGCCGAGCGTATCCGTTATGAGCATCACGCCAACATCGTGGACCACGACGTGGTCATGTCGGCCGACGGCACGCATGCCGGCGTTGTGGCGGGCAATAAAGACCAAATCGATTTGCGCGTGGGGGGAGATTTGCTGCCGGTCCTGCGGGGCAGCGTGCAATACACGTATCGCCGTCCGTTGGAAGGCCCGATCCCATTTCTTTATGAAGGGGACCCGAACAATATCGGGGCCGTTGCCGCGAATCCCCGGGGTCCCGATTCTCCCTTCACGGTGAATTGGGACAATCGCGAAGCGGTTTTCCTCACCACGACGCTTGTTTTCGATCCAACCCCGGGCAGCGCGCTGTTGATCTACAATCCCGACACGCTCCAATTGTGGAACGTGAACCCGCGCGAGACTGCGCCGCTGGCCGTCGCGTTTCAGCATCGCATGAGCGATTATCGCACGACCACGGACCGGCTTTATTATTACGACTCCACCGGCCAAATTGTCTTTGAACCGGCGGCGCACACCGGCGCATGGCCCTCCGCCCATCCGCTCAATGAATTTCGCTTGATGCTGATCGGGCATCCTCATAAGTGGAGCTGGGTTCTCGCGTTGGCGGGCGGAGAATCTCCGGCCATCTCCAGCCTGGCCTATTCCAACAGCACGGCCGTCAACAAACCGCTCACCGATTATTATTCCATCGAAGGAAAAATCGATTTCTGGCCTTTCGTCTTGTGGGCCAATTATGGGTCCGGCGTATGGGGGCCCGAGCCCTATCAACGGTTTTTCGGGGAAGCGTTTGATCGATTGTTCGGGGTGGGCCTAAGTTATAAGATTACCGTCAATACCACCGTCGACGTCAGTTATTTGGCCGCCCGCCAAGACGACAGCATGTTTGTCGCCCCCGACCTTGGCGCCTATGACGAAATTAGGACCCTCTTTTCTCATCGGTTTGGATTTGTCTTTCAATTGGATGAAGCGGCGCGGCCCGGTTACCGCGCCAGGTAAAGAAAATTTTGAAAATAGTCTGCACCACGGAGGAGTCTTATAATGAATAAACAAAAGACAGTGTTGTCGTTGTTTGCGGGGGCTGCGTTGCTGATCGCCGGAGTCCTTTCGGCAACGGGACCGGAGAAGAAAAAAGGGGCCGCCGCGTCGGAAGACGTGTTTTACATCTATACCGAGCGCGGATCGCGCCTCAACCATTATGTGCCATCCGGTTGGATGGGCGATTATGGCGACCTGAAGATGAACCAGGGCTGGGTCAAGAGCCAGGTTGGAAAAGAAAAGAAAGACGGAAAAGTGGCCAAGGCCGATGAGCCGAAGCCCGGCGAAGACACCTGCATTCAAGTCCGCTACACCGCTGAGCGCAAGCAAGGCGCCGGTTGGGCCGGCATTTATTGGCAGCATCCCGCCAACAACTGGGGAGACAAGCGCGGCGGGTTTGATTTGTCCGCCTATTCCAAGTTGACTTTCATGGCCAAAGGCGAGCAGGGCGGAGAAGTGGTGGACAAATTCTTTATCGGCGGCATCACGGGACAGACGGAGGAAGGCGATTCCGACGAAGCCTCCTTGAGCCCGGTCACCTTGACCAAAGAATGGAAGAAATACGAGATCTCTCTTAAAGGTCTCGACATGAGCCACATTATCGGCGGTTTCGGTTTTGCGGCCAATGCGGACGCCAATCCAAACGGCTTCGTCGCTTATCTCGACGATATCCGATTGGAAAAATAAATTCCGATGGTTTGTTGCAAACGTCGTCGCCCCGGCAGGTTTTTTGGCCGGGGCCCAGGTTCTCCCAAAGAAAACCTGGATCCCGGCCAAAAAATTGCCGGGATGACGGCTTTTTTCTTTTTTTCATTCCTGCTGTTTTTTTCCGCATTTCCGCTTTACGCAAAAGCCCGCCGTCCTTCGCCGGAAAAGACCGTTGAGAGCTACTCGGTCAGCGAAGGCAAACCCATTCCCATCGCCGCCAAAAAGACCAGGCTGCCGCTGGTCATTTTCGGCGAAAGCCCGGGCGCTTCGTCGACCTATGTCCCGAGCGGATTCATGGGCGATGAGGAAGCGATGAAGGTCAAGACCGCCGATTTCTCAGCGCCTTTGACCTCGAGTAAAACCGGGACCGGCTGTCTCGTTGTTGAGATCAAGGCGCAGGGCCGCGAAGGCTGGGCCGGGTTGTATTGGCAGACGCCCGCCAACAATTGGGGAAAAATAAAAGGCGCGGGCTATGATTTGTCCGCCGCCAAAAGACTGACTTTCTGGGCCCGCGGTGAAAAAGGCGGCGAGAAAATCACCCAAGTCAAAATGGGCGGATTGATCGGCCCTTATCCCGATACCGACGAGGCCTCCATCGGTCCGCTTCGCCTGAACAAAGAATGGACCCAGTACGTCATCGATTTGACGGGCAAGGATTTGCGCCACATCGTGGGCGGTTTCGCGTTCAGCGTGCGCCGTTCGGACAATCCGCGCGGCGCGGTTTTCTATTTGGATGAGATCATTTATGAGGGCGATCCCGCTTCCACCACGGCGGCGGCCCCCGAGCCTGAGCCATTGCCGGCGCCGTCCGTCGCGAAATTGGCCAAGCCCGTCCGCCTGGTTGTGCCTTACGCGGGATCCAATGGAACATTTGACCAGGATGGGTTGGACGAGATTGCCGCCGTCGCCGTCAAAGCGCCCGACGCCCAGGTTTTGGTTGAAGGTCACACGGACAATGTGGGACCCAAACAACTCAACAAGAAACTCTCGCTTGAACGGGCCAAGGCGGTGGCGGATTATCTGGTTTCCAAGGGAGTTGCGCGCGATCGGATCACGGTGGCGGGTCTGGGAGACGATCATCCGGTCCGGGAAGGGTCCAATGACACCGCCCAGGGCCGCATGGAAAACCGCCGCGTCGAAGTGACGTTGGTGCCGAAATGAGAAATTTAACGATCATCGCGGCCCTCACGCTCTTTGGTTTTTCTTCCTGCAAGAAAAATCCCATCGATCGCTTGACCAACCCCTTGCCCGGCGGCGCCGTGCCGCAATCGAGCGGCATCTTCATCATTTATCAAGACGAACTCAAGACGGGCGGCGGCCTCGGTTTTATTCCGGGAGGAGAGAACCAAGCGATTGATTTGGCCAATGCGGATTCCCCGCGCCTGACCAACCGCCAAATACTTTACGCTTGGAACGGTTCTCCCACCGGCGGACAGCAGTTGTTCGCCGGGTTCCAGCTGTTGGTGACTTCCAACGAAAGCGGGCTGGCTTCCGCCACGGGTAAAAATGTTTCCGCCGCCGGATACACGAAAATGTCCTTTGATATTCGCGGCAGCACGTCCTCCGATAATGTCGTGCGCGTCCAAGGTCCCGCAGCGGGCACCGAAGCGCCCGTCACCACCTGCGCGCCGCCGGACTGCATGGAGCTGTCTCAACTCGACGGGGATTGGAGGCACGTTGAATTGCCCGTTTCCGCGGGCCATTTTACCAATGTGAAAATTTTCGCGACTTTTTCTTTTCAGTACAGCCAGGCCCCCCGAACGACGAACCCCGGAGCCGGCGGTTCGATCTATATCGATAACATTCGTTATGAAAAATAGGAATTCTCCTACATTGCGGCTTGCCGTTTTGGTCCTGGTTTTGGGTCATTCCGTTTCTTTTTCCGCCGAAGGACCGGCCAACCTGTCGACGGAAGGAGGCGCGCGCAAATCTTACGTCGGCGAAGCCGTGGAGGCCGTGGTGGGGCGCGTGTTCGGCGTTGAAGGCGATGCCAGCGACATCAAGTACCATGTATTCGAATTGACCCAGCACTCTCCCTTGAGCGCGGCGACGCGCTCCTTGGTTGTGCCCGGCTGGGGTCAGCATTTCAACAATCAACCGGCCAAAGGGACGATCTTTTTCATTACGACGGCCGGCGCTTTGGTGGGAAGCGTGCGCCTCTATAATGAGTCGACCCACTCCTATGACGATTACAAAAAGCAGGGCGTGCAAGACGGGCCTTTGTACGACGATTACAAAAACCAGCGCGTCACGGCCTTGGCGTTGGGCGGAGTGACCGCCGTGCTCTGGCTGGCGGGGGTGATTGACGCCTACCGAAACGCCTACAGTCCGCTCTACTCAAAAAACCCCTCTATTGACGTGGCGTTTATCAACGATGGCGCCCGCCTCGTGGTAAAAAAGAATTTCTAATTTTTTCTTGTGTGTCTCGGGCGAATTTAATAATTTCAACAACGGAGAAATTAAATGATGCAGAGCTCATTCAAACGCTTGAATAGAAATCACCTTTTGGGCCTCTTGGTGGGGTTCGCGGCTGTATTCCTGTTCGTCCCCGCCTGCAAAAAAAAAGAACGTCTCACTTCTTCCAACTTTAATTTTTCGGTTACGCCCGCGGCCACCACTGTCGTTAAAACTCAATCCGTGACCTTGACCGCGCGCGGTCCCAGCGAAGCGACCCCCACGTGGGCCGTGTCTTCTTCGACCCTGGCATCGATCAGTCCGACTATCGGCAACACGGTGGTTTTCACCGCGAATGCTTTGGGGGATGTGGTTGTCACCGCGACAGACGATGGGGTGCAAGCGAATTCCCAAATCGCCATTGTGACCTTTAAGCCCACCAGTAATACCTTTGACGTGTATACCGACAACGGATTGCCCACGGGACCGGGGATCTTGAGCGACATCTTCGTCGACGGCGGGCTCTCCGTCGCGGAAATTTCAACGGGATATGCTCCGGAGGGCATTAAATATCAGCGGACAACCGACGCTGTTTCCGGCGATTGGGGAATTACTTTGGACAAAGCGCCGTCCGCCGGGCGGAGCACGGACCTCTCCTCCTATTCTGCCGGGTCATTAAAATTCGCGTTGCGAGTGACGCGTCAATTGACCGGCGCCGAAACCTTCCTCATCAACATCGCGGACAAGGGCCAGACCAAAAGCTATACGCTGGTGAGAGGAACGGATTTCAGCGGCCTGAGCACCGATTGGCAGGAAATTTCTCTTTCATTGCCGGCGCATTATTCCGGCCTTGATTTGTCCCATATCAATGTCCCTTTTGCCATTGTGCTGTCGGGGATGGGGTCGGCTTTGACTTTTGATGTGGATGCGGTGCGGTGGGAAAAATAGATTTTTGAGCTTGATGTATTAAATTAAAGCGTTTGAATAAGCATGGAGGATCGTTTGAGCACGGTTCGGCGCCACAATAAAATCGAACTTAATTTCTGGGTGATGCCCAACGCGGGGTTTTCCACGCGCGGCATTTTGGACGATTTCATCCGCGAGTTTGAATTGTCGCGGCCCGATGTGCGGATAAAATTGGAGGTGCACCCCTGGTCTCTCGCCTGGAGCCGCGTGATGGATATCGTCAAGGGACGCAACACCCGCAACATTCCCGATGTCATGCAAGTGGGAACAACCTGGGTCACAACGCTGAGCTACTTGGGCGCATTGGAGCAAGTGCCCGATCATCCCTTCGGACCGCGCGAGCACCGCATGGCCACGTCGATCGGCGATTCGAGTCCGTTTTGCATCCCTTGGTTTATCGACATCCGCGTGCTCTATTATCGCCGCGATATTTTCGAGGCGTTCCGCATCGACCCAATACTCCTCAGTGATTGGAAAGGATTTTCCCGCGCCTGCGCCGAGTTAAAACGGAACCTTGCCAAGTCGGACCGGTTCTCGCGCATTGTGGCGCCGCTCGGAATTCCCGGACAAAAACCCGGCGTGCTGATGCACGACCTGGCCCCCTGGATCTGGCAGGCCGGCGGCGATTTTTGCTCGGATGATTTGCGCGAGACCAATTTGAACCAAGCGCCGCTTCTGCAAGGCTGCGAATTTTATTTTGACTTGATCGGCGAAGGCTACATGCCGGTGCCGAACAGCGCCTTGCCCCAAGGAAATTTTTTCACCGGCCATTACGCGATGCAATTCTCCGGAAGTTGGCCGGTGGACACCTACCTGAATCCCGCTTGGGCCTATGCCCGGCCCGACGTCGCCGCGAATGCGGGCGTGATGCCGCTGCCCGGGGGGCCGCAGGGGCGCTACACCTTTTTGGGAGGCAGCAATTTGGGCGTTTCTTCATTGAGCCGCAACAAAGAAGCGGCCTGGGACTTCATCCAGTTCATGCTTGATCCTTCCCGTTCGCTCAAGCATGCCCGTTCGATCGGCGCGCTCCCCGCGCGGTTGTCCGGCATGGATGAAATTTTCGACCGGATTCCGGAAGCAAAAGAAGTGTTCTTTAATTCGTTCGGCTATGCGCGGCGTTTGCCGCGGTTCATCGAACTGGGTTCCGTCGAGCAAATCATCTACAAGATGGGCGGGCGCATTTTGTCCGCCATTCGCGAGGGGACCTACACCCACAAACGATTGCACCAGGAAATCAACTCGGCCAACAATGAGATCCGTTCTTTGCTTTCGATCCACCGCTATGGTACGCGCATCGCGCAGGTGGCGGCATGACGGCCACCCGCGCGCTTTTAATTTACGAAGATTTGCTGCGGCGCTTTCAGAACCAAATGACCTCCACCCAGCTGGGCGTCGAAGGGGCGTTTGAGTCGGGTTTTGGTTATTTATCGTCCCGGTTGAAGCTGGAAAATGCCGCGCTCTTTTGGTGGGACCCGCAGCGGCATTGCCTCTCGATGCAATATGCGCTGCATGACGGCGCGCTGATGGAAGGAGAGGAAGAAATCGTCATTGATGACGCCAGCCCGCTTCGTCCGCTGGTCGAGCAGAGAAAACCGGTGGTGGTTTCAACCGGGCGCCCCTGGGCGGCCTTCGTGCCGCTGCATATCGGAGTGGAACTTTTGGGCGCCGTTCGAATCGAAAGAACGCATCCTCTTCCCCGCGGAAAAGTTTTGCAGTCGCTGCCGCCGCTGAATCCTCAAGCCGGACCGGGCGGGCGGATTTATCCGTTCCTTGAGGACATCGCCGATGTTTTCTCGATTCGTTTCCATCAATTAATGCGCGATGAAAAACATAAAAAGCGCACGCAGGTTTTGCAGGCGGGCTCCGAAGTCGCCACGGCGGTGTTTGAGCGTCCGCGGCTGCGCGATATGCTCGAGGCCGTTTCGCGCAGCATCGTGCGGAATTTGGGGTTCGACCGCATTCGCATTTTTCTGGTTGATTCCGAGAAATCGAAACTTGACGGCATCCTGGGGCTGCAAATTCCGGACATGCTGCTCGACTTGACGGGCGAAAGTTTCGCGCTGAAGCCGGGCGTTAATTCTCTGGTAGACGCGGTCCTTTCCAGCAAGGGCGAGACCCACGTCCACATGGTGGGCGGACGGGTGGTGTATGTGCCGATCGTCGTCAATGGCCAGGTGATCGGCTGTTTGGCCGCGGACAATTTGCTCAGCCAGCAATTGATTGACGAAGAACAGATGGAAGCGCTCCGCACATTGACCGGACAAATCGGCATGGCGGTTTTAAACGCGCGCCTTTTCGAGGACATCGAACAGCAGGCCATCACCGACGGCCTTACGAAACTCTACGTGCACCGGTATTTCCAACAGCGGCTCAAAGAGGAGATCGACCGCGCCGACCGCTATTCCTACAACGTGGCCTTGATCATGATGGATGTCGACAACTTCAAGATCCTCAACGACAGTCACGGTCACTTGATGGGAGATAAGGCGCTCGAATACTTGTCCCAAGTCATCCGGGGCAATATCCGCCGGATCGATTTGGCCGCTCGCTACGGCGGCGACGAAGTGGTGTTGGTGCTGCCTGAAATTACCGAACAAGAAGCGTGGCTCATGGGAGAGCGTCTTTTGAGCGCGGTCAAAAAGGGAATTCTCGCGGGTCCGGGCGGGGAAAACGTGAGCATGTCGGTCACCATGGGCGCCGCGCTTTACCCTTCCGACGCGCATAACAGCCGGGACCTGATTGAGGCCGCCGACAAAGCGCTTTATTGGGCCAAAAAGAACGATCGCGGCAACGTCTGTTTTTATCGGACCCTCGCCTCTTCCCAAAGCGAGAAAACCGCCTAAATTTTTAGCTGAAAATCGGGTTTTTGTGCTTGCCGGCCCCCCGCTCCAAATGGTAGATATCCCGACCGGTTTATAGACGGAAGATTTCCGGAATATTCTCGGAATATTCTCCCCTCCTAGCTCATAAAAGCCACGTCATAACAGCTCGTTTTTTGGGCAACGTTTTGTTTACACATAATTCACAAGTTCTTAAGGAGATCTTAAGGTTGAGTTATCTAAAATGAGGCATGACGAACGAGAGATAAAATTATGAACCCAACCTTTCGATCCTTCATTCGAAAAATTCCTTTGGCAATCGTCCTGATTGCTTGTCTCGCCTCTCATATTTCCGCCGCTTTTCAAGAAGCTCTTTGGGGCGCCCGTCCCGCCGCCATGGCCGGCGCGTTTACCGCTCTCGCCGACGACGCCAACGCCCCCGCCTATAACCCCGCCGGTATCAGCTTCATCACTCAAAACGAAATGACCTTCATGTACGCGCGCCTTTTCGAAGGCGTCAATTTTTATGCCGGCGAAGACACGTCCCGGCTCGGCCTCGGTTATTTCAGCTACGTTCCCACCATCAAAAACAAGGCCTATGGCAGCTATGCCATCAGCTGGACCAATTTCGCCGCCACGAACCTTTACCGCGAAGATAGTTTCGCGTTCACGGTCGCCGACTCCTATGAGTTCGATTCGTTCCGGTCCGCGCCCATCCTTTCCTACGGCGCCAATCTGAAACTCCTGCACCGCGCGTTTTCAACCGACCAGCGGACCGAACAAGATCCCGTGTTCCAAAATGGCCGTGATTCGAGCGCGCTGACCGCGGACGCGGGCCTGCAATACCGTCCCAATTTGACGGTGTTGCCGGGGCTCCGGTTCGGCGTGGCGGGACAGAATTTAAACGAACCCAATATCGGACTCGCTTCCTCCGACCGCGTTCCGCTGCGCCTGAGTTTCGGCGTCGCTTATCAGGATCCGGCCCTCCGCCTCGTAAATCCTTCTCTTGAAGTTTCGCGCCGCG
>Ga0206945_1057_pt1 | contig 26280 bp, 23 predicted proteins | sample Alteio_BWOrgHeat_5_FD_152982 | JGI IMG/M metagenome (GOLD analysis project Ga0206945, IMG submission 152982) | Enriched cells from forest soil in Barre Woods Harvard Forest LTER site, Petersham, Massachusetts, United States -... | ecosystem: Environmental > Terrestrial > Soil > Temperate forest > O... | reverse complement strand
GAGGCCGTGGAACGGCTCGAAGCCACCATGACCACGGTCAAAAACCTCGCGCGATATCAGGGACATCTTTTCAATTGGTACGACACGCGGGACCTGCGTCCACTCGATCCGCTTTATATTTCGACGGTGGACAGCGGAAATTTGGCGGGAAGTGCTCCGCGGACGTGACAAAGGTTTCAAAGTATCCCCACGTTTTGCGGGCGATGAGACGGAATTGCCGGCGGTCCTCGGCGAGCAGGATCTGGCCTTTGTCATCCTTCTTCGGAAGACTGAGCCGCTGCGCGATCCAAGGCGAAAGAATCCAGGCGAGAACAAACGGGAATGTCGAACACCAGAATTGTCTTGGAGTGAACATCGCCGCCAACGCCAGCGTCAAAACCGCCAGCAAAGGACCGCCTTTCATTCGGCCATAAAAAGCGCAAGCTTTGTCGTTAAAGTGGTTTTTCGAGATGGCGGCGCTCGTCCACTCCAGCAGATGACGATGGCTTATCGTGAGCCGATAAAGGGTCCGCAGGGCCGCATCGGACATGACCCAGGCCTGATGCGCGGTGAAGACGATCGCCAAGAAGAGTTGGGTCAGCGCCAACTTGAAATCCTCCCACACATTTTTGAAATGGATCGAAATCATAAAATGCCGCCGCGTTGAAAGAAGATCAATGAGAACCGGCAATAAAGACGGGATGGCCATGGAGGTCAGAATGAAACCCATCCACAAACCGGAAGGAGTATTTTTCATGAACCAAGCGCAAATCAACGCGAGGAAGATCGAAGGCGGCGACAAAGACCGGCGGAGGTTGTCGACCATTTTCCACCGGCTGATGAGCGGCAGCTTTTTTTTTCGCTCCAAAATCCAAGGAAGAAGCTGCCAGTCTCCCCGGACCCAGCGATGATTGCGGGCGGCGGCGACTTCGAAGTGCGGCGGAAATTCCTCAAAAAGTTCAATGTCGGTCAACAGCGCGGTGCGCGCGTAGAGACCCTCAAAAAGATCATGGCTCAGCATCGTGTTTTCGGACACGCGTCCCCGCAGCGCGGACTCGAAGGCATCGACGTCGTAAATCCCTTTCCCAATGTAAGAGCCTTCCTTGAAGAGGTCCTGATAAACATCCGAAACGGCAAACGCGTAGGGATCTATGCCCGCGGGTCCCGAATAAATTTGTTGGTAGAGAGAACTCGTACCGGCCGTTGGAAGCGTGGGCGTGATGCGCGGCTGCATGACGCCGTATCCTTCCACCACGCGTTCCAAGGCGGGATCAAAGCTCGGACGGTTCAGCGGATGCGCCATCGCGCCCACCAGCCGCGGCGCGGCTCCGTGCGGCATATGGGTGTCGGCGTCGAGCGTAATCACATAGCGAATTCCAGAGGGGACCGCCGACACGTCGACGAAAGTCGTGTTCGTGTCTCCCCGCAGCAGCCGGTTCAGCTCGTGGAGTTTGCCGCGCTTTCGTTCCCATCCCATCCAAACCCCTTCTTTGGGATTCCAAAGCCGGCGCCGATGGAAAATAAAAAATCGGGTGGCTTGATCGGGGCCCGGTCCATACCGGTCATTCAGTTGTTTGATCCCCTGCCGCGCCCTTTCAAGCAGGGGTTTGTCGTCGGGCCCGTGTTCTTGCGCGGCGTCGCCCCAATCGGTCAAAAGGGCAAATTGCAGATGCGCGTCGGGATCGCTTAAGTGATGGATTTCCAGCCGGCCAAGCTGCTCCTCGACAACCTCAAGACTGGTGAGCAGCGTGGGCGTGACGACCAATGTTTTAAAGGGGTCCGGAATCCCGGAAGAAAAATCAAGTTTCGCCAGCGTTTCTGGCTGCATGGAATTGGTGACAACGCAATTCGCCAGCGCCACGGCCGCATTTGAGGCTGGAATAATCCCGAGGATTTCAAAGGCAAAAAGGACGATATAAGGAACGTTCATGAACGCCATCAAATAAAGAGGGATGGCCAAGAAAAGGGCGGTCAGAAGAATAATGGCGCCCAAATAAATGGGCGTGGCCGAACGCATGATGAAACGCTGCGCCTGTTTCTTGAGCGGGACCTGGAATTTGATTTCTTTTTCGAATTGGATGCGCCCTTTTGAAACGAGGAAATAACCGGGGTCGCTTTGCCGGGCGGTTTCGATGCTCATGGGTTCCGTCGACGCATTCATGGCCGGGCGAACGGCTCGACTTGCGCGCACGGCCCGTTTGGCGACCTCCACTTCCGTGAGATCGGAACCCCGGGCCAATTCTTCAATGGCGTGCCGGTAGTTGTCCCGTGACGGAAAATCCATCGAAGCAAATCCGCTGTCAGAGCGAAGGACTTCATCGACAGCGGCCACATCCTCGAAGAATTGGGCCCAATCCATCGCGGAAATGAGGCGCATGCTGGTGATCACGTTTCGAACGGTCGTCGTCATGGCGGCTTGTTCCTGATGTTCGAGCCGGACGATATCCTCGGCGGTGGTGCCTTGCGCTTCGAGTCTTTGGTCGAGCCATTGGAGCGCCGGCGCGACGGATTCTCCTTGGTCTCGAAGGCGCTGCGCAAGCTGTACCGCGAACGGCCTTTGCAAAAGATGGGCGTCATAACGGCGCAGGAGCGCCGCCGGGTCCACGGGAGGTTCCTTCTTCATCCTGAGCAGAGAGTCCGCAAGCTCATCGGCTTCCAGCCGCGCCGCCTCGCTGGTCGTGATGATTTCCGATAGCCGGCGCAGGTTTTCCACCAAAACGATGCGAAGACTGATGGCCAATGCCCATATCTCGCCGATGCTGAGAGCATCGGCGCGTTGATAGGCCCGCACAAATCGCCGCAGCCAATCCGGATCAAACCGGCTGTCGGTATGGGCGATGAAAGCCCACGCGACGCCATAAACGCGCGGGGTCCCTTCCAGGAATCCGGCCGCTAGTTTTGGGAGCCGCCGATAGAAGCCGGGGGGGAGATCGTCGATGATTTCCCTGATCTGGTCTTCAATGACGTGAAAGTTATCGACGAGCCACTCCGATGCCGGCGTTATCGCGCGTCTTTCATTGATGCTCCGGGTGATCCCGCGATAACCCTGTGTGAGCACGCGGGCATTGTCCTTCACGCGGGCCAGAAGCCGGGATCTCGTTCCGCGTTTCGGAGAGACTCTCTGTTCGGTCGCCAAACTCTCCGCATGCTGTTCCAGCCGTTCGATGCTGAAAAGTTCGGCCCGAATGGGGTCTTCGGGTTCTCTCGTTTTGCTGATCAATCGATGAAGGCGTTTAATGAGAGGAGACATAATCATTAGAAACATAAAAGTGAGTTCGGTAACAAGTTACCTGAGAGGGTTTTCGATTGTCCAAGCAACGATGAAAAAGGCCTTCGTCCTTGGCGGACTTCTCATCATTTCCCTGCTTGGCTCTGCCGGCGCGGACGAACCGGTGCCGCTTCAACTTGGGGCGGCGCCGAAATCGGACGGACTCTTCGCTCCTCTGCTCGCCGATCCGCGCGAATTGCAATTCACTCTGCGCGTGGCTTTTCCCGAACAGGCGATGACCACCGCGGAAGTCGCCATCGGCCATTACTATGGCATTTACCGGTGGGCCATTCCCAACGGGTTGGGGTATACGCAGGTCAATATCGGCGGCGGTATATTTCCGCGGTTCAATTTCCCGAATAACAGAGATCTGCAAGTCATCGATTTTTACGGGAACATTCCTTTCGACATACGCGTCGACAAATGGTCGGGCCGTTTCATGTTCTATCACGTCAGTTCCCACTTGGGCGACGATTACATTCGCGTCAACAATCAAATCGCCGAGAAGAATTCATGGAATAGCATCCGGTCCATCGTTTCTTATGACGCGGCGCCAAGTTTGCGGCTGTATGGCGGACATACCCTCAATCTCTTGGTCCATCCGTCGGACCAAAAACATCAAGCGTTTCAGTCCGGATTCGAACTTCGGTCCAATGTTTTCGACAAGAGCCGGGCGCAGGCCTACTGGGCGAATGATTTTCAATGGTGGGAGCGAACGAATTGGAAAACCATGTTCAACTCGCAGCTCGGAATCAAATCGGGACCAGAGGCCAAATATGGGAGAGGTATTTCGTATTTCCTCGAGTTCACGAAAGGGCCGGAATATTACGGTCAATTCTTTACGCACAACGAAACCCGTTTGGGTGTCGGCGCCAAATTTGACATTGATTAGTAACCGCAAACCCCTTCCAAGCGTCTTATTTCACATGGACAATGCCAATTGTCAATCGAAGCGGCTCGCTTGCATTCTATTTATGACTTTCGGATTGACCGCGCTCGCACGGGCGGCATCCACCGGTTTGGAGGATTATTATCGCCTAAGAAATTCGGATCCCGTCGCGGCCCGGAGCGCGCTGGAGACCACGGTCGCTGAAGAGCCATCCAATGGGCCGGCCCAAATGGAACTGGCTTATGTTCTTATAAATGAGAAAAAGTTCGACCAAGCCGTCAATCACCTCCAGCAAGCGCTGAAAGCGGATCCGAACAATGAGCGAGCGCGGCTTCAACTCGCCTACACCTACCAACGCATGGGGAAAAGCGCCTTGGCGCGAAAGAGTTTTGATGAACTCAAGGATTCTTCGGGAACAACGACCGCCTCGGCTTGCCAAGCGCTCGCCGATTTGGCGCCTCAACGCTGGCAATTCTTGCCGCGCCCCTATTTTGCCGATCTTTATCTCGCGCCTATTTATCTTTCGCGTTTCGACGATTTCATAACCTATTCACAGGCCCGCGCCGGCGTCGCGCTCGCGAACCGCGGCGAATGGGAGATATACGGCAGCCTGCGATACACCGACGACAGCAAGAGCACGGGGGGCAACACTCCCGCGATTTGGTCGGATAACGCGGCCATTCTTGCCGGCGGCCTTCGATATCGACCTTTCAAGAAAATTCCCGTTTCCGCCTATGCGGAACAGGGCCGGGCCTACGACTTGCTTGACCAGAATCGGGACCGGTGGCGGGACGATTTTCGCTCCGGCCTCTCCTATTTCGACCGTTGGGCCCCCCTCGCGAATTGCTCTCCAAGCTGGCGGTTTCCTTTCACGCGTTCCTCTTCGCTCTACTCCGATGTCAGCTTTTATTCCCGTTATGACCACAATTGGATCGGCTATTTGCAATGGAGGGAAGGGCGGCGCCTGGTTGAAAAATGCCGGGCTTCCATGGATGGTTATCTTTATTTCGGCGGTTCGATGGACTCAAACCGGGATTATTTCAACAACGTGGCGGAAGCCGGCGTCGGCGCAACGATCACGCCGGACCATTCGTTCCCGCTTTTTCTTCGCTACACCGTTGTTCGCGGGTCTTATATCAAGGTTTCCGGCAGCGTTCCCAATCCTCACGGCGGCCCTTACACGGACCAAAGATGGGAACTGGTCGGGTTCGTGAGGTTCTAGCGGCCATGAAACTCTTTAACTTTATATTTGTGTGTACGGCGGTCGCCATTATTTTTTATGGATTGGATGATCTGTTTGTAGACGCTTATTATTGGTTGAGAATGGGGTTCCGCCTGTTGGCCTATCGCCGGCGCCCGCCGCTCTCGTTGGAAAAGTTAAATGCGCAGCACGAACAACGCATCGCGCTCATGATCCCTTGCTGGCAGGAAGATAATGTCCTCGGTGAAATGCTTGCCAATACGATGAACATGCTCCAATACGACAACTACGACGTGTTCATCGGCGTTTATCCAAACGACACGTCTACCAGAGAAGCCTTGGCGGCCAGCCTTCATTTGCATCCGCATCTCCACGAAGTCGTGGGGCCCCTGCCTGGCCCGACGACCAAAGCCGCCAATTTAAATGCCATTCATGCCGGTGTTCTCGAATATGAGCGGAGGACGGGAATTCACTTCGATATTTTCGTCATGCACGACGCCGAAGATGTCATCCACCCCCTTTCCTTTAAACTGTTCAATTATCTGCTTCCGGACAAAGATATGGTCCAAATTCCCGTTTTTCCGATCGCAATGAAACTCTCGTCATTCACCCCTTGGACCTATGCCGACGAGTTTGCCGAGAACCACACCAAAGACATGATCAGTCGCGAATGGATGGGGGGATTTGTCCCTTCCGCCGGGGTGGGAACGGCTTTTTCAAGGCGGGCCATCGATGTTCTTTATTTTGATAATGAAAAGTTGTTCAGCGCCGAAACTCTGACCGAAGATTACGCTTTTTCGCTGGATCTCAATCGGCATGGGTTGGTTGGGATTTTTGTCCATCAATCGATAAAACGATTAACAACCCGCCCGCGCTATTTCTTTTTCGGTCCGCCGGTTCCGGTCGAGACGAAGGAATGGATCGCCACGCGGGCTTTATTTCCAAGAAATTATTCCAACGCCATTCGGCAGAAGAGCCGTTGGGTCCTCGGAATTGCGCTTCAGGAATGGAGAGCCACCGGCTGGTCAGGCAGCAACGCGACGCGTTATAGTTTGACCCGGGACCGCAAGGCCCCTCTCGGCTACCTTCTGCTCATGGCCGCTTATACGTTCCTTGCCTATTGGATTTTTTATCAACTCTCCTTTTTATGGGCGGGCCGCGCGGTCGTTCCGGCGCTTCAGCCATTGAACCGGACTCTGTTAATCTTCGTTACCGTCATGATGGTTCACCGGCTCGTTGAGCGGGCCATCGCCGTGCGGCGAATATATGGATTGGCTCCCGCGCTTCTCAGCGTTCCCATAACGTTTTATCTCAACATCATCAACATTCACGCATTTTTGCGGGCTTTTTCACTTTTTGTCAAAGCGGATTGGAAGCACGAACGGGTTCCTTGGGCAAAGACCACGAATCATTTCCCCTCCGTCGACCAGCTCCGTGTGTTTCGCCGGCGTCTCGGCGACATATTGATTGAGCGTTCCGCCATAACGCCCAATGAACTGATTTTTGCCTTGAAGACCCAGCGTAAAAAAAAGGCCCCCATCGGAAGAATTTTGGTTGAAGAGGGAACAATTACGGAAGACCAATTACAGGAATCATTAAGGAGACTCTCATGAAGAAGAACCGATGTTCAATATCGAAAAAGACCCTGATCGGTACGCTCATTGTCGTGACAACCATGGCGATGGCTTTGCCGCAAAACAGCTGGGCGATGTTGGCCCCCGCTCAGACCGCAAACGAACTGCATCAAACGGGCTCACTGCGGGCAGATGATCTCAAAACCATCCAGACCGCGCTGGAGTCCAAAATAATCCGGCAGCGGCTCACGGGTTTCAATCTGACTCCGGAACAAATCGACAGCCGGCTTGCCAAGCTTTCCGACGCCCAGCTCCATCAAACAGCCCAGCAAATTCGTACGGTCAACCCCGGCGGAGACGCGGGGGGTTTTTTGATTTCGGTCCTGGTCATCGTGATTCTTGTGGGTCTCATCATGTATATTTTTAAACGGATCTAAAGGGACGGCGACCCCTGTGCAAACCAGCCATAGCCCGAGGAGCGTGAGGTTGATCCTGGGAGCGCTCCTCGGGCTCTTCGTCGCCGGGTGCGCCGGCGTCCGGATCAAAAACTCTCCGCGGGAACAACAGCTGCTCTCGGTTCCTTTCTTTCCGGACAACACCGACCAATGCGGACCCTCGGCGCTTTCCAGCGTCCTCACGTTTTGGGGCGCTTCAATCGCTCCGGCGGAACTCAAAAAAGAAATCTATTTGGCCCACCTCAAAGGAAGCCTTCCGCTGGACCTTTTGCTGTCGGCTGAAAATCACGGTTTCAAGGCGCGCCTTTACAGCGGCGGCATCGAGGATGTCAAGTCCCAATTGAGAAAGGGAGAGCCATTGATCGCATTCATCAATCGCGGATTTGATTTCTACCCCATCGGACATTACGTCGTGGTGGTCGGTTACGATGAGGAGCGGCGCGGACTTTATGTCCATTCGGGCTTAAAAAAGAACCGGTTCGTTTCTTATAAGCGATTTCTGCGGGATTGGGATAAGACGGAGCGTTCCACCTTGTTAATATTGCCATCGGAGCGAGACAAGGAATTTTCTTATTCGACCTCGTCCGATTTTAATGCGGCCAATGAAAATGACGTGGTGCGTTACGAGGCGGCCCTTCAAAATAAAAAGAAATACACTCCGGGACTTATCGTTCTTGGAAATCTCGCTTATGAGAGGGGGGATCTGAAAAGGGCCGAGGGATTTTACCGACAGGTTTTACGGACAGATCGGAATGATGCCGGCGCCAACAACAATCTCGCCATGGTCTACTTAACTCGCGGAAAAAATTTGGACAAAGCCGAACGTTTTGCTCGAATCGCTTTGAGGCAGGGCGGACCGTTGCAGCCGTATGTTTTGGAAACCCTGGCTTCAATATATCTGCGACAGAACCGGACCTTGGAGGCGCGGAAGATTTTGGACGAAGCCGATGGGGAAGCCCCCTCCGACAACGCGGCTCTTTGCGAACAGCTCTCGAAAACAAGAGATAAACTTGCAAACTGAATGTCTCGACGAACTTTATACACGCGCATCGCCGGTGCGGTTGCCGCGCTCTTTATCGGAGGTTTGATTTCCGGCTGGTTTCTCGTTGAACGGATGCTCTCTGGGCCGGAGTTAAAACCGCGGATTGAAGCGGCGGCCTCTCAGTTTCTGCTGCGACCCTTAACCATCGGAGATCTTGAATGGCGCCGCTGGCCGAAATGGAAAATCATCGGCCGTGACGTCCGGCTTTGGGAAGATCCCGGCAAGCGCCGGTTGTTGGCCGAGTCGCTTCGCGTTGAAGTCGATTTGACCCTTTTGTCTTTTTACCGGTTGGCGGTGGGTGTTGCCGAGATTAAACTGGTGCATCCCCGTTTCCATTTGAGAGAGGGCCAAAATGGCGAGTGGAACGCCGCCCGCTTTATGGATAATTTTCGAGAGCGTCCTTCCGGGCCGGAGCGGGAGTGGGGACGGATTGTCCCCAATCGATATGCGATCGAGGACGGATCGTTGTCGGTCCAAAAAAAAGACGACTCCTCTGAATATTTACTTCCACTCCTGATCCAGGGCCGCAACAAATTCACTTCTTCGAATCCCGTTTTTAACGGCGTGCTGCGCAGCTCAACGACCGCGGTGGATTTTAAAGTCGGGTTTGATTTTTCGCCGCGATTCAGAGCCGTCATCGATCTTAAAGACGCCCGCTACCACACGGCATCGTTTCAGAATGCGCACGCGGTGGTCCGACTGGAAAATGGCGTCTATCGAGTTGACCGAACCGTTTTCGACGCCTTGGGCGGCAGCATCGCCGCGGAAGGTTCTTTTCTTCCGTCGGCTTCGACGGACAGTTTGAAACTCTCGTGGACGACGTCCGGTATTCAAGCCAAGGATCTCTTTAATTTGGCGGGATCGAGCGTTGAAGTCAGCGGTATTTTGGATTCCGACGGGCATATCGAAAGCGGCGTCGGAGACCTCTTCCTTCCTTCAATGAATGGCGAAATCCGAGTCGACCTGAAAAACGGATGGTTCGGCAACGCGACAGGCATTCTTAAAGTCCTTTCAAAGCTGAATGTGACCACGCTCATTACGGAAGTCGCGGGCCAACACCGCTCGCGCGTGCCGTTCAATGAAACGCACGGGACGCTCAAGATCGTCAATGGCGTTGCTTCCACGGTTGATCCGTTCCTGCTGGAAAACAAGACTCTCCAAATGGGGTTCATGGGCGCCTATGATCTTTCCGCTCGGACCGTCGACGGGAAAATCGTCGTGAACTTCCTCATGGTGACGGACGAGATCATTCACCGGATCCCGATTGTCCGCGATATTTTGCTTGGCGACAAGAAAGGTCTCGTCCCCATTTGGCTGTCCGTGAAGGGCAGCGCCGCCAACCCCGCCGTTGAAATCCTTTCGGGAAAGTCGATCGCCAGTCCCGTTTGGAACACCATCAGCAACATATTCCATCTGCCCGGAAAGCTTTTCCGGGAAATAAAGGAGAAATTATGAACTGATGCAAACTCTTGTAACTTTTCCACCGGCTTGGGTGTCGAAGAAACGGTGGGAAGATGAAGCGGCCGCTGTAATCTGAAAGGAGGAAGGACCATGGAACGTATCGTTAAGAAAGAATCATTCCCTCACGCGGATGAGGCGATTGAGAACGCCAAAGCGAAGGGGGGCGGGTATTGGAGAAACGCGAAGGCGTTGGGACAAAACCTGTTGAGCGGCTCCCAGTTCAATGGGCAGAAAACTTGGAACCGGACGAAAGGATTCATCCAAAAGAACCCGGCGCAGGCGATCGGATATGCGGTTCTGTTGGGCGCGGTCCTCACGGTCATTTTTTATCCCAAAGGGCAAGATTAGGGTGTGATGGGAAAGATTTCGCTCGGACTGATCAATGACCACTTGGAGCTCCTTTCGTTGGAATTGGGCCAAGAGAAGCAAGAGGGAGGGCGTCGCCTATTAATTTTGGCCGGAGGCGCTTTCCTTTTGTTCTCATCATTCTTCTATCTCCAACTTGCGCTGATCGGCCTGTTCTTAAGAATGGGGTGGAGATGGGAAGGGATCGGCCTCATTTTTGGAATATTTTATCTCGTATCGGGTTTGCTGGTGATTTTTCTTTTCGGAAAGCGTCAGGCCGGGTTGGGGGCCCCCTTTCAGGGGAGTCTCAGCGAATTAAAGAGGAGTTTTCATTGGATCGAAAAACGTTTCTTTTAGAACGCGAACAAATCCAAAACAGGATGGAAGAAAAGCGCGCGAGCATGGCGATGAACCCCCCTTCCGTTCCTTTTGTATTTTCTCTTTTGAAAAATATTTTCTTAAACAATAACGGATCGATTTTAAGAATGATTTTGACGACGGTTGGTTTTCGGATTGTAAGCCCTTTTTTAGCGCAGCGCGTTTGGGGCTTATTTTTCAAAACAAAAGGTTAGTATGAACTCTAAATTTTTGGGCGTTATTTTTATGGGGTCCTTCTTATTGGCAAATGGGCTCGCGCGGGCGGAAGGGGGGGCCTCCGACCAAGAAAAACTGGAGAAAGAACAGGCGCAAATAGATGCCGCGGTTATACAGTCCGGCGGAACCATCGCCAAAACATTATCCGAAAAATTCAAAATCAAGCCGGAAGCGCTCCAGAAAATAAGAGGAGCGGGTCCGGAACTAAGTCCCGGAGGCGGGCCCGAATGGGGAGAAATTACCATCATGCTCTCGATGGCGCGGGAGCTCTTCAAAACAAATCCGGCGGACTACTCCACTTATGACAAAGCGCTGGAAAAAGTGCGCGGCCTTCGAGCTGAAAACGCCGCTTACGAGAAAATTGCGAAGCAGTTGGAGTTTAATTTGCAGCCCGTCATTGCCGAAATTCGGCGGATCCGCGTGAATCTTCAAGGCGAAAAACGGTTTTAAAACCAGAGGGAAATATTGAATTCCGGAGCGGTTGATGAGCAGGTGGTATAAACCGTTCTGTCGCAGTTTTTATATTCCTCATGGACAATTCCGCCGCCCGCATACACATGCTCCCCCATACGGGAATAAACGCCCGCCCGGCCGCCCACGGAATCCAAGTCTTTGATGTTTCCCTCGAAATAGGTCCGCTTGGCGAAAACGCCCACATAGGGTTTCAAGGATCCTGACGTCGGGAAAACATATCGAATACCGGGGCTCACCTTGTAAATTTTTGGTTTTGCGCCAAACCACGCTTCTCCATCCAGACCCAATTCCAAACCATCCAGGAGCATGATGCCGAGCCCCAATCCGCCGACGATGTAGTCATGATTGAAAGCGCTTCCCAACGTTCCAAATGCCGAGGCGTGGACCCGGCCTCTTGAAAAAACATCCGCCCCCATTTCCGCGCCGGCATGGGCCGATGCGATAAGGGTGCCGCTGGCCACCGCCGCCAAAAGAAATTTTCTCACCACAAAAGGACCGTCTTTCGCTTATATGAATGTCAACCCAATGAGAGCTTTTCCATAAAACCCATCCAGATCAACATTCGCATTCACGGTGTTGCCGGAGGAAGATCCGCTGCCTTTTAAATGAATGGACTTATATCCCGCTTCCGCCCCAATGAGGAATGGCCCGAGATAGACTCCCGCCTCCGCGCCGCCGGAATAACTTAGCTGCTGAGAATTAAGATGGTGACTTTCACTGGAGCCGCTGTTGTTGAATTTGAGATCGGCCCACGGGTAGCCGATGCTGACGATGGGCCCGAGGTATATTTTCGAGTTGATGAGCCGCAAATCGACAAGAAGAGCGAGGTCGTTGACGTCCAATTTCCAGTCGGAAGAGGGGCCGCTTTTTTTCTGTGAGGCCTGCTCATAGCGCACGCCCAGCGTCATCGGAATGACGGGAAGATGAAAGATGAGGTCCGCGTTATAGGTATCAAAACTTTTAGCCGACAGGTCGGTCCCGCTAAGGTTGTTTACGCGGTTTTCGAATCCCTTCGGATTCGCCGCTGATAGCCCGGCCCCGACTCGCAAGTCGATCAGCCCGGCATTTAAGGACGGGTATCCGATCGCCAGAAGCGACAGCGCAGTTATTACCTTTTTGGTCATTTTCATTTTTTTCTCCTTTTTATTCACCAAGCAATAGGACACGCATCTTCCACCAAAGTAACAGGTAATTTTTGTTACCGGGAGACTTTTTGGGTGTCAATACCCATGAGTTGAACCGCAACATCTGGATAGGGAGGTTGAGGATGAAAATGATGAAAAGCAGGAACAAGTCCACAAAGATACATGCCAAGCCCCAGCGCCAACGTCAAGAGATTCCCATGAAGAAAACCCTGAAGAACAAAGAACAATTTCAGGAGCCAATTCGGGAAGAAAAGACCGGTCCATTGCAAGAAATGGAAACAGCCCCGCCTGTTGTTACTTCACCCTGATGTCCGGGGTCTCATCTTAATGGCGGGGTGTTAAAAAGTCGGTAGGGAGGGAAATATGCTTTGGACAATTGCCGTTGTATTGATGGTTTTGTGGGTATTGGGATTGGTCAGCTCATACACGCTGGGAGGCTTCATCCACCTTTTGTTGCTGGCGGCGGTGGTGATCGTGCTGATCCGTGTTATTCAGGGTCGGCCGGCGTTAAAAGGATGAGAGATGAAAAGGAAAAAAGAGGAGAAAAATATATGAAGAAAAAAGTGATCGCATTGTTTATTTTTTCGGCATTCTTAATGAGGCAGAGCCAGGTTTATGCCGTTTCACCTGTTCCGGCGCCGCTCTATCAGGTAACGGCCGTTCAAACTCCCGCAAAAGCCATTAATTACCGGCAGCTGACGGGGTCCGTTGAAATTGTTTTCAAGGGGACGGTACTTCTTCCCGATGCCAAAGGCGGCGCCGCGATAAGGAACAAAGCAGGTGTGACGGAAATCAAAGCGGCGTTCGTGAACTTGACGCCCCCCACTCAATTCGGCGCTGAGTATTTGACCTATGTCTTTTGGGCCATCTCTCCCGATGGGAGAGCGACCAACCTGGGGGAGTTGATCGTCAAAGAGGGGAAAAGCCAGTTAAATGCAAAAACACCGCTCCAGGCTTTGAGTCTTCTCGTGACGGCGGAACCTTATTTCGCGGTTTCGCAACCGAGCAATGTCGTGATTTTGGAAAACGCGATCAAACCCGACAATAAAGCGAAGATTGAATTGATTGACGCCAAATACGAGCTGCTTCCGAGGGGGCAATACACCAAGAATATCGCCGCCACGGACCTTCAACCGCAGGCCATGGATAAGAATACGCCTTTCAATGTTTACCAAGCCCGGAATGCCGTGCGAATTGCCAAAGCGGAAGGGGCGGAAACCTATGCCGCCGATGGTTACAAAAATTCGGAGAGACTGCTTGCTTTGTCCGAAACAAAAGAAGGTGGAAAAAAGGGCCGGTCGATGACGGCGCGCGAGGCGGTTCAAAGCGCGGAGGACAGCCGATCGATCGCCGTGAAACGGCAAGCGGATGAATCTCTCGTCAATGAACACCAGAACGCGCAGGATCAGATCACCAGCGCCAAAAGTCAGGCTGCCACCGCGGCCGCCGGTCAGGTGAAAGCGGAAGATGCTCAGGCCAAGGCGGAGCAAGCGAAAGGATTGTCGGACACCGAACGCGCCGCGGCGCTCGCATTGGCAACCAGTGCCGCCGGCCAAACTGAGCTGGCCAATGGGAGAGCTCAAAAGGCCGAAGGCGAGAAAGCGGTGCTGCGCGCCCAGCTTTTGGCGCAATTGAATTCGGTCCTCCAGACGCGGGACACCGCGCGGGGACTCATCGTGAACATGTCCGGCGCGCTGTTCCAAACGGGAAGCGCCGAGCTTCAGCCGGCGGTGCGCGAGAAGTTGGCGAAAATTGCCGGGATCGTGTCCTCTCATCCGGGCTTGAGCCTCAGCGTTGAAGGGCACACCGACAGCGTTGGATCCGATGAATACAATCAGCGGTTGTCTGAGAAAAGGGCCCAGTCCGCGCAGGGATATCTCGTGAGCCAGGGAGTTTCCGCCAACTCCATCACCTCGAAGGGATTTGGGAAGACCAGTCCGATCGAGTCCAATGATACGCCCGAAGGCCGGCAAAAAAACCGCCGGGTTGAGATGGTTGTCAGCGGCGATGCGATTGGGGCGTCAATACAGGCGCAATAATATCGCTGCATGGATACCAAGGCCCATCAAGAAACAAAAGAACAACTCAGTTCGATGGAGAGGCGGCTTCGGCTGGCCGGGCAAAAATTGGACGTGCTATGGATGACGGCTCGAAATGCCACTGGGCAGTCCAGAACGGATATTCACAAGCAGATTGGTTCTCTTCGGGATAAGCAGCGCGTGGACCGGGAGGAACATGAAGCATTAAAAAAAAGTAATTCCGTCCATTGACAGGGGCAGGTCGATTTTCCTGCAACCATTCTTATTGATATTTGTCTAATACATGGTAAGGTCATTTTAAAACCGCCCGGGTGTGAGGCCGACCATGGAAGAGATAAATATGAAATCCGTCCAAGATGACGTCAAGAAGCGCCAGCAGCGTGTTGATCAACTGGATGATAAGGTCTTTGCGCTTTCTCGTCAGCTCATTGAGGACGAAGTGAAAAGCACCTCAGCCTTCATCGAGAATGAGTATTTTCTGAAAGTCAGTGATCCGCTCTTTGGCCGTTTTTCCGTTCTCCAGCAGATGCTATTTTTGTCCCTCTGGTATCACCAAAGAGGCCGCAGCGCCCCTGGAAATTTTTTCTCCATCGAATGCCAAAAGGTGATAGATGGCGTCCTCATCGATTTCATCGTCCATCTCCTTTCCGGAAAGAACTCCTATAAAGTTGCCATTGAATCAGACTCGTCTCCCGAGAAGCGTCGAAAGATCGAGAGCTTTGGTCTTCCGGTCTTGAGCTATACGGAGGCGGAAATCATCGGACGGTCTCCCGCGATCGCCGATGAAATATTCACTTTCTTAGATAATCAAGCTGAAGAGGTCGTGTCGAATCAATTTGTTCAGTCTCTGTTTCATTAGAATTTTTCTTCCGCTGAGGGAGAGATGCCGACGCCAGCGTAAAACGGAATGTGGACCCTATCCCTGGCTGTGATTCCACCCAAATACGTCCCCCATGACCTTCAACGATCTTCTTAACGATGGCCAATCCAATGCCCGTGCCGGGATAATCATGCCAAGTGTGCAGCCGTTGGAATATGCCGAAAATCCGATGGATGTGTCTGCTGTCTATTCCGATTCCGTTGTCTTGGAAAGAAAATGCCCATTCGCCGCGACTTTTTTCAACCGAAATTTTTATGTGTGGAGGGTCTTTTCCGCGGAATTTCAGCGAATTGCTCAAAAGATTTTGAAATAGTTGATACATGGAGACCCGGCTCGCCGCAATGGTTGGAAGGGGAGGGACCGCTATCCGGCCGTCGGTGTTTTTAATTTGGAGCTCCAAATTCAACATGACGTCGTGAAACACTTCATTGAGGTCCACCGCTTCAATCACGTCTTCTTTGGTCCCTATGCGCGAATAACGGAGCAGATTCTCGATGAGATTGCTCATGCGCAGCGCGGAACGTTGAATCCGGTTTAAATATTCTTGCGCTTTTCCATCGAGTTCTCCCAAATGGATTTTTAGCAGGTCGCCGAAGCTCATGATTTTTCTCAACGGTTCTTGAAGATCATGCGACGCTGAAAATGCAAATTGTTCCAGTTCCTTATTTGAGCGTGTTAGTTCTTCCGCTTGACGGGCGATCGCTACTTCCGTTTCCTTTCTCGAATGAATGTCCGTACAGGTAATGATCCAACCCTCGGCCCTTCCATTTTCACCCCCAATCTTCTCCGCGGCGCCGCGCACCAAGTGCCATCGTTCCGTTTCATCCCACTTTCTTTTGATCCGGGCTTCAATCTCGAAATCTTCTTTTACGTCCTCGGATGTTTTCCATTTTTCGATCAAACGCTCCAAATCACCGGGATTGAACATCGACTGCCATCCTTTGCCGTTGCTTTGCTCCAGGGTCAACCCCGTGGTGGCGAACCAAAGTTTATTGAAATAATTCGCCCTTCCGTTGGAGTCTGTTTTCCAAACAAGATGGGGAATCGCATCGGCCAAGTTGCTGTAGCGCTTAAAATTCTCGAGCTCCAGTTCCGCCAATTGGCGCGCCCGCTCCCGCTTCTCGGCTTCGAGAAGAAGTTTTGATTGGTCTTTTATTTTTTTGTTTTTTTGGAATAAATCGACCATGACGCCGATTTTGTATTTGAGAACCTGGGGGTCGAAAGGCTTAAAAACATAGTCGGCGGCCCCGCAATCAAACCCTTCATATACGTTCGCGGCGTCTTTGTTGATGGCCGTAACGAAAATGATGGGGACATCTTTGGCCCGTTCAATCTTTCTGATCCGGCGGGCCGCTTCAAATCCATCCATGCCGGGCATTTGAACATCGAGAAGAATGACCGCAAATTCCCGCTCTTTGGCGAACTTGATCGCTTCCTCGCCGGAGGCGGCCGTGAATCGCCGATAGCGAGGATTGTCGAGGACCGCCTCAAGCGTCAGCCGGCCGTCGGCCCGGTCATCAACCAAGAGGATGTTTGTTTTCTCTTCGTCGGCCGAACGCGTGGGGGTCATTGTGCGCGCGCTTTGGTGAGCCACATGTTGATAAGGGAGAGGAGTTTGTCGGAATCAACCGGCTTCGTGATGTAATCCGAGAGGCCCGCTTGCAAGCACCGTTCTTGGTCCTCTTTCATGGCCTTCGCGGTCAATGCCACGACCGGCGTGGACTTGAATTTTTTGTTTTTGCGAATGATCCGCGTCGCTTCAAGGCCGTCCATGCCGGGCATCATGATGTCCATGAGCACCAGGTCGACATCCGGATTTTCTTCCAGCCGCATTATTCCATCTTGGGCGCTTTCCGCGGCCAAGACTTGGAATCCGCGATCTTCGAGCATGGTCTTGACCGCGAAGATATTTCGGTTATCATCATCGATGAGCAAGATTTTTTTCCCTTCGAATCTTGCTCCGATGGGAAGGGACGGAAATGTCGGGATCGCCGCCGGCGTGCTGGCCGCCGCTGATTCGCCCATTCCGGTATAGAGTTCGGGCAGATAGAGCGTAAACGTACTGCCGCTGCCCGGAGTGCTGTCCACTTCGATCGCGCCGCCCAAGAGGCGCGCAATCTCGCGGCTGATGGTCAAGCCCAGTCCCGTACCTCCAAATCGGCGGCTCGTTGTTCCGTCCGCTTGCTGGAAGGCCTCGAAGATAATTTTTTGTTTGTCTTTGGGAATGCCGATGCCGGTATCCGAAACGGAGATGGAAATCACGTTCTTTGACTGATTTAAGGCGTCCGCGGCAAACTGCTGATTTTTGGGAGCATGGCCGACTTTTAACATGACGGTGCCCTTCTCGGTGAATTTAAACGCATTCGACAGAAGATTTTTCAGGATTTGCAGCAGCCGGTTGAGGTCTGTATAAAGCGTCTCGGGAAGGTCGGGAGCAATTTGGAACTGGAATTTGAGGCCTTTGTGGTCCGCGACGGGCCGGAAACTCTGTTCCAGATAATCTTGGACTTCCATAAGAGACACAACCTTTGGCTCCACCGGCATCTTGCCGGCCTCGACTTTCGAGAGATCGAGAATTTCATTGATCAATGACAGCAGATCGCAGCCCGAGGAGTAGATGGTTTGGGCATACTTGATCTGTTCCGTCGATAGGTTGCTGTACTTGTTCTCAGTGAGCATCTTCGAGAGGATCAGCAGACTGTTCAACGGCGTTCGGAGCTCGTGCGACATGTTCGCGAGGAACTCCGATTTGTATTTGGAGATCAGCGAGAGCTGCTCGGCTTTCTCTTCGAGAGAAAGGCTGGCGAGCTCGATTTCCTGGTTTTTGAGTTCCAAGAGTTTGGCTTTTTCTTCCAATTCCTTCGCTTGGGCTTCCAGGTCCGTGTTTGATTTCTGCAGCTGCTGCAGCAATTCTTCCGTTCTCATGTTGGACGCGATGATGTTCATGATCACGCCGATGTTGTCCATGAGTTGGTTGAGAAAGTTAAGGTCGTTTTCACTGAAGGGGAGGAAGGCCGCGAGTTCAATGACGGCTTTCAATTCGCCTTCAAAGAGAATAGGGAGAATGGCCATGTGTTGGGGACTGGCCTCTCCGAGGCTGGAGGAAATCCGAATATAATCGACCGGTGGAATGTTCAGTAAAATTGGCTTCTTTTCAAAGGCGCATTGTCCGACCATTCCTTCCCTGAGCCGCAATTCTGTCGGCACATTTTCCGATTTGATGGCGTAGGATGCGATCATTCGCAACAAGGGAGAGGTGGCGCTGTTATCAAGAATAAAGAAGGTGCCGTAACGCGCTTGAATGAGGGGGGTTAGCTCGGACATGATGAGTTGGGCGACGGCTTTAATGCTGCGTTGGCCCTGCATCATTTCCGTGAACTTCGCGAGATTGGTTTTGAGCCAGTCCTGCTCGCGGTTTTTCTGCGTTGTTTCCTTCAAGTTCGCGATCATTTGGTTGATGTTGTCTTTGAGGGCCGCCACTTCCCCTTGCGCTTCGACGGAAATGGACCGCGTCAAATCTCCTTTGGTGACGGCGGTGGAAACTTCGGCGATGGCGCGCACCTGGGTGGTCAAATTGCCGGCCAGCTGGTTCACGTTTTCGGTCAAGTCTTTCCATGTTCCGGCGGCGCCGGGCACTTTGGCTTGTCCGCCGAGTTTTCCTTCAATGCCCACTTCTCTGGCCACGCCGGTCACTTGATCGGCGAACGTTCGCAGCGTGTCCGTCATGCTGTTGATGGTTTCGGCCAACGCCGCCACTTCTCCCTGCGCTTCGAGCACGAATTTCTGGCTCAAGTCGCCGTTGGCGACCGCGGTCACGACCTTGACGATACCGCGCACTTGTTTGGTCAAGTTGGACGCCATGACGTTCACGTTGTCGGTCAAATCTTTCCATGTTCCGGCGGCGCCGGGCACTTTGGCTTGTCCGCCGAGCTGTCCTTCAATGCCCACTTCTCTGGCCACGCCGGTCACTTGATCGGCGAACGTTCGCAGCGTGTCCGTCATGCTGTTGATGGTTTCGGCCAACGCCGCCACTTCTCCCTGCGCTTCGAGCACGAATTTCTGGCTCAAGTCGCCGTTGGCGACCGCGGTCACGACCTTGACGATACCGCGCACTTGTTTGGTCAAGTTGGACGCCATGACGTTCACGTTGTCGGTCAAATCTTTCCATGTTCCGGACACGCCGATAACAGCGGCTTGTCCGCCCAATTTTCCTTCGGTGCCGACTTCTTTCGCGACGCGCGTCACTTCGGCCGCGAAGGACCGGAGCTGGTCGACCATGGTATTGATCGTTTCCTTGAGCTCGAGGATTTCACCCCTTGCGTCCACGGTAATTTTCTGGGACAAGTCGCCGCGAGCAACGGCCGTGGTCACCTTGGCGATGTTGCGGACCTGGTCGGTCAAATTTTTGGCCAGGCCGTTCACGTTATCGGTCAAGTCCTTCCAGGTTCCCGACACGCCTTTCACGTCGGCTTGTCCGCCCAATTTTCCTTCCGTGCCGACTTCTTTCGCGACGCGCGTGACTTCAGCGGCGAAGGAGTTCAGCTGGTCCACCATGGTGTTGATGGTCGTTTTAAGTTCGAAGATTTCGCCTTTGGCATCGACGGTGATTTTCTGGGACAAGTCGCCGCCGGCAACGGCGGTCGTCACTTTGGCGATGTTGCGGACCTGGTCGGTCAAGTTTTTGGCCAGGCCGTTCACATTGTCGGTCAAGTCCTTCCAGGTTCCCGACACGCCCTTCACATCGGCTTGCCCGCCGAGTTTTCCTTCCGTGCCGACTTCTTTCGCGACGCGCGTGACTTCAGCGGCGAAGGACCGGAGCTGGTCGACCATGGTATTGATCGTTTCCTTGAGCTCGAGGATTTCACCTCTCGCGTCCACGGTAATTTTCTGGGACAAGTCGCCGCCGGCAACGGCGGTCGTCACTTTGGCGATGTTGCGGACCTGGTCGGTCAAGTTTTTGGCCAGGCCGTTCACATTATCGGTCAAGTCCTTCCAGGTTCCCGACACGCCTTTCACGTCGGCTTGTCCGCCGAGTTTTCCGCCGGTGCCGACTTCTTTCGCGACGCGCGTCACTTCGGCCGCGAAGGACCGGAGCTGGTCGACCATCGTGTTGATCGTTTCTTTGAGCTCAAGAATTTCACCGCGCGCGTCCACCGTAATTTTTTGGGAGAGGTCGCCGCGAGCGACGGCCGTGGTCACTTTGGCGATGTTGCGGACTTGGTTGGTGAGGTTTCCCGCCAAGCCGTTCACGTTATCGGTCAAGTCTTTCCAGGTTCCCGACACGCCTTTGACGATGGCTTGACCGCCGAGTTTTCCTTCCGTGCCCACTTCTTTGGCCATGCGCGTGACTTCGGCGGCGAAGGAGTTCAACTGGTCCACCATGGTATTGATGGTTGTTTTAAGTTCGAAGATTTCGCCGTTGGCATCAACGGTAATTTTCTGGGAAAGGTCGCCGCGAGCAACGGCGGTGGTCACTTTGGCGATGTTGCGGACTTGGTCGGTCAAATTTTTGGCCAGGCCGTTCACGTTATCGGTCAAGTCCTTCCAGGTTCCGGAGACGCCTTTCACGATGGCTTGGCCGCCCAATTTTCCTTCCGTGCCGACTTCTTTCGCGACGCGCGTCACTTCGGAGGCGAAGGAGTTGAGTTGGTCCACCATTTCATTCACGGTGATACCGATGCGCGCAAAGGCGCCTTTGAGGGGACGCCCCCCAATTTGCATGGAGGTTTTTTGGGAAAGGTCGCCTTTGGCCACCGAGGTGATGACGCGAGCGACTTCATTGGCGGATTGGACCAAGTCGTTGATAACGGAATTGACGGCTTCGATGCTGCTTGACCAAGCCCCCCGGGCCGACCCAAGGGACGCCCGCTCGGTCATTTTCCCTTCCCGTCCAACCGTCTTGCTGACACGCAGAAGCTGCAATGACAAGTTCTGGTTTAGCTCAATAATGTCGTTCAACGTTTCGCCGATCTCATTCATGGTGCTGTTTTCCGTTTCGGGGACGCGCACGCTGAAATCTCCGCGCCGAACCGCTTTTAAGGTCGCAAGCAGTTGTTTTAAATCGTTTTTTAACGGGGGAATGCGCATGTCAGGGGGAACGCCAGGCTGGCCAATTTGATTCTTTCCATTGATGGCGGGACGAGTGGGTAAAAGAGCTGCGTTGGATGGTTGTGCCATTGGAAGGCCTCCAAAGGTATTTTAGATATCTTGCTCATTACGGATGGAGATCCAAAAGGTTCGAATCTCTTTTTTTAAAAAACCGAAGGGCAAAATTTACCTTTTCTTTTTCTGCGGAGTCAAGCCAGGAAAGGACCGGTAAATTTGAGTTGCAAATGCGCCGGTTTTGAGAATTCTGGAAACTTTTTGGGGATCTGTTCGTAATTGGATCACACCAGAGGAGGACAAAAATGGCCAAGATGATCTCAGCATTGCAGCCGGCAGCGGAATTTACGAGCAGAAGGGAATTTCCCCCTGCCCGCGTAGAAAAGGAGCCGGTTGAAAACCCCGTGATATTGAGCGATACGGCCCTGATTCAGGAGGCATTGAATGGAAATTCAAATGCTTTTGGAGATCTGGTAAAGAAATACCATCCCAAATTCATTGGCATGGCCATCCGTCATCTTGGCAATCCAGTGGAGGCCGAGGACGTGCTTCAAGAAGCCTTCATACAGGCTTTTCGTCATCTGCCCAATTTTCAGCACAGGTCGCGTTTTTCCACATGGCTATACTCCATTGTCCTTAATCGTATTCGCAACCAGATCCGCCACAATCGCGTGCTCCATTTTATCCCCCTTGATACGGGGTGCGAGCCGGATGAGCATCGAGAGTTGGCGGTTCCCGAAAAAAATCCCGCATTGGATGTCGCTTTGGAGCATAAATTCCAGGTTGAGGCGATCCATGAAGCGATTAAATATATCCCGGCCCATTATCGAACCGTCTTTGTCCTGCACTATTTTAAAGGACTTTCACTTGAAGCCATCTCCAATCAATTGGACCGGCCCGTTGGAACGATGAAAGCGTACCTGCACCGGTCCCGGAAAATGCTTCTCGCGCGTCTAAACTCTTAGGCAAGTCATGCCCCGGCCGATAAAAATATTTTTAATTGAAGACGATGTGGACGATGCCGACCTGCTGTCTGAAATAATTTCGGGAGAGAAAGAGAATAATTTTACCATCGACCAAGTCAGTCATTTGAAGGACGCCCTCGTTCAAATTCCCCAGGGTCAATACGATGTTATTATTGCCGATCTTTTCTTGCCGGACAGCCGCGGCGTGGAAACATTTTTTAGAGTCCAAAAATGCGCCGGGTCCACGCCCATTTTGGTTTTGACCGGCTTGGATGACAAGGCCATCGCGCTGGAGACCCTTCGGCAAGGGGCCCAAGATTATTTGGTGAAAGGCCATTTCAACGGACCGTTTCTCGTCAAATCCATCCAATATGCCATCGAGCGGAATAAAATTCTGCGCGAGTTCGCGCATGCGACGGAGCAGCTGAACCGGGCCAATCTAAAATTGGACCGATTGGCCCATAAGGACCCTTTGACGGACCTTTTAAACCGGCGGGGATTTCAACAAGTCTTGACGCGCGAGGTGGCGTGGGCCAAACGTCATGGTTTAAGTCTTATGGTCCTCATTATAGACCTGGATGATTTTAAGAAAATAAACGACAGCGTCGGGCATGCCGCTGGCGACGGCGTTTTGAAGGAAATCGCCGCGCGAATTCAAGGGCCTCTCCGTTCCACTGATTTTGCGGCCCGCGTTGGCGGGGATGAATTCCTCGTCTTGCTTCCGGACACGGAAGCGGCCGAAGGAGTTGGAATCGCGGAGAAAATCAGAAAAAATATTTCGGAAAAAATTATTTCCATCCCGCCGCATTCCCTGAAAATAACGGCCAGCGTCGGCGTGTCGGCCGTTTCAGGCCAAACCTCATCCATTGGCGAAGTGCTCTCGGATACGCATGACGTGCTTTATAAAAGCAAGAGGTCAGGAAAAAACCAGGTTAGTTTCGATAAGGGCGAGAAAATGGCTCGGCCGGAAAAGGCCCAACGTTTTCTGCAGGAATTAAAGAAGGAAAATCAATTCCATGCGGTCACGCAGCCGATTGTGGACGTTGTCGAGAACAAGGTCGTCGGTTTCGAATTCCTCGCGCGCTCGTCCGTGCCTTCATTCGAGAACCCCGAAGATTTTTTTAGGATCAGCGGGGAGACCAACGCTTTGCTGGAAGTGGACAGCCGTTGTCTCTTGGCGTGTTTGGAGAAGTCCCGTTCCCTGCCGCTGCGCTATCGCAGACATATCAATGTTTCGTCTTCAATCGTCGCTGAATTGTCCGTCCCCCGTTTGAGCGAGTTCTTTCACGGTACGGAAGGGGCTGAATTTTGCTTGGAGATCAGCCACAAGCAAATTATCGGCGATCCTTCTTATCTCGTGGAGCCCCTTGAAAACTTAAGAAAGGCGGGTTTCCTCATTGCCATGGAGAATGTCGGCATCGGCCAAAATAATCTCGAGTCCATCGTGCTGCTGGAGCCGGATTATTTGAAAATCGATCGTCGTTTCATCTTGGGTATCGGGCGTGACGAGGCGCGGCAGCGTTCGCTGAATCGAGTTTTAAAAATGGTAGAGAGTTTGGGGATCGCGGTCATTGCCCATGGGGTCGAGTCGCTGGAGGATCTGGAAGTGTTGAAGTCCGCCGGCATCAAATTTGCCGAGGGATTTTTATGGGGGAAGCCCAGTCCCGTCCCCGATTTGTTTCCGTTCGTGAATGGTCTTATGGCGCGTTCGAAAGAAGTCGCTTGACGCCGCTAAAAGCGGTGATTTTTAGATGGGAGCAGCGCATTGGCCGTCCAGTACGCGTAAATGGCGCCAAAGATTTTCTTGTATCCCTCATACGTATTCGGCTTTTTGAAATATCCGCTCGAGCCAAGCTGATAGGTTTCATCAACCTCTTCTTGGACGCCTGAAGTTGAGAAAATGATGACCGGAATATTTTTTAAGTTGGCCGATCTTTTTATGTGCTTAAGGATTTCTTTTCCGTTAATTTTGGGCAAGTTGAGATCGAGCAGAATGAGGTCGGGGGAAATAACTTTCGCGTAAGGACCCTCTTTCGTTAGAAATTTGATCGCCTCTTCGCCGTCTTCAACAACGGTGATGTTGAAGTCGTTATAACCGAGGTCATTTAACACCGTTCGGACAAAATCCACATCGGCCTCGTCGTCTTCTATATATAGGACTTCCATGCGTTTAAGAGGCCACCTCATTTACCAAACGTATACGTAAAAAATTCCAGAAAGTTCGTTTTGGGGGATATCAACGAATAAAAATAAAAAAAAACCGTAATAACAAGGTGATTTAAGGCCCTTTAAGGAAGGCAAGGAATAAGTTAAAAAGGGCCGGGAGGGCCCCTTTGACCACCGACCTGAATAATGAACGATTAAAAGTACTGCTGGTTGACGATGACCTCGATATCCATTTCCTTGTTAAGGAATATTTAAGCGAGAAAGACGATCTATTCGTTCTCGATGCCGTGTTAAGCCTGGATCAAGCTTACGAGTCTGTTGCGATAGGAAAACCCGACGTCGTCTTGCTGGACCTTTCTCTCACGGCCAACCCCGGGCTGGATTCATTTAACCGATTTCGCTCGCAAGTGAATGGCCTCCCTGTGGTGATTTTCACGAGCCTGGATGACGAGTCCGCCGCGTTGGAAGCGGTCAAAAAAGGCGCGCAGGATTATCTCGTCAAAGGACATGTGACCCCAAGGATGCTGACGCAGGTTTTGCGCTACTCGGTGGAACGATACAGAACCCAAGGAAAAGCGCGCAATCCCCAACTCACCGACGTTGTCACGGGGCTCCACAATGCGGAAGGATTCGCGGTTTTTGCCGAGCAAGCCCTGCGCTCATCAAGCCGCAATCTGAACGGGACCGTTGTTTTCCTGTTTGTGCTCGAACAGCTTAAACTCATTGAAAGCAGATTTGGCCAAGGCGAGGCCCATAACGCGCTGAAGATAACCACGGAAATCTTGAGGGAAAGTTTTCGCGTCTCAGATATTTTAGCGAGGGTTGGATATGACCGTTTTGTGGTCTTGCCGGCGAGTTCAAGTCCTTTTCTCTCCAGCACCGTGATGAGCAGGATCAAGGCCAGTCAAACTTATTACAATTCCCGCTTCAATCTGTATCGAATTTTACTCCGTTGGCAAGTCCACCATTTTCCGGCCGATGGTCCCTTGTCCATCGATGAATTAATGGCAAAGATCGGGCAGGATTTCTCGGCTTATGATGAAAAAGTGGCTGCTTCAAAGGAGAAACAAGTGGGCTCCCCGAACTTTCCTCCGGCCCGTTCGTAATAATAATATCGAAGAGATCATATTACGCGAAGGGAGGCGTTTTGGTGAATAAAATAGATCCGGTTTGTAGATGTCATCTGGGGGACGTGGAGCCAGCGGGGCGTTCATACTTTGGGGGTGAAAAATTTTATTTTTGTTCCGACACCTGCAAAAGCAAGTTCAACAGGTCGCCTTTTCAGTTTTTTAAGTCCTCCACGGGAATGAACCCGCGCGAAATACGCGAATGGCAAGCGACTGTCGCGCTGCAATATGGGATGAAGGGGTGAGGAAGATTGCGAACCATTTTGGGTCTTGACCGTAGACTTATTTGAACGGGGAATCTCTAGTGATAGGAGAGGGGTGTAATGCCGGAGCTTCCGGATAATTTTCCAGCACTCGTTAGAACATATGGTGATAAAGCCTATGGGTTCGCTTTTCGTTTGACCAAAAATGATTCTGACGCGCGGGATTTGGTGCAAGACGCGTTTACCAAGGCGTTGGAAAACATGGAAAAATTTGACTCGGCGCGGGCTTTTCAGCCCTGGTTTTTTAGGATTATGAAAAATATTTTTCTTGATTGGATGAGACGCTATGAACATAAAAATACCACGTCTCT
>Ga0206945_1056_pt1 | contig 26395 bp, 19 predicted proteins | sample Alteio_BWOrgHeat_5_FD_152982 | JGI IMG/M metagenome (GOLD analysis project Ga0206945, IMG submission 152982) | Enriched cells from forest soil in Barre Woods Harvard Forest LTER site, Petersham, Massachusetts, United States -... | ecosystem: Environmental > Terrestrial > Soil > Temperate forest > O... | reverse complement strand
TCAGGTCAGGGAAGGGGTTGGGGCGATTAAAGCGAAAGCTAAACCGAGTCGCTGGGAGGCGGCCTATCAATCGGGAATAGGCGCGGGTCGGTTTATTGCCAGTAAGATTGCCTCAGCCGCATAGATAAGGAGCTCAAATGAAAAGTCGTTATTTTCGTGAATGGCTGGTTTTGCTAATCGTCTTCGCGTCGGTTTGTCTGCTGATAAATGACGCTGCCGCGCGCCGGCCGCCGCCAGAAGTGCCGGACGCGATCATCGATCGGGACGTGGTTTATCGGACGGTGAATGGCCGATCGCTTAAGCTGGATGTCTATCGGCCTCGGAACGGCAACGGGCCTTTTCCGGTCGTGATGTGGGTTTATGGCGGCGCCTGGGTTCACGGGCGGAAGGAGCGCACTCCGGCGACGGCACTCCTGAGCAACGGTTATGCGATTGTAGGCATTGAATTCCGATCGACCCTTGAGGCGCCATTTCCTGCTAACCTTGAGGACTGCAAGGCCGCCGTCCGATGGATAAGGGCGAATGCATCCCGGTATCATCTCGATTCGAATCATATTGGTGCATGGGGTTTTTCCTCCGGCGGACATCTCGCCGCCTTGCTCGGAACCACCTGTGGAATTCCCGAGCTCGAAGGCAAGGGAGATAACCTCAACGAATCAAGCTGTATCCAGGCAGTCTTAGATGTCTCTGGCCCGAGCGACCTGGTAAAAATGTATGGCGAGGTTTCGGAGAATGCCGATGAGTTTGGGACCAAGGGAAAGGATGCAATTGATAAGCTGATTGGTGGCCCATTGCCGCAGAACCAACAGAAGGCCATCGCCGCAAGCCCAACGCATTATGTCTCAAAGGACAGCGCCCCATTTTTAATCCTTCATGGTGAAGAGGATCAAACCATACCGCCCGAGCAAGCCAAGACACTGGCCGCCGCTCTGAAGGCCGCCGGCGTTCCCGTGCAACTCGAGATAGCGGCTGGGCGCGGACACGGCGTCGGTGCTGGCAAGTACATCGGCGAAATCAGGTCTTTTTTTGACCGGTATCTCAAATCCGGCCAGGTTCGTTAGGAAGGGGATGCTATGCGATCACCGGCAATATCGATTCACTCGCGGCTCGGCCTGATAGTTCTTTTCTCGTTAGTCTTGGGTCTGCTTCCTTCTTCCGCCCTCCGAGCGGCGTCGCCGCCGCCGCGCACCGGTCTCTGGGGGATGCAAAAACTGCCCGAGGATGAACGCGGCGTGGCGCAGATGGCGGCAGAAGCAAAGGCGAATCCGAACCTGAGCGGCCTCTGCCTGCATATCGAATGGAAGATGATCCAGAAACAGGCCGGACAGGCTGACTTTACCGTTGTGGATCGAGCAGTTAAAGCCCTTCACGGAATTGGGATGAAATACCAAATCTGTCTTAAGCCAGGCGCCAATACTCCTGAGTTTGTCTACGCGCAAGGTGCAAAGGGTTTCCAGTCCCGAGTGACAAACCCTTATCGCGCCAACGTCGGCCAGGCGATTCAAATTCCCGTACCCTGGGATCCAATCTATGAGGAAAACTTTTCCTGGATCATTCGGGAGCTGGGCAAACGCTATTCCAGTGACCCCCTTTGTGTCAGTGTGGTTCTGACTTGTGCAAACTTTCTCAGCGCCGAAATGCATCTGCCGAAGTCACCGGAGGACCGGTCGCGCTGGCAGTCATTAGGCAGTTACGAAACAAACCTGCTCGCCGTCTATAAAAAGTATACCGATGAATGGGCGACCGCTTTTCCCCGCCAGGAGATTTCACTTCATTTGTCCAAGGTGATCGATCTTCCGGCTTCATTTAACGATGCGGTGATCGACTATGGACTGAGCAAGTATCCAAATCGATTCTCAATCCAGAACTGCCAGTTAACCGGCCGGAAGGAAGACACCGGGATGTTCACCTACGACATTGTCCAAAGATATCGGGGCAAGATGCATCATGGTTTCCAGAGTTTGGCCGGACTTTCCCATCCGAACGAGCGCATGGGCTCGATCGAAATGGCCGCGCTTAATCTCGTCCATGCCGATGGAGAATATTGGGAGCTTTGGCATGGCGATGGCTTTAGTGTCAGTACCTCGGCCGCAATCTTGAAAGCCTGGGACGATGCAAAAAAACTCGGCTACGAAGCGTACCGGCAGAAACTAATTTCCGATGGAAAATACCGGCAACGATAGCAACGGAGCCCACGCGCCTAACGAGGCGATCATCTTTCTCCATGTGCCCAAGACCGCTGGCACAACCCTGAATCGGCTGATCGAGTGGGAGTATCCCATCTCCCAAATGTATTCGATCGACCCGGTTCTTTTCGAATGGTCTGCGGCCCATTTGCGGAAGCTCTCAAAGCAGCGTTTGGCGAAAATACGGATCTTCAAGGGTCATATGCTCTTTGGTCTGCATGAGGTCCTGCCCCAACCTTCGACCTATATTACCGTTTTGCGCGATCCGGTGGAGCGGGTTCTTTCGGCATTCTATTACATGCGGACTTACAAGTTACATCCGCTCTATTGGAAGTTTCGCCGCGAAAAATGGACCGTCGAGCAATTCGTCGAGCGCAGCTCGCGGGATAATGTGCATTGCAAGATCATGGCTGGTGCCCATTATCATTCTCCTTGCACTCAGGAGGTTTTCGAGAAGGCACAGGGTAACCTGAGCCGCTACTTTAGTGTGGTCGGTTTATCCGAGCGATTTGAGGAAAGTCTCGCCCTGATGAAACTGCGGTTTGGCTGGCAGCTGAAATCATACGGGACCTTTAACGTGACTCGTTCTCGTCCGAAGAAAGGAGATCTTTCGCAAGCCACTCTCGACCTTATCCAGGAACGCAATCAGTTTGACGTGGAGTTATATCGGCAGGGTGTCGAGCGTTTCGAGACTGACTTGGCGAAGGTGCAAGACCAAGCGAACGGGATTGTGCGTGACCTACATACCGCTCGCTCGCGATCGGAAGGGCCGCTGAACTCTGCGCTCTTATCCTTGCGGGCCGAAGTCCGCAAAGCGATCAATCGCGCTTACTCTGCGATCTGAGCGACCGTCGTTCCGGGCTGCGCCGCCTGGATTAGGAAAACCTTAGCCCGATAACTCTCAAATTCGGTCTTGGAGTATTCGTGGAGATAATCCAAAACCGCCGGGCTGTTGAGGCGCTCAAACGAAGCGTAGGGAATGAACATCACCCAGGCTCTGCCGTGTCGATTCACAACGTCCCTGAATTCGGTCGCGTTTCTGATCACCGGCAGCCCGGCAAACTTGTCCATGAAACGAGGCTGGTCGAATTCCCAATCGTAAGGGACTTTTGAACTGAACAGGGTATCAAGGAAATAATCACCTGTGAGTCCGGTGTAGAAGTTAAACACGTGCGGAATGCCCGGGATAATGACGTCGCCGGGCTTGGCGTGAGTCTGGACATAATAGGCCGCTCCCCGATAGTCATACCGATAAGTGCCCATTCGGGTCATCATCTGGGGCGTGTCGCCGGTACTCGACAGCGTGTATTCTCTCAGGACTGACTCATTGCTTTGGACGAACAAGAGGACGAGAACCCCGATCCCGGCAGTGTGAGCGGCAAATCGCGGGACATTCCAGTCAGCAATCTGCGTCGCCAGCGCAATTAACCGATCATAAAGGGCAATCGCGGCCGCCACGCCCCCGGTCAGGACCAAGGGTTGAAAGTAATAGCAATAGCGGGGCGAAAGGGCCGCGAGAAAGTTAGTGTGCAGGGTCCATAAAGTCGCCAGTAAGACAACGACGTAGCGAAATCCCGGTTGCTTCCAGCAAAACGGCAACCCGATGAGAATCATCACGGTGAAAAAGACGTGATTTTCTGAGAGGAGCAGCTTATCGACGTAAAACATTGGCTGATAGCCAGGCGCGATAAGGAAGAGGGACGGACCGGTAAGGTTGGAAAGTCCGGAGCCAACCTGCAGATACGGGAAGCCGGCAAACATTCGGGAACAATATTGCGCGACGACCAGCGCCCCCATGAAGAAAAGACAACGATAAAGATGAAACTCTTTCAGCCACCACCATTCGCCCCAGCGCACAACAAGCAGTCCCATGAGGAGGGCCGGGAGAAGAAACCCCGTTCCCTCCCACGAAAGATAGCAGATGCAAAAGGTAACCGTCGCCGCAGTCAAAAATCGCCGATTTAGGGGACGGGTGCGAATGGCTTCATAAAAGAACCAATAGGTCAGAACCGCCATCAACTGACACTGCGACGGATAAAAGGAGTTTTGTGCCCACCGGATATTTAGCGGCAGACAGGCATAGACGAGTGCCAGGAAGACGCCCGTGCGCCAGTTAAAGAGTCGCCTGCCCATCAGGCCCAGGACACCGATAGTAAGGGTTCCAAAGATACAGGAAGGCAAGCGCATGGACCATTCCGAGTAACCAAAGAGGAAGCCAAAGAGAGCCAGCGGATAAGGCACCGCTTCATAGGTCGTCAACCACCGAATCTGATCCGCGAACTGTACATAAGGAAATCCGAGGTGCAGAATACCCTTGGATTTCGAGACCAATCCCATCTCGTCATGGTCAAAGGACATGTAACCCATGTTATGATATCGGAAACCGAAACCCAGAAACATGATCAGGATCAGGACGAAATAAGGCAGTAATTGTTTGAAGGGAATCTCGAACAACTCTGGAAGTCGCAGGCGATTGGAAACGTAGCTCTCGACCCGCGCGCTCTTGTCATCCCAGTCCGCTCTTGTTTTGAGCCCCTCAATTCTTTCGCGCGCGATTTGAGGATCCTCCTCCGCTCGAATGAGATGACAGAGACGCAAAAGAAGAAGAACGGCGAAAGCTCCCACGGTGATTAAAGGGTCGTAAGACCAGGTATTGGGAAAACGCAGATCCCAATTCGGAAGAGTCAGCAGGACAAGACCTACGATTAAAGGAGCATGGAGAAGAGCGTCCCGCGCCAGAGATTTTGCCAGTGGCTCGTTGCGCCAGTTAGAAAACAGGCCGGAGGCGATCAGCCAAAGCGCGACTACTGCGCCGAGGGTGAGACCGACGACCAAAAGCGAGTTAAGAAAAGTCGCAAAGCCGGACTGAACCAAAGGTCGGCCAACCTCCTGCGGCAGGTAACCCCAGGGCGCTATGCCATTCTTTCCAATCTGGATCGCAGTCTGAGAGTTAACCGTATCTGGTCTGTCAGGGTGCTCGCCAATTCGCCACTGTGAGTTGGTCGCGAAGCGCGAGAGGCTGCCGTCGGATTTAACCAAAAACCCGTCCGCAAAGAAAGCGGCCGGAGCGTTTTCATTTCGAACCGACGCGACAATTGTGTTCGGCCCGCGCCTAATCCAATAACTAATGTCATAGGCCGAGAGCTGGGTTGGTTCAAACGGCGAGCCTTTTTCTTTTGGCTGGAGTCCTTGTGCGACGAGCCCGGGTTTTTCAGCCGACGGCGTAGGCGCGGTCACGGCGATGTGCGGCAGCTTCTTCGCTCCGGCGCTCGTCGGCGTGGCAAGAGTGACGATATGACCGTTAACTGCGAGATCGAGGTCTCCCGAGGCCGCGACCTGCAACCAGCTCTCCTGCCTGAGCTTGTCGGCTTGAACAGTGGTTGAAAAAACCGCTTGTAACGGCGCGTCCTCCGCCATGATCCAATATCCCTTGACCGGAAGCTGGAAAACCAGTGGGTTCACGTCGACCCAGGTAAGCGATACTTTTTGATCGTTCAGCGGTGAACGTCTTGCGTTTGGCCATAGCTCATCCTCAACCTTTGCCGAGGTCCATTCTTCCGCGCCGGAAATGATTCCTGTTCGATTAGTTACCCGCCAGTTTTCATCGCTCACCATGGGAATCTCTTTCCCACCTGGCATCGTAATCTTACCCTTGATCAGTAACTGAGCGGGGTCGGCCCAGGAGGTGCGGGAAATGGAAACGGCAATAACGTTCGTCCCCTCTTTCAACGGTCGCTTGATATCGTAGATATTGGTCTCGTAACTCTTTTCCGAATTGAGGTTACCGACGGTTCGTCCATTAACGGTCAAACCGAAGTTATCGCTCGCTGAAATCTGCAACCACGCATTCTCCGGTAAGGTCGGCAGGTAAACTTCCTTGCGAAAGTAAGCGACCGGTGCGGGCGACTCGGCAGGCTCAATCCATTGTGCCCCGCTAAAGTCTAACTGGTACTGACGTTGCCGGGGAGTGGCATAGGTTTGGAGGACGTAATATCCGAGCAAGAGACCGCAGCAGATAACCAGGGACCAGGACCAGACAATGCGGTTCGGGGGTCGGTCGTTTAGTTCAGGTTGCACTGTCACCATAATTACTCTCCGGCCAGGCCAGTCAGCGACCAGTAATTCATGATTGGATCGGCGAGCATCGAGAGATTGTAGTATTTGCGCGCCGAGATATCGTCACCCAGCTTGGCGTAACAATCTGCAGCCATCGAATAGGCGTTCGCCACCGCAAAAAGGTGATCCTTGATCAAGGCGGCGAGCCGAAGCGCGGTCTCAAGGCCAGACTGGTAACGACCCAAGTCATAGTAACCACGAGCCAGGTAAGGCAGGGCGTAGATCTGGATCGGATCTTCGGCCAATGCTAACTCCCAGTTCTTGACCGCTGCACCAATCCCACCGTCATGATAAAGGGCAATGCCAAGGGTAATTCTGGTCGCCACTGCTTCGCGTCGGGCCGTCGCCGCAAGGACCGTGTGGCCTTCGCTCGCGAGGCTGAATTCAAAAATCGCGGGCTCAAATTCGCTCGCCTCTCGGAAATCCAAGGCGCGATTGATGTGACGTTCCGGAGACTCGAAATCGATTCCAGCCTGCTTCTGTAACTGCCCGATCGTGCCGTAGAGGTCGATATCCTCGGCGTGCCAGGCATCCCAGCGCATTGCCTTTCGAAAATCAGCAATCGCCTCCTGATTGCGTCCCGTGGTCCGGGCGAGCATTCCGCTTGAGAAGTAGTGCTGACCGATTGCAGCTGGAGTTAAAACGATGAGGAACGCGCCGAGCGGCAGACAAATGAGGATCGAACTCGTTGCCAGCCGTCCTTGAGGAAGCAGCGTGATCGCGTAGCAAAAAACAAGGAGAGCACCGAGTCCAAACAGGTACCAACCGAGTCGCAGGAACCCCCATGCGGCATCCAATCTTCCCCAGACGCTATAAAGTATTAGTCTTTTTGGAACTAACTCAGGTGATCCATAATTCTGCGGAAGATAGTCCTTTGTAAATATATTCAGGACCGGATTCACATCCAGCTCATAGGTAACCCGGCGCAAAACCGACGGCTGACGAATGGCGATTTGCTCGGGCGTAATTGCCCACAGAGTTAGCAGAATAGCAGCCGCCAAACCAAGCAACGTTCCGCTCTTGCGGAGAAAGATCAGCGCACCGATTAGCACGAGCAGACCGAGAACTCCAACGGAAAAAAGAGTCAGATGCGGATCTACCCCGGGATCATGGAGCAGAGAAAGCTTTGTTCCCGAGTAGTTATGACTGAATGGAGATTGGAGCCACTTGAGAACGGTCGAGCCGGCGACTAAGAGACTGCCGCCAATCAGCAGCCAGTGAGCCAGCCAGATGCGGTTACCAGCCTCCGCCCATCTGCAGATGCGTTCCCACCATCTTAAGGCCCAGGTCGGTATCTTCACGAATCGCGTCTGAGCTTCTTAGACCAGGAAGCAATAAAGGGTGAGAGGAAAGAAATCCCTTCGCGGGCCTGATCGATCTCCTCGCTGGAAAAGGTACGAAAGGCCAGAAGCACCAGCGCATAGGCAAGGAGTGAACCTCCGGCGCCAACAATTTGCCAGATCCGGGGGGCATCAAGGAGGCCGTAAAGAATCGCAGCCATAACTGCTCCAGCAACGATCGGCCGCCAGAGCATGCTTACGAGATGGGTCGAATATCCCAGTTTGTGGAGGTCGCGGATCCACAACCCAACGGTAAGGATTTCAGCGATACAAAAGGCAATCGCCGGGCCAACAAAATTGTAGCGAGGGATCAACGCCACCAGAAGGACGACACGCAGACCTGACCCCGTTAGTGTGCTCCAGAAGAATTTCTTCTGCGCGTCGAGAGCGGCGAAGAGATATTGATAGATGCAGGAAATAAAGAAAGGAATCAATCCCAGACCAAGTAATTGCATGGCGGGGAGAGCAGGGAGAAACCTCGCTCCGAGGGCCAAAGTCAGAAGCGGTTTCGACCAGGCCATGAACAGAACCGCGAAGGGAACACTGAGCAGAAGGAGAAACTTCACACTCTGCCGATAAACATCGCCGAAGCGGTTTGGCGAGAAGTGCGCGGTGCGGGCATAGAGCGGGTAAAGCGGCAGCGATAGTGTTTGTGGGATGGTGCGGAGCGACCAGCTAAGTCGATACGGACCACCGAACAAGCCTACCGTAGTCATGTTCGTCATCAGGCCCAGGATAAAGATATCGATATGGAGAGCGAGTTGCCGAAGCATCACGCCGCCGCCCATTGGGATGGCAGTCAGGAAAAGCTCTTTCCAAAGCGGCAAATCGACCTGGAGTTTGACCTTGGTGTAAAACTTGGAGACCAAGAAGTGATAAAAGTTCCAAAGCAGGATGTTGGAAAGAAGATGGGCGGTGACAAAGCCGATCAGTCCGGTCTTGAAATGCAGCATCACCAAGATGAAGGCAAAGAGCAGGACCTTCTGCAGGATAAACCCGAGATAGTTTAACTCGTTATCCTCAAAGGCGCGCAGGACTGCACTGTAACCTGCGCTGTGAAAAGTGGCGAGAGTCGCGAAGATCATCAGCATGAGGGCGATCTTCATCTCCAAGCGAAAGGGAAGGAAAATAGCGATCACTCCAATGGCGACGAAGACAATAAGCGAAATAAACCAAATCAGTCCGGCGGCCGCACCGGTTATCCGGCCCACACATTTGGGGTCCTTGGCAATCTCGCGAATCATCATTCGCGGCAGACCGGAATCGGCCACGAGCTGTGCGATCATCGCGAACGAGAGAATCCATTGGTATTCGCCAAACTCGGAAATACTAACGTGCTTGTTCCGGGCAATGACAATCGTGGTGGCGAGATAAACGAGCCCGCCGATAACTCCGGCGAGAACGCCCACGACTGCGTTCTTAACGATCCGCTGAGATTGCTTCATTTAATCCACTTCCACGCTCCACCGGCTGCCTTTTGCAGCTCCGCGTAGAGCATGAGGCGGCGGACTTGCAGTCCATCGAGGTCGTCACGCCGGGCAATTAGATGCAGTTCCTTTTCTATCGCGGTCAACGGAGGGGAAATCCCCTGTTGTGCCTGCGAGCCGATCACCTGCAAATCACGATCTGCCTTTGCAACGTCCCCTTCAAGGGAGAGAATGTTCTGACTCAAGACGTAGATACTCTGGTAAATGTTAACAATCTGATAGGTGAGATCGTCGGTCACCGAAGAGAGCCGTGCCCTTTCCGCCTGATACTTGGCCAACTTTGCACGAGTCGTGGACATTTGCGTGCCAAAATCGAAAATCGGCACGTTCACGTTCACCGCGCCGACGTAGAGTTCGGAGCCCTCCGATCCGAAGTCATCGATGTGAACCGCAGACCCCTCGAGAGTTACGGCTGGATAAAGGCGAAAACGTTCCAGACGATAATCCTGGCGCGCTTGATCGATGACTGCGTGCTGGACTTGGAGTTGAGGATGTTGAGCCAGACCCGGGCCGAGCAATGCTTCCGCGGTCGGCGGCTCGGGAGGTTCGGGTAGTTGGTTGGAAAGGTATAACTGGTGTTCGGACTGAAAGCCGAGCGCGCGAGCCAGTTCAATTCGCCCGGCCACGGCTTGCTGGCGAAGGATCTTGGCCAAGGTTTGGGCACCGCTGAGCTGACTCTTCGAGACCTTGAGATCGATTGGCAGCATCAATCCCTGTTTCTGCTGTTCATTCGTGATCCCGACCTGTTTTTGCAGTAACTCGACGCGCCGTTCTGCATAACCGGCTCGATTCAGCGCAGAGACAGTCGTGATATAGGCGGTCGTGATCCGCTCGATCACTTCTTCCCGCCGCAACTTACTCGTCCAGGCAAGGTTTCTCTTCTTTGCCAGTTTTTCAGCCTCGGCCGGACCGGTGTTGAGCCCCAGGATGCTGCCGTCGCGGAAAAGTGGATAGGAAAGATGGGCGGAATAAAGTTCGACGGCACCATTCTCGGCATTGTGGCTTACTCCCAGGCCGCCAACGGTGCCAACGTTAACGATCGAGAATTTACTTGTTGGGCTGCCGCTGAAAAGCTGATAACTGGCGAGCCCATCGATTAGCGGCAACTCATGACCACGAGCGGCACGCGCTTCTTCGGTTGCTGACGCGACATCGAGCCGACTGGCCTCGAGCAACGGGCTCTCATTCAACGCGAGCGAAATACAGTCATAAAGGCTCAAAGGATGAGACGGGGATGATTCTATCCCCGGCCCAGCCTGAATTTGTGAGGCAACAAGAAAGACGCCGGCTATTCCAGCGAGGGTCTTACTTATTCTGCGACTTGTCTGTGGTACGCACTTTGTCATTATTGTTCAGGTAAAGCTGTCCCACGGTCACGACTTTCTCGCCCTCCTTGAGCCCATCGCGCACTTCAGTCATTGCATCCACCACCACCCCGGGGCGGATCTTGCGCATGGTCGCGTGCCCGCTGGAATCGACAACGAAAACGGAAGCCTGTTCGCCCGAAGGATTCATGATTGCGATACTGGGGACCGCGAGCACGTCTTTCGCCGAGCGACGAATCCGCGCGAAACCAGACAAACCGGGCTTGAGCCGGAAGTCGTCGTTCTTAATTTCGACATAGGTTGTAAAGGTACGGGTTACCGGGTCGATGTTCGGATCGATCTTGACCACCTTGCCTTCGAAACGTTCGCCGGGAAAAGCCGGGAAGGCGGCTTCCGCCCCCAACCCTAGTTGGACCGAGTGCATTTTGTCCTCAGTCATTTTGGCCGCGAGGAGCACATTACTTAGTGAGCCAAGCTTCATCACAATCTGTTCGCGGTGTGTCGTCTCGCCGGGGTTGACCAGGCGTTCGAGGACGATGCCGTCGAAAGGAGAGTTGACCTTCACATGCTCGAGGTCGATCTCAGCCTGGCGTAGAGACAGGGTAGCTTTGGCCAGAGCTTCCTTGGCGTCTGCGAGCGCCATCTCGCTCTTTTCCAGCTCTGAAGCGGTGCCCATGTTCTTTTGCTCAAGAGCCTTGTAACGCGCGACCTGGTTACTCTCGTCTTTAATCTTAGTTTCGTTTGATTCGACGTAGGCCCGGTTGGCTTGCAGCTGTGCCTGGATCAATCGGTCATCCATGCGGATGAGTAACGCGCCTTTCTTTACGATGTCACCGATCTTGACCGGAACCTCAAGCACTTCGGCGGTTACCTGGCTGGTCAGTTGAACAGTTTGCCCCTGCTCGATGGAACCACTCCCGCCAATGACCTCATCGAGGTTCTGCTTTTTCGCCAGCACCGTCTCGACGGGAGTCGGGGCATGGACCATTCTTGCTCTCTGCGGCGTGGTATCGATGACATGGACCGCCGTGGCAAAGACAAGAATGCCGAGTATAAGACAGATGGCAAAGAAGATGATCCAGTGAGATCGCTTCATTTGTGAGGGCGGAGTGGCGCGGTTGTAAGCAGCGCTGGCTCCGACCCGGGGAGTTGGTTCCGCGCGTTCAGTTTTCGTTTCCATAGTATCAGTGGCAAGGCATCGACAGCGAAGAAAGTGAACCGTTCATAGGGGAACCGAAAATAGATGTCGAGCGGTAAAATCCTGGGGCGGAGCCGGCCTGGACCGTTGATGATCTTGAGCTTGTGCCGGGCGCGAGCATGGAAGAAGGCGATTAACGCTCCGCCGCTGCCGAAGCGACGGGCTCGGCCAGTCGAGCAGAAGGGGCGGCAGAAGCGCCCAGAAGGCGGTCGTAAATCCGCTCGATTTTTCGACAGATCTGACGCCAATCGAACTCGGCCAGAACCGTCGCTCGTGCGTTGGTTCCCAGCTCATTGGCCAGGGCGCGGTCGTTCAGGAGGGTCACGATGCCGCGGCCAAGAGCTTCGTAATCGTGATTAGGAACAATGAAAGCGTCATGGAGATGGCGGACTCCTTTGGCTCCGCCGGCGAATGAAACCACCGGTTTGGCTGCGAGCATGTAGTTCAGGAGTTTGACCGGATGACCCGGGCATTCCGGTCGCGGAACCACGCAAACGTCGGCGAGCGCAAGATAACTTGGCAAGTCCTGCAAGCTGTGGGGCGAGACCCAGACAATCGAACGGCTGATTCCGAGTTCATCGGCCAGACGTTTTTGTTCGGCCTCAAGGCTCTCCGAGACCAATGGGCTCACGACCAGCAGCTTTGCTTTCGGTTTGTCTCGCAGGGCAACTGCAAATGCGCGCAAAAGGTAATCCACTCTTTGGAACGCATTCAATACGCCGGTGTACATGACAATTGGCTCACCGTTTAGCTGATATTGCTGACGAAATCGCTCGGGCTGCGGGTGATCGAATAAGTCAGGTTCAATTCCGGCCGGCACCATGTCGACTTTCGAAGGGCGAACTCCATGCTCGATAAACCAGGTCCGCAACTCGGGTGAAACCGCGGTGATATGATTGGGAAAGATGGGCGTAAACCAATCCAGCGCATGGGCCAGCCCGTGGGCCAGGAACGCAGGTCGAATGAACTTGTAGCCGGCTAACTCGTCGGTCATGAGGTTGACCGCGTTATAAAGAAGCGGACGGCCAGTGAGCCACTTGGCCATGACTCCGACCAGCGCTCCCTCGTAGTTATGCGCATGAATCAGGTCGACGCGCTCGCGCCTGATCACTTTGCAAAGCAAACGCAGCAGTTGGAAATCAAGCACGAATTTTTCCGGAGAAGGACCTACCTTGGCGTTGGTCTCCGGGCGAAAGGGTGCGGTGCGATGGACTTTGGCCCGGCGAACGCGGATGTCTTCCTGCCCGGTCGGGTAAGTGACAATGTGAACATCATGACCCATGTCGGTCAGGGTATCCGACATTTCGCGGATACTCGCGGCCGACCCGTGATTGGCCGGGAAAGGGCAGGCAGCGACCATGGCGATCGAGTACCCGCCGCGCGGTTTGGTTGGGTTGGATGCAGGTTTGCTCACGTTGCCGCAGTCGTCGTCGCAGGTTGCGCCGGGCTGGTTGAATTTGTTGAGGCCGCAGGCTCCTTCGGAGCCGGGGTCGTCGGCGCGGCGACGGGCACCACTGGGGCTTTGAGGTAAGGGCTTGAAACTTCGCGCGAAATGATTCGGGCCGGTACCCCCATGACCGTGCAGCCATTCGGAACGTCACTTATGACCAACGAATTTGCCGCCACCACGACATTATCACCAACCGTGACTCCGCCCATGACCTTGCAGCCGGCTCCGAAGTAACAGTTATCGCCAACCGTCGGCCGTCCTGAACTACGCACGTTGGCGATCGATACTCCCTGGTTAATCGTGCAGCTGTGCCCGATTTTTTTCGCGAGCACGTGGACACAGGAAAAGGTATGAATAACCAGGCCCGGCCCGATTTCGCTCTCGGGATGAACTTTCATCCCGGTGACCGCGACGACCACGGCGTCGCCGAAGAGATACATCAGGATCAGGATCTGCCGAATCACCGGAATCTTAACGCTATAAGCCCAGCGACCGAACCGGTAACTGATCACCGTGAAGGTCCCAAACTCAAGCAACGGAGTTACCCAATGACGGAAGAAAGTCTTGTCCTGCGGTCGCACACCATATGCCATGCGCTTCCGGCGCAGATCAGCACGAATCATTTCAAACATAAGCTCAATGGTTAAAAGTCATTCGAGATAACCCAAGGCCTGGAGACGCTCCTCGACCTTGGCCGATTCTTCCTCGGTGTAACCGCTGCCACCGTCGGCCTCTGAAGTTCCGGACGCAGCGCCGGCCTTCACCGCATGTTGAGCGAGGAATTCAGGCCGAAAAGCTTCCTCCAGGACATGGCCATCCATGTCCTCGGGAACAGCTACGCCTAACAAATGCAGGATGGTCGGGGCGACGTCAATCAGGTGCGCATTCTGGATTTCAGTTCCGGTCTTCAATGCGGAAGCCCGCGCGACCAAGATGCCATGCAGCCGGTGGGTTCCGCCCCATTCGGCTTCGTCCGAAGGCTTGTGTTCCCGAATGATCAGCGCCGGTTTATCAGTGTCTTCCGGGAAACTGGGCTGGGTGGAGAAAAGACTGTCTTCGCTCCACCAATCCAGAATCAGGTCAGCCGTTTCGTTGGCAAAAGGTCCGTTGAAGAGCTCGTTACGACGATAAACCTTGTTGATCACCGGCTTGCCCGTGCGTGGATCCTTTAGCTCGGCGATTTTTTGCGTGAGGTAACCTAAAAGGTCATCGTACTCCGCTGGGTCAACGGTCCCCTGGGGCTTAACGCCCTTGAGGTTGATGTAAATGCTCGGAGGCGCAGCCAGGACCTCGCTGCAGTAAGCCTTCGTCCTGCTCCAATCGATGTCGGAAAACGAGGAGTAAGCCGCCTCGCTTTTTTGGTGAAGCTTGGGGAGAAGATGAGCGAGCCAGCTCTTTTGCCGGGAAGTGAGCCTGCTCCGAAGCAGTGAGAAGCCAAACCGCATCAGGTTTTTGATCAATCGGTAAGGTCCTGAAGTCGCTTTCGCGTGGTAATGAAGAAGACCCAACTGCGCGAGATAACGGTTAAGGAAGATTGTCCGCTCAACTACTGGCCCACCTCCGTGGTCAGAGACGACGAAAACGGAAGTGTCGGCCGGCAGGCGTTCGATGATCTGGCCCGTGGCTGCATCAAGACGTTCGTAGACCTGGCGGACGGCGTCGCCGAACTTCGGCGCCAGTTTCGGGTCATGGATAAAATGATTCTTGTCCATGTGGTGCCAGAAATAGTGCTGCACGGTGTCGATCGACATGAAGACGAACATCATCACGTCCTGGGGATGATGCTCGAGTAGATAGAGAGCCCCGTTGGCCCATTGCCGGTCGTGCTGTTCCATTTCCGCCAGGACCTGGAAGCGGCGCTCATCGGTCCTCATCGAACCGAGAAAGCGGAGGTCGAGTTCGATCTCGCCTAGGTGGCGGAACAATTCCTCTCGTAACTCTGGTGGATGGATGAACGGACTCTCATCCGACGGAGTGCCCATCCCGGAGATTTGAAATCCATTCAGCTTCTCTGGTGGATAAGTGAATGGGATATTCATCGTGCCGACACTGAAGCCGGCATCGTTGAGGAGCTTCCAGATTGTCGGCGAACGGCGGGAAGTCGCGTTCGAATACTTCATCGCGTACCCCCCGGGTTCCGTTTCGATAAAGTTAAAAATTCCGTGTTTACCGGGATTCTTTCCGGTCATGAACGAGGTCCAGGCTGGCGGAGTGATCGGAGGCAGAACGGACTGGAGTGGACCGGAGACACCCGCCTGCATCAGCTTGGCGAGATTTGGCATACTGCCTTCTGCCATCCAGGGCTTGATCAGCGTCCAGGTGGCAGCATCCAATCCGATTACGACTAGCTTCGGGACCTTTTTCATCGGAAAAAGAGGTTAGATGTGCTGGCCTGCTCCGTAAAGTTCGCCCCGGGAAGGCGGGATCTTGCGCTCATTTGTAAACCCTCCAAGTCTGCATCCCGATAGGGTCGAAACGAAAATCGGTAACCGATGTTCCCATGGCGTGGAGCCGTTCGCGCACCACGTGGCGCTTGTTGAATGGGCAATAGAGCAGGAGATGACCGCCACCCCCGGCGCCGGTGATTTTTCCTCCGAGCGCGCCGACCTTACGCGCTTCTTCATATAGTTCGTCGATCCGAGGCGTGCTGATTCCCTTGGCCATCTTCTTCTTTTGCAGCCAACCCTCGTGCAGCATGTCGCCGAAATGGTCGAGATCGCTTGCGAGCAAGGCCTTCTTCATCTGGTAGGCAATCGCTTTTACCTGGTCCATTGCGGCCAGAGGATCCGCCTCCTCGTCCTGCGCGCTTTTCATCTGGCTCTCGATAATCGGCTGCGATTCACGGCTGCCGGTGAAACAAAGCAAGAGGTTATACTCGAGTTCGTTGATCAGGTACTCGCTCAAGCGCAACGGGGTCACCACCACTTCTTCGCCGTTGAATTCCATGAAGTTAAAGCCACCGAAAGCGGCCGCCCATTGGTCCTGCCGGCCGCCTTTGATTCCGACATCGTTGCGCTCGACGTCGTAGGCCAGTTTGGCCATGCCATCGGAAGTGATTGGCAGGCCGAGCAACTCCCGGAAAAGCCCAATCAAGGCAACGGTGAAGGTAGAAGAACTGCCCAGACCCGAGCCGGGCGGGGCATCGGCGTGGACAAAGAGGTCGAAACCATCAGTCCGAAACTTGTCCAGCTCAAAGCGCTTGAGCACGGCTTTAACCAGGTCCATCTGGCCGTCGAAGTGGAAGTGCTCCTCTTCAGTGAAGTAAACAACGGTGCCGTAATCGAAAGAGCGAAAGCCGATCGATCGCTCTGATTTCGGCACCAGCGTGCCATAGACATATCGGGTGATCGTGGCGTTCAGAACGCAGCCCCCGCGCGTGTCGCAGTAAGGTGAGACGTCGGTTCCCCCACCGCCAAAACTGAGGCGAAGCGGTGTTCGCGCGCGAACCATCTTGATTTGGCTAAGAAAATTTTTCGGGCGCGCGTGCATTCGTTAGATAAGAACTGGTTCGGTGGCAGCGAGTGGCGTGCCCTCCATGTCGGGCGGCACAGGAAGCCCGAAGATCTCCAGAATTGTCGGCGCTACGTCAGTGATCTTGGCGCCTTTGAGTTGTGATTCTCTGCGACTGCCAGCGGACCGCCAAATGATGATCCCATTTTCCGCGTGGTTTGCACCGTCCGGACCGGTATCGTTTTCGAAGGTGTGGATCTTGCCGCCGCCGACCGTCCCGACGGAACGCCAATAGAGCCCACCAAAGTAGACGATGAGGTCAGGAGCAACCCCGCGCACCTCCTTGTACAGCTCCTCGGGGCGATAAACCTGAGTGCCAATGTCATGACCGTTTTCGTCCGGAATGGATTTGAGTCCGGCAATCAATTCGTCGCGGACCTTTTCGTAGTCCTCTGGCGCGATCGTTCCTTCCGGCTCGCGTCCGGCAACATTCAGAAAAACGCGGGCATAATATCCGCCATCGCCCCAGGCTTTGGTTTTCGGCCAGTCAATCTTTACCTTCGAAAGCGGAACCGTTCCGTCGGGCTTTTCCTTCAATGCGAGATAGCCGTTGGCCATCAGCCATTCGTTGATACAGATCCCGCCATCCATTCGCTTCGCGCCGTGATCGGAAACCACCAGGACGTCGGTTGAATCGTCGGCAAACTTCAGCAGTTCACCGATCTCGCGATCCACCTCGACATAGTAATCGTGGATTGCGTTTTCGAATTCGTTCCCCGCTTCGTAGAAACGATGAGCGGGATCCATGTTATCCCACAAAGCATGATGGATCCTGTCGGTCCCCATCTCGACCATGATGAAATAATCCCAGTCATCTTTGGCGAGAAGATGGCGCGCCAGCTGAAACCGTTTGCGCGTCATCTCGTAAATATCAGCGAGGATCTTGGCCTTGTTTCCGGAGCGAAAATCGCGCACGTCAAGAATGTATTCGCCGACCACGCGCTCGATCTCCTGTTTCAATTGTGGAGGATACGTGTATTCGCAGGAGGTATCCGGGGTGAGGAAATCGGTCACCATGGTCCCGTTTAACGCCTTGGGAGGATAAGTGCCTGGCACCCCAATCACGATCGAACGCTTGCCGGCGCGGGAGAGAATTTCCCACAGCCGATCTTCTTTGATCGCTAACGAATTGGCGATCGAGTAGCGATCGTACGAATGATCGGCGCGATTGCGAAATCCATAGACTCCAAGCCGACCCGGACTCTTCGAAGACATCATCACCGACCAGGCTGGAACGGTTATCGGCGGATCGCAGGAGCGGAGTGAGCCATGCAGACCGTCGTGGTACAACGACTTCAGGTTGGGCAGATCATTAAGCCACCGTTCAAAAATCAACTCCGGGGCTGCACAATCGAGCCCAATCACCAGCACGCGACGACGAGGATTATCATCGGTTGAATGAGACTGCGTTTCCGAAGCCGCGGACGCAGGGTCCGTTTGACGGGAAAAAGGCGTTTTTAACATGATGAGGTCGGCGTGGCTGAGTTTAGCAGGTCGTGCGCCATCTCGCGGTGCAGGGGGCGATCCTCCGAGCCGTCGTCGGCCTTCGGTAAGCTAGGCGCCTATATTGGCAGACTTTGGCTGAAATGACAATTCTGAAAGCAATTTTCATTACCGACGGGGAGTCGTTCTTTGCTTCAGATCGAACCTCTTTCCCCATTCCATTTCTTGATCGCGGCGACACGTCTCGCGCTGTTTTTGAACGCATGACCGCCGAATTCGCGCCCTTGTCTGGGCGATGGCAAACGCTCGCCTAACGAGCGGTCACTCTTGAATTATCTCCGCGGTCAATCGGCGAAACACTGGTTACTGACCTTGGATTGCGCGGCCGACTCCACCCGGATCGGGTGACCCAACGCCGATATTCTGCCGGTCGCCAAATCATATCCGCCACTGCGCGAGAAGGGTGCCCCGGCGGCCAACGACTTTTCGGTTCGGAACAAACCTGGTTGTTCGTGAGTTACATTTCGGAGCTGACCCCAGAGGCGGAAAAGCTCTTTGAAGGCCTTGGCAATCACCTTCAAATTTGCTCCCGACGGTTTCCCGGCCCGCCGTGGATAATGGCTCACCTTGATTTCGTGAATGCGCATCCCGAACGCGTTCGCCTGGGCCAGGATCTCGGTGTTTACCATGGCCCCGACCGAACGGATCTGGACTCGGTCGAAGACGGAACGCTGGAAGATCTTAAACGCGCAATCGATGTCCCGGACTTTCACCCCGAGGAGCATGCGGACCAGAGTCCTCCAACCCCACGCGTTGATCAATCGGTGTGGCGGATCCTGCCGCTTGCCACGGTAGCCGGTCACGATTTCGTAATGGGCGGCATACCCGATCAAATGTTCGAGCTCCTGAAGATCGAACTGGCCGTCTGAGTCGGTAAAGAAAATGTAATCGTGGCGCGCTGCGAGAATCCCGCTCTTGAGGGCTGCGCCATAGCCCCGGTTATCCGTGTGATGGATCGCGATGACCTCAGGATATTGTTCCGCCAGCTCATCGCAGATCGGGGTCGTCGCGTCGCGGCTGCCGTCGTTAACCAGGACGATCTCGTAGGTCCCGGTTAGCTTCGGAAGCACTAGCCGAGCAGCTTCGACCGTGTGCCGGATGTTGGCCTCTTCATTGAATGCCGGAAAAATCACGGAAAGCGAGACGGGGGAAGCGTCATACTCTTTTCGGGTTCCGTTTGCGCCATTAACGTCGCTCATGTGGTGTGGTAGTCGCTTCAGGTACAGAGCTAAAGACTATGAGGTTTTGCTGTTTCTGTATACAGAATTCTTCCCCCCGTCGCCTCTAACCCAGCAAATTCCAGACTAACGTGCCCTGAATTTGCAGACCCGGATTTTGAGGAAAATGCGGCCGTCGGAACCAGCTTTTCCCCCAAAACTCGGGAATCTATCGGACACTTTGATTCAACTTGCAACTGGTGGCAGCCACCTGTATCGGCTGACCGGCCCTTCTTGGTTTTAAAAAATTTTAGTCATGCCTGATATTTCTGATCACCTTCGCGATTCGATAGGTGCCGGCTGCCGCACCCTGGAGTCACTTCAAGAGCTTTCTGAACCGATGGGCCGGATAGTGGAGGCCGTGGTTGAATGTTTGTCCTCTGGAAAAAAGCTGCTGGTTTGTGGAAACGGAGGAAGCGCGGCGGATGGAGCGGATTTCTCTGCGGAATTTGGCTGCCGTTTCACAACCGATCGCCGGCCGTACCCGGCCCTGAACCTGGCCCAAGGTGGCAGCCTGATGAGCGCAATCGGAAATGATTATGGCTACGACGAGGTTTTTGCCCGGCAGGTCGCCGGGCTCGGTCAGCATGGCGACGTCCTGGTCGTGATCACGACCAGTGGAAACTCGAAAAACATTCTTCGCGCCCTCGAGGAAGGAAAAGCGCGCGGCCTAACAACCGTAGCTTTGCTCGGCCGAAATGGCGGCGGGGCCAAAGGAATGGCGGACATTGAATTGCTCGTGCGGAGCGATTCGACAGCGCGAATTCAGGAAGCGCACAAGTTCATGTTGCATGTGATCTGCGGCCTGATCGACGCGCGCCTGCCCAAGAGCTGGTAAGCAGCGCCGCCGTCGCCGCCTGATCCGATCATCGCGATTCTGCCGTCTGCTCAATCGGGGAGCAGACTCTGGATCGCCTCGTCGAGTCGATCGAAGTTGATTGGCTTCGTCAGATGCTGGGAAAAACCGGCGGCCCGGGCCTTCCTGATATCGTTTTCCATTCCAAAACCGCTGAGCGCGATCCCGGGCATTGCGTTCTTCGCCCGAAGCTCTTTCATCAATTCATAACCGCTGCGGTCGGGCAGACCGATATCGCTGATCAGCAGATCGAATTTTCGCTGTTGCGCCTGCTCGATCGCCTGGCCCGCGGTATGAGCCAGCGTGATCTGATAACCGCGTCGCTCGAGCAGCATCTTCATTCCGATGCAGGTATCGTGATGATCGTCCACCACCAGAAGATGAGGTCGTTCCTCACCCGATCGTGCTTTCCGATCGTTAAGCGAAGGAACCGGGAGGACGGGTGAAGCTTCCACTGGCGCGGGCACGGTATTTAAGACGACACTGAAACTCGCGCCTTTCCCCAGCCCGTCACTCGCCACCGTGATCGTTCCCCCGTGCGCCTTGACCATTGCCTTGGAAATCGCCAGCCCGAGGCCAAGGCCTCCAAACCGCCGAGAGATCGCGCTCTGGCCCTGCTCGAAAGCATTGAAAATCTTTTCCATCTTGCCCGGCTCAATTCCGATCCCGGTATCGGTTGTTCGGATCTCAATTCGCTCGTCATCCAAATTGCGGGTCTCGACCACAATTTGCCCACCGCCAGGGGTAAATTTCACTCCGTTCTTGATCAGGTTCCAGAAAACCTGCTGCAGCCTGGCCGGATCCGCGTTGACGTAGTCGTGCTCCGCGCGCAAACGGAAGTCGAAATGCAAATTGTTCTGCCGAATGTCCTCGAAGCAAATTTCGTAGGCGCGTTGCAGAGTTTCGTGGATCGAGGTGATCTCGAAGGTGAGCTGCAATTTTCCCTTTGCGATTCGGGTGACATCGAGAAGGTCATCGATCAAGCGCGCCTCTAGTTCGACATTTCGCCGGATCACTTCGAGCGGCTGACGCAAATCCTCTTCCTCCGGAGCGCGGGCTTCCAGCTCACAGACCATCGCGATCACGGGAGTTAGCGGATTGCGCAGCTCGTGAGAAAGCAGGGCGAGGAATTGGTCTTTTGCCGCGTTGGCCGAAATGAGTTCGCGCCGCAAACGCACATCACGGGTTTTATCTTCCACCAGGAAAAGCACCCCTTGCACGGTCTGTTTTGAATCCTGCAAACGCAGCAGATTGACGTTAACGAAGTTGGTCACGCCGGCGCGATCGACCAAGGGTTGTTCGACCAGTTGGAATGGAGTGCCGAAGGAAAGAACTTTCTCGATTGCGTCGGGCGGCGCGAGATTGACCTCATCATAGGTCGCCTCGCGAATTTCCCTCTCCGCTGGCAAATCGCCGAAACGGCGGGCGATTTGGCCAAAGGCCTCGTTTGCCTGAAGAAAACGGCGCGACGCTGGGTCCACAAGCGCAATCCCGCTTGGCATGTTCGCCAGAATTTTGTCGGTAAAGACGACTTCACGCTCAATCCGAGCGGCAGCCTCGCTTTGTCGTCGATAAAATTTCCCGGTCAACCAAGCGATAATCGCCGTTGCCAGGATCAGCCAGCTTCCCAGGAAAATCATTTTTCCGACGAGATCTCGGACTGGCTGATAGGCCACTTTTTTCGGTTGTTTCACCACCGTCAGCCATCCAGTCGCCTCTACCGGGGAAGAAGAATAAATCGTCTCATTCTCCTCGACATGTCCCCGTTTGTTGGCCCGGATCTTCTTGGTCAGTTCGTGGTCGGTCATCGAGACCGCGCCGGTGCTGGGATTAAAGTTTCGGCCGAAGAGAATCGTCCCGTTCTGATCGATGATCTGGCACTCTGCCTGGTCAGCAAAATCGAGCATGGAAAGTCGCCTTCCAATTCGCTCGACGAGCACGGACACACCGATGAAACCAATTTCGCGGCCATCTGCTCCGTGGACCGGGCTGACGAGATCGGTCGCAAGCCGGCGATCCGAAACACGAGGGTGAACGGGGGAAACGTAAACATTGTTTTTTCCGCGGGCACTCTCGATCCAGCTTTTCGAGACTTCGTCCCGGAGCAGCAGGCTTGGGTTATCCGGAATTGAGCCCAACAGCCGGCCGTCTGCAGTGGTCAGGAACATTCCGTCGATTCGCGGATGCGAAAAATAAGTCTCCTGCAGCCATTTCTTGGCGGCGAGATCGGGGTATCTGGAGGTAAAAATGTTCACCACCGCCGGATTGGTTTGGTAGTAGCCGACAATCTCGGCGCTGCGGCCGAGATCATCTCCGACCAGGTGTGCAATCAGTTGAACAAAGTTTTGGCGATCGCGCAGGATCCGGGATTCCAGGGTGCTGCTCAGGATGGTGTAGGAGATGATGTACATGAAGATGACCGGCACCCAGCCTGCAATCAGAATGCTGAGAACGACGTTGACCCGTTCGAATCGGCTGCGCGGTCTCCAGTGTTGATCCTGCTCTTGTGCCATCTCGATCCTGAGGAATTCAGTTTTCGGCTGCTTTGCTCGGGACGCAACCGGCGATGCAGCTCGTTCTTGCGATCAAAGCCTTGGGTGCCTGATCGGCCGGTTTGTTTCCGCTCTGGGATAATGCAGCCGCCATCCTGCCGTTTGAAACCGGAAATCAACAGAGCAAAATGGCTTGGCCCACCGCTGGAAAAGACGCCGTTTCTCGCCGAGACTCTTCGAGAATTTGATTTGACGCAACCAAGGGACGTTGCATCATGACGCCTCTGTGCGCCTACAGCGGCACCGCCTAGCAACTTTACGGGAGGAAACCTTGTGGATGTGATCTGGACGATCTGTTACCTCACCGTCCTGATCGGACTCTCGGCCTACGGCCTGCACCGGTACTTTATCGTTTACCTTTTTTTGAAAAATCGGCAACGGGTGCCGGAGCCAGCCGATTTTTTCGAAGAGCTGCCGGTGGTGACGGTGCAACTGCCGATTTTCAACGAGATCTATGTCGTCGAGCGACTTTTGAAATCGGTCAGCGAACTCGATTATCCACGCGATCGCTTGCAGATCCAGGTCCTGGATGATTCGACCGATGAGACACGTGAATTGACCAGTTCCTGCGTTCAGGCCCTTTCGGAGCAGGGTTTTGATGTCGAACTGATCCATCGGGTAAACCGCGTCGGCTATAAGGCGGGAGCCCTCGAGCACGGATTATCGACTGCGCGGGGCGATTACATCTGCATCCTCGACGCCGATTTTGTTCCTCAGCCGCAACTGTTGAAATCGTCGGTTCATTTTTTTACCGACCCGAAGATTGGAATGATCCAAACCCGCTGGGGCCATCTCAATCGCGGTTACTCTTTGCTGACCCGCGTCCAGGCGATGTTTCTTGATGGACACCTCCTGCTCGAACAAGTCGCGCGCAGCCGCAGTGGGCGATTTTTCAACTTCAACGGGACCGCTGGCCTCTGGCGCAAGTCGTGCATTCGGCAATCGGGCGGCTGGCAACACGATACCCTGACCGAAGACCTGGATCTGAGTTACCGTGCCCAGCTCGAAGGATGGAAATTCATTTTTCTCACCGATGTGGTAACGCCGGCCGAATTACCGGTCGACATGAATGGATTTAAGTCCCAGCAGCATCGCTGGACCAAAGGATCAATTCAAACCTGCAAGAAAATCCTACCGCGGATTTGGCGCAGTCGGCTGCCGTTGCCGATCAAGATTGAAGCGACCGGACATCTCGTTTCCAACTTTGCTTACCTGCTTCTCGCCTGTCTCTGCGTCCTCCTGCATCCGTCTGCCGGCGGTCCGCAAAGCGGCTGGCTGCGCGTATTGCTGCTCGATGTGCCGATCTTTCTGACCGCTTCGCTTTCGGTTGCAGTCTTTTATATTTGCGCGCAGCGCGAACTTTATCCGCGCACCTGGATGAAGGAGATTCTGCTTTTACCGGCGTTGATTGCCCTCGGCGTGGGGCTTTCGATTAACAACGCGCGCGCGGTGCTGGAAGCGGTTTTCAATCATCACTCGGAATTTAAGCGGACTCCGAAGTACGGAATCGAAAACAAATCCAAAAACTGGCGCTCCTGCCGTTACATGCCATTGCGGTCTCTGCTTCCGTTGATCGAAATCGGCTTCGCAATTTATTTCAGCTACTTCGTCTGGTTCGCGCTCACCCATGGCCAGTATTTTACCCTGCCGTTTTTGATCATGTTCCAGTGTGGTTTCCTCTACGTGGCCCTCTGTTCAATGGCGCAATGGTGGCACCGATTTAGCTTCGCTACCGAGAGTGAAGTTGCATTTCCGGCGTGACAAGCTACCAATTGTTCCGCTAATCACCTTGCCAATGATTTTCCGGCTAAGTTTTTTTGCCGTCGTTTTGCTTGCTTCCTCAGTCGTTAGGCTGTCCGCCTCGACCCAACAAGCGCCGACCCCGCCCCGCATCATCATCAGCGTACACGACCAGAAACTGATGGTGGTGGAAAATGGACAGCGGGCCGGAATTTATCCGATTTCGACCTCGAAGTTCGGGCTGGGCGATCGTTGGGGCAGCATGACCACGCCGGTCGGCTGGCTCCAGGTTGCGCAGAAAATTGGTGACCACGCGCCCGCGGGTGCCGTCTTCCATAACCGCCGCATGACCGGCGAAGTGCTTGTGCCCAATGCGCCCGGACGCGATCCGATCGTGACCCGGATCATCTGGCTGCGCGGTCTCGAGAAAACCAACGCCAATGCTTATAACCGCGGGATCTACATCCACGGGACGCCGCAGGAAAAGAATATCGGCCGCCCGGCGAGTTACGGTTGCGTCCGCATGTGCTCCAAGGACGTGACTGAAGTTTATTCTCACGTTCAGGTCGGCGAGCTGGTGCAAATCACCTCCGATTCCCTGCCGAAGTTGCCCAAGTTCAAGGGCACGCCGTCGAACCCGCCCGGCTCCTCGGGCCCGAGCCGGGTCATCTTTACCGCCGATCTACCGAATGGAACACCAGCCACCCCGCGGACTCCGGCACCGGGAAAATCGAACTCGAATCGCAAAGGGGTCTCGCTCGGCAACCGCAGCACTCCTGACTCTGCCTAACGAGGCTTAGTCTATTCCGGTTTCGGCCCTCACCTCCCCGCGAGAGGCGCAAACGCTTTGACCCGGCCGAGGGCATTTCTATAGTGAGGTCTTTTCACAACCTCAACCGAAGGACTGATCACCATGGCACTCGCAGTTGGCAGCAAAGCACCTGATTTTACTCTCCCGACCAAGACCGCCGACGGGCCGAAGCCAGTCCGCTTGAGCGAGAATTTTGGGAGCAAGAACACCCTGCTTCTTTTTTTTCCGATGGCCTTTACCGGAACCTGCACCAAGGAAATGTGCGGCATCGGCAATGGCCTGCGCGAATACAGTGATCTCGGCTGTACGGTTTACGGGATCAGCGGCGACAGCCCGTTTTCTTTGGAAGCGTGGGCGGCGAAGGAAAAAATCAACGTCACTCTCTTGAGCGACTACCAGCATCAGGTCGCGAATCAATATGGCGTCGCCTACGATTCCTTCCTTCCGCAACTCGGCCTCGGTTTCTCCGGGGTGGCGAAGCGTTCGGCTTTCCTGGTCGATCGCCAGGGCGTGATCCAATATGCCGAGGTCCACGAAGACGCGAGGGAGCTGCCGGATTTCGATCGGATCAAGGCCAGACTGGCCGAGCTGAATTGAGCTTGCCTAACGAATGACGAACGATTTCGATACCCTGCAAAAATTCGAGACGGGACCCGGCCGCGAAGGCTGGTTCCATTCTCTCCCGGCCCTGGAAAAGAAAGGCGTTGGCAAAATTTCCCGTCTCCCGATCAGCATCCGGGTGGTGCTGGAATCCGTCCTGCGGAATTGCGACGGGAAAAAAGTTCGGCGCGCGGATGTGGAAACGCTCGCCAACTGGAATGCAAAATCGCCGGCTAATGCCGAAATTCCTTTCGTCGTCGCGCGAATTGTTCTCCAGGATTTCACCGGGGTGCCGCTGGTGGTCGACCTGGCCGCGATGCGGAGCGCAGTGCAGCGCGTGGGCGGCGATCCGAGAATTATCGAACCTCTGGTCCCGGTGGATTTGGTCGTCGATCATTCAGTCCAGGTCGACTTTTTTGGTTCAGCCCAGGCGTTGCGCCTGAACCTGGAGATGGAATTCAAGCGCAATCGCGAGCGCTACCAATTCCTGAAGTGGGGTCAGCA
>Ga0206945_1043_pt1 | contig 26413 bp, 23 predicted proteins | sample Alteio_BWOrgHeat_5_FD_152982 | JGI IMG/M metagenome (GOLD analysis project Ga0206945, IMG submission 152982) | Enriched cells from forest soil in Barre Woods Harvard Forest LTER site, Petersham, Massachusetts, United States -... | ecosystem: Environmental > Terrestrial > Soil > Temperate forest > O... | reverse complement strand
CAGCGCGCGCGCGATGCCCCCCGCGATGATCGTCTTGCCGCAGTCGGTATCGGTACCGGTGATGAAAACCCCATCTGCTTTAAAGCCGCGATGGCGCCTTGGCCGGCCGCCCGTCTCGAAAATAAAATAATCGACATCAATCGAATCATCACCGCGTACAAAGAATTATGCCGCCGCCATTCATTCATGGTGGTCGAAGGGGTCGGCGGCCTCTTGGTGCCGCTCAAACGGGATTTTTTCGTGGCGGATTTGATTGCGCGGATGCGCCTGGCCGCCGTGGTGGTCGCGTATCCGGATTTGGGAACGCTCAATCACACGCTTCTGACCATGCGCGAGCTGAAGCGCCAAGGGATCCCCATCGCCGGCGTCATCATCAACAACTACAAGGGGAAAACGCGCGCCGAGCAGACCAACCCGGCCGTCTTGAGAAAAATCTTGGACCGTAAGATCATGGTCATCCCGCACAAACCGTCTTTCGCCTCCGAGTTTGACGCGCTGGCGCGGCTTCTGACCAAGCAAGGGCTTTTCAACTGGCCCTATCTCCCGTGATTTTTCGAGCGGGGAGGCCCGCCGCTCTAGCGCTTCTGCTGTGTTCTCTTTCGACGCGGTCTTTCGCCGCTCCAACCGAAAAAGTCTCGTTTCGAACGGCCGATGGCGTCACCCTCAACGCGTTGTTCGCGAAGCCCGGGGCCGGGAAGCCGGTTGTGATCATGCTCCACGGTTTGGCGTCCACGAAAGAGGAATGGCTGCCGCTCATCGGGGCGCTCACCAAAAAAGACCTCGGCGTTTTGGCTTACGATTCCCGGCCGCCCGGCACGCCTTGGGAGAAATTGGTCGATGACGTTGGAGCGGCCGTCCGTTACCTTGAAGAAAAGCAAGGGGTCGACCGGAAATCGGTCCTGCTGGCGGGAGCCAGCCTCGGCGCGAACGTTTGCGTTAAATACAACGCTTTGACAAATGTGGGGCGCGGCGTTCTGCTGCTCTCCCCCGGATTGAATTATCAAGGTCTTACGACCGGCGACTCGGTCCAAAAAATAAAAAAGACCCCGCTGCTGTTCGTCGCGAGCCCGGCCGACTACTACGCCTACCAGAGTTGCCTGTCCTTGATCAGGCTGGCGTCGAACGGCAATTTCTGGTCCAGCAACAAACCCGGACACGGCGTTCAGATGTTCGATGCCGACCTTCTCAATAAATTGACTTTGTGGCTGGAAAGTCAAAAATAAACCGGCGGTATGCCCGCTGGGACAAACAGTTCCTCTGGCATCCGTTTACACAGCAATATGATTGGGAGAAAGAAGCGCCTCTGATCGTCGATTCCGGCAAAGGCGCCTATTTCCGGGATCTGGCCGGCAAGCGCTATTTGGACGGCGTTTCTTCTATGTGGGTCAATTTGCATGGACATCGCCATCCCGCGCTCGACCGCGCGTTCCGGTCCCAACTCTCCAAGATCGCGCACTCCACTTTCCTGGGCCTTTCCCATGTCCCCGCCATCGAATTGGCCCGCGACCTCGCGCGCATCGCGCCGCGCGGGCTCAGGCGTTCCTTTTATTCCGATAACGGGGCGACCGCGGTCGAAGCGGCGCTGAAAATGTCGTTCCAATTTTGGATCGAGCAGGGGCGGTCGCGAACGGAATTTCTGGCTTTAAAGGGTTCTTATCACGGCGACACCATCGGGGCCGTTTCGGTCGGGGGCATCGGCGCTTTTCATTCGAAATTCAAGCCGCTTCTCTTCAAAACCAATTTTGCGATGGCCCCCGCTTGTGTCCGCTGTCCATTCAACCGGAAAAAAGCGGCGCACCGCTTTCGGCTGGGAGAAAAAATTAATTTCATTCCGAAGCCGGGACAGAAACGCGCCGAGACCGGCTGCCGGTGGGAATGTTTGGGCGATGTGGAGAAAATCCTCCATAATCGTTCCAAGCGCATCGCGGCGGGCATCATCGAACCGGTCATGCAAGGCGCCGGCGGGATGATTGCGATGCCTCCCGGCTATGTGGCCGGTTTCCGCCGGCTTTTGACGCGCCACGACACGCTGATGATTGCCGATGAGGTCGCGACGGGGTTTGGCCGGACGGGGACGCTTTTCGCCTGCGAACAAGAGCGCGTGTCTCCTGATATTCTCTGCTTGGCCAAGGCCTTAACGGCCGGCTATTCCCCGCTCGCGGTGACCATGACCACCGAGAGAGTATTCCGGGCCTTTCGCGCGCCCTATGAACAATTCAAAACATTTTTCCATGGGCACAGCTACACGGCGAACCCCTTGGGATGCGCGGTCGCCCGGGCCAATTTGAAGCTGATCGATCGCACGAAACTCCTTGAAAAAACGCGTCGGAAAGCCCATCTTTTGAAGGATGAACTCCAAGCCTACCTCGAACTCCCCATTGTCGGGAGCATCCGCCAAGCCGGACTCATGGCCGGGGTGGAACTGGTCTCGGACAAGCGGATCGGGGCGAGCGTGTGCCGGCGGCTGTTATCAAGCGGAATTTGGCTGCGCCCGCTTGGGAATGTCGTCGTGATCATGCCGCCCCCGGTCATTTCCGACCGCGACCTGCGCCGCTTGGCGCGGAGACTCAGGGATGTCCTCCTTCATGAATTTAATAACTGATCCGCGGGGGTTGATTCTCATCTGCGCCGCCGCGACGGTCTTCTCCGGCGCGTTGATCGGATTTTTTCGCGCCAAACTTTCGGCGCTGCGCCGGGAGCGGAGCGTCGTCGAAGATGACGTCGCGAAGGAATCCCGGCTGCTTCATCAAGAGATCGCTTTCTACGAGGAGAAAAGGGCGGGCCTCTCGAAGCGCGGCGGCCAGCGGCGGCTTCTCTCGGAGGCCGCCCGCGGACTGGGATCGCTGCTCGATCCGAGCGCCGTCCAAGAACGGTTGATTAAAATTGCCCAACTTCTATTTCCATCCCAGTCGGTGACGATTTCCTATGGACAGAAGCCGGACGCCGTCGATTCCTACGTGGTGGAGCGGCGCCAGCCGCTGCTGGTCCCAAGCGATGTGATGAAGGGAGTTCCGCAGATGGCGGTCCCCATCACGGCCCAGCAGGCGGTGGTGGGCGTTCTGCGCGTGGGCGGAAGCGGGCCCGGTCCCGCGGCCGGATATGCGCGCGAAGATTTGCGGCTTCTCGAAATCTTGGCCAGTTTGGCGTCGCTCGCGATGGACAATTGCGCGTTGTTTCATCAAGTCCAGCAGACCGCGCTCCGCGACCACTTGACGGGCCTGCTCACCCATCGCGCGTTTCAAGATCAATTGGAACAATCGATTTTGGAAGCGAGCCGCTACAATCAGCCTCTGTCCATCGTGCTGGTCGACGTCGACCATTTCAAATCCATCAATGACACGCACGGCCACCAGGCGGGCGATTTGGTGCTCCAGGGGTTGGCGCATGTGATGGACCGGAGCGTCCGCCCGGTGGACATCATCGCCCGCTACGGCGGAGAAGAGTTCGCGGTGCTGCTGCTTCAGACACCGCATCGCGCGGCGGCCTCGGTCGCGGAACAGATCCGCCGGGACTTGGCGGAACAAACATTCGACGCGGGTGGAAAGGCGATCCGGATCACGGCGAGTTTCGGCGTCGCCACGTTCCCGGAGGACGCCACGAGCGGGCAGCAGCTTTTTCGCCAAGCCGACCAGCGTCTCTATAAAGCCAAAGCCGCCGGCCGCAACCAGGTTCAAATGAGGGCCGCATGAGCGTTTCTTTTTCACCGTTGATCATCTTTGGCGGATACCTGTTCGCGCTGGCCTTGGCCACGGCCGCGGCGCTGTGGTTTTTCGTCAAGAATATTTCTCAATTGAGATGGGACATCAATGAAAAGAGCAAAGTCGGCGTTGACGCGTTGAAACGGCGCCACTTGGTCCTCAAGGAAGACGTGAACGCGGCGGAGCGGGACGAACAGCGGTCTTTTCAAATTTACGGCGTCGCGAAATCGTTGGCCGAGTCGCTTTCGTGGAAAGACATGGCGCCGCGTTTGTCGCAAGGCATCCAAAAGATTTTTGGGGCCTATGAGTTTTTGCTCTATGCACTGGAAGAGAACGGGAGCTGGACCCAGCTGCAGCGCCGCGGAAATTGGGCGAAGGAACCACCGGTATCGGACATCGGCGTCGTTCAGCCGGGACTCCTCCATCCGCCGCATATCCAGGAAATTGTCCCGATCCAAGCGGTCCCCGTTTATTCCGAGGCGGAGGGAGAGCGCCGGCGCAGCGGCATCTTGTTTTTAAAGTCCGATAAAGCGCCCACACAGGAACATTTGGACGCGGCCGAAGAGGTCGGCGCGCAGCTCGGCGTGGCGTTGGCGAAGGCGCTGCTGTTCAACCAGATGGAATTGCATTCGCGGCTGGACGGCCTCACTGGGACGCTGCGGCGCCAGCCGTTCATGGACCGGTTGAACGAAGAGCTGAAGCGGGCCGAAGCTTTTCACACGCCTTTCAGCCTCATGATGGTGGACATCGACCATTTTAAGTCCGTCAACGACGGCCACGGCCATGCCGCCGGCGACGCGGTTTTGTCCCGCGTCGGACAAATTCTGCGGGAGTCCATTTATGAGACCGACGTGGTGGGGCGTTATGGCGGTGAAGAGTTCATTATTTTACTTCCCCGGGCCGATGCGGCCGGAGTGATGAGAAAAGCGGAAGCGCTGCGCCAGCGTTTTGAGAGAGAGGTCATTCCTTCGGGATTTGAGAATTTAAAGGTGACCGTCAGCATCGGTTTGGCGCATTTCCCGAAAGATGGAAAAGGGGCCGAAGAACTCATTGGGAGCGCCGACCGGGCGCTTTACCGGGCGAAACAGACGGGCCGGAACCGCGTGGTCGCCGCTTAGCGGCGGTTTTTTTTCGCGGCGCCGCCCAACCCGCCGAACAGGTTGATCGCCACCAACGGCAGGATATTCCTCATCAGCAGGGTCCCGCAGAGAGAAACGATTTTTCCCAGCCATCCGCGCTTCTTGAAAATTCCTCCGGCGGCGGCCAAGACCGATCCGAGCCCGCCCACCAAGAACAGCGGATGTTTCTTTAAAAGGGACAGCGGATTGGCATGCTCGAGAAGCGTCGATTTGAACGCCAGCGCGCTTTCGTCGAATGCTTGACCTTTCCGGCTGAGATCCGTTTTGAGTTCGGAAATGCGGACGTTGGGGAAAATCATGAATTGAGGCGTTTGAGCCAGCGCAGGGCCGCGCCGCCGGCGGCCAGCGCCAAGATGATATAGATTCCCCCCAAGATCAAAAGCGCTCCCATGGCGCCGCCGGTGAGATGCGTCAACCAAATACCCAGCGCCACGGACAAGAGCACGAAAGCAGTGATTCCGGCCAGCGCCCCAAAAAATACCAGGACCAAAAAAGCCGCGCTGGAAAGGGCCAAGGACGCGGCCTGCGCTTGGAGCAGCCGGAGCGCGCTGGCGGCGTAATCGATGCCGTCATGAAGCAAGCGCCGCAATTGGCCAAGCAGGGACCCGTCGTCGGGAGGCAGTGATTTATCCATGATTATGAGTATAGCTTGTGAAATTGATAAACTCTCCCGGCAATTGGAATTTTGCTGGAGCCGTTGTAAATACAACCCAGATGAGAAAGGAAGTGACCATGAAATCGATGAAGATGTTGCTGTTAAGCGGACTTGTGGCGTTCTCGATGTCCCGGTCGTCATTTGCCGATGCCTCAAAGGAGACCCTCACCATGCCGACGTCGGATAAGCCCTTGTATGCTGCGTTTGAAACCACCCTTGGAAATTTTACCGTCCAGCTTTTTCCCGCGGACGCGCCGAAAACAGTGGAGAATTTTGTCGGCTTGGTCAAAGGGACCAAAGAATTTATCGACCCCAAGACCGGCCAAACCGTTAAGCGTCCTCTTTATGATGGATTGGTGTTCCATCGCGTGATCCCCGATTTCATGATCCAAGGCGGTGATCCGCTGGGCAACGGGACCGGCGGCCCCGGCTATCAGTTCGCCGACGAGTTCGGTTCTTCGCGAGGTTTCGATAAAGTGGGGATTCTGGCGATGGCCAATGCAGGCCCCAATACGAACGGCAGTCAGTTCTTTATCACGACCGCCAAGACCCCCTGGCTCAACAAGCACCACACGATTTTTGGAGAAGTCATCCAGGGATATGATGTGGTGGAAAAAATCAGCAAAGTCCCGCGCGATGGGAACGATCGGCCCCAGACGGCTGTTGTTATTAAGCGTGTGAGCATTGTAGATAAACCGCCAAAATAAGGAGTTCTTCATGAGTCTCGTTCAAAAAACAGCGCCAGAATTCAAGGGAAAAGCCGTCGTCGGGCATGAGTTCCGTGATATTTCTCTTTCTCAGTATAAAGGGAAATGGGTGATTCTTTTCTTCTATCCGCTCGATTTTACTTTTGTCTGTCCAACGGAAATCATTGATTTTTCGAGCAAAATCGAAGAATTTAAGAAGTTGAACGCCGAAGTGATCGGTTGTTCGGTGGACAGCCAATACACCCATCTGGCCTGGATCAACACGCCGCGAAAAGAGGGGGGATTGGGCGCCATCAACTACCCTTTGCTGTCCGATATAAACAAAAATGTGGCGCGGGATTACGGGGTTTTGGCCGACGACGGCGTCGCTCTGCGGGGTTTGTTCATCATCAACCCCAAAGGCCAAATTGCCTATGAAGTCGTCCATGACCTGGGGGTTGGCCGCAATCCGAATGAAACTTTACGCGTGCTTGCAGCGTTCCAGCAAGTGGAGAAGACGGGCGAGGTTTGCCCGTCCAGTTGGACGCCCGGCGCCAAAACGATGAAAGCCGATCCGGTTGGAGCGAAAGAGTATTTTGCCGGTGTTAAGTAAGATCCGATCAGAAATTTATCAGGAGGTGGCTACTATGGGTCCGAAAAGTCCTTGCGGGTGCTAAACCCCAAATAGAAAACGTTTCAAGAACAAACGGCCCGCCAGAAGTAAGGCGGGCCGTTTCTTTTTGTCGGGTCTCAAAGTAAGATGAGCCCATGCGAAAATCAGCCATTTTGTTTCCGGCCGTCCTTTTTTCAACGGCCTTTGGCGTCGCGGGAGGCCGCTCCGCCGTTCCGGCCCCATTACCGGGGTACTTGGTTCACTTCAACTCTCTTGAGAATGCGCAGGAGGGCGAGGACGTGGTTGCCGTTGCGAAACAGGCGGGAGCCAAGGTCATTAACGTCGTTCCACCCCCGCATGTATGGGAAAGGCCGGATGCCATGGCCCTGTTGGATGATCTCGTCCAATATATCGGCGCAAGCCATCTCAAACTTATCTTCACGCGCATGGACGCTTCCTATCCTCCCGATCGGGAAGGGAACCGGCAGACTTATCCGTTCTCCGACCGCGGGAAATGGGCCGAAGACGAAACCCGGTTTTACGCAAAACGCTTTGGAAGTTTGAAATATTTGGCTGGTTTTAGTCTGGAGGTTTCAACCGGGCAGTACGAGGCCTGCCGCCGGATTTGGCATGAGGAAAGTCAGCGCGCCGATGTTCCCTTTATTCTGGCATTTGACGGATCTCAAGAGGTTTCGTTGTCAACGGCCGATGCGATTGGGCTGTCTTTTGGCCCATCTTTGATCCAAACAAATACCGGCCAATTAAAAGAAATCCATGATTCGGGAAAAGACGTTTTCATTTTGGAAGCGGGATGCGAAGACCTTCGATTTTGCGCCTCAGTGGCAAAGTCTCTCGCTTCAAAAACCTTCATTTACGCGTACTTGAAGGAGCCGTTTGATCTGAAAGACGAGAAGAACCCCGGCTGGATTGTGGACAGAGAAGGAAATGTCCGGCGGAACGCCTACAAATCAACAAAAAAGGTCATGGCTGATTTTCTGAATAAACGTTCCCCGTGAAGAAATGCCTTCTCTTATTTTTCATTTCATCCAGTGTCCCCTGCTTTGGCGGCCTTCATACGTTGGTTGTCTGGGACATGAATGCGACGGGGAAAGCCCAAAAGGACCAGGATGGATTTCTGGCCATGCTGAGTTCCACCGGCTTCCGTCCCGAACGGGTCCGTCGTGAAGATATTCACCGCCAAAAGAATGATTCGAACACCTTTTTGGTCATCCCCCAGTCCTCAGCGGAGAAATTAACGTCCGATCAAACCGACCTCATTTATTCATCTATGAAAGCGGGGATGAAAATTCTCACGGATGGGGAAAGCGGTCTATCGAAAAAATTAAAAATTCAACCGAGCGCTCCTTTCCTGCTTCAGCATTTCGTCGGCACAACCGTGCCGCATGGCGAAACATGGTGGAGTGAGCCGGAATTGGCCTCTTCAATCAAAGAACCCTTGCCGGAAAACTCAAGAGTGGTGTACGCCACGGCGGACCATCGGGCATTGGCATTGGCGGGTCCTGTCGGAAAAGGATCATTTTTATATTTCGGCCCGCTATTTGATCCGTTGGACGGGAGGGGCTATGCCCGGTTTCCCTCCGCCCCCAATATCATTTTAGAGCAACTGCGAATCGCTCCGGCCATTCGAAAGAACGGCCTTGAGGTGTATTTCGACCTGGCCGACCGGGTCGATGTGGATTTTAATCAATTGGCCCAAAAATGGCAGGAATCGGGAATCCGGGCCGTTTATGTTTCTGCCTGGTATTTTGATGACGATCGCATCCGCTATGCCGAACTGATCGCCGCCGCCCATAAGAATGGAATTTTGGCCTATGCTTGGTTCCAATGGCCGCATGTGAGCCAGCGGTTTTGGACGGAACATCCGGAATGGAGGGAGAAAACCGCGACGCTGGATGACGCGAACGTCGATTGGCGGTTGTTGATGAATTTTCAAAACCCCGCGTGTTTACGGAAAATCCTTGAAGACATGGGCGTTTTTCTCAAGAAGTTTGATTGGGACGGAATTAATATAGCGGAGTTTTACTTCGAGCCGGTGGGAGGGCTGGAAACCCCGCAAGATTTTACTCCGCTGAACAGCATCGCGCGCGAAGAATTCCGTCAAAGGTCCGGGTTTGACCCCATTGATTTGTTCAATAAAGAATCGGCCCATTATTGGAAAACGAACCAGGCCGATATGAGGTCCTTCTTTTCATACCGCGCGGAAACGTTGAACGGGCTTCAGGACAGGTTCATGGGGGAAATCAAGAAAATTGGAATGGGAAAGCGCGTTAAGTGGCCTTTAATAATCACGACCATGGATGTGCTGACGCATCCGGAATTGACCGATTTTTACGCCATCGATATGCGGCACTTGACCGGACTGTTAAGAAAGAGCGGCGCCCGGCTCCAGTTGGAGGATGAATACTATGATTGGAAGCTGGGGCCGGACCGCTACACGCGCCTTGGCGACCGCTATAAAAAAGAATTTCCGGATTTGAAATTTATGATCGACATAAACGTGGTTTCAGAAGGGATCGCGCCCGGGGAGCGTTTCCCAACCACCCAGCCCACAGGAACGGAACTCGCCGAGATCTATCATTCAGCGGACGCCGCTTCTTCCGGCGTGGCCTTTTATTCCGAGTATTCCGTTTACGATCAGGACTGGGACCTCATGCCGTATATCATGGGAGCGGACGCCAAATGATCAAAGCCAAGCTTCATTTGTTCATGAAGGCCGCATTGATCGCCTGGGCGGTCGTTGCCGTTTACGCCCATGTGAATGTCGGACTGAGCGACAATGGGGACTTCTTTCGGTCCGTTAGAGCTTTTTCGATGGACGGCCCCATTGGTCTTTTGCAGGCAAATTCGCCGGGTTGTTCCGATTATTGGGACCACGAGGAAAATTTTAAATATTGGTTCCCTTATTGGAAATTGGAGTGGAGAAAAGATCACTTCGAAACCTCCACGTTGTTCCTTTGGCTGCCTGGAATTATTGTGAACTATTTCTGCTATTCGAAAAACGTGCTCTTCTTGCCTTTTGTCGCGCTGCTCCCAAAATGTTTTTTGATTCTGACGCTTATTTCGTTGTTTTACTGGATCGAAGCGAATTTCGAGAGAGGAAGAACACTGGTCTTGGGTCTCGTGGGAGTTCCATTTGTGTTGTTTATTTCAGACACCCGTTATCAATCGTACTTCAACAGTTTTTACCAGGAAACTGGGGAATTCATTTATCTGCTTCTGTTTTTATTCTCGCTTGTTTATCTTCGATGCCGCCCCCGGTCCAAATGGAGACTCATCGGCAGCCTGGGTTCTCTTTCTCTGCTGGGCACCTCCAAGCTGAGCGCGCTCTATGTGATTCCGCTCGGCATCCCGGCGATATTGTTCCTGTTTGATGGGGGGATTTCCCGGAAAATTATGATCGCAGGCGGTTTTGTCGCTGGATTGGCGGTTCTTGGGTTTTTATTTTCCTACTTCCAGCGGGAGCAGACGGAGATTATGCGTTGTCATTCATTTCAACGGGTGTTTGCCGGAGAACTTATATTTAGTAACGATGTTCGAGGACAATTGGCCGGCTTGGGTTTACAAGAGGCCCAAGGCTGCGTGGGCCACGATATCTCCGATGATATCGGCAATGACTGCGTCAAAACATATGGGGGGAAAACGACTTTTCGCACTTTTTTACAGGTTCTTGAAAAAGAACCCGCCATCCTTCCCAAAATGATCATGCTCCCCTCGAAAAACATGCAGCGGCTTCAAACGAATTTTTTCAAATACACGATCGACAATCCGCTCAATGCCGAAGGCTTGGCTTGCGAAAAGTATGAGGAGTCCGGTCAGCCGCTCTTACTTTGGTCCGGGATGAAATCCCGTTTTTTCCCCACAGGACCCCTTCTCTTTATGACCCTTTTCATTTATTTGATTTTCTTCGTCTTTCAATTTGGCAAGGCCAAGCCAGTGGGGGACCTGTCGATTGTCGGCGGCATCTCAGCCATGTTCTGCCTTGTCGACATGCTCGTGGCCATCATCGGAGACGGCGCATGCGACCTGGCCAAGCACCTTTTCCTTGCGAATGCGCTGTTTGATGTGGCGACGATTTCATTTATAAGCGTTGTTTTTATTGGTTGGGGATTGAGGGCAAAGGGAATTTTAGAAAGAAGTAAGATCCGGCCTTAAAATATGAAACACGCTAATTATTTTAGGCCCGCATCTTTTATTTTTCTATCCATCGTTTCGCTCTTTTTCCAAACGGCGCGGGCCGAATCCCCGGTTTCGTTCCCCACGGCCAATAATTTATCCATGCTCGTGCTGTATGACGGTCCGGATGAAATTAAAAACCCCGCGAAGCTGGACGCGCTTTATCTGGCCAATCTGCTCGGTCATTTCACGACCAAGAGAGAAGTGATTCCGTTGGAGGATTACGAGCCGGGGCAGTGGAAAAAGTACGATGCGGTTTTTTCTATTGTGTACCAAAAGAAATATGTCGTCCCAGCGAAATTTCTTCGGGATGTCCCGTCTATCACAAAACCATTTTGCTGGCTTGGAAACCAAAGCGGACAACTCGGCAGAAATAACTTTTTAAGATCGCATGGCCTCCAGTTTGATCGGTTTTTCGAGAACTCTCCGGCGGAAAGGGTTTCCTACAAGGGCCAAAGTGTCGGCAAAGGCGATCCCGACACCAATCTATTTAAGATCATCGATCCTTCGAAAGTCCAAATGGTCGCGGAGGCCCAGGGAAAGAACGGTTTTGCCGCCCCCTATATCCTTCACAGCGGCAATTTCTGGGTGGTGACGGATTCGCCTTTTTCTTATTTGACCGAAAACGATCGATACTTGGTGTTTGCCGATGTCTTGCATGATATTTTGGGAGTTCAGCACGCCGAAAAGCATTCGGCGATGTTGCGGGTCGAGGACATCAACGCATTGACGGAGCCCGACGATTTAAAATCGACTCTGCGCGTCATCCGGTCCCACAACATCCCCTTTGCCTTCGGTTATGTCCCCTTCTATGTGGATCCCACCCGCCGTATTTTTGAGGAACTCAGCGAAAAACCCGGGGTGGTCGACGCGCTTCAAAAATACATCAAATACCGGGGCCAGCCCGTTTTGCACGGGGACACCCACCAATACCGCGGCGTGACCACCGATGACTACGAATTTTGGGACGATATCAGCGACCGCCCCGTGAAACGTGATTCGGAAACTTTCGCGTTTCGTAAAGTTGAGGAAGCCCTCAAGGAATCGGTCGCCTGTGGGATATATCCGCTCACGTGGGAAACCCCGCATTATGCGGCCTCGGCGGCGGACTACCATGTGTTCCGCCGGATATTCCAAACGGTCTTTGAACGCCGCCAGACGGGGCCCGCTTTGGGGACGGACCAATATTTCCCCTATCCCGTTATTGACCTGTACGGGCAATACGTGATTCCAGAAAATATGGGCTACGTTGAAAAAGAGAACCCGACGTCGGCGATCATTTTGGCCAATGCGCAGGCCGCTTACGTCGTTCGGGATGGGTACGCCAGCTTCTTTTTCCATCCATTCATGAAACCGAAGATTTTGGACGAATTAATTTCGGGGATTGAGAAAATGGGGTTTAAATTTGTCGGCTTGCCTTCTTTCCCGAACACGGTTCGCGGACGCGGATACTTGGCCACCAATGAAGAAGGGCTCTATACTCTCGAAGGCGAAGGTCGGTTCCTGACGGAAATTGTCATGTCCGAAAATGGCCAGATAAAATCCACGAAGACGAACGAAGTCCCCAACAACGGGAAAATTGAAATACCGGTTTCGCTCGGCCCGCTGGAAACGTTTGTCGCCTATCGGCACTCGTTCAAGCCGTCCGGGTTTATCGAGAAGATGCTCCGCCTCGCGAAAGGGGACTTGAGCGTGTTTAACCGCAAGCTCGAGGGCATGCTGCCGGTCAATGAAATGTCCGATACGATGAAAGTCAAATTGCTTTGGAACGAAAATGCCAAGGGCGAAGAAGAAGTCGACCAAAATAGCTTCGAGGCGATGCTGCAGTCCATCGGCTATGACATCGGAAAAATTGAAACCAGGAGCATTCTTGAGCAAGAGCTTGGAAAATTCTCGCTTTTGGTCATTCCCGCCGCGGCCGCCCGGCAATTGAACGATGACGCCATCGACAGAATCTGCAAAGCGGTCGAAGGGGGCATTATTTTGGTCACGGACGGCGAAACGCCGCTTTCAAAAGCGCTGGGGTTTGATATCGGCGGGAAGGTGCGTGTTTCCGATTTGGAAAACCATTTATTTTCAAGCTTGGAGTTGAGGTGGCCGGACAAACCCATGGCGCCGTGGATCGATCACCTCTCTGACACGAATGACGTGGTGTATTATTCCGAACGTGAAGGAAGAAAGCCTCTCGTCGTCGGCCGCACGATCGGGGAGGGGCGGGTCCTTTATTTGGCGCCTTATTTCGATTCGCTTTCGGGGAAAGGATACAGCCGGTTTACCGATCTTCCCTACATGCTGCTCAGCGAATTCCACGTCCATCCTTTGTTGAAGCGATACGGAGCGGAGGCCTATTTTGATCCTGGTTACCGTCAGAAAATCAGCATTGAATTGCTGGCCAAATATTGGAAAAGGTTCGGCATTCGGACGGTTTACGTCGGCGCTTGGCATTTTTACGACAAGTACACTTACGATTATGAGCGCCTCATCAAGGTGGCCCATCAAAATGGGATCCTCGTTTATGCATGGTTCGAATGGCCCCATGTGAGCCAGCAATTTTGGGACCAGCATCCGGAGTGGCGCGAAAAAAACGCGTTCTTGGCCGATGCCCATCTCGATTGGCGCTACTTAATGAATTTCCAAAATTCCGACTGCTTCAATGCCGTCATGAAAGACGCCGCGAGGTTATTGACAAAATTGGATTGGGATGGCGTCAACGTCGCAGAATTTCATTTCGAATCGGACCAAATGGCCTCCCGCTATAATTTTACTCCGCTGAACGCTCAATCACGCGCGTCTTTTCAAAAGGCCTATGGATTTGATCCCTTGGATTTGTGGAAGTCCGGCTCGCCCAATCAATTCAGCGTTAATCCCAAAGGCATGGCGGATTTTTTCGATTTCCGAAAGGCGCTTAATTCGCTTCTGCTCGGAAAAGTGATAAAGAAAATCCAGGCCATTCCGGTCTTTCAGCAGAGAAGAATGGAGCTGGTCGTGACCGTTTTCGATGTGTTTGGGCATCCGGAGCTCTCCAACCGGCTTGGGATCGACGGAGATAAAACAATTTCGCTGATAAACCGGACCGATTCCACTCTGCAGGTCGAGGACCCCGCGTCCGACTGGTCCAAGCCCCCGGTCCGCTATGAAATAATGGGAGACAGATACCGGAAAATGAATCTTAAAAATCCTTTCATGATCGACATCAATATTCTCGCGGTCCATCCGTCCGACCAAATTGGATTTACCGCCGATGTTCCATCCGGAACGGAAGTCTTGCAGCTTTTTCAAGCGGCCGCAAAGCACACCCCGCGCGTTTGCCTGTATTCCGAATCAACCATTGCGGAGTCCGATTGGGAACTCTTCCCGTATGCGATGGCGGCCGACGCTTCAGCCGAAAGAAGAGGGGACGAATGGCTCGTGGACGCTCCTGAGACCGTCCAATTGGAACTGAACCGGCCGCTCAAACGCGTTTCGATGGACGACCGTCCCTGGCTCTGCTATGACAAAGGCGCCGTGATTATTCCGGCCGGCAAGCATCGCATCACGGTCCCTTCTTCAAGTCGGACCTTGATCGACACGTCTCAGTTGGATACCCGGCTTCTCTCCATTTCCGGAGAATTGATGGGAAGCGAGCAGAAACATTACGGTTTGGAGGTGGAGTACACGTCGCCGGGAAGATGCGCGATCATGTTTAACCGCTCGCCTTACGCGACATTCTTGGACGGAACGGCGGCGAGGCTGGAGACCCTGAAAGGCGACGAGGGATACACGGTCATCGGCCCGCCGGGCCAACACCGGATCCGCGTCATTTCTGGGTCAATTTTTTTGCATATTTTGGAATATACGAGCGTGGTATCCGCTTCGCTCATCGTCTTGTTTGGCACGGCTTCCAGCGGGCTGCTGATTCTTTTGTTCATCTTCATTAAAATTCATCGGCAGACTCAACCCGTTCAACAGAGAATTTTTAACCGCATGTTCGGGATCAAAAAGAAGGCAAAATGATTTCTCCGTTATTTATTCAACTTTTGTTTGTCGGCAGCGTGATATTGATTTGGCTCATGTTGGTCTATCAATTCGTGCTGTGTTCCGCCGGGTTCATTTACAGCCGCGAATCCGCGCGCGAAAAAAGAAAGATCGATGCCGGTTCGTTCGCCGTTGAGGGGGTCTCTATCTTAATCCCGGCGCACAATGAGGAAATGGTCATCGAGGACACGATCCAAGCTTTTTTCGAGTTGGATTTTCCGAAGGATAAATTAGAGATATTCGTCGTTGACGACGCCTCCACCGACAAGACGCCCGAGATTTTGGACCGCCTGGCAAAAAAATACGCCGGCTTAAACGTTCTCCATATCCCGCCCAGCGAAGGGGGGAAAGGCAAGGCCGCCGCTCTGAACCGCGCGGTCCCGCTCACAAAGTACGAATTGATCGCCGTTTATGACGCCGATAACCAGCCCGAACCCAAAGCGCTGCGCTATTTGGCGTCTCAATTCATTCTTGATCCGAAATTGGGCGCGGCGCTGGGCAAGTTCCGGACCCTCAATAAAAACAAGAACATCCTGACGCGGTTCATCAACATCGAAGGCCTGAGTTTCCAGTGGATCGTGCAGGCGGGCCGTTGGAAACTTTTAAAAATCGCTACGTTGTCTGGAACAAATTTCATACTCCGCAAGAGCGTGCTGGCCGAGGTGGGGGGATGGGACATCGAGGCGCTCACGGAAGACGCGGAGCTGTCTCTGCGAATTCTTGAGGGAGGCCACTTGATCAAGTTCGTCCCCTATGCGGTGACGTGGGAGCAGGAACCGGAAAATTTAAGCACGTGGTTCCGCCAGCGCGTGCGCTGGGCCCGGGGGAATTTCTATTTGATGCGAAAGTTTCTCGCGAGCATCGGCCATGCCAAGAACAAAGCGCTTGCCACCGAATTGATTTACTTCCTCGCCCTTTATTACGTGTTCGTCGCGGCGATCACGGTCTCGGCCCTGCTCTTTTTACTTTGCATGTCGGGGGCCATATCGATACCCGTCCCCGGGCCTTATTTGGAGGTCTGGCTGCTGGCCTATATGCTTTTTGTGTCCGAGATCATGATCATGCTCTCTCGGGAAATCGGTGAAGATTCCATCTCAAATATTTTTTTCACCATCGCGACCTACTTCACCTATTCCCAACTGTGGCCCTTCGTCGTGGCCAAGGCATTTTACTTGGAATACATCAAAAAAGAGGAGCGGAAATGGGACAAGACGCGCCGCTTTCCTCAATCAAATTGAAAGCCGATGGCTTTGGCCAATATCGGGGCGATGATTTCGATCGATACGCGCGCATCGACTTTCTCCTTGGGGAAATCCGCTCCGTAGAAGAGCAGCGGGACATGGGCGTCGTAATCGTTGGGCGTTCCATGCGAGGTTCCGGTCAATCTTTCCGTCACCAGGACCCCGGATTTCATCCGGAGCGATAAATCCCCCGATCGACCGGCGAAGTAGCTTCGTTGATAGATCGGGCTAAGTTCGTCCTGGAAGATGAGCGGGTTGTTCATGTACACCATTGCCACGTCGGGGATTTTCTTGCATTCGGCGGCGACGCGGATCAGAAAATCTCCCCAGTCCATTTTTCCGGCTTCGACCGCCGTTTTGTTCAAATAGACGTTCGGCATGCAAAGGGCCAACAGCCATTTTGTTTGAGGCGCCGGGAACGCCCTCTGGCACGCATTTTCCAATTGGATCTTCAGTCCCCCGGTCAGAACGCGCTTCGCTTTCAATTCTTTGCCCTGCGGGCTCTCGGGAATCGGGAGGACGCCATGATCGGAAGTGAGCGCCAACACGAAATTTCCGCCGGTTTTTTTTGCGAGGTCGTTGAGCAGGTCTCCGAGGATTTGATCGAGTGAAAGAAGCTGGGCCCGCATCTGGGGGCTGTCGGGGCCGTACGCATGGCCGATCAAATCGGTTCCCGAGAAACTGATCGCAAGCAGATCGCAGTGTTCATCCTCGCCCAGCCCCGTTTCCGCCAGGACCCGCTCCGCCAGCTCCAGCGTGCGGCGGTCGGTCGCGGTTGTCGGACCGGAAAGTCTATTCTTGACCCGGGCTTGGTTGAAAGGCCCGAGCCATTGCGGCGGCGGGCCGTAGGCGGCGGAGGTCGTGAACCCGTTGGTTTTTTTATCGAACCACAGGCACAGGTTCGCTTTGTGGCCTGCGACCATGACGGCGGCGCGGTCTTTATAGGAGAGCGCGACCACTTTTGCCTCGGGATCATGGGCCTTCATTTGGTCGCCGAGCGTCTGGGTTTTTAATTGGGCCGGTCCGATGAGGAACACGGGGTCTTCAACGCTCTCGACCAGACGGCCTTTCTCCCGGTCCAGCCATTCGTTGCCGATGATCCCCGTTTCTCCCGGCGGTTTTCCGGTGATGATCGCGGCGTGGCCGGGGGAAGTTTCGGTGGGCACATGGTCATGATAAGCGCGCGTGTAAACCCTGGAATTTTCCACGAGGGCCTTCAGGCCTTTTTTATAGCTGGCCGCGAATTTGTCGAGGTAATCCGCCCGCATCTGGTCGACAACCACGATGACGGCCAGCCTGGGCGTTGCCTGGGCATGGGCCCAGGCGGCGAACAGGAAGAGGAGGGCTGCGGATTTATTGCGCGTATTTGACCGAACAGCCGTAGGACTGCGTCGAGGTCAAAGACACTTTCTTGCCCGCCAATATTTCATCCAATGCCGCGCTGACATAGTTCTTGGCGTCCTTGAGGTCGGATTTTTTGGTGCTCGGCTTGTCATCGATGGCCCCCTTGTAGACGAGGACGCCTTCACCGTTCACGATGAACATGTGGGGCGTTGTCTTGGCGCCGTATGTTTTGCCCACTTTTCCATCTTCATCCAAGAGATACGCGGTCGAAGCGGCGTTCGCGGCGGCGATTTCCTTGTTCCATTCCTCCGGGGATAAATTTCCTTCCTTGTCTTTGGCGGAGGAGCAGATTGAAAGCCAGACAATCCCTTTCTCGCCGTATTTTTTCTGCAGCGATTGCATGTTGTTGCCGTCGTAATGCTTGCGCACGAAAGGACAGCTGAAATTTGTCCACTCCAGAACCACGGTCCTTCCTTTGTAGTCCGAGAGCGCGTGGGTCTTCCCATTCGTGTCCGCGAGAGAAAAATCGGGCGCTTTGGACCCGATGGCGGGACCTTCCGCATTGACGTGAGAGAAGGCGGCCATTCCAAGGGCCGCGGCAAAGGCGAGTTTCGTTAGCTTCATGGTGATCCTCCAGTTAGACTTTATTGAGTGCGTCCAAAACGATTTGCTTGGTTAATATTTCCGGCAGCGGGATTGGTTTTGCCTGCGGATTCGCTGGGTAAAGAATATAGAACGGCACACCGCTGCGCCCGAACTCTTCCAACGCCTCGGCAATTTTGGCGTCATGCGATGTCCAGTCGGCCTTTAAGATAAATACGTTCTTCTGGCGGAATCCTTCGGTGACGCTCTTGGAGTTAAGGACCACGCGTTCGTTGACCTGGCAGGTCAGGCACCAAGCCGCAGTGAAATCAACGAAAACGATGCGCCCTTGCTCCCTCAGCTCCTCGACGCGCGCGGCGGAGTAGGGTTCCGATTTCATTTTTTCCACGGCCCCGGCCGGAGCGGGCATGGATCCGGCCCGCGCCGATAGTTGCTGGCTGAGGACCCACAACAGCCAGGCGACCGTCGCCAAGAAAAGAAGGCCCATGATTTTTTTCAACGTTTCCATCCAAGGCCCGGGTTTGGGAACAAATTTTAAGAACCGCGGATTGGCGGAAAGGACCATATAGGGAGAAGCCATCCCGGCCCCCAGCGAAGTGAAAATGAGCAGCGCCGCCCAAGCGGGCTGCGTGAGCGCGAAACCCAGCGCTGAGCCCATGAAGGGCGCCGTGCAGGGCGTCGCGACAAGGGTCGCCAAAACGCCGCTGAGGAAGGAGCCGGCGTAGCCGCTTTTCCCCTGTGATAGGCCCGCCAATCGGATGAAGGACGTGCCGATCTCAAAGAAGCCGAACAGGTTCAAAGCGAGAATAAAAAACAAAATCGCCAATCCGATGATGAACGCCGGAGATTGCAATTGAAAACCCCAGCCCAATTCTTCGCCGCCGGCGCGCAGGAAAAGCAATGTTCCGGCAAGCGCCCAAAAAGAAACGATCACGCCCGAAGAAAAAGCGGCGCCGTGCAGGAAAATGGCGCGCGGGGACTCTCCGGCTTGCTTGATAAACCCCAAAATCTTTATGGAGAGCACCGGAAGCACGCAGGGCATGAGATTGAGGATCAATCCTCCCACGAAGGCGAGGGCCAACGCGGCCAAAAGAGATCTTCCGCCGGGGGAAGGCGCTTTTCCCTCGATGGGCGCGTCGATGGCGAGGGCTTTTTCGGAGCCCGGCCCGCGCCAACCACCGGGAGTGAAAAGAACGCCGCGCAGGCGCGTGACCGTGGACGTCGAAGCGTCGGATTTGAACAGGTCCAGCGTTGTGGCGCCGCCGATTTGGCGAAGATTTTGGTCGGCGCCGTAATCGATGACGGTGGGGTCTTCGGCGAAAAACGTGAGTTGAGACGGTTTGTCGGAGGGTTCCTTCGGATTTGAAACGGCCAATTGGAAGCCCTTGGCGGTTTTATAGGCATGGACCGTCCAATCCGATGAATCCAGCGGCCATGCAAAACGCGCCGCGCTGAATTTTTCCTGCCATTCGAGGTTCGGTTCCGGCGGCGTGATCGTCAAGGGCAGCGTCAGCGCGATGTCGGCATGTCCGGGAATGCACACCGATTCACATTCCAGCCAGTCAACATGCGCTTTGATCGAAACAGGGTGGGAATCTCGAAACACGGAAGGCGGCGTGATGCTTGTGAGGAGCAGCGCCTCTTCTTCAAAACCGTAACTGACCACGGGAGGAATCGCGATTTTCTGGGGGGCGGGCCAAACGATGGGGCCGGGCTGGAAACCCGCGGGCAGCTCCCAATTGATTTCGGTCGGAGTCCCGGACTCTCCGGCGTTTTTCCAATACGTGTGCCAGTGAGGCTGCATTTCAAGCCGGACCGCGACCCAAAAGGGCGTGCCCGGCTGGATCGATTTGACTTCCGAGAGGAGGGAGACCCTGACGTGTCCTCCCGTTTTGAGCGCATGCCCGGTCGAACTCGTTAGGGCGAATACAAAGAAGAACGCGGGAAGAAGGACTTTTTTCTTCATCAAAGAGTTTTAACCATTTTTTGGATTTCTCCCAATCGTTTTGTCAATTCCGCCACGCGGCCCGGGTTTTGATGGGTGGCAGGGTCGGCCATGGCGTCCAATATTTCTTGCTCCTCCTTCTGCAACTCTTCTAAAGGAGATAAGTTCGAAATTCCTTGCTGGGCCATCCGGTAGCGCGCATTACGCTCCTCCGCCTCCTTCCGTTTCTGCTCCTTGCTCTTCCTTCCGCTCGTATTCGACGGACTTGTCGCGTCGAAGCCGCCTTTCGGCGAAGACGGATGCGAGGCTTCGATCCTCTCTTCGCTCCGGAAAAGTTCCGCCTCCTCCCCTTCCTCCAGCGATTTTTTATGGAGGAAATAATCATACCCGCCGGGATACAGCGTGACTTTTCCGCTGTTCACGTGGAGCACGTTGTCGGCCAACTGCCGCAGAAAATAAACGTCGTGGCTGATCATGCAAAGCGTTCCCTCGAACGCTTTGAGCGCTTCGACCAGCATCTCCACGCTGGCGATGTCCAAATGCGTGGTCGGTTCGTCCATGAGCAGCAGGTTGGGCGGATCGAGCAGAAGTTTGGCCAGGCCGAGACGGCTTTTTTCTCCGCCGCTCAAGACCTCGACTTTTTTGAAAGCCATGTCTCCGTGAAATAGGAAACTTCCGAGGATGGTCCGGATCGTCGTTTCCGAATGGGCGCGCCGCGTGTCGCAGGCTTCTTGAAATACCGTTCGACCGGCCTTGAACATTTCGGACCGGTGTTGGGAGAAATACCCGACCTCCACGTCGAACCCGAGTTTTCGTTCGCCTGATTGAAAAGGTATTTGTCCCGCCAAAAGCTTCAGCAGCGTGGATTTGCCGGCGCCGTTGGGGCCGACGAACGCGATCTTGTGACCGCGCTCCAAAGTGAGGTCGAGACCGTCATAAATAAACCGTTTTCCGTCATAAGATTGGCGCAGGTTCTTGAGCACGAGCACATTGTGGCCGCTGCGCTTCGGTTGTGGGAAAGAGAACCCCACGGTTTTTTGCTCCGGCGGCAGCTGAATCTTTTCCATGCGTTCCAAATATTTAATTTTGCTCTGCACGGTGGCGGCCAGTGAAGCTTTCGCGCGGAACCGGCTGATGAAGATCTCGAGTTCTTCAATTTCCTTCCTCTGACGATTGTAGGCGTTGACCAAATCTTCCTCGGCCTTTTTCTTTTGCTCGAGGTAATCCTCGAAGGTCCCGTTGTAGGTGGTCAGCTTCGCTTCCCGCACTTCGACGATGCGGTTGGTGACGCCGTTGATGAATTCACGGTCGTGCGAGATCAGGAACACGGCGCCGCGGTAGGCCTGCAGGTGGTTTTGAAACCACAACAGCGATTCGAGGTCCAAATGGTTGGTCGGCTCGTCGAGCAGCAGCAAGTCCGGTTCGTCGAGCAGCAGCCGCGCGATCATCACGCGCATTTGCCATCCGCCGGAGAGTTCCCCGATGGGCCGGCTGAAATCCCCGACTTTAAAACCGAGCCCCATGAGGATCTTTTTGGCCTGCGCCTCGCGGCGGTTGTCGGACATGTCGTCTTTCATTGTTTCTTCGAGCACCGTTTTTCCGCCGTGGTTTGGCGTTTCTTGCGGAAGGTAGCCGAAGCGGACCCCCGAGCGCAGCGCCACTTCGCCGTTGTCCGGCGGTTCGGTCCCCATGATGATTTTAAAAAGCGTGGATTTTCCGGCGCCGTTCGGCCCCACGAGCGCGAACCGGTTGCCGGTGTTGATTTGAAGCGAAATATCTTCAAAAAGTGTTTGCGCGCCGAATGATTTGCTGATGTTGCGGAGAGTGATCATGGTTTTGGGATTTTTAACGCGGGCGGTATTTCGCGGCGGTTTGAGACAAGGCCTTCAGCTTGCCGATCGCTTCATCGATGGTGCGGGTCTTGAGTCCGGCATCGGTCGAGAGCCAGAGGTTTTTGAGAGGGACCGCTTTCAGCACTTTCTTGACGACGTCCGACAGCTGGCGCGGCGTTTCAATGGTGCGGTTGTGGGAATCGATGACGCCGATGCTGATGTCTTTGTTCGTGGGATATTTTTTAAGGAGCGGCAGGCCCGCAAATCCCGAGTTGGCCATTTCCAAATGGAAATTGTCCACCGGAAGTTTCCGCATGGAAGGCCAGACGGCGGCCAAATCGCCGAACCCGAACCGCAGGATGAAATACGCTTTGATATCGCGCGTGATTTCCTCGATGGATTCCCGCGCCATCGCGAAATCCGAACGGCCCGCCGGAAGGGCCAACTCATCGAATTGAATGATCTTCGCCCCGCCATCAACCAAGTTTTGGACCTCTTTTTTAAGGATGGCCGTGAGGTCCCGGCAAAGTTCTTCCCTCGAGTCATAAAATTCGTTGAACGACCATTCCATGAGCGAGTAGGCCCCGGTCAGCACCGCTTTGACGGGCTTGTGCGTGAGACGCTGGGCGTATTTCCATCCCTCGGAAATAAGCCCGCCCTTCCACTCCAGCTTCCGTTTGACCACCGGCCGCCGGTAATAGCGGTTGCCGTAACAGCGCACGGTGCCGCCTTCTTCAAAACCATCAATGCGCAATGAGAAATAATGCACCATATCTCCGCGGTCCATTTCGCCGTCGACAAGCACGTCGAGGCCCAGCTTTTCCTGCTGGCGGATCCAAACTTCCGTTGATAATTTTTCTTTTCGCTCCAGTTCCGAGTTCTGATGGATCCCTTTGGAAACACGGTAGCGAAGTTCGACCAGCTCGGTTTGTTTTGGAAGGCTGCCGGCGGCGCAAGCCGGCAAGAGCGGCAGCGAGAGCAGCGGTTTCTTACTCATTGGCGGCCAATGGCTGCGGTGAAGATTGAAATTGGGCGCGAAGGCTGTTCAAAAGCCCCAATTTCGCGAGCGCGGACCCGCGCGGAAGAAGTTCAAGGCCCGCGGAAGGTGTGACCCGAACGCGCGCGGCGGGCGTGACGTCCAACCAGCGGCGCAGGATGTCGCCGACCCGGGCCGTGGGTTCGAGTTTTGTGGTCAGAGCGTCGAGCAAACCAAAGCCGATTTCTTTGGATCCCGGTTTGGCCAGCATGTTTTGGAAAAGCTGCTCTCCGTCCTTCGTGAAATCCAATTGCAGGCCGTCCACCGGCAATGACTGCAACGCGTTCCACAAACGGGCCAGTGGGAAAAAATAAAGCGCGAGGACGATTTTGGCGGCGCCTTTTTTCTCGCAGATCCGTTCCAAACTTTTTTTGGCAAGTTTAAAGTCGGCGCCCGGCCCGGCCAGCGATGGTTCGTCAATCTGGATTACGCTCGCGCCCGCCGCGGCCAGTGCCCGCACCTCTTCGCCGATCACCTCGGTGAAAAGGTCGACGCGACTGGACAATTTGGTCAAGTTCTTGGCGGTGGCCCCGGTATGCGTGGCCAGCGTGAGGGGCCCCGTCAAGACCGCCCGCACGGTTTTGGAGGTAACGCTTTTCGCGAAGAGGAACTCATTCACGATGAGGGGCCCGTTGAAGCGCGGCCGCGCCGCGATCACCGGCCGGCGGAAATAAAAATTGGTGCCGAAATAGCGCGTGAGGCCGGTCCGTTCGATTCCGGTCAGGTTCGTGCAAAAATGGGAGATGGGGTCCTGCCAGGTGACGAGGCCGTCGGTCACCTCGTCGAGAAAGCAGGTTTCCTGGTCCCGGATGATTTCCTGGATGACCGACTGGACAACGTCCCGGAATCCATGCGCGGATATCTCTTTGCGTTCGAAATGACCATAGCCCCGACGGTAGCGTTGATGGTCCTTGTCCTCTCCCACGCGCGGGAAACTTCCGATGTTGGCCAATATTAATTGCGTCATTTTCCGCCGGAGAATAGTAGAAATCGGGCAAAATGTCCCCCTCAAATCCAGCCGTTTTCTTAAGGCAAACTTAACCGCCCCTTAAAGCGAAATTAATCGGTTTTCTGTCATATCTCGGAAGTGAAGAGAGACCCCTCCCTCCGGAAATTATTCGCCTTATTTTTGAGCGTCGTTTTCACGCTTTCGAACGTGGTTTTGTCGCACGCGCTTGAGACGAACATTTGGACCGAACGCGCCGAAAATAAACAGGTCGCCCGGCTGCCGTTTCCGGCGGGGAATTCCAGCGCGTTCCTGGACCGCTTCCCCTCGATATCCGCCGTTCCCTTATCTTCGCATTGGATGCCCATCCCCGGCCGCCGCGTCTCCCGCGTCATGCCGACCGTGCCCGCGCAATTCGGGCGGTTCCAAAAATGGCTGAAGCCGTCCTCCGGCGCGTTGAGCGCGCCGCTCATCGTCCATATCCAGGACGTGCACAAGAATATCGAAGCGCAGAAAAATATCGGCGGCGCGCTCGCGGCGCTGATGACCGATCGCCGCGTCTCTCTGCTCGCGCTGGAGGGCGCGTTCGGAACGATTGATTTGAAGCGGCTTGCGGCGTTCCCGCGGCAGGACGTGGTCCGCGCGGTCGCCGATTCCTTTCTCTCGGAAAACAAAATGTCGGGCGCGGCCAGGGCGGCTTATTTGACGGCGCGCGCCGGCCAGGACGTGGTCGGCGTCGACGATCCATTGCATTATGAAGCGAACGTGCGCGCCTATAAAGAGTCGGCGCCGCTCGGACCCGCCGTTTCGAAAGAAATCGAACGGCGGCAAACGGACCTCGAGCGCCGTAAGGCGGCCGTTTTTAACCCGCCGCTGAAGATGTTCGACGCGCGCGTGCAGGCTTATCGCCGCGGCGAAACGTCGCTGGGCGTTTACGTGCGCGACGTGCTGTGCGATGCGGACCTCACCGGCGTCCGGCAAGCCCCGCTTTTTCTTCAGGCGCTTGCCGCCGAAAGGGAATTGGACATGGCGGTCGTGGAGCGCGAGCGTTCGTCGATGCTGCGCGATCTCGCCGAAAAAATTTCCGAATCCGAACGGTCGTCCCTTATTGAAGAAGCCCTTGCCGCGCGCTCCGGCGCCACGCGCCAGGTCGATTTTTATACGGCGCTCGAGCGGCGTTGCCGCCGGGCCGGAATCGATGGCGCGCGGTTCCCGGCAATGAAGCGCTACGCCGCCTATTTGGACCTCGCTGAGCGGATCGATGGGGAATCACTTTTTCAGGAACTGACCCAACTGGAATCCGCGGCTTACCGGCGGCTGGCGCGGACGGATTCGGAGCGCGCGCTCATTGCGCAATCCCATTTGTCGAATTTGACGGAGAAATTGGTCGCCTTTTCTCTGACGCGGGATGAATGGGACGATTACTCGTCGCCCCGCCAAGCTTCTTCGCCGGGGCTTGCCGGGACGGCGGCTTTCGAGAATTTTTACCGCGAAGCGCAGGCCCGCGATAAAGCGATGGCCGAAAACTTTCTCGCCGCTGCCAAAGTCGGGCGCCGTGATATTTTGGTTCTTGTGACCGGCGGGTTTCATTCGACGGGCATCGACCGCGCGCTGGTCAAGGCCGGATATCAGGTGGCCGTGTTCGTACCGAAGCTCACGAAAGTGGAAGCGGACGCCGGCTCCGCGTATCTGAATGTTTTCACGCAGGAAAAAACGCCGCTCGAAAAACTGGTGCGCGGCGAAAAACTTTTCATGTCTCCGAACCCATTTCCGAACGACGCCGAGTTCACGGCGAGCGTCGCGGCGTCGTTCCCCGGCAAAGAGGCGCGGGTCATGTCGATATCTTTCCCAAAACTTCTGATGTCGGCAAAAGCCCAAGCGACCTCCCCGTTTGGCAGACGTCGTCGAGACAAAGGGACCCTGGCTTTATTCAAAGATCCGACATTGGGATCCAACGATGGCGCCACTTCTTTCAGCAGAAGATCCAAATCATCCTGCGTAAAATTTACAAATCCGGCCTGCATTTCCTCCAATGTCAACGCGCGTTCTTCGAGGCCAATTTCTTGAATGTCTCCGCTGTCGGACGGCACCATCGCCGGGGCCAACCCCAGCGCAGCCGCAACAAACCCATCGAACACGCTCTGCAGCACGCCCGCGGCCGGAAGAAATTCCACGCCAACCAGCATCAGTCCGCTGATCAACGCGCCGAGACCCGTGATGACGCCGAGCTGCAGCGCGCTGGGCCGAGCGCGCGTAAACCGTCCTTGCTTCAAAAGGAAAACAGACTTTGTGTGCGCGGCCGCATAGATCGAAGCACCGTAAGCGACGGACAACAGCAGGCGCGGCCCGAATGGAACACCGGCCACGTGCCCAAGCATCAGATTGAAGGCGAGCACGAATGCGCCGAACACAAACGCTTCCCAGCCGGCCAGCTTCAAAATTGCTGCGTCTGACAAACCGCGGGCTT
>Ga0206945_1055_pt1 | contig 26677 bp, 29 predicted proteins | sample Alteio_BWOrgHeat_5_FD_152982 | JGI IMG/M metagenome (GOLD analysis project Ga0206945, IMG submission 152982) | Enriched cells from forest soil in Barre Woods Harvard Forest LTER site, Petersham, Massachusetts, United States -... | ecosystem: Environmental > Terrestrial > Soil > Temperate forest > O... | reverse complement strand
CATGTTTACAAGAAGCTGGAACTAGTCGGATCTTCGCAGACCTCGATCGAGGACGCGGTCCAAAATGCCATTTCCCGGGCGGCGAAAACAATCCGCAACCTGCGTTGGTTTGAAGTCATCGATACCCGCGGCCAGATCGAGGACAATCGGATCAATCATTGGCAGGTGACGATTAAGGCCGGCTTTACGCTTGATCCTTAGACAAAGGCTCGGCATTACACCTCGTTAGGCGAGGTTGCGAACGCTCGGCTACTCGTCCGCCTTCAGGACCTGATAAAGCTTGGTCGCGCCGTAGATCAGAATCGCCGGCTTAAAGGCCTTGAAGACAAGCCGGAGAAAGACGCCAAACATTCGGAAGACCGGTAGCCGATCAAGAATAAACCCGGCGGCGGCAGCGTAGAGGATCGAACGGGTCGGGTTGGCGCGGACGTAGTCCTCCGTTTGCGCCAGGATTTCGTCCCACTGCTCCCTGGTGTACTGGAGCCCTCGTTCGGCAATATCGCCGGGGGCGCCGCTCATTTGTTCGGTGTCCATATAGATGATCTTCGGATACTAATCCGTCTCTGCGCGTTTCAAAGTCTAGCGCAAAATCATCCAAACTGAACTGGCTCCGGTTCCGCGCGGAAAATCCGGCAATGAAGAGATGGACTGGAAAGAGGCTGCGCGGCGGGTCGTTTTCAGGCAGTATCGTCCCATTACCTCGAGGGCCCGCGGATTCAGTTTCGCGCAGTTGGTCGAGAGCAGGATTCTGGAATCGCGTTCCGCCACTTCCAACCCGGCCAGAAGCAAGCGCTCGAAATCGTGCTCGATCTGCCAGGCTTTGCCCGTTCGAGATCGCGAGAAGGTCGGGGGATCGAGGATAATCATGTCGAACCTTTCTCCCTTGCGGGCCAGTCGCGGCAAAACCGCCAGAACGTCGTCCGCCAGAAACCGGTGGCGATCGGTGGCGAGCCGGTTAAGCGCAAAATTGTCCCGGCCGCGATTGAGCGATTTCTTGGAAAGATCGATGCTCAGCGTCTCGGCCCCGGCGAGGCCGGCCACGACCGAGAAGGAACAGGTGTAGGCGAAACAGTTGAGTAATCGACGCGGAGGCCATCGCCTAACGAATTGCCGGTTGGCCCGCTGGTCGAGAAAGAGGCCGACGGAATAGCCGGCCTCGAAATCGACCGCATAGCGGACTGCGTGTTCGCTCACCGTCCGTTGCAGTGGCGCTTCCGGATCACCCGAAAGCAACCGGGGTGGATGTCGCTCGGCATTTTTGATGGGCAAGTAACGCCCGAAAACGCGCTCGAAGCGTTCTCCGCCTAACAATGCCCATTGGTCCAGTTCGTGCAGAATCTCTTCCCGCGCGCCGTCGGTTTTGTAGGAGACCACGACATCTGGCCCGAACCGTTCCGCCCAGCCCTCTGGTTTACTGCAAAGGCGGTAGGCATCGGTTTGTTCGGCCTCAAAGCCGCCGGCCAATTCGAAATCGATCCAGTCTTTCATCGTTCAACCGGCCAGTCTTGCTGCCGCAGTGACGCGCGCTAAGATCAAGGCGGCCTTAGCCTCACGCTTCGCATTTTCGAGCGATTCCCTTTGAAAAAGCAACTGATCACCGTGCGCATTCCGGCCACGACCTCGAATCTCGGCCCGGGCTTCGATTGCCTCGGCGTTGCCCTGCGACTCTACAACCAGGTCACAATCACCCGAACCAGAATCGTCGCCGCGGGGAAGATGGCCCGAAGCGCAGCGCGGATGTTTTTCGAGGCGGCCCGGCGCGAACCTTTTCCATTCTCCTGCACCATCGAAGGCGAAGTTCCGATCTCGCGCGGTCTGGGGAGCAGCGTCACCGTTCGACTCGGAGTGCTCCATGGTTTGAACGCCCTTTGCCGCCGGCCGCTCACTCGGGCGAAGATCTTCGCGCTTTGTGCAGAACTCGAAGGCCATCCGGATAATGCCGCCCCCGCGGAGTTTGGCGGCTTCGCCGTCGCCGGTGGAGAGCGGGTGCAAAGGTTTCAAATTGATCCAAGGCTTCGGTTCGTTCTCCTGATTCCGGGGTTCAAGATCGAGACCGCGGCCGCTCGAGCCATTTTGCCTAACGAACTCAAGCGCGCGGCCGCCGTCGCATCCTGTGGCAATGCCTGCGCGATCACGGCCGCATTCGTTAGCCGGCGCTACGAAAACCTTCGCGGGGTGTGGAACGACCATTTGCACCAACCTTTTCGAGCAAAGTTTGTTCCTTTCCTCAACCAGGTGATTGCCGCCGGGGAAAAGGCCGGCGCACTCGGCGGTTTCCTGAGCGGCTCGGGCTCGACCGTGGCCTGCCTCACTCTGCGCTCGCCCGAAAAGGTCGCGGCCGCGATGCGAGCAGCTTCCGGGCTGCCCGAAGCGGAAACCCGAATCGTTTCGGCCGACAATTCCGGGGCGCGGATGATTGCTTCCATTCTCTGATGCGACGCTGGCTTGAAAATCTCGAGCAGTTCGCGATCGACGTGATTCTCGGTCGCCGCCACGGAGCCCGGGCGGCACTTCTTCGCGGCCTGCTCTTTGGCCTGTCGTTTGTTTATGCCTGGCTCGTCCAGTTCCGGCTCTTTTGTTATCGCAAACGTGTCCTGCGCGAACGTGCGCTCGGTTGCCTGGTGATCAGCATCGGTAACCTGACCGTTGGCGGCACCGGAAAAACGCCGGTCGTGGAAAAATTCGCCCGCGCCCTTCAGACCGGTGGGCGCCGAGTCGCGATCCTGAGCCGCGGTTACAAGAGCGTTGCCAAACCCTCGAAGCGGAGCTGGCTCGATCGCCTGCGTGGAGTCGCGCCCGACCCGCCCCGAATCGTTTCCGATGGTCAATCGATCCTGCTCGATTCGCTCACCGCCGGTGACGAGCCCTACATGCTGGCCAACAATCTTAAAGACGTGATGGTTCTGGTCGACAAGGACCGGGTGAAGAGCGGCCTTTACGCAATCCAGAAGATGAAAGTCGACACCCTGTTGCTCGACGATGGTCTCCAATATCTGCATCTTAAACATCGGCTCGATATCGTCCTGGTCGATCGTCAGGCGCCGTTTGGAAATGAATTTCTTCTACCGCGTGGGACCCTGCGCGAACCGCCGCGCAACCTGCGGCGGGCCAGTTACATCTTTATCACCAAAAGCACGGGCGAACCTAACGACGAGCTGATATCGCGCATCCGGCGTTATAACCGGACCGCTGAGATCATCGAATGCGCGCACCAACCGCTCTATCTCCAGGATATTTACACCCGCGAACAGCTGCCACTCGATCGGCTAACGAATACATATATCGGCTCCTTCTGTGGCATTGCCGCCCCCGAGAGTTTCGAGGAAGGTTTGCGCAAGCTCGGTGCCCGGGTGGAACTGGCCAAGCGTTATGCCGATCATCATCGTTACAGTGGAGGCGAAATCCAGAGCTTCATTAACCGCTGCCTGCGCCGCGACGTCGACATGATTGTCACCACCGAAAAAGATGCAGTCCGTTTTCCTTCCCTGAGCAAACCCGAAGTGCCGATCTATTTTCTCCGAGTGGAAATCCTGATTCTGAGCGGACATGAGAGCTGGGAACATTGCGTCGCGCGCATTTGTCAGCCGCAGCCGATGCTTTCACCGGAACGGTTTTTCTCCTGATTCATTCTTATTGCCATGAACCGGTGGCTGAGCTTGCCTAACGAATGAGCAAAAAAGTGGAACTGGTGGTTGAAGGCCGGACCCTCGCGGTCTCGAATCTCGACAAGGTCCTTTATCCGAAAGCCAATTTCACCAAAGGCGAGCTGATCCATTATTATATCCAAATCGCCCCGGTGCTGCTTCCGCATTTGAAGGATCGTCCGCTGACCATGAAGCGTTACCCTGATGGGGTAGAGGGCGAGTTTTTCTACGAGAAAAATTGCCCGAGCCATCGGCCAAAATGGGTCCGAACGGCGACGGTTTGGAGCGAGGGCAACCAGCGCAGCATGCAGTACTGCCTCGCCCAGGACCTGCCGACGCTCGTTTGGGCAGCAAACCTCGCCGATATCGAGCTGCATACTTCGCTCTCCCGGAAAAAGCCGATCGCTCGCCCGACCATGATGGTCTTCGATCTCGACCCAGGTGCTCCGGCGGACATTGTCCAGTGTTGCCAGGTCGGTCTTTGGCTTCGGGAACTTCTCGCCGCGAAGAAACTGCAGAGCTGGGCCAAGACCTCAGGTTCCAAGGGTCTCCAAGTTTATGTCCCGCTTAACACCGCGGTGACCTACGATGAGACCAAGGAGGTCTCACATGCCCTGGCGGAATTGCTCGAACGCGAGCATCCACAGCTGGTGGTCTCCAAAATGTCGAAAGCCTTGCGCAAAGGAAAAGTGTTCGTCGATTGGAGCCAGAACGACGAACACAAAACGACCATTTGTGTTTATTCGCTACGCGCGAAAGAGCAGCCGACTGTTTCCACTCCGGTGAGCTGGGAAGAGGTGCAGAACACGCTGAAAAAGAAAAACCCAAAGCTGCTGACTTTTCGCTGCGAACAAACCCTCGACCGAGTGAAAAAAATGGGAGACTTGTTTAAATCGGTGGAAACGGTGAAGCAGAAGCTGCCGAAAAAATGGTCGCTCTGATGCTGGACTGATTCAACTTGGCCGGCGACCTTGTTTCGTCCTTAGCCCTTTCGCGGACGGGACAGAGCCCGTCCCTCCAAGCGCAAGACCCAACTGTGGTATGTTCTTGCATGGCGACTGAGTCCCAGATTCCATTGGTCGTCGGCGCGGGCCCGGTTGGACTGACCATGGCCAACGAGCTGGCGCGGCACGGCGTTCGTTGTCGGATCATCGACCAGGCAAAAGCGCGTTCGGAAACTTCCAAAGCGCTCGGGATTTTTCCACGAACCTTGGAGGTCTTCAGTGCGATGGAAATCGCGGATCGTTTCCTGGCCGCTGGTCAGCAACTGGAAGGAATTTCTATTCACCAACGGGAAAGTGTCCAAACGATCAATTTCAGCGCGGTCGCGAGTCCTTTTCCTTTCATCCTAAGTCTTCCGCAGTCTGAGACCGAGCGTTTGCTCAGCGAACATCTGGCGGCCCAGGGGATCGAAGTGGAACGCGAGCTCTCTCTTAACTCACTCGAGCAGTCTGCCCAATGCGTCCGCGCCCATCTCCATCATGCGGATGGTCGAGAGGAGGTGTTCGAAACGCCCTGGTTGTTTGGCTGCGATGGCGCGCATAGCGGGACCCGGCACGCCCTCGGCCTGAATTTCTCGGGAGCAAGGTACGATGAGAGTTTCATTCTCGCCGATCTCCAGCTCGATCCCGCGCCAGAGAGAGGACATTTGCATCTCTATTTCGGTGCCGAGGGAATCCTTGGTCTAATTCCGTTCAGCGATAACTGGTGGCGAGTGGTGGCCAATATTCCGCCGGATTCGCGCTCTCAAGAGTTGCCTGAAGTCACTCTTAGCGATCTTCAGACACTGGTTGATACTCGTGGACCGGCGGGAATGCGCTTGAGCGATCCCATTTGGATTTCGCGTTTCCACATTTCGCATCGAATCGTCGACGAGTTTCGCAAACTACGCGTTTTCCTGCTCGGCGATGCGGCCCACATCCACAGTCCTGCCGGCGGGCAGGGGATGAACACTGGAATTCAGGACGCCTTCAATCTCGCTTGGAAGGTGGCCTTGGTCATTAAGGGTCGCGCACCGGCCCATTTGCTCGCGAGTTACCAGTTGGAGCGTGAGCCGGTTGCTCGCCATGTGCTCAATCTTACCGATCGAATCACCCGTCTCGCAACTTTGCGACATCCACTGGTCCAAAGCTTGCGCGATTTTCTCCTTCCAGTCGTTGGTGGAACCGCATTTGTCAGCGGCAAAGTGGCCGAGCAGTTATCTGAACTCGCGATCAGTTATCGTTCAAGTCCAGTGGTTGAAAATCTGGGCTCTGGGCGTTTGCGTGCGGGAGATCGGGCTCCTGATGCAGAACTGCGGGATAAGAATGGGCAAGCCCGCCGGCTCTTCGAACTTTTCCGCCGGCCGCGCCATGTCTTGTTGCTCTTCCTCGGGAGCCGCCCGGAGAAATTGGACCAGGCACCTGGTCTCGACGCTGTACTCGAAGGATTGCCGTCGGAACTGATCGATCGTTATCGCATCGGGCGAGGGGAAGGTCTGAAGCGGGCCGAGCTGTTTGATCTGAGCGGGAACGCCCATTCGACCTATGATTTGGTGGACGGTGGAGTTATACTCGTTAGGCCAGACGGTTACGTGGCATTCCGCGATCCGGAGTTCGATCCGGCCCGGCTCAGTCAATATTTTGGCCGCAACTTTGTCTTTTAGACTGGCTCAAGGTTAACCGGCGAGGCGAGCGGCCTACGCTTACGGAACCACATAACTGCCGTGCACCCAGACCCGGCGCCCATGGCGACGAACCCAGTGGCCGCCGGCCCAAACCCAGCGGCGCCCCCCATACCAATAGTAGGGGCCATGAACGTAATACGGTTGATCGGCGACGGCTACGGAGACTGCGGGCCCGGGATAAGGTCCCGGTGCTGCGGCGTAAGGCCCCGGCGGTGCGGCGTAAGAAGGATCATAATAATACGGCGCACAGGCTCCATCGAGGAGGGCCACCGTTCCGAGCAAGACGATCGCTAATCTTTTCATAACTGTTTCCTGTCTTTTGAGTTCCTTTGATCCCAATCCAATTCGCATTAGCGAGTGAGGATGGACTTATTTCAGGTCTGCCTCAGACGCCGGCTCGTTTCGTTCTATTCATCACGGCGGAGAAGGCGGCGGCTGATCCGGTCGAAGCCCAAAGTGATGGTGATGATGCTGCTCGCGAAACTCTTGCATACGCCGTCGATGTTCTTCCTCCATCTTGGCAAATTGAACCTTTTGATCGGGGGTCAGGAGGGCTGAGATCTGGGCATTGGTTTGGGCCAGCCGTTCGTGAACCCGGGCGGTGGTTTCGCGGCGAACGGTCTCCATGTCCGCGCTGGTCGCGGCGATGATCGGTTTGATCTTGGCCGTCTGTTCAGTCGTTAGCTGCAAACCCGCTTGCAAGCGTTCCAGCATATGTTCGGCGAGTTGTTTTGGCTGCGGCGGTTGCATAAAGGTTCGACCGAGCCAGGGCGCAAGCAAGGTTCCGGTCACCGCGCCCGCGACAAAGATGAGCAGCGCATAAAGGGTGACCCGCAGCCAACGCGACTTACTCATAATCGTAGGCTGCGGCAATCGCCGAATCCGCCAGCCGCGCTTCCGGTTCATTACGCTGGCTAAAGGCAGCTAACTCTTCACTGCCAAGAAAGCCGGCGAGAAGAGCGATCGCACAGGAAGTAAGTGCAGCCCAACGCAACGATCGCATCAGACCGATGCCAGCTGCGCGCTCGGTAACCGCTTCCTTCCATTGCGCGATCACTGCTGTCTCCAGACCGTATGGCATCTCCGGGTCTTCCCCTTTCGGAATGCGGCGCACACAATCAAATAGTCGTTGCAATAATTGGTCGGGACTCATTGGGAAAAATCAAAGGTCAATGAACTTTGTTTACGCAGCATCTTTTTCATCTTTTCGCGCGCTCGAAAAGCCCGGACTTTAACCGCGCCCCGGCTCCAGCCGGTTAGCTGATGAATCTCCTCTACCGACCGCTCTTCCAAATGGAGCATTGTAATCAGCAGCCGATCATCCGGCGCAAGGTGACCAAGCAATGTATTGAGCAAATGTCTTGCTGCCTGCTGGTCTTCGGGCGAGGTCAGCTCCGGTTCGGTGCGATTGAGCTGCTCAATCGCGGCCGATGTTTCCGGTTCGAAATCCGATAGTCGCCATTCCGGCCGGCGCTTCTCAGCCCGCAATTCATTCAGGCAGGTATTGATCGCGACTCTCGAGATCCAGTGTTCGAGTGGCACTTTTCCAGAGTAACCATCCAGGTTTCGAAATATCTTGATAAAAATCATCTGGGTCAGGTCTTCTTCACTCATTCTCCGCGGAAGATGGGACCGCACCAGCTTGAGCACGAACGGGTGAAAATGCCGGAGAAGATTGCGGGCCGCGGTTTCACTGCCGGCCGCGATTTCTCGCAGGCAAGCTTGCTCGTCAAAATCTTCATCTGCCATGGGCGCGTGCGGTGCGGAGCCACATCAGCCTGAAGACGCCGCTGTAGCCGGCCGGTTACAATCTATTTCAGGCCGATCGAGCGTGCGAACTGGAAATAATTGAATTCGGCGACCTCGCTCGGGCGAATGTAACCGGGGAAAGTAACTGCGTGTCTGTAGGAGCCAACAGCAATTGCTGTCATTAACAACCAAATAACATGAAACCTAACAGACTTATTCTTCTAACTCTTAGCGTCGTTGCCTCCTTGGCTACCACTCCCTTCGCCCGTGGTCAGGGACCGGGTGATCCAATGCCATGTCATCATCATGGTCCGCATGACCTGAACGGAATGCTGACTCATACGTTGAACCTGACCGATGCTCAACAGACCCAGGTCAAGGCGCTGGTCAGCGAAGTTCAACCGCAACTCGACGCGATTCATGAACAGGCCCGGCAGAATGCGGATGCGGTCATGAAACAGCTGGACGCCAAGGTCCGCCCTCTCCTTACCCCCGAACAGCAGAAGAGATTGGATGCCCTGGAAACGCTTCGCGAAACTCGCCCAGCGCCAGCAAAGGGCGCGTAAGACTCCCGCCAGCAACCGAGCGCCGGGATAATTACTGCCCGGCGCTCGTCTTGCCTAACGAGGCAATAGTCGCATTCAAAATCAGGTTCGGTCGATTCCTCGCTCTAACTTCAAATCCAAATCGGAATTTGAATCAGAGCCATCCCGCCGCTAAAGGAAGCGCCAGTGCAACCCAGATCGGCGCCCAAATTTCAACAGGTTTCGCTGTTTACGGCCACTTGCATCGTCGTCGCCAGCATGGTGGGCACGGGCATTTTCACCAGCCTCGGTTTTCAGGTTGGCGATCTGCCGACTGGCTTTTCGATCGTTGCCTTGTGGTTGATCGGCGGCATCTGCGCCCTCTGCGGCGCTCTCGCTTATGCCGAGTTAGGCGCCGCCCTGCCGCGCTCCGGCGGCGAATACCATTTCTTGCGCGAGATTTATCATCCCGCGGTCGGCTTTATCGCGGGCTGGATCTCAGCCACGGTCGGCTTTGCCGCTCCAGTTGCGATCGCCGCGATTCCTTTTGGCACTTATCTCGCCGGCGTGATTCCCGGCCTTAATCCGCTTTTTCTTTCGCTCGCGGTGGTTTGGGTTTCGACACTTATCCTGCTTCGAGATTTACGATTGGGGAGCGGATTCCAGAATGGCTCGACCATTTTGAAAGTGCTGCTGATTCTGGTCATCATCATCGCGGGTTTTGTGGTTAAGGGAACACAGAGTATCTCCTTTCTCCCCGCCTCGACTGACCGGGCACTTATCGTCAGTCCTCCATTCGCGATCAGTCTTTACTGGGTGATGTATGCGTATTCGGGATGGAACGCTTCGACCTACATTGTTGGTGAAGTCCGAAATCCGGCGCGCGCGATTCCATTGTCACTCGGTGTCGGAACGCTGGTGGTGACTCTGCTTTATCTTGGGATTAACGCCGTTTTTCTGCGCATCACTCCGGCGGCGGAGATGGTGGGCAAACAACAAATAGGGCTCATTGCCGGGGTGCACATTTTTGGGGAGGCCGGCGGCAAAGTAATGGCGGTCTTCATTGCTCTCGGCCTGGTCTCGGCGGTTAGCGCAATGATGTGGATCGGTCCGCGGGTGACCATGACCATGGGCGAAGATTTGCCGGCCTTAGGCTGGCTCGCGGCACGCAACCCTCACGGGGTCCCGGTGCGTGCGACGCTGGTCCAGTTTGCCATAGTCAATTTGCTCATCCTGACCACCACTTTTCAAAAGGTGGTGAATTACGTGCAGTTTAGTCTCGCCCTTTGCTCCACGCTAACTGTTCTCGGGGTCTTTGTGCTTCGCTGGAGGCGGCCTGAACTACCGCGGCCCTATCGAACCTGGGGTTATCCAGTTACACCAATGATCTTTCTCGCGGTCAGTATATGGATGCTCTGGCATTTGCTCGCCGATGGCTCGACCCGGGCACCATCGCTTTGGGGTTTGGCAACCGCTGGGGTAGGACTGATCATCTATTACCTTTTCAATCAAAGTAAGAGCCCGCGGCCCGGATAAGTCCTGGAGATTACTTACCGAGTAACAGTCGCAGGAGATGGGCATCTGACATGTGGCCGCCGGCTCCCTGTCGCACGACAATCAGGTTAAGCGATGGGATCACGAAAAGCCGCTGGTAACCCGATCCAATGCAAGCCACCAGATCGCGTGGCGCATCCCGGCAGAGACAGGGATTATGCCAATCCTGTCTTTCCCATTTTGGCACCAGCATGTCTTCAAAGTCGAATTCTCGTCCGCCCGGCGCCGCCTGGTTATTCCACCAGCCTAACGAAAAAGCAGGATTGGCTTTGGAGCCACGCCAGGATTGCTCAAGCGATTCTGGCCTAACCACCGGTCGGCCATGATCGAGCACTAACTGCCCAATCTTGGACCATTGCTTCGCGGTTAAGACAAAACCTGCGGCCAGGAGAGGATTGCCTGCCCGATCCTTGAGATAACGCTGCGGGCCGAGATGAAGGCGGCGCAGCACTCGCCGCTCGAGGTAATCGCTCGGGGAACGGTCTCCGAGTTTCTGTTTCAGAACCTGATGAAAAACCTGGAGGCAACTCGGCCCATAAATGAACGCGCGTCCTGGCTCGGCGACGATCGGCAAACGCAAAGCAGTGCGGTCGCGATCGTCGTAATCGTTTACCTGCATTCCGAATCCCGGCGCCAACCCGGCTGAGAAATCGAGTAACTGTCGAATGGTCACTCGGGATTTCCGCGGATCTTCGCGCCAGGACGCGATCGTGTTTGCTACCGGTTCATCGAGACTCAGGAGGCCATCTTCCATCGCCGCCAGTGCCGCAAGATTCCAGAACGCTTTCGTCCCGCTGTAGATCCTTTGCGGCGTTTCCGCGCTCCCGTCGCGATGATATTCCTCAAGCAAAGTCTTTCCATTTTGGATCACAAGGAAGGATGTGCCACGATGCTCGCGCGAATAGGTCGCAGCTTGCCGGAGCGCGGCCGGGTCGAGCGCCGCGCTGCAAAGAGAAGCGGCGACTAAAGGAATGAGATTGAGAACAAAGGGCTTCATGTTGGAGGAACGAGCTCTGTCTCGTCCACCCCTCTAGTATACTGGCTCGGTCGCCCGGGTTTGGCGGATAAACACCTGCGAGAAAAGAAAGAGAATAGCGAAGACAACTACCGAAAACGCCGCGGCCCAGCCGAACCGGTACATGTTAAAGGCCGTTTTATAGACATAGGAGACAAGGATATGAGTCGAGTCCGCCGGTTCACCCATGTTCGAGACCAGCCAGACAACATTAATGTTATTGAAGGTCCAAACCACCCCGAGAATTATGGCGGGGATCATCACCGGGCGGAGTAATGGCGCGGTGATATGCCAAAACTGAAACCATTTTGAAGCGCCATCCACCTCGGCGGCTTGGTAAAGCTCATCGGGAATCGATTGCAAACCGGCGAGCGCAACCACCATCATAAATGGAAAACCCAGCCAGATGTTGGTGATTATCACCGCCATGAAAGCTTCAAACGGCGAGGTCAACCACTGCACCGGCGATAGATGGAGATATTTGGTCAGGAGCAGATTTACCGCTCCGTACTCCTGGTTAAACATTCCGCGCCAGGTAAGAGCGCCAATGTATTGCGGGAGCGCCCAGGGAAGAACAAATAAAACTCTCCAGACAGATTTCCCGCGGATGAACTTTTGATGAAGCACGACCGCGAGAAAAACCCCGATCGCGACGTGAAAGACCATGTTGGCCACCGTCCAGATAGTGGTCTTGAGCAGGATCGACCAGAAAAGCTGTTGCTTAAAAACAGAGACATACTGCGCAAACCCGATCAAGCGCCAGTCTCCAAGGTGATGGATATCCGCGTTCGAGAAGGAGAGAACGATTTCGAAGAGAAGCGGGAAAGCAACCACCGCGACGATGACCAGGAGGGCGGGCGCGAGGAGAAAGGTAATAAATAGGCGAGCGCGAAGGTTCAAGCTTTCGAGCACCGTGAATCGAGAATCGTCAATCGGCAAATGGCTCTTTATTAACTCTTCGACGCTTTAACTGGGTAAAGACGCCGCGAGCTCACGCGCGTAACGATTCACGAGATGGCTTGGTCGCTTTTAGAGTCGCCCTGGTAACTACTATGACAATGCTTTATCGAAAGCGTCGTTGGCAGTCTCAAACGGAGCTGGCCTATTATTCAGGGTGCAGCCGCCCACGCCCGGCAAGGACAGAAGGATGGCCCAAACAGCGGAACAACGAAACCGGCGGTGCCTGAGCCTCCAGGGGTTGCGCTCGCGAAATAATCATTTGACCGAAGCAATCGCCGCGGCGTAGCAATCAGCCAGATTTATGAATCCAGCCGACCCGACTCCGAACAAATCCGAAGGCGATTCACGTCTCGCTCTAAGCATCATTTTTTTTGCGGTTGCGCTGCTCTTTTTCCTGCTCGGCTGGGCCGACGGGGTGCGGCATGACCGGACCTATCTGCATATTCCGGAGACCGGGAGCTGGCTGGTGGCGAGCGCGATCATGGTCGCAATTGGAATGCTCTTTCTGGTTTGGGCGCGCTCGGCGAAGCGCTCGTAATCACTTTTCCTCAGGTCTCGCAGCTGAATCTTAGTGGCCCGAATGCGGCCCAGGGTCCTGTCCATTAATCAGGGGCCGATCGGTCCCTCGGGGTTGGCAAACCGCCGCTCCTTGCTTTTCTCTGGCAAAGTTCGCTTGCGTTATATTGTTATCTTGGTAACATTATAACAATGAAACGCCCGGCTCGTCCGATCCGCACCGTCCAGCGCGTCCAGGTCGGGGCGCGAATGGAGAAAACCGTGGTCAAGGTCTTGAAAGCCCTCGCGGAATATCTCGATCTTTCCTTAGGCGATTTGCTCGAGGGCATGGCGCTGCACGCGCTCGAGGGCAAGTCTCCTTTCAGCCCCAAGACCCTCGGCCACATCCGGCGATTGCGAGCGATTTACGGACTTGAACTGACTGCTGGTGACAGCCATCGGTTGGTCGAGAAAGATCATGCGCACGATTGATCCCGGGGAGTTGCTCGCGGATTTCATTTCCGGGCGATTGGATCCCAAAGCCTTTCCGCATCGCGAGCACGTGCGGTTAAGTTATGAGTTGCTCGAACGTCATTCCTTTCCCGAGGCGCTCCTCCATCTTGCCCAAGGTCTCCGGCGGCTGGCGGCGAAAGCCGGCCATCTCGAGCGCTATCATGAAACCATCACCGCGGCGTTTCTTTCTCTGATCGCAGAACGAAGATGGCGCGCCGACTACGATAATTTCGAACATTTCGAGAAGGCAAATCCGGACCTGCTGCAAAAGGAATTTCTCGCCCGGATTTATCCGGCGACGGTTCTGACTTCCCAAATGGCGCGCGAAACTTTTGTTTTGCCGCAGAGCCAGAGCCGGACCTTTCGCTGATCGCCCAACGGATCGTCGGCGGTTTTTTCTTGCACCTCCGGTCCAACGGCCAAAGTCTAAGGAAGGCCTAAGCATCAAGCCGTGTCTTGATCGGGCCGGATTAACCCAGCGGAGTAAATGTCGCTATGAGTCTTCTTACCGCTCGTTTTGCTGAGGAAAAAAAGGGCACTTACAAGAGTCAGCGGCCGGTTCATTTAAAGGTCATTCTGACCAACACCAGCAACCAAAACCTCTCCGTCCTAACCTGGAATACGCCATTGGACGATGTGGTCACCGACTGTCTGGAAGTAACCCGCAATGGCAAGCGGGTGCAGTACGACGGACCTTTGGTGAAACGGGGAACTCCGAGGGCAAAAGATTATGTTACGATCAAGGCGGGGCAAAGTGTGGAGACGAAGTTTCCGGTAAGCGCCGCTTATGACACTTCAAAGCCGGGAACCTACGAGGTGCGATTGAAGTCTCCGATTCCAGATGTGGTGCCAGGTGTCCGGGCACTGGCGAAAGCGTTAAATGTTCCGAATCGCGCGCGAGCGATGCAGGCCATCAGTCACACGACCACCTTCAAGGTCACCCGCGGAGACGGCAAAGTGCAAACCCTGGGAGCCGTCGCCCGGAGCAAGGAGAATGCGGCCAAGGTCAAAATGAAAAAAATCACGGCCCAGGCAGCCAGCGCAAAAAAAAAGCCCCGGCTTAAAAAGGCATTGGGCTCGTTGACGATCGGGGGAACGGCAGCCCGGAAAAAGGTCGCCACGCAAGCCCACGCGAATGGGTATGACCTTGCGGTCAAAGCCCTGGCCACTCTAAAAAACGACGGACGTTATGTCGAATGGTTCGGAGCGCGTTCGCAGCGGCGGTTTGCACGGGTGAGGACCAATTACAGTGCGGTGCAGAGGCGGATGGAGACGATCCAGTTTACCTACAATTTGACTGGCGAACGCTGCGGGAGCGGTGTGTTCGCCTATACCTACCCGCGGACCTCAACGATTTGGTTTTGCAGCGCGTTCTGGGCGGCGCCGGCGAAAGGAACCGACTCGAAGGCAGGGACGGTGGTCCATGAACACACTCACTCTGATGCTTCCACCGATGATATTGGGTATGGTCAGGCAAACTGTAGGAATCTTGCGGCCACTGCGCCTAACGATGCAGTTAGGAACGCCGATAGTCATGAGTATTACGCCGGCGGATAGCGGCGGGGCGGGCAAAGTTCGGTGGCGAGTCAGGCGGCCTGGCGGCCGATAAGAACGACAGCAGGAATCAACTCCACCAGAAGCGGGCATCGCCGTGGCCCGTTCCAGCCTCGCTGCCAACCGGCTGGTTGGACCGTTTTTTGAACAAAGAATTCTTAATAAATCCGGCGCAGGCGCGTTAGAACAGAAGATGATGCGCGCGGCTGAACCCTTCCCGGCGGACGACCTGCCGGCACTCCTTCGCCGGTTCGAGCTTCCGCTCTTGCAATACGCGGCCCGTATTCTTGGCGATCGCGAGCGGGCCCGGGACGTGGTTCAGGAAACCTTTGTCGAGCTGCAACGAAGCAAACGCCGGCAGACGGATGTCGCGCCTGCGAAATGGCTTTTCACCGTCTGCCGCAATCGCGCCCTGAATATCTGCCGAAAGGAAAAGCGAATGACTTATCTCGACGAGGAAATTCTCGAACAAAAGCCGGGCGGTGGACCCGCGCCTAACGAAAACATCGAAGAGGAAGAGGCGAAAGGATTTCTTCTCCGCATCGTTGCCACCTTGCCGCTGCGGCAACAGGAAGTGCTCCAGCTTAAATTTCAAAACGATCTCAGCTATCAAGAGATCAGCGAGATCACCAAATTGTCGGTCAGCCACGTCGGGGTGCTGATCCACAATGCGCTCAAAACCCTGCGGGCGCGCCATGCTCAAGCAGCGCGCGATTTCATTCCGTTCAACCCACGTCTGGCCCATGAAAATTGATTTAGATGATCCGAAGCTGACCGCTTACGCACTCGATGAGCTTTCCGAAATGGAGAAGGCGAAAATCGCGGCTGCGGTTTCCGATTCACCGGAGGCACAGGAGCTCGTCAGGGAGATGCGCCTGCTTTCGAGCAACCTCCGTGCGGAATATGCCGCCGAGCGGGATGCGCAGGTGATCGGAGATCTGAATGCGATCCCCTTGGAACAACAAAAGAAGCCCTGGAGTTTCTCGCGCCGATTAGCATTGGCAGCTGCGATTGCCCTGTGTGCGTGCCTCGGAGCCCTTGCCATTCGCACGATGCAGCGCAGCGAATCAAGCAGCGCGGTTGCATCAAACCTGCCCGGTGGGCCGACGATCGCTTCGAGCAGCTCCCTCCTCTCGCCGGCCGAGAGGGCCAATTCGACCTTGAATATTTCCGGAGATCTGGTTGTCGGACAACCCGCGTCGACGGCGCCTTCCGAAGAAGAACCACCTCCGCCTCTTCCGTCGGCAAGGAAATCGACCGAGTTCACAATTGAAGAGCCGACTCTTTCAAATCCTGCGGCTCGGCCGGTGATCGCGGCTCAGGCGCGCCCGAAGGTTGCCGAGAACAAGTCTTCAGGCACGGCGCTCGCAGAGCTGGCTGGGCGCGGCAACCTTATGATGGCCAGGCAGGCGCCGGCGACGACGTTCTCCGCTGGCGTCGCGGGTGGCGCGGATAACAGGGGCGAAATGTATCACCAGGATTTCAACACCGCGCGCTATGGCAACATCGAGGAGAACCCGTTCCTCGCCGCGACCACCAATCCGCTCTCTACCTTCTCGATCGATGTCGACACCGCTTCATATTCGAACCTTCGGCGTTTCATCGAAAACGGCTCGCTTCCGCCCAAGGACGCCGTCCGAGTGGAGGAAATGATCAATTACTTTAATTACAATTATCCTCAGCCGAACGACAATCTGCCATTCTCGGTCAATCTCGACGCTGCCTCCTGTCCCTGGCAGCCCGCCCACCGGCTGGTCCGGATCGGGTTGAAAGGCCGGGAGTTGCCTAACGAAAAGCGGCCGGCGAGCAACCTGGTTTTCCTGCTCGATGTCTCCGGTTCGATGGAACCGGCGAACCGGCTCCCCCTGGTCAAGCAGGCCATGCGGCTCTTGGTCGATAAACTGGGCGAGAACGATCGAGTGGCGATCGTGGTTTATGCCGGCGCTTCCGGCCTGGCGCTGCCTTCGACCACGGGGGATCACAAGGAACAAATCGTGAACGCGCTCGAGAATCTCCAGGCCGGCGGTTCAACCAATGGCGCAGAAGGAATCCAACTTGCCTACCAAACCGCCACCGAGCATTTCATCAAAGGTGGGGTTAACCGGGTCATCCTCGCGACCGACGGCGATTTCAACGTCGGCACGACCAGCGAAGGCCAGTTGATTAACCTCATCCAGGAAAAGGCGAAGAGCGGAATCTTTCTAAGTGTGCTCGGGGTGGGTGATGACAATCTCAACGATTCGATGATGCAGAAACTGGCCGACAAAGGGAACGGCAACTACGCCTATCTCGATTCGATCGAGGAAGCGAAGAAGGTGCTCGTTAGGCAAATCAACGGGACGCTGGTCACGATTGCCAAGGACGTAAAGATCCAGGTCGAATTTAATCCGGCGCAAGTCGCTTCGTATCGCTTGATTGGCTACGAGAAGCGGATGCTGCGGAAAGAAGACTTCAACAACGACAAGATCGACGCGGGGGAAATCGGCGCCGGCCACACGGTGACGGCGCTTTACGAGGTGGTGCCGGCAGGCGCCGAACCGAACCCGGCGGCGAGCATTCCACCGGTCGATGAATTGAAGTATCAGTCCAACCAGGCCCCGGCTTCGAGTTCGTCGAGCAAGAACGGCTCGCCGGAAATGATGACGGTCAAGCTCCGTTACAAGGAACCGGAGGGAGACACGAGCAAGCTGATCAGCCAGCCGTTTGTCGATCGAGGACTCGACTTTGCCCAGGCGGCGCCGGACCTGAAGTTCGCCGCGGCCGTGGCCGAGTTCGGAATGATCCTGCGCGATTCCGAGCACAAAGGTAAGGCATCGTTAGGCGCAGTCAGCGAGTGGGCGCAGGAGAGCAAAGGCGCGGACGAAAACGGTTATCGCGCGGGTTTTCTCGAGCTGGTTCGCAAGGCGCAGGGGCTCAAGTAAGGCTGAGGAATTATCCTAACCAAGGTGACCAGGTTAGAAAACCAACGACTCGGACTTTGGTAACGCCGCCACCTTGTAACTTTCTAATTGATCAACCTTTTCGTCGTCCGGTTAGACGATAAGTCACCGGTCCGGCGGCAATCGCTACCGCGGCCCCGATCACTGCCGGGAGCCCGTACTCACCATCGCGGAAAGAAATTACGATCACACCTGCGAGCACAATCATGGGCAGAGCGGCAAGCAAGGCGACGCCGCGCCGGCCGAGGGGGATCCGAAACGCGCCCCGCAGGCCTGGCTCGGTCTGACGCAATTGAACCAGAGCAGCGAACTCCAGAAAAAGTGCGAGCGAGTAGAGAAGCACATCGGCGATGACCAGCTTGCCGAAAGGCACAAGGACAAAGATTGAATAGCAGATGGCGGAAATGAGGATCGCGTTGCGCGGCGTCCCTCGAGGATCAAGTTTCGCTAACCCGTTAGGCAAAAGGCGATCGGACGCGAGGACGAAGGGAATCCGCGAATAGCTCAGGAGCAACGCGTTGAAGAGGGCCAGCGCGCTGATCATTCCCCCAAGCGCGACCCAAATCGCGATCCCGCGGCCGGCGGGGCCAGCGGCAGCGAGCGCGATTTGCGGCCAGCCGCCTTCGATCCAGGTGGTCCAATTGGTCGCCCCGAGGCTGGTGAGTAAAGGCACGAAATAACCGAGGGTGACAAATGGCAGCGCGAACGCCAGGGCCCGCGGGTAACTGCGCGAGGGATCTTTGACTTCGCCTTGCACCGTCGAGGGATTGTCCCAACCGATGTAGTTCCAAAGCGCGGTGGAAATTCCAACCGCGAGTCCGCCGAATCCTCGAGCTTCTTCGGAAGCGAACGGTTGCCATGGGATATGGGTGATCTGAGGCACGCTCGCGATCGAGAGTGCGAGGAAGCCGAGCATGACGAATGAGCCAGCCAGAATCGAGACCGAGCCGACCCGGACCGAACCTCGGAGATTGATCCAGGTCGCGCCCCAGATGACTCCGAGCGCGATGAGCCATTCCAATTCCGCATTTAATCCCGGAACGAAATAGCGCAGATATTGATTGAACAACACCGGGTAGATCGCCATGTCGACCAGCGAATACATCCAGGTGAGCCAGCCGTTTTGAAAGGCCCAGAACCGGCCGAAGGCGCGATCGACCCAGCGATAATAGCCACCTTCTTCCGGCAACATGCTCGCGAGCTCGCCGACGATCAGGACCTCGGGGACTGACCAAATCAGCGGCACGAGCAGGAGGATCAGCAAGCCGAGTCCCGGCCCGACGGAATGAATCAGGGTCTCGGTGGTGTAGGGACCTCCGGAGGTACAAAAGAAAAGAATGAAGACGAGCGCGAGAGTGCTGACGCCGCGCGGAAGCTTTCGCAGGACAGTAGGCCGGCTCACATTAGCTAGAGGTTTTCCGCGACTTCGATTGCAACTTGCGGCTTAATTTGGGTCGCGAGAAAGGCGCCCAGAAGCAGAATCGCCGCCGACCATAGTTGCAAAGTCGTTAGGCGCTCGTGAAAAATCCAGGCGGAAAGAGCGAGCGCTCCGAGAGGCGTGAGCAGATGGAGTGCTTGCGAAAGCGCGACCCCGATTTCGCGAATGGCGACGTAATAAAGAACGTGAGCGAGGGCGATGCAGAAGACCGCGGAAACAACCAGAATCCAATTCACTCGTGCCGAGACCAGGAGCGGGGTCTCCAGTCTTCCAAAAACCCAGGTGAGAGGCAGGAGAAACGCGGAAGTAAGAAAGCCGATGATCGCGAAACTCTGGATACTACCCAGGCGCGCGGAGGGCCGTTTGACCAACACTCCGTAAAGGGCCCAGCAAAAGCTGGAGAGGAAAGCGATCCCGAAACCGCCTAACGAGGCCGGGCTGTCTCGCAACCCCGGCTGAAACCAAAGGACCCCGGCCGCGCCTAACAATCCGAGCAGGGTCCCAGCCTGAAATTGCCATTGCCGAATCATCCAGCGTTCCTCCGGAAAAAAGAGGAGGGCGAGCAGCGCAGTCATGATCACCGAAGAACGGATGAAAACGGCATACACTCCGGGGCCCATGTAATGGAGCGCGACAACTTGTCCGACTTGATGGACGACATTGGGGAAGACGGCCGGTACGCAGATCCAGAATGAATCCCAATAAGGTTGCACTTTCTGCCGGCGCCAACGAAAAAGGGCAAACGGCAAAATTCCGAGGAAAGCCACCGAATAGCGATAAAAATTCTGCGCGAAGGGGTCATAAAAGCGATTGAGATAAAACTGGAAGAGAGAAGGCGTTGACCAAATGACCACAGTGGCCAAAATGGCGGCATAACCTTCGGAGCGATGTTTGCCGGCGGACGATTGGACCATTTTGTTAGACCTCATCAATCGCGCCGAAGATTGAGCCGCGAAATTCGGCGGTGACAAACGATTTCTGATTCAGATAGCTTTTTGAAAAACAAGACGATATGAAAATTATTCGGGATCGAATCCACGGGTTGGTCTTCCTCGCGATCATTCTCCTTGCTCAACCACTGGCCCTGGCGGCCAAGGAGAAATCCAAAGCGAAAGGGCCGAACGAGCACACCAAGGCTGGCATCGCGCTCGCTGACCAAAAACAATACGACCAGGCGATCGAGGAATTCACCAAGGCGCTGGCAGCAGATTCGAAGGATGTGGTCGCGCTGGTAAACCGCGGTTACATGTACATTGCGGTGCAAAAAGCGGCGGAGGCCGAGGCCGATTTCACCAAGGGCCTGGAACTCGCTTCGAAGGAACCCTCGATTTATTTCGGACGCGCCCAGGCCGAGATCACGCTGAAGAAATTCCCCGAGGCGCTCGCTGATATCGACAAGACGATCGAGTTGAAACCGGATTATCCGGAGATCTACAAATTCCGCGGCTTCGCCAATATCGGAAAGGAAGATTGGAACGCGGCGATTGCCGATTTCGACAAAGCAATCGAGAAGAATCCGCAGGATGGGCGCTCCTACGAACGGCGGGCCTACGCCAAACGCAAGCTCAACCAGCCCGAAGAGGCAATCGCCGATTACACCAAGGCGATTGAGATCAATCCGAACGATTTCGAGTCCATTGATAAGCGGGGCTATACCTATTCGCTGATGGACAAATATCAGCCGGCGATAGACGACTATAACCGCGCGCTGGCAATCAAGCCCGACGAGCCGGATACCCTCAAGCGATTGCAATTCGCCCAGCAAAGGCTGGCGATGATGCAGCCCAAGCCCAAACCGACGCCTCCACCAACGCCCCCGCCGACGCCGACACCCAAACCTCCGAGCCTGTTGACGCCAATGAACATCGGGTTTGGCGCGGCGGTCTTGATCATCTTGATCATCATCGCTGTTGCCGTCGCCATGGCCCGCAAAAAGCCGGCCGACGAAACCGAGACATAAAACGGCGGCGGAGCTCTGCTTCGACTGACCCATTCAGGAAGAAATTGTTTTGACAGTGCAGAGGGCGGGGTTAGTTTGCGCACGCTTCTTCGGAGAACGAGGCAAGTCCCATGGTCGTTCAAGCAGTGTGGGCGGCTCTGGGACTTTCGCTTCTAATGACGGCGAGCAACCGGTTTGGCCGCGCCTGGCGCGGACAAGCTAACAATTGTGAGCGGCCCATGTAGCTCAGTTGGTAGAGCACGTCCTTGGTAAGGACGAGGTCACCGGTTCAATCCCGGTCATGGGCTCCAGAACAAGCTTACTAATTTAACCTAACAAAAGAAGAGAGATCAAGTAACCCAAAGAGGAGAAGTTCCAGATGGCTAAAGAAGCATTCAAACGCGACAAGCCGCACATCAACGTCGGCACGATCGGACACGTCGATCACGGCAAAACGACGCTCACCGCGGCGATCACTAGCGTGCTGGCCAAAAAAGGAATGGCCGAGGTGCGCGCTTACGATTCAATCGATAACGCGCCGGAGGAGAAGGAACGTGGCATCACCATCAACACGGCGCACGTCGAGTACCAAAGCGACAAGCGCCACTACGCCCACGTGGATTGCCCGGGTCACGCCGATTACGTCAAGAACATGATCACCGGCGCGGCGCAGATGGATGGTGCAATCCTGGTCGTCAGCGCCGCGGACGGCCCGATGCCGCAGACGCGCGAGCACATTCTTCTCGCTCGTCAGGTTGGGGTCCCAGCGGTCGTGGTCTTCCTGAACAAGGTCGATATGGTCGACGATCCGGAACTGCTCGATCTGGTCGAAATGGAAGTGCGCGATCTGCTTACCCAATACGAATTTCCCGGCGACCAGATTCCGATCGTCAAAGGCAGCGCGCTCAAGGCGTTGAATGGCGATCCGGAGCAAGAGAAGCAAATTCTCGCCCTCGTCCAGGCGGTAGACGATTACATCCCGGTGCCCGACCGGCCAATCGATCAGCCTTTCCTCATGCCAGTGGAAGACGTGTTCAACATTGAAGGTCGCGGCACGGTTGCGACCGGTCGGGTCGAACGCGGCATCCTCAAGAAGATGGAGGAAGTGGAGGTCGTCGGCATTCGCCCGACCGCGAAGACCGTGGCCACCGATATCGAAATGTTTCGCAAACTGCTCGATGAAGCTCGCGCCGGCGACAACGTCGGGGTTCTGCTTCGCGGGGTGAAGAAGGAAGATATCGAGCGCGGCCAGGTGATCGCCAAGCCGGGAACAATCAAGCCGCACAAGAAATTCAAGGCGGAGGTTTACGTCCTGAGCAAGGAAGAAGGCGGTCGTCACACCCCGTTCTTCACCAATTACCGTCCGCAGTTTTATTTCCGGACAACCGACGTCACCGGCGCGGTGAAGCTGGCGGAAGGCGTCGAGATGGTGATGCCGGGCGATAACGTTTCGGTCGAAGTTGAACTCGGCACGCCGATTGCGATGGAGAAAACGATTCGCTTTGCCATCCGCGAAGGCGGCAAAACGGTTGGCGCTGGTCGCGTGGCCGAAATTCTAGACTAAGTTAGTCTTTCTCATCTCTTGCTCTTCTTCTGCGTTTAGCTCGCAGGGAAGAGTGGAGACGAAGAGAAAGCGGAAGTGGAAGAGTGTTACGCCAGTAGCTCAATTGGTAGAGTAGCGGTCTCCAAAACCGTCGGTTGGGGGTTCGAGTCCCTCCTGGCGTGTGCTGGCGCGAAAGGTTACAAAGTTAAATAGGTTACAATGTTAAAGCGGCTTGACCTTCCAGTTGCAACGAATTGTAACCTTGTGCCCGTAGTAACGATTTAAGCGACTCCCATGATCACCAAAACGAAGTCCTTCTTCAACGAGGTCAGGTCAGAGTTGCAAAAAGCTTCCTGGCCCTGGGATCCGAAAGAGAAGGGAATGAAGCGCTACAAGGAGCTGACTGATTCCACTCTTGTCGTGATCATCGCCATGCTCCTCCTCGGCGGTTACGTGGCACTCTTCGATTTCATTTTGGTTAACGTGATTCATTTCCTCATCCGGTTGTAATCATGGCCCACGCTCTTGCTGCCAAGGATCAATGGTACGTGGTGCACGTGCTCTCCGGTCAGGAGAACAAGGTGCGCGATAACATTGAAAAGCGGATCAAAACCGAGGAAATGAGCGACGTCATTTTCGAGGTCCTCGTGCCCACCGAGCGGGTCTCCGAAATCAAGCGCGGCAAGAAAAGCGAAACCACCCGGAAATTTTTTCCCGGTTATCTAATCATCAACATGCACCTGCTCGATGAGCAGGGACAATTGATCGGGCGCACCTGGTATTTCATTCGCGAAACCCCGGGGGTAATCGGCTTTGCCGGAACCAAGGATCGGCCGATTCCGATGCGGCAGTCGGAAGTGGACAACATGCTCGCGCAAATGCGCGAACGCGAAGAGAAGGTGAAACCGAAGGTCAGCTTCGAAGTCGGTGAGACGGTGAAGGTGGCCGATGGGCCATTCCAAAACCAGAGCGGCGTGGTTGAGGAAATCGATCCGGAACGCGGCAAGCTTCGCGTTTCAGTCACGATTTTCGGTCGCGCGACCCCGGTGGAACTCGAATACTGGCAGGTGGAACGCGGTTAATTCAGCCTAACGACTAACGATCTAGCAACTTAACGACTAACGGATTATCATGGCGAAAGAGAAAATAGCTGAAATCAAACTCCAGATTCCCGCCGGTCAGGCAAACCCCGCCCCACCGGTCGGCACAGCGCTCGGCCCGCGCGGGGTCAATATCATGGCTTTCTGCAAGGAGTTTAATGCCACCACCCAAAAACAGGCAGGCGACATCCTTCCAGTCGTGATCACGGTCTACAAAGACAAGTCATTCACCTTTATCACCAAGAGCCCGCCCGCCGCAGTCCTGCTGAAAAAGGCCGCCAACATCGCTGCGGGTTCCAAAGAGCCGAATAAGACCAAGGTCGGCAAGGTGACCCGCAAACAGGTGATGGACATCGTAAAGATCAAGTCGAAGGACCTGAATGCACGCAACGACGAAGCCGGCTTCAAGATCATCGCCGGGACCGCGCGCCAAATGGGTCTCGAGGTGATCGATTAATTTCTGACTACGAAAGCGCGAGCCGAAGTGGAGCGGCCGCGCAGCGGCGCGGAATTTATCTGTGCCGCGATCGTTTCGCTCGCCGCGTTCGCTTTGTACACGCGCACGCTGGCGCCGACCGTAACCCTGGTCGATAGCGGCGAGCTTATTCTCGCCGCTTACTCGTTAGGGGTGGCACATCCGCCGGGGTTTCCACTCTATGTGATGCTTGCGCACCTGGCGACGCTTCTGCCGCTCGGAAATATCGCGGTGCGAGTGAATTTTGCTTCGGGCCTGTTTGCCGCGCTCGCCGCTGGTGTCGCGACTCTGGTCGTTGGTGAGTTAGTCGCGGAAATCGGCAAATTCCGCCGGCTGATCGGCCTGGCTACTGCAATTTCGGCGGGCCTTTTACTCGCATGTTCTCGCACACTCTGGGCCTATGCGACGATCGCAGAGGTTTACACCCTCAACGCTCTGCTCATTCTCACCATTCTTTTTCTGATGCTCCACTGGCGGCGGCTTGTTCAGGCGGGGAAAGTTAGGTCGCCCAAATCCAGAAAGCCCGCCGAGTTAGATCCGGTCACCGAGCATGATCGATGGCTCTATGCCGCCGCGATTGTCTTCGGCCTCGCATTGGGTGTGCATCACGTGACCGTCGCCGCGATTCTGCCTGGCATCGCGGTCCTCGTTTATCGAACGGAAGGCCCGCGTTTCTTCGCCAGTAAACGCTTGCTTTACGCAGCTCTTCTCTCATTTGCGGCCTTGATCCTGATCTACACTTACCTGCCAATTGCTGCTTCGCGCGCACCGATTTTCAACTGGGGCAATCCAGATTCGCTCTCGGGCGTATGGCGGCATCTTAGCGGTTGGCAGTACCAATCTTATTTCTCCTTTGATCCGACAATGCTCGGACAGGAATTCGATCGCTTCGGCCAGTTACTCTTGCGCGAATTTGGACCGAGATGGCTTCCGCTAACCCTCGGAGTCGCGTTGCCAGGGTTGGTCCTGATGTTTCGGCGCGATCGAACCGTCTTTTGGCTGCTCGTGCTGATTGTCCTGGTCAACACAGGCTACAACGTGAGTTACTCGATCGCGGAAGACGCGGACGCTTATTACCTGCCGACCTTCATCGTCTTGGTGGCCTCGGCAGCGCTCGGAATTTACTCGTTAGGCGAATGGATCAGGCCAAAGCTCTACCCGGGAATCGTTCTTGTGGTCGGACTTACCCTGCCGGCGGCGGCACTCAGGGCCAATCGACCTTTCGATGATCGATCGCATTATTTTGTGGCCGCGGATTACGTATCGAATATCGAGCAGGCAATAGCGCCAAATGGCTTGCTGCTAACCCTCGATTGGCAAGTCGCTTCGCCCATGCTTTATACACGCGAGATTGTCGGCGAGCGGCGGGACATCAAGGTGATCGATATCAACCTGCTCCGGCGCTCATGGTATTTCGACTATCTCAAACGCAGCTATCCCGATTTGGCGCAGCGTTCTGCCGTGGCAATCGAGGCGTTTCTCGGGGAGCTAAGGCAATGGGAGAATGATCCCGCGGCCTATAACCGCAGTCCAAGCCTGACTCAGCGGATTTACGAGAAATTCAATGCCTTGTGCGAAGCACTGGTTCGCAATGAGAGCGCGGTTGCGCCGGTTTATCTTCGGCCCGAGGTGGCGTTTTCTCCCGGGCCAGAAACTGCTGAATTCGCGAAGTGGTTAGGTAACAGTTATCAGCTTGTGCCTAAGGGGCTCAACTTTGAGTTAACCAATGACCGGACCTTTCATGACCCGGGCGAGTTAAAGCTGCAGACGCGCGGGTTGTCGGACGGCACACTGCATTTCGACGATGATGACGTGGTAAAGCTCAAAGTGTTGCCCGCCTATACGATGATGCTGGTCAATCGCGGGCGTTATCTGGCGGTCTTCAATCAAGATGTTCGCGCGATTGAAGCATATGACCGGGCGCTTGAACTGGACCCGCAGCTGAAACTCGCCCGCGAAGGGTTGAGAGCGAGTTTGGATAAACTGCCCAAACCTAACTAACGCAACGGCGGTAGGTCACCCATCGCCCCGAGCAATTCCCAACGCTGGAGCGCGAAGGGGACATTCCCATTTTTCCAAACAAAGTCGTGGAAAGCACGGAGATTGAAATTGTCACCGTCCTTCATCCGCGCCTCGGAAAGTAGCTTAATGATCTGCAGCTTGCCGACCTGGTAGGTCAACGCCTGCCCGGGACCGGTTGAGAAGGCGATGGCTTCCGAACGTGCCGTCTTTTCATCCATCGGCACTTTCTCTTCGAGATACTTCGCCGCTTGTTCGAGTGTGAACTCACCAAGCGCGAGTCTTACATCCACCTCCACCCTCAGCGCGCGCAGCCGCATGAAGTTGTAAATGATCTCGCGGGTATGTGGGCTGTCGTCAAAAAGTCCGGCCTGCAACATCATTTCCTCAGCGTAAAAGCCGATGCCTTCGTTCGCACCCGAGTCGTAATAATGCCGGCGGATCGGGTCTTCGTGTTTCCAGGAAAGACAAAGCTGAAAGTAATGGCCGGGAATTCCTTCGTGGACACAGATCGGTCGCGGGTCCTGTGCGGTCGCGCGCCAAAAATAGCC
>Ga0206945_1053_pt1 | contig 27154 bp, 23 predicted proteins | sample Alteio_BWOrgHeat_5_FD_152982 | JGI IMG/M metagenome (GOLD analysis project Ga0206945, IMG submission 152982) | Enriched cells from forest soil in Barre Woods Harvard Forest LTER site, Petersham, Massachusetts, United States -... | ecosystem: Environmental > Terrestrial > Soil > Temperate forest > O... | reverse complement strand
GTGGTCAAAAGGACGGACAAAACGCTATCCGTATTACCAATGCTCGCGGCACTGTAATGGAATGGGTATCCGTGCCGAGGAACTCGAGCGGAAATATCTGGAGGTTCTGGACAAGGCACGCATGAAACCCAACGTGGTGGCCCTCTTCCTCGATGTGCTTCGCGATGTCTGGAACGAGAACCACGCCCACGCGCAGACCCTCGCAGAGTCCTGCAAGCAGCGGGTAAAAAAACTGGAAGAGCGGCGCCAGCGGATTCTCAATGCCTTTCTTGATCAGCAAGTCATCCCCAAGGACACTTTTCAGGAGCAACTCAGCAAGGTAGATACGGAGCTTGCTGCGGCGCGCAGCGAAGCAAGCGATCTGACCACCAATGACCTGGACATCGAAGCGACCCTGGATTCCGTGAACCGCATCGTCTCAAATGCTTCCCAACACTGGCTGGCATTGCCGCTCGACCAGAGGCAGCAACTTCAACGGGTTCTAACAGGTCCTGAAATCACCGTTTCTGCGGATGGACTTGTTGGAACCGTTGTAACCTGTCCTCTTTTCAGGCTCTTAGAAGCGGAGAAGGTAGAGAAATCAAACATGGTGGGCCTAATCCTCGCCAGTTGGAACCAGATTCTCGTTTGGCTGCGCCAAATTGACCAGATTAGGCACGACTCTGCAGTCGAGTTATCCCTTGCAGCGTAGGAGGCACTTGAGAACAAAAAATGGCAAATACAAGCGTGGAATCCCATGCACCAAGGTTCGTTGCCACGACGGCAGTGGAATGCAGGATGAATGGGATCGCCGTCTATCTCAAGCACGCCGGCCCGCGTGGGCAGTCCAACGCCTACAGTTCATCAAGCGGCGCTTGGCGCAACCGAACTTTTCCATCCGTGTTTGGCTTCATCATCGGGCTTCGTCGGATTGCAGTCTCATTGTCGCTGAGGTTCCGCTCCACCAAGCAGGTATTAGCCGTCGAAAACTACTGCACCTATTCCCATACCTACAGAATCGGGATTGGGCCCAAGTGGACTGTTGGGGCGAGGTTTTGGTGAAGTTTCATCTTCAAGATTTTGAGCGCGGCGTCGCTGGAATCCAGCCCGAGCAATGGGCGCGTGCTTTATCGGAATCCCCACTCCAGCAGCACTACGGACTTATGCTCGTGAATGACCCACCGCGCTTACTTTTTTCGCTTTACCCAGAACGGGTAGCGGACGCGATAAATCAGTCTCTCATCCTGGCTGCGTTGGAGGCGAAAGTATGAATTTCGAGTACAGACCCGAACTATTAATTCGCCGCGCACAGGTGATGGACATATTGACGGCCGCGGGTTTTCGGTGGCTGTGGGACTTTCGGAATATCGACCTTGATCACGAAAATATGTTGATTGAAGTCGATGGCATTCGGGATGGGTCTTTGGCTCTTGATATGTCGCAAGAACTCTCAAAGAGGCTCCGATGGAGGCTGCTAGTGTGCAGAAGAGACTACGATGATCAGGACTGGATGATCAAGATCCATGCGGACGTAAATCCGGCCACGCCCGTCGCAGAACCGCGCCACGTGACAGAACAACATTCCACTCACAAAGATGGTTCGGGAAAACCAGAAACAGGGAATGCTTCGGCGAGTGTGCCGATGGCATCAATTGGAGGAAACATGAATAAGGCGCTGCGGCACGGACAAATGTTGGGACGCTTTGGCAAAATGTTACAGAATTTCAGTCGCGAGGATTACTCTCCTGCCATTGCTCTTGTCGCAAATGATGGTGCGGATGACTGGGATGGGATGGTCTTGGTCGTCGTTCGATTGGAGGATGTCCGAATGACCGTAGGACAATTGCGCCAATTATTGCCTCTCTTGCGCGTTCGTAGTGACCTCGTAAACCTTGCGGTTGCGACGATCCTCCTGACTTGTCGTGACTGTTTGGGGAAGTTTATCGCCGACTTGCCCGCTTCTACCTCAATTAAGTACGAAGCGTTGGCACTTGGCCACCAAGTAGATCGCCACGGGATGAAGCTCCTTCCACCCTCACCAGACGCGCTCTGTTGGCGGATCGTGTTTTGTGTGCATTGTTCAGCCATTTCTCAAGTTCTTGACCAGCAATTGCAAGAATTGGCGGCAGAAGGGAAAGATGTGGGGGAAATCCCCAAGACAGAGGATAATATTAGGAACCCGAAGAAATAGCATAAATGCAAATGAATCCAGTACGAATCTCAGCCAAGCATCTCGGTCGAATCTTTAAAATGTTGAACAGCCGACTGGTACAAGCGGCGGAGGGTGAGAAATGAAAAGAACTATCCGAATTTCCGCGAAGCACCTTGGAGAATTAGCCATGCCGGACTTCTGCGCTCGGTGCTTCTGGATCCAATTGATCTGCGGGTGGCGCATGCCCTTCACATTTTTTCCCGGTATTTTCAGTACTCTCGATAGCCATGTGAAGCGGGTTGTTGCTGGTTATTTTGCCGCGCATGACAGACTGCCATCTTGGCTCCCGACGGGTTTGGGCAAGCCATTGACTGTTCCGCACTGGTCAAAATTCTCCTGGTTTGATGAATCTACAGAAGTGTTGCTTGTCGGTGCGCCAGACGAAATGACTCGTGACCGTGGCAACAGGATTAGCATCCTGGACTACAAAACGGCGAAGTACACTGAAAACGCTGATGCGTTGCTTCCTTTATACCAAGCGCAATTGAACAGCTACGCGGTGATCGCAGAACGGCTTGGTTTCGGGCAAGTGTCGTCTTTGTGGCTGATTTATTGTGAACCGCAGCCGGTTGATAGTAAGAATCCGCTGGTCTCATGTCTTGACAGTGGTTTCAGAATGGACTTCGCGGCTAAGATCCTGCCAGTACAGCTTGAAACCAAAATGATCCCTGCCTTACTGGCTAAAGTGCGGCAAATTGCGGATATGACCGAGATGCCGGAAAGACGAGAAGATTGCAAGAATTGCCAACAATTGAACAATTTAATCCAAAACACATTAGAGCTTACAACTTAATCCTCCATATCAGCCTCCTCACGGTGGCTAGTCACGCAAGTCGCCACCGTGATTGGGTAACTCAAGGCTATTCGTAGAATTACAATTGGCGCCGAGGGTTGCCGACGCGATCCACACGCAAGGAAAACCCATTTCCATTGTCGAAAGGTTCCACGGTCGCGACGACCTCACGTCAGGACTGATTGAAGAACACAAAGCCCTGCCGTTACGCCTCGAGATTCCGAAGATTTGTTGCAATTTGAGAACGAAGGCTTGCAAAGTCGCTCTGCAAGAGGAACGCCAATCCAGTTAAAGTACTTGAAACATCTGAGGGAACAGAGGGTCTACCATTAGTGTTTGTAAAGGGGCCGTCAGTTTCGGTGAGGATCCGGTCGAGAGGCATGCTGGCAACCGAGGCGCGAATAGAATCCCGTTTCAGCATTTCGCCGTTGACCGAAAAAAAGCATCCAAGTTCAACCGCTCTTTTCACTTCCGATTTTGAAACGGTGAACCAGTGCAAGATCGCCTTGCCTTTGTCCGACGGTAAAAACTTCTCGATCATTGCAAGCGATTCTCTCGCTGTCCGCACAGAATGAATTGAGAGAATTTTCCCACCGTACTCAGCACAACAGCAGAGCACCCTCTCGAAACTCCTCTTTTGGGCTTCGAAGCCCTTGTAAAACCTCGGGCTGGCATCAAGCCCTACTTCACCAACAAATCTTGTTTCGGACAGAAGTGACTCAAAAAGCGGGCTCTCGTTCAAGCCCTCCGCAACAAGTTGTGGATGGAGTCCTAGTCCACGCCTAATATTTGAACATTCCCCAGCAAGTTCCTTGTTTTTTTTCCATGCTCTGGGTGTCGTAGTTACCGTGAGAATCTCAATCTCACTTCCACGGCATTGCTCAAAAAGCGATTCGTGATCGGGATACAAATCCAAGTGACAATGATAGTCAACGAGCGGCGGGTGCATCGGGGGAAGTCTTAGCTCCTCTTAGCAATACAGCAACCTCTTCCATGCCCCGCAAATACATTTTGGCCAGCTTTTCAAGCTCTTTTGCGTCGGTTCCGAGTGGGCCAGACTTATGGATTAGAACTCTAGCCCGCCGAATGTCTTTATTCAATCTCCTAACAGCCAACTGAAATGAACGCACGTTGTCCCCTTCAGCCTTTTGGCTATTAAGGCATCGCTCCGATAGGTTCAAATGGTAAGGAGTTTTGTCCTTTTGCTTCCAACGAATGGTTGAGGCGCGCCGGATTATGCAAGGCAGACAGAAGCCACAATGACCAGGAGGAAGTTTCAACCACCGCGATTTTGTTGGCGAAGCGCACGACATCGTGATCCCGACATACTTGCCGAGAAAAACCTGGTTTTTGCATTTCTTTACCATTTCGCCTTTTGTCATGTGGGCATACGGATTCACTACTTTTGCTGAAATGCCGAGGGAATCGAGAAGGCGATTGTACTGACGCATGTAATGAGGATGCGTTGTTCTAGTGCTGAGTGATCCTAGGCGCAATGGGTCAAGAGGGACGTTCAGAGAAATTAAGCCGTTTTCGGGCACATAAATCGGGACGTCTTTTTTTCCAAATCCGCTCCCGGCAAAGGCGGCCAGCGAAAAGAAGAGAAATGACCGAGACCGCTCGGTATTCTCCGATTCCACTCCCTTCATGATGTCCTTCGGGAATCCAGCCCGAGATTCGAGTCGCCGAATTTTCCCAGCTCCATATTTTTTCTTCAGGGCAGCGGTGCATTCGCGCTGATGTCCGCTCACATTCGGAACCCATGAATGGCTGACCAAAAGTGGCGATTCACCACCTTCCAGCAGATCGATTGCGCCAATGAAACTGTCTAGCCCTCCGGAGAAGAGGCAAGCGGACGTCGGGCGATCGGAAAGCTCCAGCTCGGCTCGTTTGATGATTCTTGAAAACCCTTTCGGTCTCTCACGGAAGAAAAAACGCCATTTGTCGCCAGTGAGGAATTCCAACAGCTCTGACAACAATCCTTTCGACGCGTCCCATAAAGCCAATTCTCGCACCGGGAGATAAATGTCGATTTCGCGCGACCAACTGTCTTGTGCTTCGGTATATCGGCAGATTCTCGTATCGGCCCCATACACCGCAGCCGCGAGCACAAGAAGATCGTGGGCGGTCTCCGAAGGTTGAACACCCATGTCTTGGAGTTGCTCTAGGGCATCCCCAATACCGTGCTCGAATCTCTTCTTCCCTTCAACAAACTGAATCACGGTCTGCTTCGATTCTTTCTCCAGCACCCGGATTTTGACCTTGTCCGATGGGCCGTAACGGCATTTTAGGCTGTGACGTTGCATATCACTCTTCCAGCGCCTCCAAGTATGCGAAGGAACGGTCGTAAATGTCAGTCACAACACCTTGAATTTGATTTTGCGGAATCACTTGGCCGACTCCTAATCGATCACCGATCGCGTCATTGACGGCGCCCACAATCAATTCATGCAGATCGGTCTGGAGTTGGTCGATGGCTCCAACGTCTTGCGGTAGCGAGATCCCCTTCGTACCCACATCATTTATGACTTTGGTTTCAATCGTTCTCGTGATGAAATCCACTATTAGAGCCTGCCATTGCTCTGCTGACACATCTTTCACATCGGCGATTTCAAGTTCAGTTAACTCCAGGACTGCCTCGTCCCACGCTTCACGAGCAATTCCTTGGTCAATCGGACCACCATTCGGGCAAAACACATCGGTCAGCACGGCCAAAACCTGCTCTGCAGGCTGGCCAATTAACGTACCCAACCCCAGATTCGAAAGCGCCTTGTCTATTCCATCACGCGCTACACTCTGAGCAAAGCCGATTGCCTTACCAACCGCAGAGATAGCAGAGCCCATTCGCCGCGTTGCTCCCCTGCCTCCTCCAGTACCGCTCCGAACGTAGCTAGATAGTGATTTCCGAAGCGCTGTATTGTCCCTTGTCCCGGCAAATACATTAAAACTGCTACGAGAGGATTTAAACCGCCCCGCACTCGAGGGAGGTGGCAAAGGAGGTAATGCTTTTGCGGGAACAGGCTTTTGGTCAGCTTTTTCCGTGGGATTCTCCGGCGTTTCTGGTTTGGCTGGCAGCTCTTCCTTCTCCGAGGTTGGAATTGCCGGTGTTAACACATCCAAAAAAGTGGGAATGAGAGCACTCGTTGGGCTAGGGCCGCCGTATTTGGCCGAGGTTCCCATACTATTTCCGTTTTGGAATTTTTGCCATTTTTGCGGCCGCCAAGAGCTGCCGGCTCTGGCCCCCTTCTACCCATTTCTCGATGGTTGCTGCGAAATCATCTTTGACACTTTGATCGGTGAAAACATTGTCAAAACCGGTCATTACCCAGCCCGGAACCTTTGAAGGAGGGATGTCTCTCAGGAAATTAAAAAGTCGCCGTTGCAGAGTAGGGATTGATTTCGCCATCGCTATCAAGCCTACAGGGCGAGCCGAAAAATCATCGGCTTGGGTAATTCGGTTCTGAACTGCTTCGAAAACCTGCTCGGCTTCCAAAGGCGTTAACTTTGTGAGTTGTGATTCAACAGATTTGACAGCCAATTCTTTACCCAGCAACGCGTCAACAATTGAGTCGAGATGACTTGTGCCAGCAGCACCGCCGAAATAGCTGCGCTTGTCACGGGTAACAAACATGTACGGTCGAAGGTCAACTCCTGAGAGTTGCGGGTCGAATTTGGCCCACGTGCTAATCCACTCGCTCTTCGACCAGTCATCGGCTTCTTTCAGCACGTCTTCCTTCGAATCTTCTGTGCGGCTGTTGGCCCCGACTTGGACTTTGACCGATTTTTCCAGAGCAATCAATTCCTTTGGTCGCCCATCCGAACTCGCATAAGTGGCCTTCGTCATTTGGTCGTAAAACGTCGGGTTGAACGATTCGGCAAGCATAATTTTCGCCAGAATCGGCTGTTTTATCGCGGCTCCAAAACCCCTCGCGGCGGCGATTTCATTCCGTAACAGCATCGAATTGAGAAAGCGCTTAATCTGTCTCGGATTTCCCTTTGTCCCATCTGTCAGCACGCGAGCAATCTGCTGGCTCAACGTAATCGCCTGTGAAATCTCTGGCGGCACGTCGCCTTGGTTTTGACCGAACAAAGCCTCCTTCGCCATCGCTTGATCTAGAACCGTCGCGTTCCAAGGCTGGCTCAGGCATTGCCGGGCGCGTGGAAGCAACTTTGTGAAATGCTCGTGATCCTCGCCCAGCCCTGCTTGCGCAAGGATCAACGCAATGTACGTCTGCGTCTCGGTATAACCCAACGCAGGTATTCTAAAGGGCACTTGAATCAGCTTCTCTAAATAATAGCGCGCGTATGACGTCGGCCCGGATACGGTTGGGAGGTCAGGGAAATGTTGCTTGACCGCATATTCAATCATTGCCTCATCAGCAGCGATTATGAAGGCTGTCTTTGGCGCAAACAAAAAGAGGCGTATCGCTTCAAGTGTCTCGATGGCCGTTTTGGGCAGGCACCGATCCAAGTCGTCAATCAGCACCACCAATTTTTCGATTCCCGCCACGTCAATCAGTTGTTCGAATTCTGAATGGAAAGCCCGGATTTGTTCGGGCATCTTTTCTTCTTTTTCCGGTTTCAGAATCCATCCCGCCTCCGTCACTGCCTTGGTAACTTTCTCGATGGTGAGATCCTCTTTTGCGCAACCGACGATACCATGAAGGAGTGACCATGCATCCGTTATCTGCTGCGGATGAGGTATCCCGGTGATGGCTGATGCAACCCATGGAAGGCTCTTTTTCGCGACCTTCAAATAATCGAATCGCCTGAGCAGTTTTGCTGCTTTGGTCTGAAGACTTTCATTGTCTTTTTTTGCATCCCGAAGCTCGGTGATAATGGTTTCGATTAGGGCCGCTTTCGCGTCTTCAAAACCTTGGAATTGCCAACCATTGAACTTGATGCACAAAACCTCGGGCGTTGAACCGAAACGTTTCTCCGCCATCGCAAGCACGCTTGATTTCCCAGCGCCCCAATCTCCGTGAACACCGACAGTAATTGGCTTCGCTTTGCTCTCCAACACTCGCTTAACAATCGTTTCAGCGATAACGTCGTAATAGAGCAGGTCAACAGGAGTTTCGTGGTCGATTAAAAACATGCCTTTTGAGCCTTCACGTTTGAATCTGAAGGCGAAGGATACGAGATTTAGCAGCGCGCTTGAAAGCAATTTCGATAACTCCTTCGCCATATGCGCAAATGAGCAGGTTCGTAGCTACCGATCCCATCCTATGACCCGTATATCCGCGACCGCCCAGGGTCAATTGCTAAGGGGTTGTAATCCGCACGCCAACAAACCACAGAACGTCCATCCCGAAGTCATTGCATCACTTGGTACAGACAGGTGCAGTTGAAATCTCGATTTTCTTTGGTAGGCTGGCTCGATGCCGAGGAAATCCAAACCAAAACAACCACTACCTTCAGAAATCGAGATGAATATTGCTCGCAAGATTCATAACTTTTGCGAACTCGATAATTCAATGTTGGCTAGTTTGGCGAGTGACGTGGACGGAGAATATGCGGAGTTGGTAAAGGCCGCAGAGGAGACAGTCGAATATTTAGAATCGGTGATGGATCTCGACGCTCGTCTCGAATCAATGCTCCTAAAGAAAGCCTTGCGGAGAACAAAACCATCAATGGAAATTGTCGAGGATCAGCCGGACAACCATTTCGTGCCTAGCTCGGACGAATTGCGACTCGGAATCGATTTCCTGTCCGTGGTGGTCAATAAGGAATTCTTTGAGAAACTGTGGGAGCGGACGAAGATCGCCGAGCCTCCATGGCATACGGATATTGTATTCGTTTGCCCCGGTAGAATCGAAGGACTACTACAGGAAGGCGGGTTCAATTGGTCGGCAAAGTTTATCGAGGACGAATATCCCAATATTATGCTTCAGGCTCTAAAAGTGAAAGAGTGGCGAGACCAAAACGGCGCATGATGGAACTCGACCTAAGCGAGCCGCGTCCCAACTGGATTGACCCACTCCGCGACGACGTAAAGCATTGGGCGGGGCGCGGGGTTTTTTTTGGTGGTTCCAGTTGGAAATATGAGGGTTGGGTTGGGCAGATCTATTCCGCTTCCCGTTACCAGACGCGCGGCAAATTCTCGTTGCGAAAATTCGAGACCACCTGCCTTGAGGAATACGCCGCTTTTTATCCGTTCGTTTCGGGCGACTTCAGTTTCTACACGTTCTATGGGGACAAATACTGGGCGGAATTGTTCTCCCATGTACCGCCGACCTTCCAGTTTGGTTTCAAGGTTCCCGAACGGATCACCACACCATCGTTTCCAAAACATCCCCGCTATGGACAATATGGCGGGCAACAGAACCAAAACTTCCTCGATGCAGAGTTGTTCATCCGTGAGTTTGTTGACCGTCTCACGCCATATCGCAAGCATGTCGGCTACTTGGTCTTTGAATTCCCGCAGTTCCACGGCAAGGATTTCCAACCTGACGAATTCCTGACACGATTAGACCGTTTCCTCGGTGCGCTTCCAAAGTCGATGCCCTACTCAATCGAATTGCGGACGAAGAAGTTGCTGACGGTGGAATACCTGGCGATCTTGAAAAAGTACAACGTCGCCCACTGTTTTAACTCATGGACACGGATGCCAAGCGTCGGCGAGCAATTGGATCTAAAACCCTTCACGGCAGACTTTGCGACGGCGAGATTGCTGCTGCGTCCTGGGCGAACCTATGAGCAGGCAGTCACGATGTTCCAGCCGTACAGCGAGCACCGCGATCCGTTTCCAGAAGGCTATCGGGACACCGCGCGGATGATTTCACAAATAAAAGACAACCTGCCGAATAGCCGGATTTACGTCAGCGTCAACAACCGCTACGCGGGGAACACGCATTACGCAATCGCGGGCATTATCGACGAATTAAGAGGGTCGAGAACTTGACCGATACCAGAACGAATCCGGCACGACAGGCAACGGCAATTTGGGTTTCGGCGGCGGTGCGGGTGGCGGTTCCTCAGCGGTCGGCGCGGTGGTTGGCTCGGGTTCCCTTTTGAACGGTAGCGCCATCGGGTTCTTCACATCCACCCACCAATTTACCAAAGCAGGGACGTGGGCGTTGGGGCAATTCCATTCAGCGGCCATAGATCACCCTCGAGGCGAGAATCAGTTTCGGTGTCTTGAGCGACGAACAACCAAGCCCGTAATCTGCTCGAATTGCCTCTCATTCATCGTCAATAACCTTGTCGATTCCCCTCTTTCCAAAGCACGCGTCAAAATTCGTGAAGCCGCTTGCCCGACAATTTCTTCTGGCTGTCCATCAAGAAAGTGAGACGCCACAACGTGTCCCTCTTCAAAATCATAAATAGTTCCCAAGATGCGTTCGGGCGAACACATACCATCTCGCGTCTGTAAAATTTGCATTATAGATTTCCTTTCGTTCACACCGATAGCGCGAGCCACTTTCATTGTCAAGAGGATGCGGGAATACTGGCAAGTAACAGTTGGGCGGCGACTTGTTCCATTTCCCCCGCCGACGATTTTTCTCTTGCGTTAGTCTGAAGCCACTGTATATTCCCCGCAACCTTGGCATTTGCCAGGGTGAGACTATTGGTTGCGGTTTCACTGAAAACTCTCGACCTTCGAGACAATAGGTAAACTGCCCGTCGCCCGAATCAATCAGTCTTACTACTACACGGGGCGTACAAAAGGAGAATGAGGATGAAACCTCTATTCGAAAGTAAAGTCATTCACTTCAAGGTCACACCGGAAAACTGCCGTACTCTTTCCGATCCCAATGGTAAAGGCCGGAAACGGTATTTCGTGCAGGTGCCCGTGGACGACATCCATCGCGCGCAGATCGTTTATGGCCCAAACCCGCGCAACCAGAACCTCGACACCAAGGTGGCCGAGGGGATTCGGGACAGCCTGAAATCCGAGTCCGGCTGGTTTATGTACTACAACAAGGGAATCGTGCTGAACGCGAAGGCAGTTGAGTACAACAACGCCACGCACGACCTGAAAATCACCCTTGAAAAGAACCTTCAAGACCCGTGGGAAAGTCCCTATGGCAACTTGGACGGCGGACACACCAACGCCGTGATCCTCGACGCGATCACGGAAGACGGGTGGAAGAACCCGACGGCGAAGGAATTGCGGCAATACGTCACGCTGGAAATCCTGGTCGGCATCGAGGAAACTCGACTGTCCAGTCTTGTGGGCGCGCGCAACTTCAATATGCCGACGAAGGATCTCAGTCTGGCCGTTCTGGGCAAGGAACTCGACTGGCTGATCGAGATATTCGAAGAAGCGGGGGTGAAGGATCGAATAGCGTGGCGACAGTTCGATTCAAAGGCCGACGTGGCTGGCGAAGAAGTCATTGCGTATCTATCTCTGCTAAACCCGCAGGTGAAGGAAAAACTTCGTTGCTACACCGGCGCGGGAAGGATTGTCAGTGACCTCAAACTTCGTCCTGAACACAAGGGAACGAACCCGGTTATGGAGGGCTTGAAGACGACAGCCCCGATTGCGGTCGAATATCTCGCGTTTGTCGACTTCATTCACAGGAGCCTAGAGAAGTGGTATGACAAATCCAAGGCGGATGCCGGTGAGAATGCCAGTTTCGGCAAACTCGCCGCAATCACCAGGTTCAAGGACGAGCAGGTTCTTGTGTTCTCCAATGAAGCCATCGGGTACAAGGCCGCGAAGTCTTGGCTGATGCCGCTCGCGCACGCATTCGTGGATGTCGTCCTCACCGAGACAAACCCGAAGAAGTGGCGGCTGGTAGCGAATGCGGTCGGCCCGTTGCTGATCGAGACATTGGTGACTGTCACGAGGGATGAACACTACAACCTGAATGCCGTCGGGAAGAAGAAGCCATTGTGGGACACCTTGACCGCATTGGTGCAGGCCGCTTACTGGAAGCAGAAAGCGCAGAAGTAACAAAGGCAACGAAGTGCGGGGCGCCATGTTCGGCGCCCCGCACTTCACGCCATAAAACTTCGCGCTCGTTTCGTTGCTTATAACCTTCGCTTGTGCTATTATCAAAAAAATGACAACTACAACTTTATTGTCCGAACCGAGAGAACTTGAACCTGTAAATCCCGGCGTTTTGCTCCTGTCTTTCACGGCGGCGAATGATGTCGTCGTGGCGGTGGAACACGACATCCTGATTGATCGCAAGAACTACAAGGACGACAAGGTCAAACAAGCTGCGCGCTTGGTCGCGGTGGAAGCCATAGACCGAGGGTTTCCGACGGACTCGCTGGTTTTGAAACACGGCGAATACCTTCACTTCATCCACCACGGGACATTGAACCTGTAACCAGGGGACAAATTGTGAGCGAACTCGAAAACAGAATTTTAGAGAAGATCAAATCCAGAAAAGAAAAGGCGGACGCGGAACAAACGCGCAAGCAGATGGAAAAGACGCAGGCCCATCTGGATCGCGAAGCAAGCAGGACGAAGTTTGACGCGGCATTCCGGGAAACCATCAAGCCCACCGTTGACCATTTGGTCTCGTGGCTGGAGAGGAATGGACAAAAGGTAAAGCGGGGCGCGCCGTCAACCCCTTCCACCATCGAACTCATTTTCGAATTACCGGGCAAGAGCATTGTTGAGGCCCCAATCCTGACCATTATGCCTTCCCACGATTTGAAATCCGTCGAGTTGCACGGGTTCTTCGGCGTTCTCGTGAAGGGGAAGAACGAGTTTGATTCCCCGTCGATGCCGATTGAGGATCTCAAAGCCGACGCATTTAGGGCCGAGATTATGCGGTTTCTCGACAAAGCGCTGTCCTAATTCGATGAGTCGACCCGGCTGGCATCCAACTGGCAGACACTGGCGTTTAACTGGCGGGATTGTTGGCTTCCAGTGGCTCCCGGTGTCCCCCGGTAACTCGTAAGTGATTGGTACTGCCTCGCAAGCCTTGTAGATCAAGGGGCAAAAGCAAATTAGCAAACCGCCGCTTTAGACCACTCAGCCACCCCTCCATAAACTACTTACGCAAATCAACTAGACTTCACTTGGCAATAAATGGCAAAGTGAGATATCGAACGACGCACGATGCCATGACTACCACCAAGACCAAAACAAAACTTTGGCCGCCGATTCACAAGTTGACTTATACCAGCGGACAGACCGGCTGGCAAGTCGCGTGTATGCTCGGTAGTCCCCTAATTTGAAATCGGTGCAGACCATCGCTTGCGACAATACATCCGCCAAATAATTCCTAAGATAATCACAACCCATCCGGTTATATCCCAATTCTGCCATACGCTAAGTATGTACATGGGCAGAATGACGAGGAAGAACGAAAGCCAGTAAAGGATTTTCCACTGTTTGGGAGTCATTTTCGCGCCTTCTTGATCTGGTGCGCCACGCCCACCTTGACCGCGCTCTGTGCGTCTGTGACAGGCGGTATTTCTAGGACGGTGATAAACTCTTCCGGCTCGCCATACGTCCACGCATAGCAGCGTTTGGCCTTTGGGTGGCCGATCAGGTCAAAGACCTCTACAACGCCTTCCCATGCTGTTTGCCCTTGGAATACCTCATGGACGGGTACGCTCGCCGTGTGCAGAGCATCGCACTCATGCAACTGGGTAATATGACCATGTGGAGGCGTTCTATGTATTCTTTATTCGCCACAGTGTCTCAACAAGTCCTCAATCGTCCACTGGCTGCTTTCGACACCTGCCGCTTGTGCCGGTGTCATGCGCAGCGTCTTGTGTGTCCGGCAGAAATTATAGTAAGCAAAGTTCAGGGAAACCGCAGCCTCAAAGTTTTCAAACTTCTTACTGAATGCATTGGTCAATCGGGTTAAACGACGGCAGTGCATCCGTAGCGTGTGATTCTGCTTCTCGACATGGGACATTGTGATTCGTGCAACACTGGGGTTGCCTTGGATAATTTTCCTTTCGACCTCGACGACCTCTGACGGGCTGTACCTCGTCGCCGCTTCTTTCGTGAGTTGCGTAACGGAATAGGTTTTTACGATCTGGCCGTAATCGACTTTGCCACCGAAACCAGCCTCAACCGCTTCCGGATAGGCTTGCATGGCATCTGTAGAGAGTTGAACCTGCCGGGATAAGCGTCCCGCTAAATCTTCCTTGAAAGCGCAGGTATGGTAGCGGTCACGCTTGCCAACGATGAAAGACGGAATGAGTTTGGTTTCCGCATCGAGGGCGATGTACGTGCAGACATCCCCGTAGGCTCCGGCGCGTTCCGGGTTGCGCCGTTTGGCTCCAATGAATCCCCAAATCTCGTCAACCTCGACGTGCTGGCAATTTAGGTTCCGCATCTTCTCGTCCATTCGAAATTGGACCGTATTTTCAAATTAGGGGACTATCTACGGTTGTTACCGGGTGCCGCACCGCCCGTGCCTGCGGCTGGAAAGCCTGAATTTGCTGGACATTCAGGCTATTTACTGGTCTCCTTAGAGTCTGGTGGCGGAAAGAGGCTGCAATTCGCGAAACCACCCAACGCTATTTCTGGCCCATTCATCAACGGGGTTTCGTTCCGGCGCTTTATTGTCATGCAGCACTGTGGGAGACAATCCATGAAGAGAATTTTCTCTGAATGGTCCGCGATGGTCAATGATCGTATGTCATATGGGAAATGTCGGATTAGATCCCCTTTTTTATTCATCGCGCCAGTCAACTCCGTCTCGGCCTCGCCGATTGCTGATGGCGTGATTGACGCGGGAGTGGTAAGTGTCGATCCCTTTCACAGAGGACGCAGCCCCCGCGGCCTCTGGATGCTTATCTTCTTGTGGGCACTGCTGGTTCCGTTGCGAGTGACGGCCGGGACATGGACTCCGCTGGCTCACACGGCGCCAAGTCAAATCGGGAGCATGCTCCTGCTCACCGATGGCTCCGTTATCGCCCAACAATCCAACATCAGTGGCAACTGGTATCGGCTGACACCCGACACGAATGGCAGCTATATCACCGGCGCATGGACCACTCTGGCGCCCGCGAATTACACTCGTCTCTATTACTCTTCGGATGTTCTGCGCGATGGCCGTCTGTTCGTAGCCGGCGGCGAGTACGGCAGCGGATCGAATACCGCCGAGGCGTATGATCCCGTGGCCAATGTCTGGACGATCCTTCCAGCCACGGGCCAGGACTTCATAGATTCGACTTCCAAAATGGTTGCCAACGGCAATATCCTGGTCGCGCCTGTTCTTCCAAGTACCTACGGCGGCACGATGATCTTCCTCCCGGCTTCCAACAACTGGTCGAATGGTCCCACGCTCGTTAACGACTTCGATCAAGACGAGGCCGGCTGGGTGAAGCTACCGGACGGGAGTATCCTCACGGTTGATCCGTATGGCACCAATTCCGAGCGCTATGTTCCTTCCCAAAACCAATGGATCAGTGATGCGCTTGTTCCCGTGGATGTGTATAGTACGAATTACGAGGAGGGTGCCGGCGTCCTGCTATACACCGGGCAAGCGTTCTTTCTGGGTGGTAACACCAATACGGCACTCTACACCCACTCAGGCACGACCAGTCCCGGCACTTGGACGGCAGGTCCCGGCATTCCCAACGGTCTCGGTGCCGCCGATGCGCCCGCCGCAGTGATGGTAAATGGCAACGTCCTGTGCGCGTTTGGCCCGGCCCAGACGTATAACGGGCCTACCAGCTTCTACGAGTATAACCCGGGGTCAAATTCGTTTACCCAGGTGAACGGCCCCACGGCAGCCACCTATAATGACGTGCCCTATGACACGCGCATGCTCGACCTGCCGGATGGAAGCATACTATTCTCCGCGGGGAATTCGGCTCAGCTCTACGAGTACCGGCCCGTAGGCTCAGCTTTGGCGGCGGGCGCACCCACGATCACCAACATCGTCGAGAACCCCGACGACTCGTACCTGCTGACAGGCACGCTCCTGAACGGGATTTCCGAAGGCGCCGCGTATGGCGACGACGTCCAGATGAACAGCAATTACCCCATTATTCGAATGACGGCCGGTAACGGGCGGGTGTATTTTGCGCGAAGCTTCAACTGGAGCAGTACCGGGGTCATGACCGGCACGAACCTCGTAACCACGGAATTCACCGTTCCAGCGGGCCTGCCCGTGGGAATCTATTCCGTGGTCGTGGTGGCCAATGGGATCAGTTCGGCCCCGTTCGCGCTGCAGGTCTCCCAGGTACCGCCGATTCCGGCCACACCCACTGCCACGGCCGTCGGCGCCTATCAGATCAACCTCACCTGGGCCGCCTCCGGCGGCGCCACCGGTTACATCGTCAATCGCGGTGGCAGTCCGGTTGCCACCACCGCCTCGAACAATTACTCCGACACGGGTTTGACGATGGGTACAACCTACTGCTATACAGTCGCCGCGACCAACAGCGCGGGGACTTCTTCGAATTCCGCTTCGGCCTGCGCCACGACATTCACCGGGACGACGAACGCCAATCTACTGGCCTATTTTACCTTCGACGAGGGGAGTGGTTCCACCGCCTACGATTACTCTGGGAACAGCAACACCGGTACCGTGGTCTTGGGCAGTGGCAACTGGACCGGCGGCATTATCAACGGCGCTTTGAACTTTGACGGTGAGTCCACCCAAGTCGCGGTCCCGAACTCCCCCTCGCTCAACCCCGTCAATGGGATCACCGTCGCCGCGTGGGTCAATGCCGGGGGATGGTTCAGCAACGCTCGCATTTTGGAGAAAGGCAGGTCCGATAATCAGTACGGACTCTTGATCAACGGTTCTGGCCAGCTCGTGTTTCTCTTGGCCAGCGTCACTAACGGTACATCGGTCACAAGCCCCCCCTCCACCGGTGTCTGGCATCACTTGGCCGCTAGCTACGACCAGTCAGTCATCAGCCTCTACATCGATGGTCAACTGGCCGCCCAGCAATCCGCTAGCGGTCCCTTACCTGTTACCACCGATCCGCTGGCGATTGGAGAGAAACCGTCCGGTAGTCCGCTTTTTGCATTCTACGGCGTCATTGATGATGTGCGGGTCTATGGAAGCGCCCTGCCGCCCGCTCAGATCTCCCAACTCTACAACACGGATAGCGTCGGCGACGAGATCGCCAATTGGTGGCGTGAGCAGTATTTTGGGAGCAGTTCCGCGACTGGTTCCACGAGCTGCGCCACATGCGACTTCGATGGCACCGGCCAGAACAACTTGTTCAAGTATGTAGCGGGACTGGACCCCACAGACCCCACAGCGGTATTCTATTTGCAGATTGCAGGCGTTACCAACCAGATGTCGCAGCAGAACCTGCTCTTCAACCCGCTGGCCTCCGGTCGCCACTACACTCCACAATTCAGCACCGATTTAGTTAAAGGCGTTTGGTTGCCGCTCCCCGGTTACAACGGACCCGTGACAAACGGCAACCAGATCACCATCACCGACACGAGCGCGACTTCGCCACAGAAGTTCTACCGTATCGACATTTCCTATCCCTGAGTTCCCACCGTCTCAGGTAAAATTAGGTGGCTAGACTGCGCGCGGCTTCCCCGCGCGAAGTACCCGCAGTGTGTATCCGTTGCCATTCTCAAAAGACTCCACCCGCGCCGTCACTTCGAGGACTGGATACCGCACCGTCGCCAGCCCGTAACTGCGATAGGTGTCGGCGAACAACTCGGTCTCAACGACGCCCGTCCAGTTCGCGACGGTCATAAACTTCATCAACTCGCCTGTGACTTGCTGGTGTAGCCGATCGTCGATGCAACCGACCCACGCTCTGCGCAGGAGGTCTTCGTTGACAAGGCCGGAGACGTAGGATAACATTGATTTGCGGGCGATGGGTGGCACCTCGCCAGGAGCACGTGCGCAAGGAAAATCACCCAGGGCGAGTTCCTTGGTCACGTTGAAACTTCGGTATACCCAACACCTTCTGGATTGCAGCGGCTGTTGGCGAGGCAGTTATGGTTTTAGGGAATTATAATCAAGAGAAGCGATGTAACGATCGCCCAGGCCATTGGCTTGTGAATGTCGGGCACCCCCTGCACCTTATCGTTGGCGCGGTTCTGGCGCTGTCATTGGTCGGGATTACTGGCGAGGCCGATGCATCGCACCCGGCCACGGCATACGTTGAAGGCGAAGTTCTTGTGGGGTTCAAGGACTCCGTCGATTTTGCGACGACGAGAACAGTTCTCAGAGCGCATGGGTTGGCGTGGGCGCGGCATTTTGAGTGGCTTTCTGAACATATTCACCGGCATTCAGGATTGGTCCGCGCCAAGGACCGGACAACGGCGGCGTTAATCGATGAGCTAAAGCGGGATTCGATGATCGAGATGGTCGAACCGAATTACTTTCGCTGGACGTCCGCTTTGCCTAACGACCTGGACTTCCCGCAGCTGTGGGCCCTCCAGAATACAGGGCAGGCCATCAACGGCACGAACGGCACAGCCGGCGCCGATATCAACTTTGTCGCCGCTTGGAACCTGATCGGATTTTCCTCCAGCACGGGTGTGGTCGTGGCGGTGATCGACACAGGGATTGATTACACGCATCCCGACCTGGTCAGCAACATGTGGCACAACCCTGGTGGAATCGCGGGCGATAGTTACGTGGGCGACTATTACGGCTACGATTTTGCCGACCAAGTGGGTGACCCGATTGATTCGGGCTATCACGGCACGCACGTATCCGGCACCATTGCGGCGATAGGCAACAACTCTGTAGGCATTATTGGCGTCGCTTACCAGGCCAAACTGATGGCGCTGAAAGCCTCCACAGACGGCGAGACGTTTGCCGACTCGGCGGTCATCGAAGCCATCCAGTACGCGACGATGATGAAAAATGGGGGCGTCAACATCGCGGTGATCAACGCGTCGTTTGGCGGCGGAGGTTCCAGCACGACGGAAAGCGATGCGATCCAAGCGGCTGGGGATGCGGGCATTGTGTTTTGCAGCGCCGCCGGTAACGGCAGCGCTGACAATGACACGACGCCAACCTACCCGGCCAACTACCGGTTGCCGAACATGATTGTGGTCGCCGCCTCCGATCAAAACGATACTTTGGCCAGCTTCTCGAACTATGGCGTCGGGACGGTGGATCTGGCCGCGCCGGGAGTCAATATCCTATCGACCATACCGACCTGGCTCTCGGTCACCACCGGGGTGGTGTACCAAGCGAGCAATACTTATTTCGACAACGGGTTGACCTACGCGGGCACGACCACCGGCATCACCGCGACCGTTTATAGTTGCGGGCTGGGAAACCCGTCCGATTTCCCCCCGGCGGTCAATGGCAACATCGCATTGATCCAGCGTGGCACGCTGACGTTCTCCAACAAAGTGGCCAACGCGATGGCGGCCGGAGCCAAGGCGGCGATCATTTACAATAACGTGTCCGGCAACTTCAGTGGCACGCTGATTACGGCCAGTTCCTGGATTCCCGCGGTTTCCTTGTCGCAAGCCGACGGCCAGACGCTATTAGCGGCCTTGCCAACGACCGCCACGGTGGTCAACCAGTTCGATCCGACACAAATATACGAATATCTCGATGGAACCTCGATGGCGACGCCGCACGTAACTGGCGCGGTGGCGTTTGACGCCGCGATCTATCCGTCGGAAACTTCGTCGCAACGGGTCCAACGCATTTTGCAGAACATCGACCCTATTGCCGGTCTGAGCGGCACGGTAGCCACTGGCGGCCGGCTCGACTTGGCAAACACGCTCGGGGGGAGCAACATCACCCCATCCGTAACGATTACCAGTCCCACCGGCGGAACGATTTATACGAATGCGCAAACCGTCACCATCGCGGCCACGGTACAGGACAGCGCGGCAGTGAACCAGGTCGAGTTCGATGAAGACGGCGCGCTGGTGGGAACGGCTTCGGCGCCGCCGTACGTTTATGATTGGACGTTCAGCGATTCGGACAACGGCATGCATCAGTGGACCGCTCTGGCCTACGATGTGTCCAACAATGTCCCCACGTCGGCGGTGGTGAGTGTGACTGTGAGTATACCTACGACGGGATGCTCGTACGCGTTCTCGGCCAGTACGGTCCGGATGGGCGCGACGGCGGCGGTTGGTAGCGTCGATCTGATTGCTGGCGCCGGCTGCGCGTGGACGGCCGCTACAACTGCTGATTGGATCACCATTGCCTCCGGCGGCAGCGGTTCTGGAAACGGGACGATTGACTACGGGGTTGATGCCAACACCAATGCCAGCACGCGCACGGGCATAATCATCGTAAGCGGGCAAACTTTCACGATTGATCAGGCAGAATCCAGTCCGGTGAGCGTTACCATTGGCGACGTGAGACAGACTTGCAAAATGAAGTTCGATAGGAAGACAGAGACGACCAACACCACTTGCACCATCGCGTTCAATCTGGCCGTTGACAATGGCGGCGCGATGGGCAGCGGAAGGTCTGAAGTTCTGTTGTGGTTGGAGCAAGGCAGCAGTTTCGATCCGAACTCCGGTCAGCCTCCTGTGGCGAAGGCGGTGAAAGTGCTGAAGGCGGGCAAGTCGGTCAAACTGAAGATCAAGAGCCAGAAGTTCACCGGGGACCAAGCGGGTACTTTTATTTTTGCCACCGACACCGACACCAACATCCTGGCTTTTGCTGAGGTGACTGGTTCATAGTTCCGAGTAAGAGCCTATACGATACGGCCGACTCAGTTAACGGACCACTTTGCTGGTAGTGCGCGGCTTCCCCGCACGAAGTACCCGCAGTGTGTATCCATTGCCGTTCTCAAAAGACTCCACACGCGTCGTGATTCCCAGCACCGGATACCGTACCGTCGCCAGACCGCAATTGCGATAGGTGGTCGGCGAACAACTCCGTCTGGACGATGCCGTCCAGTCAGCGATGGTCATGAATTTCATCAGTTCGCCTGTGACCTGCTGGTGGAACCGATCCTCGATGATCAACCCGCAGCAGGTAACAGTTTCGCCGGTGTACTACGCTAAATTTGCCACCGGGCAGTAAGTGTCCCAAGCCACATCGGGATGCAATTCCAGCGGATGACCCGAGACCAGAAAGTCGAGCACTTCTGACTCCGCTCGTAGCCGATCCAGATGCGTCGGCTCGCTCAACTCCACCGGGTGGAGTGCGCTCGCGGGACGAGACGTTCAAGAGCCAGACTTGGTGCACCGCAACGACCGATACGAACCAGATGCTGTATCGCCCAGAAATGTTCTGTGCGAGATCGATCAAAACCGTCGAACGCCCCGACGCGCGCTAGCAACTCCAGTTCCTCGCCGGTGGCGCCAACCCGCTGGCAGAAGTCCTCCAGCGACAAGAACTCATCTCGCTCGCGCTGTGCGAGGATACGCTCCTGCGTTCGTTCGGTCAGCCCCTTCACCCGTACCGCCGGCACATGGATCTTGCCGTCGCGCACGGCAAGGCCAGGACCCGAGTCGTTGATCCAAGGCGACAGAAGCGGGATTCCGAAGCGGTGAGATTCAAGTATGTACACCAAGGGCCGGTAGAAGCCCTTGCCGTTGGTCAGCACCGCTGCCATGAACTCCGCCGGGTAGTAGTGCTTCAACCAGGCTGCCTGAGATGCCTCAACTCCATAGGCGGTCCGTAAACACTTTTATTGCGAGATCTCCTGTTACTTCCACGCGAGAGTTGTAACCGAATCAGGTGGTAAGGCGACCTTGACGACGCTGAATCCGTCGCGCAATTGCACGGTTGTCGGGGCTTTGCCGCTGTTTGTCAGGACGACGGCATAACAACCGTCGGGATTCACCACTGCTACGTGCTGCACACTGGCCACGTCGCCCTCCGACGCGATCACAACGGCGTTGCGATGCATAGCACGTGAGTAATGCTGAAATGCCCAGAATTGGCCGCTGCGGGTGACCTCTTTCGTTTGCGAATTAATCGTTACCAAGCCGGCGCACTCATACGGACCGATGTTCGGTTTTCCCGTTTCATCCAGGGCCATGTTCCAAGCGATTATGCAGCGCATGCCATTGCGGAGGATTCCCGTGAATTTTGAACTCCATTTTGACCAGCAGTTTGCGTAGTCCTCGTCGCCGAAGTGCTGTCCGCCTTCGGTCCAGTACATTTCGGCATCCGGATGCGCTGCCAAAACCTTCTCAACCCATTCCGGCCTTCCGAGGTATCCGTGCCAGGCGATTGCCTTGGTGTATTTGTTCACCTCCGGATCGTCGAGTTCGGCTATGGCGCGGCCCCACAGGTTGTAATTATGATCCAAGAGCCAAATCTTTGTCTTGAGGCCGACGCTTTCCAATGCCGGTCCGAGGTTTTCGCCCACGTAGCGAACTTCGATTTCCTGAGGAAACAGGCACGCTGGCATTTTGCTATCTTGGTCGGTATCCACCTCGTTTTGGGAACTGACGGCTTCGATTTCCACGCCTGCCGCCTGATACGACTGCAGAAACTTCACAATGTACTTCGCATAAGCCCTGAGGTAGCGCGCGCGAATGGTGCCGCCCAGCATGGAATTATTATCCTTCATCCATCCCGGTGGACTCCACGGCGACGCAAATAGAAACAGCTCCGGGTTTATCTGCCGCGCACGCCGAACGACCGGCAGGATATAGGCGCGGTCGTGGTCAATCGAGAAGCGCTCAAGTCGAGGATCGGGCTCGCCTTCATCGAAACTGTACATGGTCTTGGCATAGTCGCTTGACCCAATTGCGAGGCGGCACATGCTGAAACCCATTTGCTTCGGGTCGAAAAGTTCGTGGAGCAACTCATCGCGTGCGACCGAGGGCATCTGATTGATCATGTAGCAAGCCGCATCCGTTAAGGCGGCCCCGAAGCCAAGGATGGGCTGCCGTTTTTACGCGGGCAGAATTACGATCGGGTTTGTGCCCGCTTTACCCAATGCCCGGCGCCAGTGCAACTGGTCAGCCAGGGCATAACGCTTATCGGCCGCGGTGACACGTACTGTAATGCTTCCGTCGGACTGTGATTCCTACGGCTGTGCGACAGCGGTTGTGGAAGATCTTCCAACCGGAATTACAGACACTGTGGAGGCAGCGATCATCTTAAGAATATCATGTCAAGTATTTGAGAATAATCTTCGTCTCCATCGCTTTCTCGAATCTAAATTGCGATGCAGTTCGTCCCATGATCCATCTTGGAGAACGTTTCACTGACGCCAAGCATGAGCCCCACCCCCCTCTTTTCAGAGCCCATGCTGGACAATCGCGCTCTGCCGGTCGGAGCGGGACAATAATTGCCCGCCGAGACTAACCAATGCCGTTGTCCAAAATCCGATTTCGCCCATGAGGCCGAATGTCTTATATCTCGCGAGCGGCCTACCACCAGAAAAACTTGCCCGGGTCGTTGCCTCCCGACGAACACTGTCTCCTGAGTGTAGACCAGTCGTGCCATTCGATGTGCCCGTCCGTGAAACCTTCATTGGATCCGATTGGGATATAACCCGGTCCCAGATGCGCCGACTGGTTCACTCCCGAAAAAACGGCGCTCGGTATGCCTTGAAAATTCGGCACATTATCGGAGAGGATCGCGTCGCAGACCATCAACTGCACCTGCCGACCCTGGGTGGGGTCCGTGCCGTAGATTATGTCATAGACGTATTTGTATTTTGGATCCCCGGCGGACGCAATCATCGTCTGCCCACCCCAGGGAGTGGTCGCAATCGGGTTGCCATCGGCGTCCGTCCGCTGAATCAGCATCCAGTAGCCGAGACTGGCGCCGCCGCAGCCGGGGCAGTTCCAGAATTGCCCGATATTGTGGCTCGGATTGCTGGGGCAGTAGCAAGCGTTGCTGGTCATTCCGTAATGGGCCACCAAATCGTCGCGGGTGGTCGTACTAATGTCCCAAAGCCAGCCGCCGCCGCCCGTTGGTTCCACGATGTACACCTTGTTTTCGTGATCATTCGCAAACATCGTCCACGCTTGCAGTAAATTGCGCATGTTGCTTGCACAGGTTGCCTTGAGAGCGGTCCTACGAGCATTGGACAACGCCGGTAGCAATAGCGCGGCCAGGATTCCGATGATGGTGATGACCACCAACAGTTCGATCAGTGTGAAGGCCTTCCTTGCTTGCATAATCAATTTTCCAATGATCCGAGGGCTGTCGGCAGTTGTTTCACCGAGTCGTGAAGGCAGCTTTATGTTGTTGCTTAATTTACCTGCTGCCAGACGACTGCGCTCAATCATATCGATGTTCTTCCTTCCTACGGCACCAAGACGCGCACGCGGTAGTACCGCGACGGGACGTTCGTGGCCCCTCCCGGATCCACCATATTGGTCAATGTGCCGAGCCCCACACCGCCGCTGAGGATGTTGCTTACACCGGTGCTCGCAAAGTTATTGCTGCTATAGCTACCGTTGCCCGTGCCCGTGGTGAACTCCAACACGTTGGTGCGCGACGATGGGCCGCCACTGTACGTGGTGTCACCGCTGGCCCCCAGATACGTCACATTAATGTCAGTCGTATTCGTCTTGGCGACAGTGATGATGTGCAGGTACGCCGCAGCATTCGTGGGATTGAATCCCGCCAGGAACTGGTTGGTGTTGCTCATCCCCTTACCCAAGGGATCCGCGCCCGGGGCTGAATTTAACGGGCTGCTGGTAAAGTAATGCGTCTGCCACGATGTGAAAGGATCCGCCGAGGCACCCACCACCAGCAGGATGCGATTGTTGACCGTGTCGTTAGAAATCGTGCCCGAGAAACCGCCCGGCAACGACCCCACATTTAGCGTGTTGTTCACCAAGCTGAAGTACGAGAAGATCCGATAGGTACCCGCGCCGAAGCCGCCGGCATCCGTAACGTTGAGCGTACCGGCCAAGGTCAACTGGCCGTTGACCACTGTCTGGTCGCTGTTGGTGCCCAACCCATATGCCTGCGTCGAGGAACTATTGAGCACGAGATTGCCGCTGACCGTCAGTGTCCCGGTTCCGGAGCCAACGCCCGGCGACAAAGTCGCGCCGTTGGCAATCGTTGTCGCGCCCTTGACCGTCCCGCTGCCGGCCAGGGTCTGGCCGGCGACAAACGTCATCCCGCCGCCAGTATGAACACTGACATCCAGCGTCGCGCCACTCGCTACGGTGATTGTCGGGCTGTTGCTGATGGTACTGCTACCGGAGATTGCCAGCGTGCCGCCATTGACAGTGGTGGTGCCGGTGTACGAGTTGGTGGCAGCGGACAGAGTCCACAGGCCAGTGCCGGACTTGATGACACTGCATTGGTTGGTGCTGAATTCGGTGATCGCGCCGGCGAATTCGCCACTGCCAGTCGCCGACCCCTGCAAGGTGATAGACTTGGCAAAGGGCTGTGTGCCGTAAAGAATGCCCGTGAATTTCAGCAGGCCCGAACCGGATTGATCAATGATCCCGCCGCCGTTGCCGGACGAGGTCAAGCCAATTTGTTTACTGGTCGTCTCGCCCGTGCCACCAATTGGGCCATTAACGGTGTTTACCGTCGCATAGACCAGCGTGCCGGTGGCGCCGACCGAGCCGAGAATGATATTCGTGCCCCCACCCAGGGTGTTGGCGATGCTTGCCACGACAAGGGTGCCGGTCTTGATGCTGGTATCGCCCGAATAGGTATTGGGCCCGTCGATCGGGGTCAGTACCCACACGCCGGTACCTCCCTTGAAGAGCGAAGTGTTGTTCCCCGGGCCGAAATCGCTGATTACACCGTCGACTTCGCCCGTGCCGGGGCCAGAGCCTTCCAGCGTCAAATTATGAGCCGATGCGCCGCCCACCATTAGGTCGGCACCGAAGTCCAACAACCCGGTCCCCGACATGTTAATGATCGCGCCGCCACCGGCATTATCCGCAAGGTTGATCTGTTTGAACGTACTCTCGCCCGCTCCAATGTCGGTCAATCTACCGTCAATACCTCCCGCTCCGAAATTGATAATCCCTCCCGAGCCCACGCCGCCTGCCGAAAATGCGTCGCCAATATTCGAGACGACGACAGTCCCAGCGTTAATGAACATTGAGGCCGAAAAGTTGTTCATCGCCAATAACGACAACGTGCCGCCCCCCAGCTTGGTAATCCCACTGCCACCGCCGTTGATCACGCCGCCAACGATCAGGTTATTGGCGTTGACGGTCACTCCCCGATTAGTGCTGGCGGGTATCGTCACGGCACCGGTGCCGAGATTCAAATTGGTCACCGAGCCGGCGTAGGTGAACGGGCCATTCCAAACTTGCGGGTTGTTGTTGGCCACCGTGATGGTGTTACTGGTGGTGTTGTCAAGGGTGCCGCCGTTGATGGTGAACGTCCCGGCGGCAGCACCCAGCGCGGTAGCGCTGTCGATGTTCAACTGACCGGCTGAAAGCGTCGTGCCGCCCGAATGGCTATTGTTGCCAGCGAGTGTGAAGGCCCCGATCCCCACCTTGACCAGCGCCAAAGTCGCTGCGGTGTTCTGAACAACCCCCGAGAAGATGGAACTGGAGCCGTCTATGCCGACCGTCAGGGCCGCCGCACCCGCCACGGTGCTGTCCACGATACCACTGCCCGACAGTCCGTTGATGGTATTGCTGTGGCCGGCCAGATCCAGCGTGCCGTTGACAAGGACGCTTCCATTGCCTGAGCCGCTCGGGATAACGTTGTTGCCGGCGAGGCGGAACGTGCCGCTGTTGATCGTGGTAGTGCCGCTGTAGGTGTTCGTATTCCCCATCACTGCCAGGCCGCTGCCGGTCACGGTCAAGGAGCCAACGCCGCTAATCGCGCCTGCGCCGCTAAAAGTATAGGTTTTTGCCGCGTTCGAAATGATCACACCACTGGGCAATACTGTGGACACGATATTCACCGAGGTCGCGTTTGCCGTGTCGTCGAATTGCACGAGGCCACCATCACCATATATCGACGGTGTGGCGTTAACGGTCCAGTTGGTCGTAGTCTCGATGTCCCAGTTGGTATTTACGTTGCCTTTCCAAAGCTGAACCCCAATGTTCAGCACGTTCAGATAGATCGTGTTGTTGCTGGTGCTCAACGTGGCTGTCATGCCCCCGGGCGGCGTGAAAGTGTTGGTGCCGGTCCCGGCCTTCGTGACGTAATGGATCAAGGGATACGAGTTGCTATTGACGAAAACTCCACCGACGACCTTTAGCGGGTCGGTGCCGTTGAGCGTGTAGGTCCCGACGCTCACCGGAGCGACGGTGGTGTTGCTCACGGCATTGAATTCAATCGACGCGCCAGCGCTGCTCCCCAGCGTCATGCTGACCGGCGACAATTGGCTCGTGCTGGCTGCGGTCACACGTAACGCGGCGCTGTCGGCCACCGTTACCGCCCCAGTGCCGGTCTGGGTCGCTGGAACAGCAAGTCGGC